>ERZ888423.1743-NODE-1743-length-17851-cov-13.624579_pt1 | contig 17851 bp, 17 predicted proteins | sample MGYA00520523_ERZ888423 | MGnify/ENA primary metagenome ERZ888423 (study PRJEB32303, sample SAMEA104408611) | aquatic metagenome | biome: Brackish water; feature: Pelagic; material: water | place: Baltic Sea | collected 2014-06-08T10:24:00 | depth 30,27 m ...
GCGCAAACTTACAAAATTGAGTTAGACCTATCCACTCGTGATGACACTTTCTCAAGTAAGACCACGGTGCACTTCACTGCAAGAGAAGACAATTCGACTTGGATCGATTTCATTGCACCAAAAGTTCAAAGTATTGAACTAAACGGTGAGGCCCTCGATACCGGAACCCACGATGGCTTTCGAATTCCGCTGCATAACTTAAAGACTCACAACGTTTTAATTGTTGAGGCAGAAGCTGCCTACATGAATACTGGCGAAGGTCTGCATAGATTCATTGATCCAGTTGACGATGAGGTCTACCTTTACACACAATTTGAAATTGCGGATGCGCGTCGGGTATTTGCTTGTTTTGATCAGCCCGACATTAAGGCAACATTTGCTTTCACCATCACGGCGCCTGATCACTGGAAAGTGACCAGCAACTCAGCAACACCAGTTCCTGAGTCAGTTCGAGATGGCATCGAACGTTGGACATTTGCGCCAAGTGCCAAAATGTCAACCTACATAACCGCAATTGTGGCCGGTCCATATCACGAAGTGCGAGATGAATATAAAGGCAAGTTTGGCACCTACCCACTCGGCTTATTTTGCCGCAACTCCTTGGCTGAGTATCTAGATCCAGAAGATTTGTTCACCGTTACTAAACAAGGTTTCAAGTACTTCGAAGATGCCTTTGATTTTGGATACCCGTTCGAAAAGTATGACCAACTTTTCGTCCCAGAATTTAATGCTGGAGCGATGGAGAATGCGGCCTGCGTAACCCATCATGAAAGTTACGTGTTTCGCAGCAAGGTAACGCGCGCTACTTACGAACAGCGGGCCAACACTGTGTTGCACGAGATGGCTCATATGTGGTTTGGCGACCTTGTCACTATGAAGTGGTGGGATGACCTGTGGCTAAATGAAAGTTTCGCCGAGTGGGCTGCCCATCATGCGTCAGTTGAGGCAACGCAGTACACCGAAGCGTGGGTTAACTTCGTTAATCAACGCAAGTCTTGGGGTTATCGTCAAGACCAGTTACCAACTACTCACCCAATAGTTGCAGACATGTTTGACCTAGACGCAGTTGAAGTTAATTTCGATGGCATTACTTATGCAAAGGGCGCATCCGCACTTCGTCAGCTAGTTGCCTGGGTCGGTGAGGATGCATTCTTTACTGGAATCCGCGCTTACTTCAAGAAACATGCTTGGGGTAATACCGAATTGCAAGATTTACTCGTGGAACTTGAGCAAGCATGTGGGCGTTCACTTACGGACTGGACGCAACGTTGGTTGCAAACTGCTGGCGTAAATACCCTTCGCCCGGAAATTGTGGTGCAGGACGGTAAATACAAATCAGTAACAATTTTGCAAGAACCACCAGTTGCTCCCGATGGTGTAGATCAATTACTTCGTCCACATCACATTGGCATCGGACTTTACAGCCGAGTTGGTACCCAAATAAAGCGCGACAACCGGATTGAAATTGATGTCGACGGTGCTCGTACTGATGTGCCAGAACTTGTCGGGCAACCAGTTGCAGACTTAATGCTTTTAAATGACGGTGACTATACCTTTGTAAAAATCCGCCTGGATGAAAACTCAGCCAAAACCTCCGCAACGGGATTGCGCGACATCGAAGATGGCGTGGCTCGCGCGCTCATCTGGGGCGCTTCTTGGGATATGACACGTGACGCTGAAATGAGCGCAAGTGACTATTTAAGTATGGTTATAAACACTGATTTAGGTGAGATTGAGATTGGCGTTGCCCAGCAACTATTGCTGCAGGCACGTTCGGCAATTGAGCAATTTGCAAATCCAGCAAACCGCGCAGCAAACCGCGACGCCCTGCTTGCCTCACTTTTGAAAGCCCTAGCAAAAGCAGATGCTGGCGGCGATCATCAACTTGCGTTCGTAAAGAACATTGCAGGCTTGGCTCGGACGCCACAGCATGTAGAGATTTTAGCTGGCTGGCTGGACGGTTCAAAGGTTCCAGCTGGACTAGAAGTTGATACCGATCTTCGTTGGTCATTAGTAGCCCGACTTGTAGCACTCGGTGGTTTACCAGCAACTGCTATCGAAGACGAACTAGTGCGTGACAACACCGCAGGTGGCCAGCGCCAAGCAGCTTCGGCAAAGGCAGGAATTCCAACTGCAGCCGCGAAGCTCGAAGCGTGGAAAGCAGTTGTTGAAAATGATGGATTAGCAAATGCGTTACTTGAAGCAACTGTTGGCGGGTTCTCACAACCCGATCAACGTGAGCTGTTAGTTCCATTCGTTGATAAATACTTCGATTCCTTAGCGGACATTTGGGAAACTAGAACGAACGAAATTTCACAAACCTTAACGCTGGGACTTTTCCCATCACTCCTTGGCTCCCCCGAGATCATGGCAAAGGCAGATGCATTTATTGCCAGTTCAACTGATGTTGGCGCGATTCGGTTAGTGCGGGAGTTAAGGGACAATGTGGATCGGTCACTGCGCTGTCAGGCACGTGACGGCGCAAAGTAAGTAATGCGCGCTCAGGCACGTGACGGCGCAAAGTAAGTAATGCGCGCTCAGGCACGTGACGGCGCAAATTTAACTAATAAGTAATTTGCGAACGTTCACTCGGTGGAATTTGCTTTTCGCTAAGTGTTGGATCGTCTAAGTAACCATCACGCGTTGAGTTTCGAGCTGCGCTAGTCCAACTTGGGCCAAGTGTAAGCAAAGTGATAATCCCAGTAATGGCTAGTGGCAGGACTACAAACCAAAGGATTGCGTTAAGCGTTCCCATTGGCACACCTGGTTCATCACCATCATCACGCTTGGTTGACTCGGCTAGGACGGGATAAATAGCGGTCACACTCAGAATTGCTGTTGCTGTTGCAGTTGCCCAGATGCGGCGAGTAGCAGTAATCACCCCTTTACTTTACGACAAGTCATATTCATTTTCCCTACGCATCCGTGGAATCCACCGTGGCATAGGACACAATGAACAAATGGATTCAAAAGAAGTTTTGGCTTGGTTTTTAGGTCAACCTGTAAAAATAGCCATTGTTATTGTTTTCGCCTTAATAACAAGAGCCATCCTGTCACGAGCTGTAAACCGGCTCACCAAACACGCTATTAGTTCAAGTTCCAGGTCTGATCAACGGGCCGCCACAGTAAGTCGGTTACTTCATGGCGCAATCAGCGGAACTGTTTGGATCATTGCCTTAATTACGATATTGGCAATTGCCGGCGTCAATGTTGGACCCTTGCTTGCTTCCGCTGGAATTTTGGGCGTTGCCTTAGGTTTTGGTGCACAAACACTAGTCAAGGATTATATTTCGGGAATTTTCTTGATTCTGGAAGATCAATTTGGTTTAGGTGATGAGGTGGAAATTGGCGCGATTCGGGGCACGGTAATCGACGTTGCACTTCGCGTGACCCAAGTCCGAGACAGTGATGGCCGTCTTTGGTACATCCGAAATGGCGAAATTTTGAACGTGGCCAACCACAATCGTAAGAATTAATCAGCCAACCAGCCAGACCCAGCCTGCACAAGGCATTGAAATAAGTAACAATTAGGTATGACTCAACGTTGCCTGGTTACGGGTGCTACTGGTTACATCGGCGGACGCTTAATCCCAAGATTGCTCGAAGAAGGCGTAACTGTCCGAGTTTTAGTCCGGCACCCCGAGCGCATAGCCCAACACCCTTGGTATGACCAAGTTGAAATTGTTTCGGGCGATGCCGATGACCCCGCCACATGTGTCGAAGCTCTAAAAGATGTTGATGTCGCTTATTACTTAATTCATGCCATTGGCAGCGCCGGCAATCTTGAGGAGAACGAACGTCACACCGCAACTGTGTTTGCGCAAGCAGCAAAAAGTAACAATGTCGGGCGAATCATTTATCTTGGTGGCCTGCAAAATGATTTCAAGCTTTCCCCACACTTGCAATCGCGCGCTGAAGTGGGAAACATTCTCTTAAACTCGGGTGTCCCAACAATCGCATACGGGGCTGCAGTGATTATTGGTTCTGGCAGCCTATCTTTTGAAATGCTCAGGTACTTGACTGAAATTTTACCCGCAATGATCACGCCTCGTTGGGTGCGAACAAAGATCCAACCGATCGCGATTCGAGACGTCCTTCGCTATCTCGTGGAGGCCCGAAACCTGCCGGCTGGAATTAATAGAACTTTTGACATTGGTGGCCCAGACATCATGACGTATCAAAAAATGATGCATGGATATGCAAAAGTTGCCGGATTGCGTAAGCGCATTATTTTGCCGATCAACATACTTTCACCTGGTCTTTCTGCGCGTTGGATTGGGCTCGTCACACCAGTTCCAAAAAAGATTGCTCGACCACTTGTTGATAGCTTGAAGACTGAAGTTATTTGCGCCGAACATGACATTAAGCAATACATCCCCGATCCGCCCGAGGGCTTGCTGGGATTTGAGGATTCGGTCGCCATTGCCCTCACTAGAATTCGGCAAGCAAACGTCACATCGCGCTGGTCTTCCGCATCAATGGTTGGCGAGCCAAGCGAGCCACTTCCAACAGATCCAGAGTGGGCTGGTGGCTCGCTATACACAGACAATCGCAGCGTTCCCTCCAACTCAACACCCGAATCACTTTGGAAAATTATTGAAGGAATCGGTGGCGAAAACGGTTGGTATTCCTTCCCGTTGGCGTGGGAAACTCGCGGAGTAATTGATCGATTTTTCGGTGGTCCCGGAATACGACGCGGCCGTCGCGATCCAAATAAATTACTAGCAGGCGAGATTGTTGATTTTTGGCGAGTAGAAGAATGTATTCCAGGTGAGTTACTGAGGTTGCGAGCAGAAATGCACATGCCAGGACTTGCTTGGTTAGAATTACGAGTTGAAAAAAATGATGCAGGCGAAACTATTTACGGCCAAAACGCCATCTACCACCCCAAGGGATTGGCAGGCCATGCATATTGGTGGTCAGTTTGGCCATTCCATGGATTCGTGTTTGGTTCAATGACTCGAAACATTACCAAAGCAGCGGCGCGATTAGATGCTGAAAAGCTACTTGTTAATTAGGGCAAACTAGACAAGTGGAAAGCACTTTATTTGAAGCCGTTGGCGGCGAGGAATTCTTCGTAAAGCTTGTTGATGGATTTTACCAAGGTATTGAAACTGATGAAGTTCTAAGCCTCATGTATCAAGGTCATGATTTAGTCCAAGCTCGTCGCCATCTCACTTTGTTTTTACAACAATATTGGGGTGGCCCAACGACTTATCAAAGCGAGCGTGGTCATCCCCGACTGCGAATGCGCCACATGCCTTTCGTGATCGATCCTGATGCGCGCGATCGCTGGTTGGACCACATGCAGGCATCTCTTGAGCAACTTGAAATGCCACTAACTGCGCGTGAGGAATTGTGGAATTATTTGGTAGCAGCTGCTAACAGTCTGGTAAATAGCGAGTAGTTAAGTAAGCGTTATCCAATACCGATAGTGTGCGGGTATGGCCTCAGTACTGTCTCGAATGCATCGCGCTTGGTGGATAGTCGCAATTACATTTCTGACTCTTGTCTCAGCGGCCGCATTTCGCTCAACTACTGGCGTGATGCTGTTGCCACTTGAGACTGAGTTTGGTTGGTCTCGAAGTTTGACTTCCGGTGCTGCTGCCCTAAATCTTCTGGTTTATGGATTCACAGCGCCCTTTGCTGCCACTTTAATTGAACGCTTTTCTATGCGTCGAGTGGTTTCCGCTGCCCTAGCTTTAGTTGCAACAGGGCTATACCTAACTACTTTGATGACCCAAAGTTGGCAACTGGTTTTACTCTGGGGAATATTTGTGGGATTTGGTACTGGTTGCCTAGCACTAGTTTTTGGAGCAGCGGTTGCGAACCGGTGGTTTGTTAAGCGTCGTGGATTGGTCACCGGGTTGTTTTCAGCAGGTTACGCAACAGGTTCCATGATATTTCTGCCACTTCTCAGTTTTATGATTGCGGGCTCAGGTTGGCGAAGTGCCTCACTGATCATCGCTGCATGTAGCGCAGTGCTTGCTCCAGTGGTATTTATCTTTTTGCGAGATCGGCCCTCTGACATAGGACTCTTGCCTTACGGCGCTGCGCAAGAAGTTGACCTTGGGCCAGCCGCCCCAGCAACTGCGCGCGGCGCTATCGAGGTCTTACTTACCGCAATGCGTCACCCGGCGTTTTTGGTATTAGCATTTACGTTCTTTGTGTGTGGCTGGTCAACTAACGGCCTTATCGGGACCCATTTCATTCCCGCCGCGCATGATCACGGCATGCCAGTCAGCACGGCTGCATCCCTTCTTGCCATAGTGGGAATTTTTGACTTGATCGGAACTATTGGTTCGGGATATTTAACTGACAAAGTAAGTTCTGTTTGGTTACTTGTTTTCTTTTATGGGATGCGCGGCTTAGCTTTATTGACTATCCCTGTGGTGCTCGGACCTGATGTAAATCCACCCCTAATTTTCTTCATAGTTTTTTATGGTCTTGATTGGATCGCAACTGTTCCACCTACCGTTCAGTTGTGCCGGGAGTATTTTGGCTTGGCCCGCTCTGGAGTGGTTTATGGGTGGTTATTTGCATTTCACATGTTGGGCGCTGCCATCGCCGCTACCTTTGCCGGGTGGATTCGCGAAACTAATGGTGACTACGAAGTAGCTTGGTACGTTGCCGCAGTCCTGTGTTTTATTGCCATGGCCTCACTCTTCTTGCTTAGAAAGATTCCAACACTTGCCCAGAGCGAGCAAACAAGATTAGTCGCGCATTAACTTTTCATAAGTTTGCTTAAGTTGCAGTGGAATGCGGCAAGGAAGACCGCTTTGCATGCTCATGCAGACCAGCGTAGTTTTTGCCCGCATGTATTCGGCGTTTTCATCCAGCAAGCAATACCCAATTACATATGAACTTTTTGCGATCGACTCAATCCAGACTTGCATCTGCATAGGTTCTGCCCTAAAAGTAAGTGGTTTCAAATACTCAATTTCATGGCGGACAACAAACTGTCTAATGCCATCGAGTTCTGGGGCAAAGCCCGCATTTGCTAATAATGAAACTCGTGCATCTTCAAGATATCCAACGTAAGCAACATTATTTATGTGCTCAAAAACATCCATGTCACCCCAGCGCAAATGGACTGGAACGTTAAGAATTCCCACGACAGTACTTTCCTTAACCGCGCGTTAGTTTCCGATAGGTAGCTCGATGTGGGCGCGCCGCATCGGCGCCTAAGCGATCAATCTTGTTCTTTTCATATGACTCGAAGTTTCCTTCAAACCAGAACCATTGCGAGTCGCCCTCATAAGCCAATATGTGAGTGGCAATCCGGTCCAAGAACCAGCGATCGTGCGAGGTGATCACGGCGCAGCCCGGAAATTCCAGTAAGGCATTTTCCAGCGAGCCAAGCGTTTCCACATCTAGATCGTTAGTTGGTTCATCAAGCAGAAGAACGTTGCCACCTTGCTTCAAAGTCAGTGCCAAGTTAAGGCGGTTACGTTCACCACCCGAAAGTACTCCAGAAGGCTTTTGCTGATCTGGTCCCTTAAATCCAAAAGCACCGATGTAGGCACGTGATGGCATTTCAACTGCGCCCACTTTGATCCAGTCCAGACCGTCGGAAACAACTTCCCAAACATTCTTTGCGGGATCTAAACCGGAGCGACTTTGATCGACATAGGAAAGTTTCACTGTTTCGCCAACCTTTAGTGAACCAGAATCTGCCTGTGTTGAATCATCAGAAGTATCACCTTCGGCGGCGGCCACAATCATGCGAAACAGGGTGGTCTTACCAACACCGTTAGGTCCGATCACACCGATGATGCCGTTACGTGGAAGTGTGAATGAAAGATCGTCCATCAGGATGCGATCGCCAAATCCCTTCGACAAGTGATCAGCTTCGATGACGATATTTCCAAGTCGTGGGCCAGGTGGAATTTGAATTTCTTCAAAGTCCATCTTGCGCGTCTTTTCTGCTTCAATAGCCATCTCTTCATAACGATCCAAACGTGCCCGGCTCTTGGTCTGACGGGCCTTGGCATTGGAACGAACCCATTCAAGTTCTTCTTGCAATCTGCGGGAAAGTTTGGCATCTTTTGCGCCTTCAACTTTCAGGCGAGCCTGCTTCTTTTCCAAGTATGTCGAGTAGTTACCTTCATATGGATATGCCCGACCGCGATCCAGTTCCAAAATCCATTGCGCCACATTGTCTAGGAAGTATCTATCGTGAGTGATCGCGATCACGGTTCCTGGATATTTCTCGAGGTGCTGTTCTAACCAGTTGACGCTCTCGGCATCCAAGTGGTTAGTTGGCTCATCAAGTAGTAGCAGGTCCGGCTGTTGCAAAAGTAGTTTGCAAAGTGCAACGCGGCGGCGCTCACCACCAGAAAGTACGCTCACATCAGCATCACTTGGTGGGCAGCGCAGGGCGTCCATAGCTTGTTCAAGTTGGTTATCTAAATCCCAGGCATTTTTATGATCGATTGCTTCTTGTAAAGTTCCCATTTCAGCCATCAAGGCATCAAAGTCAGCATCTGGATCTGCCATCTCAGCTGATACTTCGTTAAATCTAGCCAGCATTGCCATGGTCTCGGCAACACCTTCTTGCACGTTTTCTAAAACATTTTTGGAATCATCAAGGTGAGGTTCTTGGGCCAACATGCCAACTGTGTAACCGGCCGCGAGCATGGCATCGCCATTTGAAACTTGCTGCTCGCCCGACATGATCTTTAACAATGTGGACTTACCTGCTCCGTTTGGACCAACCACACCAATCTTTGCGCCCGGCAGGAATGACAGCGTTACGTCATCCAAAATGACCTTATCGCCGTGGGCTTTACGTGCTTTTGAAAGGGTATAAATGAACTCAGCCATGTGCTCGAGTCTAACGCGTGCTAAACACTACTCATTTCCCGCAGATAGAATTGCAAGGCTCGCAGGTTTTCTTGTGGGCGATGCGCCCGTAGCTCAATGGATAGAGCACCAGGTTTCTACCCTGTCGGTTGGAGGTTCGAGTCCTCTCGGGCGTACCAAGGAGCCAAGCACTTGTGCTTGTCAGATCGAACCCAATAACAAAACTCTTCACTTCTGCACCCAACCACAACCGCACCTATATTTATACTCATGTCTCGCGTAGCCAAAACTAAAAATGGTCACCCCCCAAAGACTTGCTTGGGATGTGGACTGGATTTTGAGTGGCGAAAGAAATGGGAACGAGATTGGGACAACGTTAAATTCTGTTCCCAGAAATGTAAGTCGGCGAAATGAGCACCGGCATGAAGCGAATTCTTTACATCCCATTTGATCACCTAAATCGTGACTACGGCGTGTTGAAAACGGTAGACCCAGCCACCGACCAAATTGTGATTGTGGAAAGTGCTCGAATGACAACAGGTCGGCCGTGGCATAAAGAAAGATTATTTTTCTTAATTTCATCAGCTCGCCATTTTGCCAGCGAACTCACTAGTGCTGGCTACAAAGTTTCTTACCTTAAGGCTCAAACAACCATTGATGGCTTAAAACGTGCTCAAACTGAGTTAGGCAAGCTACCAATCTACTCAGCAGAACCTTCTTCCTTTGTGCAATACCAGCAGCTTGCGGAATTTGGTGTTGAGTTTGTGCCAAATGATTTCTTTCTAACTACCCGAGTTGATTTCGAGCTTTGGGCTGGAAAACAAAAATCGTTCTTGATGGAAACTTTTTATCGGGCGCAACGTTTGCGCTTGGGCATCATGATCGAAGATGGCAAACCAAAAACCGGGGTTTGGAACTTTGACAAAGAGAATCGCCTGCCTCCCCCAAAGAACTACACCTGGCCAGAATATTTAGTGCATGAGCGCGATGAAATAGATCTTGAAGTTTGCGCAGAATTAGAACTTAATCCAACAAATACTTGGGCAACTACCAGATCGGGCGCACTAGCCCAACTCGATCACTTCATCGAACATAATCTGACAAATTTTGGTCCGTACGAGGATGCGGTAAGTAATGACAGTTGGGCCCTGCATCATTCACTGCTCAGTCCATATTTAAATAATGGTTTACTTCACGCCTCCGAAGTTATTTCTGCTGCGCTTGTGAAATACAAGGCTGGCCATGCCCCGATTGCTTCTGTTGAGGCTTTCGTGCGGCAAATTATTGGCTGGCGGGAATACTTAAACGGTATGTATTGGCACCTGGGCGCTGACTACAAATTTAAAAATGGTCTAACTGCCGAGCGCAAGTTACTCCCCTTATTTCAAGATTCCTCAAAAACGAAAATGAAGTGTATGCAAGGTATTGTCTCTGACATAGAGACCAGGGCATGGACGCATCACATTCCTCGGTTAATGATTCTGAGTAATCTCGCGCTGGTAACAGGCGTTAATCCAATTGAATTCTTGGATTGGATGCGTGAGCAATTCATCGATGCCACTGAGTGGGTTATGGTTCCAAACATAATTGGTATGGGACTGCACGCTGATGGTGGTCAATTAATGACTAAGCCTTATGCAGCCGGTGGTGCCTACATCTCTCGAATGACGCAGTTCTGTAAGGGTTGTGAATATGATCCAAAGCTTCGAGTTGGTGAGACTGCCTGCCCATTCACCACTTTGTACTGGGATTTCTTAGATCGCCATAAAGAAGAATTCGCAAAGAACCATCGCATGTCTCAACAAGTTGCAGGCATAAAACGTCTAAGTGATCTACCTGAACTCAAACTTCGCGCGCAACAAGTTCTTAGTGGCCTTGATAAGGGAACTATTTAACGACCTGCTCGAAGTTTTTTATCACTTGGCTGATGTTTTAATTGGCAATATCTTGGCTAGTTCGAGTTCAATCGCACTTCGAGCAACCTCTAAATCGCAATTTGCTTGTGCGCGAAGCCAAAATCCATCGCTAAGCCCAAAATATTTACATAACCGTAAATCTGTGTCCGCTGTTATAGCTCGCTTGCCCATTACGATGTCACCAATTCGTTGCGCCGGCACACCGATGTCTTTAGCAAGGCGATACCTACTAATGTCCATCGGAACCAAGAACTCTTCCCATAGCAGTTCCCCCGGCGTAACAGGATTCAATCTAACTTTTGTCTTAGCCATTTGCGATCCTTATCTGTGATAGTCCACTAGCTGGACTTCTGCTGGCCCCTGGCTGGTCCACTTAAAGCAAAGGCGCCACTGATCATTTACTCGAATGCTGTGAAACCCAGCCCAGTCACCCTTGAGTTTTTCTAGATGATTTCCCGGCGGCACTCTTAAGTCACTAAGTTGTCCCGCAATTTCCAGTAACGCGAGCTTGCGGCGAAGTGTTGACTCGATGAATGCGTATCTAGCCACTCGATAGCCAGTTGCGACCAGTTCTGTTCCTTTGTCAGCAAAAGAAATGATCACTTTTTTATAGTAACGCCTAGCGTTAGTAACGTCAAATGTTACTATACTTGGTATGTTTCGCTAACGACCATCAAGCAATGGTTGACCCGGATTCCAAGTGGTGCCATCGCGGGCATCTTTACGGCGTCGTGCCATTCCGGAAAGCACTTCAAGCACAACTCGGTTACCCAAAATGGCGGTGATGTCAGCGTGATCATAAGGTGGGCTGACTTCGACAACGTCTACGCCAACAATTGGAAGTTCATAAGCCATACGACGTACGGTGTCGAGTAAGTCGCGAGAACTTAAGCCACCTGGTTCTGGTGTACCCGTACCAGGCGCGGAACCGGGATCAACCACATCGATGTCAACACTTAAATAGATGGCATCACACTCAGTTAGCGCAATTGAGATGGCTTCATCAATGCATTCCTTCAAACCACGATGAGTGATCTCTGTCATCTCATATGCGCGCATGTCTTGAGTAGCCATCCAATCCAAAGTTTCTGGTGGTGGCCAATAACCGCGAAGTCCAACTTGAATAAAGCGATCCCCACGAACAGCGCCACTTTCAAGGAGTAGCCGCATTGGTTGGCCGTGACCAATCAAGGAGCCAAATTGAATGTCACCAGTGTCTGCGTGCGCATCAAAGTGAATTACGCCTACGCGTCCCCACATGTCTGCGCCACGTGCCACTCCAGTAACGTTTGGCCAAGTAATGGTATGGTCGCCGCCGAGCACCAATGGAATAGCTCCAGAAGCCGCAATAGTTTCAATAACTTTTTCTAAACTTGCACATGATTTAGTGATGTCGCCAGAATACATTTCGACATCACCCATGTCATACACGCGAAGGTCCTTTAGGCCGTCAACACGCAGCGCCATACTCGGCCGTGAACCATCATGCGCGGATTGGCATGCTTCGCGCATTGCTTTTGGTCCAAAGCGAGCACCTGATCGATAACTTGTGCCACCGTCAAAAGGTGCACCTACAATTACAACATCTGCGTCAGAATAAGTTTCGGGAGAATCTACATCACACTCGTCGACGCCTAAGAATGTGATATTCGGACCGAACATGGTGCCATAACGAGTCATAATCCCTAGTTTAAGGGATCAGATACTAAGCAATTACAACACTCGCTATCGGCGAAATCGCATTAGGCGAGATATGGCTGCAAACGCTATGCCATTAAGTAGAAAAAGCCACGCAAGTGGAATTAGATAAAAGGGTTCAACTAACCTGCCATCGGGTGCGACCGAGGATCCAATCACTGCATAGGAAATTAAACAGGCCAAACTAGCGAAAAAGGAAATAATTGCGACTCGCATCATCTTTTGATTGTGGCACATCTCGTTACGTTCTCCCCCAAACTTCACTAGTCGGGTGCAACTAATACCCTTGGGGAATGGGTGAAAACATCGAATCTGACCGCATCGTTTGGATTGACTGCGAAATGACTGGCTTAGATTTCAAAAATGATTTGCTAGTTGAGATTGCGTGTGTCATTACTAATGCCCAGCTTGAGCAAGTGACGCAGGGCTTAAACATTGTTATCCAGGCGCCAGCAGAGCGACTAGAAACAATGGATCCCTTCGTTGTAAACATGCACACTGAATCAGGACTATTACCAGAAATTCCAAATGGTGTGACTTTAGAGGCTGCTGAAGAAATGCTCTTTGACTACATCACTTCGCATATTCCTGAGGCAAGTAAAGCGCCACTTGCCGGATCAAGTGTGCACGTAGATCGTATTTTCTTGCAACGGGACATGCCGCGGGTAGATTCGTATTTGCATTATCGAATCATTGATGTTTCCAGCATAAAAGAATTGGCGAGACGCTGGTATCCCAAGGCTTACTTTGCTAGTCCACCAAAAACTGGAAATCATCGAGCACTTGGTGACATCTTGGACTCGATAAACGAATTGAAGTACTACCGAGATGCGGTGTTCGTAGAACTTCCTGGACCCGATGGTGCAAAAGCAAAAGAGATCGCAGCCCGTCACACACCAAATTAGCCCCACGCAACTTCCCTGAATAGAATGGGACTCGTTGTGGACAGAGAAATCTGAAGCAACATGGTGGGTGTAGCTCAGCTGGTAGAGCACCTGGTTGTGGTCCAGGACGCCGCGGGTTCAAGTCCCGTCACTCACCCCAAGAAACACCCGCGCGTTCTGCGAGCGAACGTGGCAGGACGCCGCGGGTTCAAGTCCCGTCACTCACCCCATTTGCGCTAAAGGCATTATGGAGCTGGCGAATATTTAGTGGCGGTTCCGTTTCGGGTAAATCCAAGCAAAGTTAAACCAAATTCGCGCGCAGTTTCTACCGCTAACGAAGTAGGAGCCGACACAGCGACAACTGCCGAGATGCCGGCTGAAATTGCTTTTTGAATTATTTCAAACCCACCGCGACCAGAAATTGCGAGTGAGTAACCAGCGAGCGGCAACAAGTCATGCATCAAGGCGTACCCAACAACTTTGTCCACTGCATTATGGCGACCAACATCTTCGCGAACAACAACTAATTTTCCGGTTGGGTCAAAAAGTCCTGCAGCATGAAGGCCACCAGTTTTATCAAATATTTTTTGCTTAGGGCGCATTAGATCAGGAAGGTTTGCCAGATCATTATCACTCAATCCAGGGGCTGACACATTTTCGCAGCCACGCTCCCGCAAGTCACCTATATGTGTCGAACCACAAACTCCACAAGCACTTGAAATGGTAAATCTGCGCTCCATAATTCGCGTGACTGCGGGGGCATCTGGAACTACTTGCGCAACAATGACATTTTCTTGTTCCCGCGGTGAAAGTTCTTTATCTTTACATGTTGTTATCCCAATTAAGTCTTCCCGATTTCGGAGTAAGCCCTCGGACCACAAAAATCCTGCACCCAACTCAATATCCGCACCTGGAGTGCGCATAGTTATTGCTAGTTGTTGTAATCCTGACCCACCATCAATTCGAATTTCCAGCGGCTCTTCCCCAACTACGTAATCGCTAACGCTAGTTTCACTTGGTGTCTTTGAAACCTGGATACGTTGCGTAGGTGAAATTGGTTCGTGGCTAGTCAACGGTTTCCCACTCCTGCACTGCGTTAGACAGGTGACCAATTAAATCAGTTACTTCAGATACTGCTAAAGATTTCTTTCCTGCGACATAGCCAAGTAAATAAGTTGTTAAGGGAGCAGATTTACGTTCGACGCCGTGAGCCACTTCTCGCGTTAAGTCAAGAAGTTGCTCAACAGGTAGATCATGTTGATCTACTTCCAACACGGCAGCAACTCGTGCCAACCACATTTGCGTTATTTGATCCATCGACTCGCTCCTCTTAACTTCTCTTGCAACATCTGCCCAAGTATCAAAATCTGTTACCTTACCTGGCTTCACACTAACGCCAACCATTTGCAGGGTCGAAAGCAGTCGAAGCGGCGAAAGGTTCACTCCTTGCGTCGGCTCAAGTAAATCCTTAATTAATTCTGTTCTAACACAAGCACATAGTGGCTGACCTACGTCGTCTTCACGAATAGCCCAAGCTCCATCATTTTCTGCTGCACTTTCAATGATTGCATTTACTGTTTCCTTATCAAGGGTTTGATCACCCGCTGAAATGAATACATACTCTGTGTCAACTTGCTTCAAGCCTGACCAGATTCCCGCCGCTGGACCGCCACCAGGATTTAAATCAGCAATCCAAATTAAGTGCGGAATTGATTCACCAGCAATATCGCGCGGTGCACCCACTACAAAAACTCGGCCGGGGCAGGCCGCCGCCGCATCAACTAGCAAGGTATTTCCGGCTGATCCAAAAGGCAACAATGCCTTATCCATGCCATTAAGTCGCGAGGCTCTACCACCTGCCACAATAATTGAGTCCACGCTGATCATTAGGTATAAAGCATGACATGGGTTCGGTAGATTGTGTCTATGGGTAGGGACAATAATCACAATGTGGATTGGGATTTAGCATTTGCCCTAAGTAATCAATCCGTCGTTGCTAAACCCAAAATTTCGCTACCTATCTCCCAAGGTTTAAATCGAGTTCTAGCGCAGGACCTTGTTTCCCAAATCTCATTGCCACCAGCCCATACTGCGATGATGGACGGCTATGCAGTTTTTGGTCCTGGGCCCTGGAGCGTTATCGGAGAACTTCATGCTGGCAGTTACTTGCCCTATTTGGAATCTGGTTGTGCATTAAAAGTTAGTACGGGTGCTCATCTACCACCACATTGCTCGTTTGTGATACCCCAAGAGTTTGCCAGCTTGTATGACGGTTCAGTCGCAAGTAAAAATGCCTTCAATGCTGGCCAGCACATTCGTAGTCCTGGTGATGAAGCAGAGGCAGGCGAAGTTATTGCCACGGCAGGTACACTTCTAACTCCTGCCGTGATGGGCTTAGCGACAAGTTCCCAAATCGATGAGGTGTCAGTTTATGAAAAGGCATTAGTTTCGATAATTGTTACTGGCAGCGAGTTAGTTTCTACTGGTTCGCCAGATCTTGGTCAGATTCGCGATTCACTTACCGTGCAGGTATCTACTTGGGTTGAATACCTTGGCGCGAATATAGGTACCAACGTTAATTGTCCAGATGATCTTGCGGTACTTAAAGATTTGCTAATGACAAGTACCGGGGAAATTATTGTCGTCACTGGAGGCAGCGCACATGGTGAGCGTGACTATTTGCGAACCGCACTTACTGAACTGAATGCCACTTACGTGATTGATGAAATTTTGATGCGACCAGGTCACCCTTCACTGCTTGCTAAATTACCCAGTGGTCAACTTGTGGCAGGCCTTCCAGGTAATCCACTTGCTGCACTTGTTAGTTTTTTGACAATCGTTGCGCCAGCGCTTCGAGGACTTTCTGGACAGTCAAATTTTCGCATGGCAAAAGCGCCGCTTCGCCTTGATTTTCCTTGTGACCGAACCCGCGTAGTTCCGGTAGTGCTAACTGCTGGAAAAGCTCAATTAACTGAGTTTCGAGGGTCAGCGATGTTACGCGGACTATCTCAGGCCGATGGTTTGGCGGTAATTACTCCAGGTGAAAATCTTGCTGGCACTTTAGTTCGCATCTTGCCACTACCGTGGCGAACTAATTAAGCATTAGCTTTTGCTCGAAGTTCATCCACAACTTTATTTAGAGTTGCGCTGAAATCTTTTCGATTTTTCGTTACATGTTGGTAAAAATCAGAGCGCATTTGCGGGGTCCAAAATTTCACTAGATGTTCCGAGATTCTCAGGTAAGTCTCCTCGTGAACTGGAATGTTAAGTTCAATTTGCGCAGCCATGCGAGTCAGTATTGCTACATCCATTTCTAGACCTTTGCCAACACTTCGTCAAGGGTATTTGTTGCAGGAGCACTTGAGTCCGCCGGACGAATCTCAACGGCTGTCACTTTGTATTCCGGACAATTGGTAGCCCAATCTGAGAAATCTGTCGTAATTACATTTGCGCCACTTTGTGGATGGTGGAAGGTTGTGTGAACAACACCAGCTGGAACTCGCTCAGTTACATGAGCAGTCAAAATTGTTTCACCAATGCGACTTGTGACAGCGATTTTCTGTCCATCAACGATGCCTCGCATTGCTGCATCTGCCTCATGTATTTCGAGTATATCTTCGGTGTGCCATGTTGTGTTCTTAGTGCGACGAGTTTGTGCCCCAACGTTGTACTGACTCAAGATTCGACCAGTAGTTAGTAGCAGTGGGAATTTACGATTTGAGCGCTCTTCGGTCGCAACGAACGGGGTTTCCATAAACTGACCTTGACCACGAACGAAATTATCAACGTGCATAATAGGCGTTCCAGTTGGAGCAGCATCATTACATGGCCATTGCACACTTCCGACCTGGTCAAGCATCGCAAAACTCACACCCTTGAATGTCGGAGTAATCTGCGCAATTTCATCCATAATTTGCGCCGAGTTTTCGTAATGCATCTCATAACCCATTGCCTGGGCTATTTCGCAAATTATCTGCCACTCTTGCTTACCGTTGCGGGGAGCCATTACTGGTCGCACGCGATTGATTCGACGTTCGGCATTAGTGAAGGTGCCATCTTTTTCTAAGAAAGATGTACCCGGCAAGAAAACGTGAGCAAACTTTGAAGTTTCATTTAAGAACAAATCTTGCACCACGACAAGGTCCATTGACTCAAGCGCTCGGTATACGTGCTTAACGTTTGGATCAGATTGGGCGATGTCCTCACCATGAACGAATAAGCCACGGAAATCACCAGAAATAGCGTTATCGAACATGTTTGGAATACGCATGCCGGGATCCGGCAGTAACTTTACGTCCCACAACATTTCAAATTGCTCGCGGACGGCATTGTCCGAAACGTGTCGGTATCCCGAAAGTTCATGTGGGAACGAACCCATGTCACAAGCACCTTGCACATTGTTTTGGCCGCGCAATGGATTGATGCCAACTCCGTCACGGCCAATGTTTCCAGTAGCCATTGCCAAGTTAGCCATACCCATAACCATGGTTGAACCCTGTGAGTGTTCAGTCACTCCAAGTCCGTAATAAATCGCTGAATTTTTTCCAC
>ERZ888423.1744-NODE-1744-length-17840-cov-7.411133_pt1 | contig 17840 bp, 13 predicted proteins | sample MGYA00520523_ERZ888423 | MGnify/ENA primary metagenome ERZ888423 (study PRJEB32303, sample SAMEA104408611) | aquatic metagenome | biome: Brackish water; feature: Pelagic; material: water | place: Baltic Sea | collected 2014-06-08T10:24:00 | depth 30,27 m ...
GACCTCCTTGAGCACCTGACCGGCAATCGCCTGCTCTCTGGTCCCCAGGGGTCAGCGCGTTAAGAAACCCCGCACACTCGGCGATCGACAACGCAGCGACCTGCGCGATCGACTTGGTGCCCAAATCCCCCGCGGTCATCGTGACCGCCAGGATTTCCGGTTTGAGCCTGGTGCCGTCGCATTGCGGGCATGGCACGTCCCGCATGAAACCTTCGAGTCGCTCCTTGGTTTGTTCGGAGTCGGTCTGCTCCATGCGGCGGTGCAGGAACGCCATGACACCCTCGAAGTCCGCGTAGTAGGACCGGGTACGGCCGTAGCGGTTCTTGTACCGCACATGCACCTGCTCATCGCAGCCCTCGAGAATCGCCTTTCGCGCCTTGGCGGGAAGCTTCTTCCACGGGGTGTCGACATCGAACCCCAACTGATCGCCCAGGCCGGACAGCATCCGGGTGAAGTACTCAGCGGTGTGTCCCATCGCCCACGGCGCGATAGCACCCTCCGCCAGCGTCAGGTCGGGGTCGGGCACGACGAGATCGGGGTCGACCTCCTTCTTGATGCCCAGGCCAGCGCACTCCGGGCAGGCACCGTAGGGCGAGTTGAAGGAGAACGAGCGGGGCTCCAGATCATCGACTGCCAGTGCATGGCCGTTGGGGCAGGCGAGCTTCTCGGAGAACCTCTGCTCGCGGTGTGGGTCGTCATCCCCTCGATCGACGAAGTCCAACACGATGATTCCGTCGGCGAGGTTCAGCGCGGTCTCCACAGAGTCAGTGAGCCGCTGTTTGGAGCTGGCCTTCACCGCCAGGCGGTCGATGACCACCTCGATGTCGTGCTTCTCCTGCTTTTTCAGCTTCGGCGGGTCGGTCAAGGAGTGCACCACGCCATCGACCCGCACCCTGCTGAAGCCCTGTGTGTTGAGCTTGTCGAACAGGTCGACGAACTCGCCTTTGCGGGTGCGGACCACGGGCGCCAGCACCTGAAATCGCAGACCCTCGTCCATGGCGAGGACCTGGTCGACGATCTGCTGGGGGGTCTGACGCGCGATGCGCTGACCACACACCGGACAGTGCGGCGTACCGGCTCGGGCATAGAGGAGTCGCAGGTAGTCGTAGACTTCGGTGATAGTGCCGACGGTCGAGCGCGGGTTGCGGTTGGTGGACTTCTGGTCGATGGAGACCGCCGGTGAGAGGCCCTCGATGAAATCGACGTCGGGCTTGTCCATCTGTCCGAGGAACTGCCGCGCATATGCCGACAACGACTCCACATAGCGGCGTTGCCCTTCGGCGAAGATGGTGTCGAACGCCAACGATGACTTGCCGGAGCCCGAAAGCCCGGTGAAAACGATCATCGCGTCGCGCGGCAAGTCGAGATCGACGCCACGCAGATTGTGCTCCCGGGCACCCTTGACGATCAGCCGGTCAGCCAACTGCGTCCTTCCTAACAATCACTAGCCGTAACAATCACTAGCCGCGCTCACCCGGCCCATTTCGTCCGGCAGTCCCAACACAGAACCATGCTAGGTGCCGCCGCCGACAAACCACAGTGCCCCCGCGGCGGGCAGTAACGTGAGTCACCATGACCATCGTCGATGACAACTACACCGGACACGTCGAGCCCGGGAAGCCAGCCCGACGCACCCTTCCAGGTGCATCGATCCTCAAGGTATCCGTCGGACCTATGGACAACAACGCTTACCTGGTGACGTGTTCCCGAACCGGCGAGACCCTACTCATCGACGCCGCCAACGACCCCGCCATTTTGCTCGAACTCATCGCGCAGTACGCGCCGAAGTTGTCATTGATCGTCACCAGCCACCAGCATCCTGACCATTGGATGGCGCTCGCGGAGGTCGCGGCTGCTACCGCTGCCCCGACCGCGGCTCACCGATTGGATGCCGAACCGCTGCCCGTAACCCCCGATCTACTGCTGTCCGGCGGCGACACGGTCGACATCGGGGACCTCAGCTTCGATGTCATCCACCTGCGCGGCCACACGCCCGGCTCGGTTGCGCTGGCTCTGAGCGGCCCGGCCGCCGGCGATAGCGTCCAGCTGTTCACCGGTGACTGTCTGTTCCCGGGCGGTATCGGCAAGACCTGGGCAGAAGGTGCTTTCGAGCAACTGTTGGACGACGTCGGCAGCCGAGTGTTCGACGTGTTCGACGATCAGACCCACGTCTATCCAGGACACGGCGACGACACCACGCTGCGGGCCGAACGCCCGCATCTGGGTGAGTGGCGAGAGCGCGGTTGGTAACGAACCGGCAGATCGCCAGGCCAGGGCTGCCCGGAGTTCAGCCTCCGGTCAGGAGGTGTGCACGATCAGCACGTCGCACTTGGCCCGCCGTGCGACATTGGCCGGCACCGACCCGAGCAGTCGCCCCGCGATCGTGCTCAGCCCGACGTTGCCCACCACCAGCAGGTCCGCGCCCGATTCCTCGACGACGTCGACGAGTGCATCCACCGGTGCCCCTGCGACGGCCTTCTCTTCGACGTCAGTGGCGCCGGCGGCCTTCGCGCGATCCGCGGCATCACGCAGGATCGCGTATATCGGGGCGTTGCCCGACACCATGTAGCCATCGTCCTTGAGCGCGTCAGCGGCTCGCTGATCCTCGCTCTGCGGGAGGTAGGCCGTCGCGACGATGACCTTTGCGTTAGACCCGGCGGCGATCTGGCCGGCGCGGTCGATCGCACGGAACGACGAATCCGAGCCGTCCGTACCCACAACCACGGTTTGATAGGCGCTCATCCATATCCTCCCAGTGTCAGCTACAACGCCACAGACACTAACCCGGTATCAGCAGAACATGGGTAAGAATCACCACACCCGGGCGGTATTTGCCCAGAATCTGACCCTTCGGCGTCGGCAAGGTCACAATGGCGCCCATGACGCGACGGCAGATACACCCGTCGGGAGAAGATTAGGCATTGCGGCGTCACTTGAGACCCGCGGCGTCCATGCCACGGAGTTCCTTCTTGAGGTCGGCGATTTCGTCGCGGATACGGCCGGCCAACTCGAACTGGAGGTCGCGCGCGGCGCCCATCATCTGCGCAGTGAGGTCCTTGATGAGGTCGGCCAGTTCGGCGCGCGGCATGTTGGAGGTGTCACGGCCCTCGAACACACCCGAACTCACCGCGCGACCGGGCTCGCCCTGCGCACGCCTGCCCCGGGACGCGTTGCGGCCGGAGCCGCCGATCTCCACGGACTGCGTGTCGTCCGCCTCGCGGTAAACCTGGTCGAGAATATCGGCGATCTTCTTGCGTAGCGGTTGCGGATCGATACCACGCTCTTCGTTGAAGGCGATCTGTTTGGCTCGTCGTCGCTCCGTCTCGTCGATCGCCTGCTTCATCGAGTTGGTCATCTTGTCGGCGTACATGTGCACCTCACCCGACACATTGCGGGCGGCGCGGCCGATGGTCTGGATCAGGCTTCGCGGTGACCGCAGGAAGCCCTCCTTGTCCGCATCGAGGATCGCGACCAGTGACACCTCGGGCAGGTCCAGACCCTCACGCAGCAGATTGATGCCGACAAGCACGTCGTACTCCCCCAGCCGCAACTGGCGCAGCAACTCGACCCGCCGCAACGTGTCGACCTCCGAATGCAGATACCGGACCCGGATGCCCATCTCGAGCAGGTAGTCGGTGAGGTCTTCGGACATCTTCTTGGTCAGCGTGGTCACCAGCACTCGCTCGTCGCGTTCGGTGCGCTTACGGATCTCGCCGATCAGGTCGTCGATCTGACCCTTGGTGGGCTTGACGACGACCTGCGGATCGACCAGACCGGTAGGCCGGATCACCTGCTCGACGAACTCCCCGCCAGCCTGGCTCAGTTCGAACGCCCCCGGGGTGGCCGACAGGTACACCGTCTGGCCGATCCGGTCGGCGAACTCTTCCCACGTCAACGGACGGTTGTCGACCGCCGAGGGCAGCCTGAACCCGAAGTCGACGAGGTTGCGCTTGCGCGACATGTCGCCCTCGTACATGCCACCGATCTGCGGCACCGTGATGTGTGACTCATCGATGACCAGCAGGAAATCCTCCGGGAAGTAGTCGATCAGGGTGGCGGGCGCAGTCCCCGCCGCCCGGGCGTCGATGTGGCGCGAGTAGTTCTCGATCCCAGAGCAGAACCCGACCTGGCGCATCATCTCGACGTCGTAGTTGGTGCGCATCCTCAGGCGCTGGGCCTCCAGCAGCTTGCCCTGGGTTTCCAGCTCGGTCAGCCGCTCCTCCAGCTCGGCCTCGATCGTCGAGATCGCCTGGGTCATTCGTTCCGGCCCGGCCACGTAATGGGTGGCCGGGAATACCCGCAGCGAGTCGACCTTGCGGACGATGTCGCCGGTCAGCGGATGCATGTAGTAGAGCGCCTCGATCTGGTCACCGAAGAACTCGATGCGGACAGCGAGCTCTTCGTAGGACGGGATGATCTCGACGGTGTCCCCCCGGACCCGGAACGAACCCCGGGTGAATGCCACGTCGTTGCGGTTGTACTGAACGTCGACCAACAACCGCAGCAGTGCGTCGCGTGGCACCTCATCGCCGACATTGAGCTCCACCGAGCGGTCCAGATAGGACTGCGGCGTGCCGAGACCGTAGATACAGGACACCGATGCCACCACCACGACGTCGCGCCGCGACAGCAGGCTCGAGGTCGCCGAGTGGCGCAGCCGCTCTACGTCGTCGTTGATCGAGCTGTCCTTCTCGATGTAGGTGTCTGTCTGAGCGATGTAAGCCTCAGGCTGGTAGTAGTCGTAGTAGGAGACGAAGTACTCGACTGCGTTGTGCGGCAACATTTCCCGAAGCTCGTTGGCCAGCTGGGCGGCCAAAGTCTTGTTTGGCGCCATCACCAGGGTGGGCCGCTGGAGGCGCTCGATGAGCCACGCCGTGGTCGCCGATTTTCCGGTGCCGGTGGCGCCGAGCAGAACCACGTCCCGCTCGCCCCCGCGGATCCGGCGTTCCAGATCCGCGATCGCGGCCGGCTGATCGCCGGCAGGCTCGTATTCACTGACCACCTCGAAGCGACCGCCTTCGCGAACGACCTCGTCCACGGGCCGGTGCTCCGAGTGCGCAAGCACGGGGTGTTCAGTCGCGAAGGCCATGCTCGCCAGCGTAGATCCTGGCCCCGACATGCTCCGGCCAAGCTCCGGTCATGTTCGGCCCTGCGACCGCGCTGCGGTGTCCTATCAGGGCCTATCCTGGTCGGCATCCATCCTCCCAAGCACGAGACATTCGATCTCACGGCCAAAACCAACACCGACCCCAAGGGCATCGTGAGGGCCGTGGACATCTACACCGTCCAGCCGTGGGGCCTCTACATGGCCCGGCCGACGCCCGGACGCGCGCAGTTCCACTACATCGAATCGTGGCTGCTGCCGTCGCTCGGAATTCGAGTGACGGTGTTCCACTTCAACCCGGGCCACGAACGCGACCAGGATTTCTACCTCGACATCGGCGAGTACATCTCGGGACCGAACAGATGGCGTGGCGAAGATCACTACCTCGACTTGGTCCTCCGCACCGGCGCCGGAGTGCAGATCACCGACGTCGATGAACTGATCGCCGCGCTCGGGTACGGCCTCCTCAGCCCCGAGCGCGGAGAACGGGCCATCCACACCGCGATCGCCACGGTCGACGCCCTGGCCAGGCACAACTACGATCTGCACCGCTGGTTAGCTGGTATCGGTATAGCCCTGACGTGGCGTGACGCCGATCATCGGTAACGATCCCCGGTGCGACGCGGATGATCTTGGTGATGACTACCGCGATCCGTCGTCGATATGACCCGGACAAGCCCGGGATTGTAATGTCGATTGACATGAACGTCACCAAGCGCAGATGGCTGGGATTGGCAGCCATCGCTGTGACCGGGTCTTGGGTGATCTGGACCCCCGCGGCAGCCCTGGCCCAGCCGACTCCCGAAACCCCGACCGAGGGACAGGCCGCGCCCGAGCCGGATCTGCTACACAACGTCGTTTACCGGGCCCGAGTGGACGGGGTGTCCCGCGGTGCGACGATCAGGTACCGGGCCGAGGGAAACCAGCTGCAGACCGCCGAACCGACGATGATCCCGGGTCGGGTGTTCGAGGCCAACACGGTGCTCTCGAGTTCTGAGACCGCCAACGTGCGGGTCTCGATCGACTGGCCGTACTCCGCGAACCTGCACTGCGAAATCCTGGTCGACAACACTCTGGTCGCTCAGGCCGACGATTTCATCGGCCCGCGGGCGACGCCTCAGCGCGACGACCCCAACTTCGGTACGCTGACCTGCCAGGTTCCCGTCAGTGGGGTCGTTAACGCCATTCCACTGGACCCGGCCGCGCCGCCGCCGGAAGGGCAACCACCGGTAGAACCTGCACCGGTAGAACCTGCCCAACCCGTCGACGCTCCCATTCCGCCCGTCGAAGCTCCGCTCCCGCCGACCTAGCCGGGAAGCCGGCGGTCGGTGACACAGCGGCGATGCGTCGACTCGACCGTGAAGACACCTTCACACTCGGACGCAGGAGTGAGGGCACCTTCACGGTCGCCAGCCCGTGGCGTCTGCCCACTCCCACGCCCATCGGTAGGCATCCGGCAACCACGGCTCTTTCGCTTCGGTGTAGGCGCCTGTGTTGACCAGCCCCTGCGCGGCCACGTCACGCTTGACTGCCCGGTAGTCAGACCGGGCCTGCGGGTTCGCCGTCAACCAGTCGACGAACAACAGCGCGAACTGCTGACCTGGCCAGCCGTCTACCCGGACGTGGACGTTGGTCGGCCGCGCCGGATCGGCCGAGCAGTACAGCCGTTTGCCCCACAGCGATTCGCCGTTCACGTGGTCGAACTCACCTACGGTGCTGCGTCCATCCGGCTTCCCCACATCGTGGGTGATGGCGGTGCGCGGGTATCCGGCCCCGAGCAGCGCTCCGGCGAGTTCGTCGGCAACCTCGAGAGAGCCGACGGTGACCTGGATGTCGATGACGTCCTTGGCGTCCATCCCGGGAATCGCGGTGGAACCGATGTGGTCGACCCGGGAGGTACGGTGGCCGGCCACTGTCCGCAGCCGCGCCAGAATTCGTTGCGCCTGGGCGGGCCACAGCGGATCCGACGGCACCAGGCGCGGCTCGGCATGCGCCGGCCGGCCGGCTTGAAGGTTGTGGGCGAACGGCTGGATACGCTCGTGCCACAGCGTGCGGGCCCGCGCGACGAGTTCTTCGGCACTACCGGAGTTGTCCAGCCAGACGTCGGCTACCGCGCGGCGCTGCTCCTCACTTGCCTGCGCGGCGATGCGTGACCTCGCGTCCTTCTCGCTGAACCCCCGGTAGTCGATCAGGCGCCGCACCCGCAGCTCGATGTCGGCGTGCACGATCACAACCAACGGAAACATTGGCGCCATCTGCGATTCGACGAGCAGCGGAATGTCCTCGATGATCACAGGGTTTTCCTGGGCCTCCTGCGCATTCGCGATCAGCTCCGAACGCCGATGCGCCACCAGGGGATGCACGATGGAGTTCAGTCTCGCGCGCTGCTGTTCGTCGCTGAAGGCGATTGCGGCCAGTGCGGGCCGGTTCAGCGCCCCCTCGGGCAGCAGGATACTTTCGCCGAACGCCTCCACCAGGCTGGCCAGACCCTCGGTGCCGGGTTCGACAACCTCGCGGGCGATCACATCGCCGTCGACGACGATTGCTCCGAACTCACTGAATGTGGCAGACACCGTGGACTTGCCTGCACCTATTCCTCCGGTCAACCCAATACGCAGCACCGCACCAGTCTGTCAGGGGCCTGGAGTTCGGCGGCACCATGGCGATGGGTCGCGCCACCGGCGTGACACACTTTTGGCGTCGCGGCAGGACGTCGCAACCAGGATCTGAGGGGCGGGGCTATGAGAATCAGCAACACGTCAGGTGCAGTCACCCCTGAACAGGCTCGCGAAATCACCAAGCAGGCCTACATTTACGGCTTTCCGATGGTGGACAACTACCGCGTGCAGCATTCCTACTTCGTCGACAAGCAGAGCCCGCAATACGCCGGTACTTGGAATGGGCTGCACAGCACGGCACGGGTGTACACCCCGGCTGACACCACGGTGCAGACCCCCAATTCGGACACCCCGTACTCGTTCCTGGGGGCCGACCTGCGTGCCGAGCCCCTGGTTCTGACCTTGCCGCCCATCGAACCGGAGCGTTACTACTCCGTACAACTCGTCGATGCGTACACCTACAACTTCGACTACCTGGGCAGTCGCGCCACCGGCAACTCAGGTGGGACGTTCCTGCTCGCCGGACCGGGCTGGAAAGGCGAGAAACCGGCCGGGGTCGACAGGGTGCTGCAATCGGACACCGACTTCGTTCTGGCGATCTACCGGACTCAGCTGTTCGGGCCGGACGACCTCGACAACGTCAAGAAAATCCAAGCCGGTTACGGCGTTCGACCGCTGTCGGAGTTCCTCAACCAGCAGGCTCCCCCGGCGGCCCCGCCGATCGACTTCCCCACACCTCTGAGCGCCGGGGAGCAGAAGACCTCGCCGGAATTCTTCGACATCATGAAATTCACATTGCGCCACGCCCCGGTACCGCCGTCGGAAAAGGCCCTGCGTGACCAGTTCGCCAGCATCGGCATCGGACCCGACGGAGACTTCGACTCGGCAAAACTCAGTCCGGAGATGCGTTCCGCCGTCGAGGGCGGCATCACCGATGCCTGGACCGAATTCGACACCCTCAAGAAGGACAAAGTCGACACCGGGCAGGTGAGCTCAGGCGACTTCTTCGGCACCCGCGACACGCTCGGCGACAACTACCTCTACCGGATGGCCGCCGCAGCCATCGGCATCTACGGCAACACCAAAGAAGAAGCGATATATCCGATCTTCTCCAACGATGCCGCCGGCGCACCGCTGGACGGCGCCAACAACTACATCTACCGCTTCCCGCCGGGGCAACTTCCGCCGGTGAAGGCGTTCTGGTCACTCACCATGTACACGATGCCGTCGAGCCTGCTGCTGGACAACCCACTCGACCGCTACCTGGTCAACTCACCCATGCTTCCCGAGCTGGTCAAAGACCCCGACGGGGGTTACACCCTCTACATCCAGAATCAATCACCGGGCCCCGACAAGGAAGCCAACTGGCTGCCCGCACCCGAAGGACCGTTCCTGCTCGTCGAACGCCTCTACTGGCCCAAGGAACCGGCCCTCACCGGCCAGTGGCAACCCACCACACCGCAGAAGGTATGACGCAGGTTGATTTCCGCGTCGTTGCTGAGTAGGGCCGCCCCGTCATGACTACCGTGCTCGTGCTGCTCGCCGGGCTGGCGCTGACCGCGGTCATCATTGCCGTCAACGGTTACTTCGTGGCGCAGGAGTTCGCCTACATGTCGGTGGACCGTATCCGGTTGCGCGCGCGTGCCGCGGACGGCGATGCCGCAGCCAAGAGGGCGCTGGCTGTCACACAGCGCACGTCGTTCATGCTGTCGGGCGCACAGCTCGGCATCACCGTGACCGGTCTGATGGTCGGCTTCGTGGCCGAACCGTTCATCGGGAAGTCGCTGGGCGTGCTGCTCGGCACGGCGGGGGTGCCGACCGGGGTCGGCGTCGCCGTCGGCACGGTGGCCGCCCTCATCCTCGCGACCGTGGTCCAGATGATCTTCGGTGAGCTGTACCCGAAGAACCTCGCCATCGCCAACCCGGAGCCGTTGGCCCGATCCCTGGCCCGGTCGACGCAGCTGTATCTGGCGCTCTTCGGGTGGCTCATAACGTTCTTCGACATGGCCTCGAACGCGGTGCTGCGAATGCTGCGAGTGGAGCCGGTTCACGACCTCGACAGCAGCGCGACCGCCGAGGACCTTGAGCACATCATCGACGACTCCCGGGCCAGCGGCGACCTACCCGAGGAACTGTCGATCATGCTCGACCGGATCCTCGACTTCCCGGACCGCGACGTCGGGCACGCCATGATGCCGCGAGCCCGAGTGGACGTGGCAGAGCCTGGGACGTCCATCGCGCACATGCGCGCCCTCATGGCGAGCGGGCATACGCGCTACCCCGTGATCGGTGAACTCGAGGAACCCGTCGGTGTGGTGCACCTCGCCGACGTCCTCGCCGTCGACGCAGACGACGAGCGACCCGTTGCGGCCATCATGCGGGCGCCCCTTGTTGTCCCGATGCCGATGCCGCTCCCAGACGCACTAGAGCACCTCGCGCGCACCAGGAACGAGCTGGCATGTGTCATCGACGAGTACGGCGGGTTCTGTGGCGTCCTCACGATGGAGGACCTTGCCGAGGAACTTGTTGGCGAAATCAGCGACGAGCACGACACGACTGTCGACGTCGGGGCCGACATCGATGGCGAGGCGTGGGTCATGGACGGCGACCTGCCCATCGACGAGGTGGAGCGTGTCATCGGGCGCGACCTGCCCCGGGGGGACTACGAGACCATCGCCGGGCTGGTTATCCACCAGGGAGCAAGTCTTCCCGCGGAGGGAGACACGATTCACGTCAAGCTGCCCGCGACGGGAGCCGACCTCGTCGGGGACGAGGCCGCGAGTTGGCAGCTGCGTATCGAGGTTGTGAAGGTCGAGCGGTACGTGCCGAACCTGCTGCGCGTGCGCGTCGTCGTGGAGGATGGCCGATGAACGCGTGGGCAGTTGCCGCCATCACCGTCGCGCTCATCGCCCTCAGCGCGTTCTTCGTCGTTATCGAGTTCGCCCTCCTGGGTGCCCGGCGGCACCGCCTCGAGCAGGACGCGGTGCATAGCCGCTCGTCTCGTGCAGCGCTGCGCGGCATGAACGAGCTGACGATCATGCTCGCCGGCGCGCAGCTCGGCATCACGGCGTGCACGTTCGCCCTCGGGGCGGTGACCAAGCCGGCGGTCGACGCCCGGCTCGGCCCCGTCTTCGACTCTTGGGGTATGCCCAACTGGTTCGCCGGCGGCGCTGCCTTCACCCTGTCTCTGCTGGCCGTGACGTTCCTGCACCTGGTCATCGGAGAGATGGCGCCCAAATCCTGGGCAATCGCCCACCCCGAGCTCGCCGCCCGCATCATCGGTATCCCGTCGCGCGCGTTCATCTCGGTGTTCCGGCCGTTCCTCGGCTGGGTCAACACCATCGCCAACTGGCTCGTTGCGAGGTCCGGAGTAAAGCCGGTCGACAGGGCCGCCGTCAGAGGGCGCGACGCCGACACCATCCGACATCTCGTGGAGTACTCGACGCAGGTCGGCACGCTCAAGCCCACCCTGCAGAGCCAGATCAGCGAGGTCATCACGCTGGAAGGACTGACCGTCGAGTCGATCACGACGCCGAACGCGGCGCCCACCTCGGTCGGGCCCGACGCCGTGGTCGCTGATGTCCGTGCGGCCGTGCTGGCCTCCGGACACCTGCGGATTCTCCTGAGGGACGACGTCGGCCGGTTTACCCGGGTCGTCCACGTGCGGGACACACTCAAGGCCCGCGACGAGCAGCGTGCTGAGGCCTTCGCGCGTCCTGCGTTCCGTATCGACGCGAAGATCCCGGTCTACGAACTGCTCCGGAAAATGCGGGAGCAGCGTGTGCAGCTGGCGGTCGTCGAGAGGGGTCAGGAACTGCTGGGCGTCCTGTCGCTGACCGACGTGATACGCCGGGTGCTGCCGCAGTCGGGCACCTCCGTCCGGGGCGACTAGACGTTGCCTGCTAGCTTCTCCCGCAGGGCGGCGAGCTGCGCATCGCTGGCGAGCGATCCGCCCGAAGACGGATCCTCGGACCGCGACGAACTGTTCGAGGTTGGCGCGGCGGCCTCAGCAGCTTCGGCAGCGGCGAACTTCTCCATCTGCGCGGTGTGCATCTTGTGGCGACGCTCTGCCTCCGCGTAGCGCGCCTCCCACTCGTCCCGCTGCTTCTCGTTGCCTTCGAGCCACTCGTTGGTCTCGGCGTCGAAGCCCTCGGGGAATATGTAATTGCCTGCATCGTCGTAGCTGTCGGCCATGCCGTACTTCCACGCCTCGAACTCTTCGGTGTAGTCCTCGTTGGCCTGCTTGAGGCTCAGCGAGATACGGCGGCGCTCCAGGTCGATGTCGATGACCTTGACCATTGCGTCGTCGCTCACCTGAACGACCTGGTCTGGGACCTCGACATGACGCTCAGAGAGCTCGGAGATATGCACCAGGCCTTCGATGCCCTCTTCGACACGAACGAACGCACCGAACGGCACCAGCTTGGTGACCTTGCCCGGCACGATCTGGCCGATCGCGTGGGTGCGGGCGAAGTGCCGCCACGGATCTTCCTGAGTCGCCTTGAGTGACAACGAAACCCGCTCGCGGTCCATATCGACGTCGAGGACCTCGACGGTGACCTCGTCGCCGACGTTGACGACCTCGGACGGATGGTCGATGTGCTTCCACGACAGCTCGGACACGTGCACCAGGCCGTCGACACCGCCGAGATCGACGAACGCGCCGAAGTTGACGATCGAGGACACCACACCCTTGCGGATGGCGCCCTTGGTGAGCTGGTTCAAGAATTCACTGCGCACCTCGGACTGGGTCTGCTCCAGCCAGGCGCGGCGGGAGAGCACCACGTTGTTGCGGTTCTTGTCGAGTTCGATGATCTTGGCCTCGATCTCCTTGCCGATGTACGGCTGCAGATCGCGAACACGCCGCATCTCGACCAGTGATGCGGGCAGGAAGCCGCGCAGACCGATATCCAGGATCAGGCCGCCCTTGACGACCTCGATGACGGTGCCCTTGACGGCCTCGTCCTTTTCCTTGAGCTCTTCGATGGTGCCCCAGGCGCGCTCGTACTGAGCGCGCTTCTTGGACAGGATCAGGCGCCCTTCTTTGTCCTCCTTGGTGAGGACCAGGGCTTCAACCTCATCGCCGACGGACACAACCTCGTTGGGGTCGACGTCGTGCTTGATGGAGAGCTCACGAGAAGGAATAACACCTTCGGTCTTGTAACCGATGTCGAGCAGGACTTCGTCGCGGTCAACCTTGACGATGGTCCCTTCGACGATGTCGCCATCGTTGAAGTATTTGATGGTCTTGTCGATGGCAGCGAGAAAATCCTCGGCCGAGCCGATGTCGTTGATGGCTACTTGCGGCGAGGTGACGGAGGGACTTGGCATGTGGTGGGTTGCTCCGGACAGGTGTGATCGCAGGGACAGATGAAGTCTTCTTGGTTGCACCCGCGAATCGCGCACACAGGTACCGAAAGAGGTTACTCGACGGGGTACACGCAGGACAAACTAGTGCCGGCCAGCGGCTAACCTGCTGGCGTGTCAAACACCGGTGCCCGAGGGCAGCCCTATCAACTCCCAGCGCCGTTCGCGCGCCGGGTCCGCAACGTGGGGGCCCCGCTGGGCGTGGTCATCGCGCTGGGCACTGTCGCGGGTCTCATCGTCATCCTGCTGACGGCGCTCAATCCGGTCGGCACGGCAATCGGCTTCACGCTGTCCAGCATCGCGATGACGATGGTGGTTTTGGCCTACCTGTGGCTCGACAGGTGGGAGCCCGAACCCCCACGCCTGCTCGTGTTCGCGTTTATCTGGGGTACGTCGGCGGCAGTCGTCATCGCCGCGGTTCTGCAGATCTTCCTCGAAGCATGGCTCAATCTCGGGATCGGTGATGCCGCAGCAGCCGAGATCAGCCCAGTCACGCTGGTGATCGGTGCACCGATCACCGAAGAGGCCGCCAAGGGCCTATTTCTGCTGCTCATGATGACCGGTGCACGACGTAACGAGCTGAATTCTTTGACCGATTGTCTGGTCTACGCGGGATTGGTCGGGGCAGGGTTCGCTTGGCTGGAGGACATTCTCTACATCTCCAACGGCGGGTCGCTGGCCGACTCGCTGGTCACCGCGGCGCTGCGGCTGATCATGTCGCCGTTCGCACATTCGCTATTCACCACGCTGTTCGCGCTCGGCGTGTGGTTCGCGCTACACAAGCGAAGCGGCATCGCCAAAGCCGGCTGCATCCTGCTGGGCTACATCGGAGCGGTGGTGCTGCACGCAATGTGGAACGGATCGTCGCTGCTGGGCGCCCAGGCCCACCTCGGTCTGTACGTGTTCTGGATGATGCCGGTGTTCGGACTGGCGATCACGCTGGCCGTCAGTAGTAGGCGCCGCGAACAGCGAGTGGTCGCCGCCAAACTGCCCGGCATGGTGACCGCAGGTGTGGTGACGGCCAACGAGGCGACGTGGCTGGGATCGATCCGGATGCGCAAGTTGGCCGTCGCCGAGGCGACGCGTTTCGGTGGGAAGCAGGCCGGAGCGTCGGTGAAGACGTTCGCTCACCAGGTGGTCGAATTAGCGTTCGTGCGCGACCGCATCGACCGCGGTTTCGGCGATCAGCGGGTGGCGGCGCTGCTCAACGAGGAGACCTATGAGGTGTACGCGGCTCGGAGCGCGTCGCCTGCGTTGGCCCGGATGGCCGGTTACCGCGCTCAGTGAGCCAGTGCGCCGCGCATCCGGGTGTGCTCCGCATCCGGTGTGCTCAGTGCGCCGCCGAATCCCAGCTGCGGCCATAACCCACCGAGACCTCCAGGGGCACGTCGAGCGGATAGGCATTGCCCATGTGCTCGCGAACCAGCGCGTCGAGCGCGTCGCGCTCACCGCCGGCGACCTCGAACAGCAACTCATCGTGCACCTGTAGCAGCATGCGCGACACCAGCCCGGCGTCTTTGATCGCTTCGTCGACGTTGATCATCGCGACCTTGATGATGTCGGCGGCACTGCCCTGGATCGGTGCGTTGAGGGCGGCGCGTTCGGCCGCCTCACGCACATTGCGATTGCTGCTGTCCAGTTCCGGCAGGTAGCGCCGCCTGCCGAACACTGTCGAGGTGTACCCGTCCTTGCGGGCCTGGTCGACGACGTCGCGCAGGTAGTCACGCACCCCGCCGAAGCGGTCGAAATACTGCTCCATCTGCACTTTCGCATCTTCGGTGGAGATCTTCAGCTGCGCGGCAAGCCCGTAGGCGCTCAGTCCATAGGCCAAACCGTAGGACATGGCTTTGACCCGACGCCGTAGTTCGGCGTTGACCTCGTCGATAGCCACCGAGAACGCCCGCGAAGCGACGAACGAGTGCAGATCCTCACCGGTATTGAACGCTTCGATCAGGCCCTCGTCCTGCGACAGGTGCGCCATGATCCGCATCTCGATCTGGCTGTAGTCGGCGGTCATCAATTCCGAGAATCCCGGGCCTTGGGCGGAGCCCGCAGGGAGATCTCCCACCACGAACGCGTCGCGAATCCGCCGTCCGGCCTCGGTGCGGATGGGGATGTTCTGCAGGTTCGGCTCAGTCGAGGACAGCCGCCCGGTCGCCGCAATCGTTTGGTTGAACGTCGTATGAATACGTCCATCGGACGCGACCGCGTTCAGCAGTCCGTCCACCGTCACCTTGAGCCGGGTGGCATCGCGGTGCGCCAGCAGATGCTGCAGGAACGGATGCCCGGTCTTGTCGAACAGTGACTGCAGCGCGTCCGCGTCTGTGGTGTAGCCCGTCTTGGTGCGCTTGGTCTTCGGCATCTCCAACTCGTCAAACAACACGACCTGGAGCTGCTTGGGAGACCCGAGATTGATCTGCTTGCCGATCACCGCGTAGGCCGCCTCGGCGGCATCGCGGATCTGACTCGCGAACTCACTCTGCAACTCCGAGAGGCGTTGAAGGTCGACTGCGATGCCCACCGCCTCCAACTGGGCCAGCACCCGCTGGACCGGCAATTCCATGCTGCCCAGAAGCGCCGAGGAATCGATTCGGGCCAGCTCTTCGTCGAGTGCATCGGCGAGATCTTTGACCGCGCCGGCCCGCAACAGCAACGCCTGAACTGCCTGATCATCGACGCCGTCGGAGTCGATCAAGGTGTCGTCAAGCAGCGAAAGTTGTTGCTGCTGCGGGCTATCTGCGCGCAACTCCCGTTTCAGATAGCGCAGAGATAGGTCGTCGAGCGCGAAGCTGCGCTGACCAGGCCGGACCAGATAGGCGGCCAGCGCGGTGTCCGAGCTGACCCCGGCCAGCGTCCAGCCGCGACCCTGCACGTCGTGTATCGCAAGCTTGGCTTCGTGTAGCGCCTTCGACCGGGCCGGGTCGGCCAGCCAGGCGGCCAGCGCGGCCTCGTCTTCGGGCTCTAAACCGGAGGTGTCGATGTAGCGACCGTCGCCGTCAGCCGCCACGATCGCCACCGCGGTGGCGTCGCTGTCGAAAGCCAGGTGGTTGCCCACCACCGCGACCCCGAAACGCTGACCCTGGCTGTGCTCGGCCAGCCACGCCGCCAGCGTGCCCGATTCCAGCGCTCCGCCCCGGACGTCGAACCCCTCCTCTACCTCGGGGTCCGTCGATGCCAGCGTGTCGAAGAGCCTGTCGCGCAGCACCCGGAACTCGAGGTCGTCGAACAAGCGGTGGATCTGATCGCGATCCCACGGCTGCATCCGCAGCGTGTCGGGGGTTTGCGCCAACGGCACATCCTTGACGAGGTCGGTGAGTTCGCGGTTCAGCACGACGCTGGCAAGGTGGGTGCGCAACGAATCACCCACCTTGCCCTTGACCTTGTCCACGTTGTCGACCAGTGCCTGCAGCGATCCGTATTCGATAATCCACTTGGTCGCCGTCTTCTCCCCCACACCCGGGATACCCGGCAGGTTGTCACTGGGGTCACCACGCAGCGCAGCGAAATCGGGGTATTGCAGTGGTGTGAGCCCGTACTTCTCAACTACGGCCTCGGGCGTGAATCGGGTCAGCTCACTGACCCCCTTGCGCGGGTAGAGAACCGTGACGTCATCACTGACCAACTGCAGCGAGTCGCGGTCGCCGCTGACCACCAGCACCCGGTAGCCCTCACTCTCGGCCTGGGTGGCCAGTGTGGCGATCACATCGTCGGCTTCGTAGCCGGCCTCGGCAAGCGCTGTGATGCCCAGCGCGCCCAGCACTTCCTTCGTGATGTCGATCTGGCCGCGAAACTCGTCAGGTGTCGCGGACCGGCCGGCCTTGTACTCGGGGTACCTTTCCAGCCGGAACGTCTGCCGGGACACGTCGAACGCGGCCGCGATGTGGCTGGGCTGCTCGTCACGCAGCAGATTGATCAGCATGGCGGTGAAGCCGTAGACCGCGTTGGTGGTAAGCCCACTCCGGGTCTTGAAGTTCTCGGCGGGCAACGCATAGAACGCGCGGAAAGCCAGCGAGTTGCCGTCCAGAAGCATCAGAGTCGGCTTTTCGGCGGCCTTAGCCGCTTCTGCTGTCTTGCCGGCCTTCGTCTCCGATGCGGTCTTGGCTGGGCTCACGCCCTCACTCTAGGCACCGGTCACGACGCGCGGCCCGGCCCGTCTGGCGCGGGGTGGCAAGAATGGAACACGTTTCAGTTTGGCGACGGTACTGGGTACGCTGACCGCGTGTCAGATTCTGGACTCTCGATGCAACCTGCGGTCGAAGGTTGGTTCGCCGCCGACGGGTCCGGTGACCCCTATCTGATCGGCGGCAAGTGTCATCAATGCGGTACCTACGTGTTTCCGCCGCGCCTCGACAACTGCCCCAATCCGGGGTGCGACGGTAACGAGCTCGCGCAGGTGCCGCTGTCGCGCAGTGGCCGGTTGTGGAGTTACACCGAGAACCGGTATCAGCCGCCTCCGCCGTATCCGCAGGACGACCCATTCCAACCGTTCGCCGTCGCCGCTGTCGAACTGGCCGACGAAGGGCTGATCGTGCTGGGCAAGGTTGTCGAAGGCACGCTCGCCGCCGACCTGGAGGTCGGCATGAAGATGGAACTGGCCACCACGGCGCTCTACGTTGATGATGACGGTGTGGAGCGAATCGTCTACGCCTGGAGGATCGCATGATGGCCGGAGCCGCCCCGGCGGCGACATCGAGTCCCGGAGCCGCCCCGGCGGCGACATCGAGTCCCGGAGCCGCCCCGGCGGCGACATC
>ERZ888423.1747-NODE-1747-length-17820-cov-66.283760_pt1 | contig 17820 bp, 15 predicted proteins | sample MGYA00520523_ERZ888423 | MGnify/ENA primary metagenome ERZ888423 (study PRJEB32303, sample SAMEA104408611) | aquatic metagenome | biome: Brackish water; feature: Pelagic; material: water | place: Baltic Sea | collected 2014-06-08T10:24:00 | depth 30,27 m ...
GAAAAATCGCGCAGCCCCTGGGCCACAAAGTTTTCCACCTCCTTCTGCCTGCTGGCGGGGGCAATGAAGCCCGGCTGGCGGATCAACGCCTCAATCTGGTCTTGATAGTGAGAAAGGCGAAAAAACAGATTGACCTCATCACGCCATTCCAGCGGCTTGCGATGGATGGGGCATTCCGGATCCTCACTGCCCGGTGCGTCGTCTTTGAATTCCTCACAAGCAACGCAATACCAGCCCTGCTGGCGCCCCTCCACCACGTCGCCGCTGGCTTGCACCCGAGCAAAAAACTGCCCCACCAGTTTTCGGTGGCGGGGATCGGTGGTGCGGATAAAGCGGTCGTTGCTGATCTGCCAGCGGCTCCAAAGGTCGCGATATCCCTCGCTGATCGCATCGCAATGGGCCTGCGGACTTAATCCGGCAGCCTCGGCCGTGCGTTGAATCTTCTGGCCGTGTTCATCGCAGCCGGTGATGAACGTCACCGACTCCCCCATCAGCCGCTGGTAACGAGCCACCGCATCGCAGGCAAGCGTTGTGTAAGCACTGCCAAGGTGGGCGCGATCGTTGACGTAATAGAGGGGTGTGGTGAGCGTGTAATTCATCCCTTTAATCCTACGGAGCGGCGGCGAACACAAAAGCTGACCTCGATCCCGGCAGCTCAGGTCATCTCCTGCGAGTCTTGAGCAAGCCGTGCCAGCCAGCTTTGACCCTGCCCTCAGAAGCGGTGGATGTTTTGGTGTGGGGGGGCGGCACCGGTGGCGTAGCCGCAGCTATCCAGGCGGCCCGCGGCGGTGCCAGCACGCTGTTGCTCACCCCAGGCAACTGGCTTGGGGGCATGGTGAGCGCCGCTGGTGTTTGCTGCCCCGACGGCAGTGAGCTAACCCCCTGGCAGACAGGTCTCTGGGGTGCCTTTCTGCGCGCCCTTGAGCAGGCCGAGCCCGAGGGACTCGATCAAAATTGGGTGAGCTGCTTCGGTTACCGGCCCGCCACTGCCGAGGCGATCCTGCAGGGCTGGGTGCAGGAACTCCCCAAGCTGCAATGGCTGCCGGGATGCAAGCTGCTGGCGGTAGAGCGCAAAGGCTCCCGCATCACAGCGGTACAGCTGGAACGCAAGGGTGAAAGCCAATGGCTGGCCTGCAAAGTTGTGGTCGATGGCAGCGACCGCGGCGACCTGCTGCCCCTAGCGGAGGCTCCATTTCGACTCGGCTGGGAAGCCCAGGAGTTATGGGGCGAACCCAGTGCCCCCAGCCAGCAACGGCTGCAAACGGAAGCTTTTTTCAAGCAACAACCCGTGCAATCGCCCACCTGGGTGGTGATGGGCCAGCTCCAGAGCGAGGTGTTGCCGCCAGCTACAGCCCCCCTGCCCTTAGCTGCGCCGTTTGAACGAGCCAGCGAGGCCTTTGGTTTAGAGCGCACGATCAACTACGGGCGCCTGCCGGGCGGCCTGGTGATGCTCAACTGGCCGCTGGACGGCAATGACTGGCACCAGGGGCTGGAACGCGCCTTCAGCGCTGATCCAGCGGAGCAAGCTGCGCTAGCTGCCGAGATGCAGTCCTACAGCCTGCAGTTTGCAAGAGCCCTTGAGCAGGCAAGTGGGGGCTGGCTTCAATTGGGCCATGCCTTTCCTGCTGAAGCCGGCAGTCCTGCCCCCTGGCTGGCTGCCATGCCCTACTGGCGGGAGGGTCGAAGGCTGCTGGGCCGCTCGCTGGTGCTGGAACAGCACCTGCTCCCCCTAGGCAGCGCTGAATCCCAGGGTCCACTGCCGCTAAATGACAGCGGCGAGCTGGAGTCGATAGCGGTGGGCAATTACGCCAACGACCACCACTACCCCGGGCCTGACTGGCCGCTGGCTCCTAAAAGCATTCGCTGGGGCGGGCGATGGAGCGGCACACCCTTCTGCATCCCCTACGGCGCCCTGGTAAGTGCTGAGATCGACAACCTGCTGGCGGCTGATAAAGCGTTCAGCAGCAGCCACATGACCAACGGGGCAACCCGTTTGCAGCCCCTAATTCTGAACATCGGCCAAGCAGCGGGGGCGGCAGCGGCCCTGGCGGTGCAACTTGACATCCCCCCAGCTGAGCTTGCTCCCCTGGCCGTTCAGCAATGCCTGCTCCACGATCATCGTGCTCCGGCGGCAGTAGTGCCGCTCTGGGACACCCCCTGGCATGCCAGCGATTGGTTAGCCCGCCAGCTGCAGCTGCTGGCCAATCCGCAGCTTCTGCAGTCCAATGGTCAAGTTGAGCCTGGTTTCCTTAGGCCCCTAGATCCCAGGCTGGGCAAGGTGGAGCCCCGGGAGTCACTGTGGAGCGGAACGGTGTTGCCAGACGGGCAGGGTGGCTTCTGCTTCCAGAGCGACTCCAGCTTGCACAGCGATATCGGCAGCAGAGAGTGGCCTCTTATCAGCCTTGAGCCAGGCCTGAACCGCTGGCTGCAGAACCTTGATCAAGCGACCCAAGCAAAGCTGATCGGCTGTGCCAACCCTTGGGGGCCATGGTTGCGGGCCTCGCGACTCGCACCGGACTAGCCCGTGGCCAGCAGTCGCAGTTGGTCGCGCAGGGGGTCTACCGCCTGGACACGCAGCTGCAGCAGATCAGCTGGAGTTGAACCCGCTGGGCACTCAGCGGCCAGATCCATGGCCAAGGCGTCAACGTGTACCAGCCCCAACCGATCCTGGGGTCGCAGCCAGCGCAGAAAACAAGCCTGCCAATGCTGAGCGCGCTCGGCCGCAAACCACACTTGTTGCCAGTGGCGCTGGTCTTCGCGGCTGATCTGAATTCCCTGCCTTAAGGGACCGTCTAGGTCGGAGAGCAAAGCGGCCAGATCGGCGGCGGCCAGGGGCTGGCCTCCCTGCTGAAGCGCCAGCAACTGACGTTGCACGACCAGATCGGCGTAGCGGCGAATCGGGGAGGTGGCCTGGGCGTAAGCCGGCAAGCCCAGGCTGAAATGAGGGCTGGGCTCGGTGCCGGTATGGCCCCGGCTGAGACAGCGCTTGATGGCGGCGTGGCGCACCGGTCCCGCCGGCAAGGCTGCCAGCTCGGCCTCCGGCGGCAGGGTTGCCGTCAATTGGCTTCGGTACGGCAAGGCCAGACCGAGGTCTTGGCCGAGGCCAGCAACCACCGCCCCAGCAAGGATCATGGCCTCAGCCACCATCAGTCGGGCGGGGCTGGGTTCGGTTATCTCCAGCTGGGCTGCGTCGCCCTGGGCTCGAATCCGACCCTCCGGCTGATCGAGCAGCAGGGCTCCCTGGCGCACACGCCACTGACGGCGGCGTAGCAGCAGGCCTTGCAATTCAGCTAGATCCTGCTCCTGGGGCGGAGCTAGCTCGATCAGGTCGTCAGCATCGCCATAGCTGAGCCGGTAGGTGGGTTTGACCCAGCTGCGCTGCAAACCCGAAGCCGCAACTGCCCCTTCGCCGTCGAGTTCAACCCAGATGCTCCAGGCGGCACTGCGCTTTCCGGCCCGCAGACTCATCGGTCCGGTGGCAAGCGCCTCCGGAAACATCGGCAGAATCCCCGAGGCCAAATAGAGACTGCTGCCACGGCGGCGGGCCTCCAGGTCGAGAGGCGAATCCAGAGCGATCAGCCGGCCAGGATCCGCCACATGGATCCAAATCCGCAGCTGGCCGTCTGGGCTGGTTTCCAGCGCCAGCCCGTCATCGATGTCACGGGTGTCGGCATCGTCAATGGTGACACTGCGTTGCCCGGTTAGATCTAGCCGCTCTGCATCGCCAGGCTGTTCAGTGTCTGCAGCCGTCAGGAGGCGCTCGGCTTCATCCAGCAGATCAGCCGAAAAGCCCTGCTCCCAGACCGTGGCCCGCAGGGAAGGCAAATTGTGGGCTTGCCACTGGCCAAGATCCACCAGCAGATGACGGATGGAGCCGGTATCTGCACATACCTGGGCCGCCTGGAGGGCTTGACGCAGGGGAAGGGGCAGGGCTGTTGCGCAATCTCCGCCAGCCCAATCGATCAGCAGCTCCAGCTGCTGGCGCTGATCTGAGCTGAGGAGCTGGACATCGAGAGGCTGACGATCTCGCAGCAGCTGCTGCCAGCGCAGTTCAGATTGCTGGTGGAGCACCCGATGGCGACGATCTCGCCGCAAACGGCGAAGATCCTCAAGCGGCCTTGCCTCAACCAGGTTTTGACGCAGACGAAACAGGGTCTGGGGACCAAGACACCAGCGCCAGCAGGAAGCGATGGCGAGGCCATCACGTCGCGATGACACCAAGTCAACCCAATCGCTCAGCGGCAAGCCCTGAGGTTCAGCCTGCATCAAAGTCCAAGCTGCCGCAAAGTCGCATCGAGAAGGCAGCACTGCCATCAATGCTTCATCGCTGATCGACCAAGGAGCCTGGCTAAGACGTTGGGGCGGCTCGCATTCTCCGGAAAAAGAGGCAAGCAACAGCAGCTGCCGTAACGGCTGAATCTGCTGCTTTGCACTATTACCAATGGCTAACGAAGCCTTGTTTGAGGCCACAGCCAAGACCACAGCAAGCTGGGGACCGCGCTCATCGCCCAGTCCCACCAGATCGCCAACTTGGAAGGTTGAAGCCGCCAGAAGATAGGCCTCAGCCTTCGGGATTCACAAAAGGCAGCAAAGCCACGATGCGGGCACGCTTAACGGCGTTGGTCAGATCGCGCTGCTGTTTGGCTGTAAGGCCAGTGAGCCGGCGGGGGAGAATCTTGCCTCGCTCGGTGATGAACTTCTTGAGCAGATCGACGTCTTTGTAGTCAATCGGGTCGCCAGGCTTGATCGGCGACAGGCGCTTTTTAAAAAAAGAGCTGGACATGGAAAACGAAGGCGGGAGGTGAATGAAGTGAAATCTGACCAGTGCCTGAAGGACCGGACCAAAATCAAGTTGCAGCAGCTGCGGGCATGGCCTCAGCTGGAGGGGCTAAGCCCGAATCACTTGATTTCCTTGTGGACCGTCGAGGAGTTGCAGTGCGGACAGAACTTCTTCAGCTCAAGCCGTTCGGTGGTGTTACGGCGATTCTTCTCAGTTGTGTAGCGGGACACACCGGGAGAACGCTTGGCGGGGTTGGACCGGCATTCTGTGCACTCAAGAGTGATCACAATCCGGACGCCCTTGTTTTTAGCCATGAAGGACGTTGCGCCGCTTGTGCGAAGCGAAAGAACAAGTTGTCAGCTTACTTGCCGGTAGTCCCGCCTCCCAGTTGATCCCTAAGATCGCCCTTCAACACCTAAAGGGCTATGCGGGTCTCGCTCCAATGGCTGCAGGAGCTGGTGACTGGTCCTGAACAAGCCCTCGCCCCGGGGGCCCTGGCCGAGCGCCTGTCGCTGGCTGGTTTTGAGGTGGATGCCATTGAGGATCTAGCCGCCCAGGCCGCTGGGGTGGTGGTGGGCTTTGTACGTGAGCGCCAGGGCCATCCCAATGCAGACAAGCTCAGCGTCTGCCAGGTTGATGTCGGCGCGGCCGAAGCCCTGCAAATCGTCTGCGGGGCCGCCAATGTGCGGGCTGGCATCCATGTGCCCGTGGCCCTTGTTGGGGCAACCCTGCCAGCGGTCAAGCTGACGATCAAGCCAGCTGAACTACGCGGGGTAGCCAGCAGCGGCATGATTTGTTCCCTCGCTGAACTTGGCCTGGTGGCAGATACGGATGGCATTGCCATCCTTGATGAACTGCTGGAACAGATGCCACCCCTGGGAACACCGGTGGGGCCCAGCATCGGACTGGATGACCAGGTCCTGGAGCTGGCGATCACCGCCAACCGCCCCGATGGGCTTTCTATGCATGGCATTGCCCGGGAAGTGGCGGCACTGGTGGGCGGCCAAACCCAAATTCAGGCCCCTGCTGCCGCCGCCGCAAGCCAACCGCTGCCATTTTCCGCAAGTGACCTGGTTGCTGTTGAAGCTGGTGGACTGTTCAGTGTCACGGCCCTTGATGGTTTGCAGGTGTCCCCTTCACCCACCTGGCTGCAACAGCGCTTGCAGAAGGCCGGCATTCGCCCGATCAACAACGTCGTTGACATAACCAACCTGGTGATGCTGGAGACGGGTCAACCCCTACACGCCTTCGACAGCAAGCGCCTCGCCGTAATCACAGGAGCCAGCAAACCCCAGCTAGCCAGCCTGGGGCTGCGCCAGGCCCTTGATTGTGAGGCATTCACCAGCCTCGACGCTACGGAGCACAAACTCAGCCCCGAAGCGCTGGTGGTTACCTACGCCAACCGCCCGATCGCCCTAGCTGGCGTAATGGGTGGTTCGGACGAAGCCGTCAATGACACCACCACCTCCATCTGGCTTGAGGCCGCTGTCTTTGCTCCCCAGGCAGTGCGTCGCTCAGCTCGCAGCGTTGGCTTGCGAACGGAAGCCAGTAGCCGTTTTGAAAAGGGCTTGCCAAGGGAGGTCACCCTTGCGGCCGCAGACCGGGCCGTGGCGCTCCTCCAGGAACTCTGTGGAGCCAAATTCTCCGGCCGCTGGCTGCACCAAAGGGCGGAGGAGCCAACCGAGCCACTGCTGCTGAGGCGCGACGCCCTGCACAACCTGCTCGGGCCGGTTCAGACTGGCGAAGGTGTTGCAGATCTCGGTGACGACAAGATCGTCCAAACCTTGACGGCCCTTGGTTGCCAGCTGGCAGAAGAGATTGACGGCGAGGGTTGGCGCGTCACCGTGCCCCCCTCCCGCTTGATGGATCTACAGCGGGAAGTTGACCTGATCGAGGAGGTGGCCCGCCTGGTTGGTTACGACCATTTCGCCTGCCATCTACCCGATCCGCTGAAGCCTGGGGGGCTAACCCCGGCCCAGCAGGTGGAGCGCCGCCTACGCCGCCAACTGTGCGCCGCCGGGCTGCAGGAGGCCTGCAGCTTTTCCCTGGTGCCAGCAGCAGCTGGGCGTATCCCCCTGGCTAATCCCTTACTGGCTGATTACGGCCATTTGCGCGACAACCTGCATGGAGAGCTGCTAGCCGCCGCACGCCGCAACCTTCAGAGCGGTCAACCAGGCTTCTGGGCCTTTGAGATCGGCCAGGTGTTCAGCAGCGCTGCCGGTAGTGATAGTCGCCAACTGTTGGCTGGGGTGATCTGTGGCGAACGCCGCGGCGAGCGCTGGAGCAGCAATGGCAAACCCCAGCCCCCCACCTATCACCAGGCCCGCGGCCTGCTGCAGCAAGCACTGTCGGCCCTGGCGATCCCAGTAGAAGATCGTCCGCTGGCCCAGCACCAGCTGCTGCACCCGGGTCGAGCCGCCCAGCTGATCGTGGAGGGGCGATGCCAGGGCTGGTTTGGCCAGCTGCACCCGGAGCAAGCCGAACGCCTCGACCTACCCGAATCCAGCATCATCTTCGAACTGGAGCTAGCTGCCCTGCTCACCGCCGCCACCCGGCGCAACCGTTGGCAGCCCGCCTTTGCCCCTTTTGCCACCGTGCCGGCATCGGAGCGCGATCTGGCCGTGGTGGTTGCCGCCGGCACCCCATCAGCTGAGCTGCTCCAGGTGATCCGCAAGGCCGGCAAGCCCCTGCTCGAACATGCCGAACTTGTCGATCGCTACGAAGGCGGCCAACTGGCCCCAGGGCAGTGCAGCCAGGCCTATCGCCTCCGTTATCGCGATGCCAGCCGCACCCTGACCGACGAGGAGGTGGAGGCAGCCCACGGCTCGATCCGAGCAGCCCTGGAGAAGCAGCTGGGCGCCCAGTTGCGCAGCTGATCCCCAAACCGCACTCCCACCAACAGCTGCTACTCGGGAACCTCTGGCTGCGGGGCTGGGATGCCAGCCCCGATACGTCGCAATACGGTCAACGTTTCTACGTGACTTGTCTGGGGAAAAAAGTCGATTGGCTGAACGCTCTCGACGCGGTAATTACCGCTTCCCACCAACAAGGCCAGATCCCTGGCCAAGGTGGCGGGATCGCAGCTGAGGTAAAGGAGATGGGCCGGTGGACGCTCGCTTATGGCCTGCAAGGTGACCGGATCAAGTCCTTTGCGGGGTGGATCTAAAAATAAGGCGTCACAGTGAACTAAGTGCTCGCCAAGACACTCGGCCACCACGCCAGCCTCAAAGGTGGCGGATTCACTAAGCCCATTCTGACGGGCATTGGCCTTGGCCTGGTGCACGGCCTCGGGGCTGAGTTCAATGCCGTGCACATGCCAGCCCGCCGCAGCCACCGGCAGGCTGTAGGTGCCAATGCCGCTGTAAGCATCGACCATCACACCAGGCGCTGAGCCCGCAAGGGCGGCAAGCACCAGGGGCACAATTCGTTCAGCCTGTCTGGTGTGGACCTGGAAAAAGGTGTCTGCTGCAATGCGCAGCTCCAGGTCGCAGAAACGCTCCTGCACCCAGCTACGGCCGACCACCACGCGTGTCTCGGGCCCCATCAGGGTGTTGGTGGCTAGGGGTTGCAGGTTCAGGCAGACCCCCACAAGTTCTGGCCAGCGGTGCATCCATTGGGCGGCCAGGATCTCGATGCCCTCCAGGTCTGGGGTGCTGCTTACCAGGGTGATCAGCAACTCGCCGGTATAGCTACCGATTCGCAGGGCCAGATGGCGCAGGCCGCCCCCCTCGCGGCAGTCCCGATCAACGGGCCAGTCACTGGTCTCAAGATCCGACTTAAGCGGTGCGATCAATGCGTCCAGGCGCGGATCAAGCACCGGGCAGCGATTCATATTGACAATCTTGTGGGTGCCAGGGCGATAAAAGCCGGCCCGCAACCGCCCGTCCTCGCAGCGCTCAAGCGGGATAATCGCCCGGTTGCGATAGCCGAGGCCTTCGGGTGCGGCCAGCAGCGGGGCAACGTCCGTATCCAGGTGGGCGATCCGCCGCAGGGCATCCACCACTTTTTGATGCTTCCAATGCTGCTGCGCCAGGTCATCGAGGTGCTGCAAGCTGCAGCCGCCGCAATCACCAGCAAGGATGCATGGGGGCCTTCGCCGCTCCGGCGCGGGCTCCAGCACATGCTGCAGCTCAGCCAGCCAATGACGTCGAGCCTTGTGGGTGAGGCGAACCTTCGCCCTCTCGCCCGGCAGGGCACCAGCAACAAACAGCACCCGATCTGCGAGGCGAGCTACCCCCTGCCCGTCATGGGATAGGCCGGTGATTGAAACCGTCACGGCCATGCCGGTGGAAAGGTCGACGCAGTCGGTCGTAGGGCCTTCTGCGCTGTTGCCAATGGTGTTTCTGCCCACGCCCGCCTATCAATACTTCACCCTACGCCGTGCAAAGGGGCGTTACACGTTGCGGCATGACACCGGGATCATGCTGCAGAGTCGATAGAGTGGTTATTAAGTGTGGTCGCTGCGATGAGCGTCGTTCGGGATCTGATTCTCCAGGCTGATGATCAGCTTAGGTATCCCAGTGGCGGCGAGCTGCGCTCCATGGTGGAGTATCTCAGTAGGGGAGCCGAAAGGCTGGCTGTTGTGCGGGTGCTCACCGACAACGAAAAAAAAATTGTGGATGAGTCTGCCAAGCAGCTCTTCCAGCGCAATCCCGACTACGTAGCTCCAGATGGAAATGCCTACGGCCAAAAGCAGCGAGCCCAGTGCCTGCGCGACTACAGCTGGTACTTGCGACTAGTGACCTACGGCGTCCTGGCCGGCAGCACCGAGATGATTCAGCAAATCGGTCTGGTTGGTGCTCGCGAGATGTACAACAGCCTCGGCGTGCCTATGCCAGGCATGGTCGACGCGATGCGCACGATGAAGGATGCTTCGCTAGCCCTGCTAAGCACTGAGCAAGCAGCCCTAGCTGGCCCCTACTTCGACTTCCTGATCCAGGGAATGCAGACCAGCACCTGAGCTCAAGCCAACCCAATCAGCAACCCGACCCGGAGGAGCGCCTGTCTCATCCGGGTCTTTTTATTGGCCCCATCCCGCGTCTTGCTCAAGACGCATGAGATCTATTCAAATTCAGCGAGAAAAGGAGCAGCGTGGCGGAGCAAGGCGGCAGATAGCCGATTCAAGAGTCTTAGAAGAGACCCATTCCAAGTCTCATAACTAATCCAATCCAAGACACAAGAGTGCATTGATTTTCGCTTGCGTACCTGTGTATGACACAGTGACGCAGGCTTATAAGCCCCTGCTGCCCCTGGCTTTTCAAGCAAGCTAAGCTGTCTGGCCAAGGAGCTTCTCGGCCATTGGACAAGAACTACTGACAATTAAATGGCCGCTGCCTGCAAAAGGCCTGTTTGGCATGTCGACCGAATGAAGGCAGTAGCGCTAGGTAGATGCAGCCAGGAATGCGAAAAAATTTGATTCCGCCGCCCCTTGGACCAGTTGAGCCAAAAGCAAAACCGACACATAAAATCTTAATCAAACCAGTTGAGACTTCATTTGTGTCTAGTCAATAGACCAATCCAAGCGTAAGTAGACAATTTATTCTCTGTTGCCTCATCCTGGTCGCTACTCAAGACCTATATAGCGTCTCATACGCAAATACTGATACATGGCATGGTATTGCCCCGAAGGGACTTCAAAAGAAGCTAGAGACGTGTCGCGCCATTATTATTCAAGAATTATAACAAGACCTATAAAGAGACCTAACTGAGAACTAAGATACAGGTCTATTCGTTTCGGTAGAGCTCCTTAAGCAGCTGGTAGGCCTCGTTTAGGCGACGCATGGTCTCTTCCGTACCACCGGAGTCGGGATGATGGCTCATGGCCAACTCGCGGTAAGCCTCCCGTATCTGTCGCAGGGTGAGACGATGCCCCGGTGCAGTAGGTAGCTGCAGCAGCTTCAGGGCGCCGTGCAAGGTCATGGTGTGTTCCAGTGCCTGGAAGGAGCTGCCCTTACGACGTTTGCGGAAACGATGCACAAGCCGCCGAATCAAGGTGGGCAGGCGTAGCTCCAGAGTTGAAGTACTGAACGGGTCCTCCAGCAGTCCTGCCATCACCACGACGCGCTCAAAACTTGCAGGCTCGCGCCCCCAGCTGGGAGCCGTATTGGCCACCACATCACAGGCAAGCGACCAGGTGAAGGGACGATTCTCACTTTGATCGCTCTGAGCCCAGATGTCCTGGGCTAACCACACCATCGCGGCTTCCAGCACTGCCTCATTCGCTTCTTTGCCATAGAGCTCAAGCCAGTGGTCTCTGGCTCGAATAAGTGCACGCTCAAGTACATCACCGCCTACATGGGGCAGGGGTTCGACCGCAACATCAGCGGGTTGGCGCAGGGGCTGCAGACTGCGCTTGAGCTGATCAGATTGACGTCTTACAAAACCAGGCAGGTCAATCCCGCTCTGACGAGGACGCGCCCGGGGGCCTATCGATGCGGCGGCATCGAAATTCACATCAAAATCAGTCTCAGTTGACTCCAGATCGAGACACAAGTCTCCGCCGGAGCCACGGGTCATCAGCACCAGGGCACCTTGCTCATTAAAGGTTGACTCCTGGGCTGGATTGGTTTGGGAGCCCTCTGGCAGGGAACTGTTGTCATCGCCGAGAACCGTGATCTCGCCTCCCTCGCCGCTTGGGAAGATCTCTTGGAGAAGTCGCTCAAAAATATCTCCGCGACTGCGGATGCCCCATTCCGCCCTGAGCGCATCAATTTTGTCGAGCAAATCGACAGGCAGCTCCAAGCTGAAGCGGCGACGAGTGGGATCCGCCGGCTTGGCCATGCCCTAACGGCCCATTAGGCCACGCATCATCTGCTGCTGCGCTTCTAGTGCTTGCTGGTAGCGATCAACCAGGGATTGACTCCCAGGGATCGACGGCGGGTTGATGAAGGAACGGGGTTGGGGGACGGGCGGCGGCGGCGGCGGGGTCGACCTCAGCGGCGGCAGTCTGGGGAAAAGGGGCTGAAGCACCACAGGTGTCATCGCATCGGTGTCCAGCTGCCCTTCGCCCTCTGTATCTGGAATTGCGGGAGGCGAGAGAGGAGGCTTAATCGCTGCTGGAGCGGCAGAGTTGCGGGCCAGCTCGCGTTGACGCTCTCGCTCCTGAACCATGGCGAGCTGGCTTGCCGGGACGACGCTGAGCAGGTGACCAGGCGTGGCATCGGCTGGGTAGACCAGGCTAATTCGGACCGGGTTTGATAGCCCGTCTCGCAGATTTAAGGTAGTGAGGGCCAGGCTTTGACCGGATCTCATCCCGACGTGCATTTCCTGGAGCCCTTCCGCGGTGCGTACCTGAAAGGAGCCCCGGAAAGCTGTGAAGGGTTTGCCACTGCCTGGAGCAGTGGGGTGGCTGAGCACCAGCTCATAGGGCCCCGACCCCTTGAGATTCAGATCGATATCAAATCGAACGCCGTAGGTGCCAACATTGTCCAGTGACGAGTCCACCATGCGACTAGAAAGCGGATTTACCTGAATCTCGCGGGTGCCGAAATTGTGGCGGTGGGTGCTAGTTAGGGGAACATGCAAGGGCCCTTGCTGGGCAAGGTTGTGGCTGAGGGTGGCTTGGTAGGCATCGCCGACCGCGACCCCTCCCACCCGGGAAAAGATGCGCCGGCCTTTGATATCAGCAACACGGTTCAGATAAACCCTGCCTGGAGCTAGCCGGCGCTGATCCAATACGGAAATCACATCCATATCACTACTGGGATCCTTGGCCGCTACGACCGCCATCTGGAAAGGTCCGTCACTGCGTCCCTTCAGCAGGGCATTGGCAATGCCGAGCGCTGGTAACTGAGTCTGATAAAGCACGATGCGGCTGCGAGCCGGGATGGTGATCTCCTGGTTGAGCTTGGGATCTAGGCGACCGCGCAGAACTTGTACCGCCGTGGCATCTCCCGGTCCGGTGTTCCAGGGGCGGGGACCCAAAGGCCTCACTCCCATTTTGTAGTTAAGCAGATAGGGGGCCTCAAAGCTGTTGCGAACAGCGCCATTTTCAAATCTGATGTGCACAGGTCGCAAGCCTGGGTTGATCAAAATCAGCCCCAGCGTCAGCTCAGGGCGGCGGGCTGATCGAGATAGCTGACGGCGATTGGGAGGGAAATACTTGTGGTGCATGTGCAGTCCAAATTCACCGTTGAAGGTGAACTCGGCATTGCGCAGGGGCTGTCCGGTTTCTGCGGCGAAGGCATATCCCGGCGCTGTGTTGATCAAGATCCCTGGCCCTTCAACCTCCTCAGGCTGGTTGGAGTGCAACACAGGCACCTTGTTGAAGCTGCCATTTAGGGGCCTGGCCTGCTGCCCCGCCATCAGAGCCACATAGGCGGAAGCTGGCAGCGACTGCAGCAGGCCAAGGGGGGCACCTATGGCAGCAGCAAGCAGCAGGGGGATCGGCCGCAACAAAAATCTGGAGATTGGGGAGTTTGGTGAGGAGGGAGTGGCCCAGACTCCGGCAGCTAACTGCGTCCTGATGGCTGAGAAACCTGATCTAGAGCAGGGGCTGGTGGTTTGTATGGAACTGGCTGGAGGTCGTTTCAGGGCCATCGCTGGGGAAGAAACACGACACTCGGCATACCCTTCAAGCTCGCTAGAACCATCTGGACCTTCTCTACTTTCTCATGCTTCCCCCCCTGGGCTGCTGTGGCAGCGGTGACGACAGCGGTCGTGGCAGCTGGAGACGCCATCAAGAGCGCAAGCTACGCATGCTGCAGTTCTGGAGAGACGGCGTCGAGCGCCAGCTGGCCGCCGTCAACGCTTCGATCAGCACGCTGGAGCGACAGATGGAGCGGGATGCCGGCACTGCTGGCGGCTAATTGCCTCGGCCCCACCTGCATTAATAGCCGACCGCAGCTGGGCTAGTCCTTGTTTCAGCCGGCGTTGAACCGTCATCGGGCTCACCTGAAGCAGGGCTGCAGTTCGTCGATAGGTCCAACCCGACAGCACCACCTTCTGGATTACCCGTCGTAGTTCGGGGGGCAGCAGGGCCAGCTGCTCACTCACCTGAGCCCCTTGGTGATCCCAATCGCCAAGGCCAGGGGAATCGGCTTCCCAGGTCTTGCTGTTAATGACTTCGTGTATGAGCGTTCCATCGACCCGTGTCTCTAGGTCCATGGGCCGTGCCATCGCCTGTCCCCTAAGCAGGTCTTGCCACTGATCGGGACTGAGTCCCAGGGCTAGGCGCAAATCTTCGGCGCTGGGCTCCTGCCTGTGGCAGCTGCTCCAGCTTGCTTTCAATTTACGCAGCTTGTCGTGCAGCTCCATTTGCCGACGTGGTAACCGCACTGCCAGGGCCGAATCCCGAAGGTAATGAAGAATTGCGCCACGGATATGGGGCCGGGCGAAGGCATCAAAAGGAGTGGTTGTTTGCGGTCGATACAGCTCGGCGGCCCGCAGCAGGCCCATGAGGCCCACCTGCACCAGGTCATCGAGGGGCTCCGGGCAGCGGCGGCAGTAGTGCACGGCAATCGGGTTCACCAAAGTGCAGTACTGGCTTACCCGCTGGTTGCGCTGTTGCAGAGCCCGGCGAGTGAGGGGCTTGGACTTAACCGAATCAGTCATGGGTTGTGGTTGGTTTGGCAGGGGTTTGCTTCCCTTCCTTTCCAACCAGCCCCAGACAAGCCCTATCCCACAACCGAAAAATTACTGAATGTCGGTCATGGTGGAGCGACCGGAGCGGCTGCAACCGCCCGCAGCAACGACCAGGGTCCCTCTCGCTCAAGCAGCTCGATATCTGAGCTTTCCGTGGCCAACAGATACCCGGCAAAGGCCAGGGCATTGAGGCTGAAACCAGCGCAATTTTCCTTGGTGCGCCGCACCGTAAGTAGCCAGGAGTCGTCGAAGAGCAGGTTGTAGGGATGCCTGGGTTGGGGGTCGTAGTGGGGATGGCCAAGGCCCAGTTGCTCGGCATGCTCTAAATAAAGAGCTGGTAGATCGGTGCCCCCCATGGGATCGACGCGGCGGCTGAGCCGATAGGCCCAGGGCCAGGCAGGATCGACCATTGCTAGCTGACGCTCGATATGAGTGGCCAAAGGCGTGCTGGCTTCTCCAGCTCGGCGGGGCAAAAGCTGCAAATGCCGGTGGGGCTGACTAGCACCAGAAGCGGCACAGCTGTTGAAAAACCACAGTCCACCCGTATCACCCGCCAGGTGGGCGACCCCCTGCCAGTCGTCCCCCGATAACCAGCCGGATTGCGGCTGCCAGGACGCGGTGATCAACAGCAGATGGCCAGCCTGCACTGGATATTTATTGAGCAGAACCACATGGCCGCTGTCGAGCTGGTCCACTTCAAGGGCCCGTTCCCAGGGCAAAAAGGGATTGGGCTTGGGGCCACCACGACGTAGGTGCTTAGGTGTGGCGCTGAGCAAGCGCCGCAAAACAAATGGCTCGTGCTGAGGTGCTGTGAGGACCTCGGTAGCCAGGGGCACCAGGGCGCCGCTGGCCTGGGCCTGGCTAGATAATTGCAGCGCCCGCTGCCAGATGCGCTCAGCTCGCACCAGCCTTGAGGCGGGCCAGGGAGGCGCCCTGGTAATAATGACCAAGAATTTGGTTGTAGCGATAGCCCTGCAGGGCCAGGTCCTGGGCGCCATGTTGGCTCATGCTTGCCCCGAGATGGCCGTGGGCCTCCAGAGTTATTTGGCGGTTGGCGGCATAAAGGCTCTCCACGATGGCGCCCTGATAACTCAGGATCGTGCCGGCCGTGCTGGAGGCGGCCTGGCGGGTGCGGTCGTTGCTGCTGGCAAGGCCCTTGTAAGCCTGCCAGCGGGTTGTGTCACCAAGATGCCAGTGGCGGTCGGCTGGACGAGCCATATGGGCAAGGGCGTAGGAGCGGGCCGCTACGGCCTGGGCTTTTAGAGCCTCCATCGACCAGCTGCTTGGCATCTCAGCTCCCACAACGGCCCCGATGTAAGTCTCCAGGCCAACGTGATTTACAACCCTGAGCCCGCCACCCTGGGGGATAAGGCGTAGCCGGCCTCCATAGGGGCGCCCATTGACGAGAAGCGAGCCGCCGCTGGTCTGCAACCAGGCTTCCGGCCCCTGAGTCCAAAGTTCGCCAAGGTTCACGGGGCTGCCGGCACCTCCCTGCTGGAGCAGCTGGCCATCGCGGCTGACAACCTGCCAAGCGCCGTTAGCTGATAGCTCGGGGCTGGCGCTGGCGGTGAGCAGGGCGACGCGGATTTCCAGGTCTACGCCGGGGCCCGCTTCGGGCTCAGCCAGGCCCAGACTGACTGGAGCTGCTGCTTGGGGGGTAGCCCGGCGCGACTCCAGGCGGCGCAGTTGCTCAGCCGCGGTAGTTGTGTCTTGGGGGGGGGGCGGCGTATCGATCAGGGCATCCAGCAATTCACCCTGGGCGGCCCCATAGGGGCGGGGTGCCAAGCCCTGGGCCGCAAACCCCACAGCCACAGCAATCAAGGCCATCGGCCCAGCCAGCATCAAGCGCCGGCTCAACAAACCATGAAGTGCTGGGTTCAGGCGCAGACGGCCAGGGAAGCCCAGGACTCGCGTCCGGAGCCATCGGCGTGCACCCGCAATGTGCCCTTCCACAGGAGATGGCCCGAACCGCTCAGGCGGATCATGCCTGAAGAAGCGCGCTCGCACACCATGCCCCCTGGTCGCGGCGAGCATTGCCAGCCCACAACGGAACTGCGACCGAGGCAATGCAGCCAATATGGGGCTACCAGAGCGTGGGCTGAGCCTGTTACGGGATCCTCATCAATGCCTAGTCCAGGAGCAAAAAAGCGCAGCTGGTAGTCCGCTGGCAGTTCAAGCACGCTGGGACGTTCGCCAATCGCTGCTGTCTCGAGGGCCTGCATCAACACCAGTCCGAGCCGATCAGCACCATGCAGCTCCGAGGCCAGGCCGGGCAGCTTGCGCAGCTGGGCCTCTGGGGGCAGCAGGGCAACCCGATAGCTGAGGGCTGAGCTCCAGTAGGCCAAGGGTGAGGCCCCAAGGCGATCCTGCAGCAACTGGATTAGCGATGGCGATGGTTCAGCTGGCAGCAAACCCGCGCTAGGCAGCACGAGTTGCCCCGAGCAGCCGCTGGCATCCAGAGCTACTGCCAGGGGACCGCTACGGGTAAACAATTCCAACCCCTGCCCTGGCGCCAACTGCTGCCAGTGGCCGAGGGCCAGCAGGGCGGCGAGGGTGGCATGGCCGCAGAGCGGAACCTCACAGCTGGGAGTAAACCACCGCAGGGTCCAGCGGCCCTGCTGTTGCAGCAAAAAAGCAGTCTCAGACTGGTTGAGACTGCGGGCGATGGCCTGCAGGGCAACATCGCCCATCGGCTGGTCTAGATGCACTACGGCTGCGCCATTGCCGCAACAAGGTGCCTCAGCGAAGGCTTCCACCAGCAGTGCTGGCCGGGCGACAAGGGGCATGACGGCAGAGCCAGGCAAACTCATAAGTGCTGCCACTCGGGCCGCAGATCGCGCTCCATCAGAGCCTTGACCGCGGCGCCAGGAGTGGTGCGGCCTTCGAGCACCAGCACAACCTGCTCACAGATAGGCAGATGCCAACCCTTACGGCTTGCCAGCTGGATAGCTGCCCGGGCCGTACGCGGCCCCTCAACGGTGGCAGAGATGCGCTCGTAGGCCTGCTGTTCGCTGCAGCCCTCGGCCAGCAGCACGCCGCATCGATAGTTGCGGCTGAGGCTGCTATTGGCAGTTGCCAGCAAATCGCCCAGCCCGGCCAGGCCGTAGAGAGTGCTGGTGGCTCCGCCGAAACCCTCCAACACTACGCCAATTTCGGCCAGGCCCCGGCACAGCAGGGAAGCCTTGGCATTCGCACCAAGCCCAAGACCATCGGAGATGCCGGCGGCAACTGCCATAACGTTTTTGAGTGCAGCTGCAGCCTCGGTTCCAATCGGATCGTTGTTTGTGTATAGACGCAGGGAATTGTCGCTGAGCTGTTGCTGAAATCGACGGGCTAGATCCTGATCCGCAGCGGCGATCACGCTGGCCGCTGGCAGCCCTTGGCGCACCTCAGTTGCCAGATTCGGCCCACTCAGCACCAGCAAGGGGGCATCCGCCAACTGGTTTGACCAGAGCTGG
>ERZ888423.1752-NODE-1752-length-17794-cov-48.197813_pt1 | contig 17794 bp, 20 predicted proteins | sample MGYA00520523_ERZ888423 | MGnify/ENA primary metagenome ERZ888423 (study PRJEB32303, sample SAMEA104408611) | aquatic metagenome | biome: Brackish water; feature: Pelagic; material: water | place: Baltic Sea | collected 2014-06-08T10:24:00 | depth 30,27 m ...
GGCGCAAAGCTGCCGTTCGCGCCGGGTGGCGGGGTCCGGGATGCGTTTGTCGGGAAAGATGAAGGTGCAGCGCCCGCGTCAGTCGCGGTTGCATCAGCCATGGTCAGGGCAGGATGATCTCGTCGGCGCGGGCATAGCCCAGAACATCGCGCAGCTGCTGGTCGAGCAGGTCGATGTCAAGGAATTCATCCGACAGGCGGCGGGTCAGATGCTCCATCCGGGCGACCTCGGCCGCGATTTCGGCGCGCTGGCTGTCCAGACGGGCGGCTTCGGCCTCGATCTGGATGCGCTGGAACAGGCCGTACTGACCCTGAACAGCGGTAAAGGTGAAATGCGCCCCGATGAACAGCAAGGCCACAGGCAGGATCAATCCGCCGAGTGTTCTGCTGTGCGTCATGCCGAAACTGCCCTTGCCCATATGTGCTACAGCCCTCTTGCGGGGCATTTGCAGAATCGTCGCACATTGATTCCTAAAAGGGAATCCCTCTTTCGAGAGGAAATCCCACTTTCTTGGCACCCAAGCGGGCCTGACGTTCAGCAGATCGATGCAGCGTGGATCGCGTCGATCGCAAGGGCGAGCGCGGCGTTGAATTCGGCATCGGTCTGTGTCGTTGACAAGCCTTCGGTCAAGGCGCGCGAAAAGCTAGCGATCATGCCCGGATTGGCGGAAAGCCGGGCACAGGCGTCTTGACGGCTGTAGCCCCCCGACAGCGCCACGACACGCAAGACCCGCGGGTGGGCGATCAGCGGCGCATAAAGGCCCGGCTTGGTGGGAATGGTCAGCTTCAGCATGACCATCTGGCCCTCGGGGATCGCGTCAAGCCCTTTGAGAAGCTCGGCCAAAAGGATCGCCTCGGCCTCGGCCTTGTCGGGGGCGTTGATATCAACCTCGGGCTCAAGGATCGGGACAAGCCCCTTGGCCAGCACGGTCAAGCCCAGATCGATCTGCTGGGCCACGATATCGGCAATGCCCCCCGCATTGGCGCCAAGGATCACCGAGCGCTGCTTGGTTCCAAAGATGCCATGCGCAACCGCCCGATCCAGGAGCGCATCCAGACCCGCGATGTCCTTGAGCATCTGCACGCCATTGGCCGCTGTCTCAAGACCCTTGTCGATCTTGAGGAACGGCACCACGCGCTTGTCTTCCCACAGATAGCGGGCCGAGGGCTTGCCCTCGATCATGCGGTCCATGGTCATTTCGAACAAGATCGCGCCGATCACCTTGTCGCCGCGAAAGGCGGGCGCCGTCGCGATGCGCGCGCGCATGGCATGCATCAGGTCGAACATCTCGGCCTCGGTGGCATAGTCCGTGTCAGCCACACCATAGAGCCGCAGCGCCTTGGGGGTGGATCCGCCCGATTGGTCGAGTGCCGCGATAAAGCCCGGTGCATTCTGCATCTGGCGGGTCATGGCATCTCGGGACATCGGCATACTCCTTTGGGGCAACAGGTTTCGACCCTCCATGCCAAAGGCATGTGCGCCTGTCCATCATGGTGGCGCAAACAACCGCTCAGCTTGCGTCGTGCAACGCCGCGACACCGGGAAGGGTCTTGCCCTCCATCCATTCCAGAAAGGCACCGCCCGCGGTGGAAACATAGCTGAACGCGCCGCCCACACCGGCATGATTGAGGGCGGCCACGGTATCGCCGCCGCCCGCGACCGACACCAGCCAGCCGCCATCGGTCAGCCGCGCCGCAGCCCGCGCTGCCGCATTGGTGCCCGCATCAAAGGGCGCGATCTCAAAGGCACCAAGCGGGCCGTTCCAGATCAGGGTCTTTGCCCCCTCCAACACATCAATGATGCGCGCGACCGTCTGGGGGCCCGCATCGAGGATCATATCATCGCCGGAAACATCGTCGATCCCCAGGATGCGATGGGGCGCGCCTGCGGCAAAAGCCTTGGCGACCACCACATCCAGGGGCAAGATGATCTTGCACCCTGTCGCTTGCGCGCCATCCATGATCTTGCGCGCGGTCTGGGCCAGATCATGCTCGCACAGCGACCGGCCCACATCATGGCCAAGTGCCGCCAGAAAGGTATTGGCCATTCCGCCGCCGATGATCAGGGCGTCGACCTTGCGCGTCAGATTCGACAACAGATCAAGCTTGGTGGAAATCTTGGCGCCGCCCACCACCGCCACCAACGGGCGCAACGGCTTGCCAAGCGCGGCGTCGAGCGCGGCAAGTTCCGCCGCCATCAGCCGCCCCGCGCAAGACGGCATGAGCCGCGCCACCCCTTCGGTCGAAGCATGCGCGCGATGGGCGGCGGAAAAGGCATCGTTGCAATAGACATCGCCCAAGCTGGCCAGCTCTTGCGCCAGCGCAGGATCATTTTGTTCCTCACCGGGGTGAAAGCGGATGTTTTCCAAAAGCACCACATCGCCCGGCCCCATCGCGGCCACCGCCGCAGCCCGGTCGCCCGCAGCAAACAGCACCTTTTGCCCCAGCGCCGCCTCCAGCGCGGGCAATGTCACGGCCAGCGACATCTCGGGCACGACCTTGCCCTTGGGGCGGTCGAAATGGGCCAGAAGCACGGGCTTGCCGCCCTTGGCCAGAATATCGCGGATGGTGGGCACGATGCGTTGGATGCGCGTGTCGTCGGTGACGCGGCCCTCCTGCACGGGCACGTTGATGTCCACCCGCACCAGCACGACCTTGCCGCGCAGATCCATGTCATCGAGGGTTTTCCAGCTCATAACGGCCTCCGTCGCACCACCAGCGCGGTGGTCTTAACATGTGCGATGTGACGTGCCAGAGACTTCGATGCCCCCGGCGGGCGTATTTTTCGAACGGTAAAGATCAGGGCTGCGGGCGACAGCGAACAATTTTAATCAAATTGCCCTTCATCTTTCCAGAAATACGCACATCCCACAGGTGCCATCCCTCACAGGTGCTTGCCCATCTCGACCGCCGTGTCCGCCATGCGGTTCGAAAAGCCCCATTCATTGTCATACCAGCTCAGCACACGGCACAGATTGCCATCCATCACCTTGGTCTGGTCGGTGGCAAAGACCGACGAATGGGGATCGTGGTTGAAATCCTGGCTCACCAGCTTGTCATCGGTGACACCCAGAATGCCCTTGAGCGCGCCGCTGCCGGCGGCGGTGCGGATTGCCGTGTTGATCTCGTCGGCGGTGGTGGCGCGCGCCGCCTCAAAGGTCAGGTCGACCACCGAAACATTGGGCGTGGGCACCCGGATCGCCACCCCGTCAAGCTTGCCATCCAGTTCGGGCAGCACCAGACCGACCGCCTTGGCCGCCCCGGTCGAGGTGGGGATCATGCTGAGGGCAGCGGCACGCGCGCGGTAAAGATCGGCATGCATCGTGTCGAGCGTGGGCTGGTCGCCCGTGTAGCTGTGGATCGTCGTCATGAAGCCGCGCGTAATTCCGATGGCCCGATGCAGCACATGGGCCACGGGGGCCAGGCAATTGGTGGTGCAAGATGCGTTCGACACGATCACGTCATCGCGCGTCAGCGTCTTGTGGTTCACGCCATAGACGATGGTCTTGTCCGCGCCCTTTGAGGGGGCCGAGACCAGCACCCGCCTGGCCCCGTTTTGCAGATGCACCGCCGCCTTGTCGCGATCGGTGAAGATGCCGGTGCATTCGAGCACGATATCGACATCCCCCCACGGCAGCTCGGCCGGGTTGCGGATCGCCGTCACCGCAATCGGGCCGCGGCCCACATCGATGCTGTGCGCGGTGGTGGTGACGGTGGCGGGAAAGCGGCCATGCACGCTGTCAAAACGCAACAAATGGGCGTTGGTCTCGACCGGGCCCAGATCATTGATTGCGATCACCTCGATATCGTGGCGATCCGCTTCCACGATGGCGCGCAACACATTGCGCCCAATCCGTCCGAACCCGTTGATGGCGACCTTAATGGCCATGTCACGCCCTTTCCATTGTTTCGGAAACCGGGGGTGGCGCTGGCTTGCCGCCGCAGCGCCCCGCCGGTCATGTTACCGCTAACATGGATGCTTCTAGCCGGGACCATCCGGAAATGAAAGGGGTCAGCGCCAAAAGGCGAGCCAGTTCAGCAAATCGGCAAATCGGCGCGCCAGAAACAGCGACACCTGCCAATCCCACAGCGCAGCATCCAAGGCCAAGAACCCCGCGATGCAGACCGCCAGAAAGACTGCCAAGCCGTTGGTCATTGCCGCCCTCGTCCGTTACGCGGCAAGCCTGCCATGCGCGCGGCACGCGGCAAAGAGGAATATGCGCGCCACGCACTGCCACAAGGGCGGGAAAAACACACCCGCGCGCGCCCTGTCTGGGCCGTGCGCGGGTGCGGGCGGTCTCACAGATGCGCGATGCTCAGTGCAGCAACCGACCCATCGCGGCCGAAACATCGGCCATGCGCGCGGAAAATCCCCACTCATTGTCATACCATGCCAGCACCCGCACAGTACGCCCACCCACCACCTTGGTCTGGTCCGGCGCAAAGATCGACGAATAGGTGGTATGATTGAAATCGATCGAGACCTTGGGTTCGGGATCATAGGACAGGATCGAACGCATATGGCCTTCGGCGGCTTCGCGGACGATCTCGTTGACATCGTGCACGCTTACGCTGCGCCCGGCCTCGAAGGTCAGATCGACGCAAGACACATTGGGCGTTGGTACCCGCAGGGCGGTGCCGTCCAGCCGGCCGTCCAGTTCCGGCAGCACCTCTTTCAAGGCCTTGGCGGCACCTGTCGAGGTGGGGATCATCGCCATGGCGGCGGCACGCGCGCGGTAAAGATCCTTGTGGCGGCGGTCGAGCGTGGGCTGGTCGCCCGTGTAGCTGTGGATCGTGGTCATGATCCCGCGTTCGATGCCGATGGCGTCGTTGAGCACCTTGGCCAGAGGTGCCAGACAGTTGGTGGTGCAAGACCCGTTCGAGACGACATGATGATCGGCCAGCAGTTCGCGGTGGTTCACGCCATAGACGATGGTCTTGTCGACATGTTTGGCCGGTGCCGAGATCAGCACGCGCTTGGCGCCGCGCGTCAGATGAACAGCGGCCGCAGCGCGGTTGTTGAAATTGCCCGTGCATTCCAGAACGACATCACAGCCATCCCAATCCAGTTCCGCCGGATCATAGGTGGAAAACACCTTCATCGGCCCGCGACCCAGATCCATCGTGTCGCCCTGCACGCGCACCTCGCCGGGAAAGCGGCCATGCACGCTGTCGTAGCGCAGCAGATGGGCATTTGTCTCGATGGGGCCGGTGGCGTTGATCTTGACCACCTGAACATCGTTGCGGCCTGCTTCGGTGATATGGGCCAGCGTGCAGCGCCCGATGCGTCCGAAACCATTGATGCCAAGGGTGATGGTCATGGGAATCCTCGTGCCGGTCCGCGTGTGTACTGACCCTTCGCATACCGAAGCATGCCATGCGGGCCAAGGAAAAAGCGCGCCCTTTTGGGATGTTAGCGTAACCGTTAGCGGCACCATCGCCGCTTTGCTCTAACAAGGCGCCGCCTGCGCCCGGTGTTTGTTCAGTGACATTGATCAAGGCGCGACGGCGCGGGCCGTGCTTGGGTGGGCGCAAGGGGGCGGTGGCCCGCCACGATCAGAAGGAGCGACAGCCATGAGCGCGCTTGGGCTCAAGATCATCGACGAATCCGTTCAACAGGCGAATATCTGGATCAACGAGGTGGATTACCGCGTCGGGCTGGTGAACAAGCAACGCGCCTATCGTCTGCTTCGGGCGGTGCTTCAGGCCCTGCGCGACCAGCTTTCCCCTGACGAGGCCGCGCAGCTTTCCGCCCAGTTGCCGATCTTCGTGCGCGGCATCTTCTACGAAGGCTACGACCCGTCGCGCACCCCGGCCGCCATCCGCAGCAAGGCGGATTTCCTGGCCCGCGTGCTGGCCATTTTCGGCCCGGAACCCCCCGAAGACATCGAGGCGGCCATCGGATCGGTTTTTGACGTGCTTGATGCGCGGGTATCCGAAGGCGAGATGGCACAGGTGCGCGGTTGCCTGACGCGCGATGTGCAGGCACTTTTTGACGATTGAGGGGCGCATCGGGCGATGCGTCGGGGCGGGCTTGTTTCCCGGCGCGGGGCCTTGTCGGCATGGGCCCCCTTTTCTTTCTTGCGCGTCTCGCCTATGCGGGGCCGTCCCGCGCCATGGCGGGCGGTGAAAAAGACCACTGCATTGACCGAGATCTTGACCACAACCGAAGCGCTCGCAGCATTCTGCGCCAAGGCCGCTGCAGGCCCTTACGTCACTGTCGATACCGAATTCCTGCGCGAGCGGACCTATTTCGCTCAGCTTTGCCTTGTGCAACTGGCCTTGCCCGGACAGGGGGATGGCGGCGCGGTTCTGGTTGACCCCATGGTCGAGGGGCTCAGCCTTGAGCCGCTCTATGCGTTGTTTCGTGATCCCGCTGTGGTCAAGGTGTTTCATGCCGCGCGGCAAGATCTCGAGATTTTTCATGTCGAAGGCGGCGTGGTTCCAAGCCCTCTGTTTGACACGCAAGTCGCTGCCATGGTCTGTGGTTTTGGCGATCAGGTCGGCTATGAGACCTTGGTGCGCAAGATCGCGCGCGCCAATCTGGATAAATCGTCGCGCTTTACCGATTGGTCGCGTCGCCCGCTGACCGAGGCCCAGAAAACCTATGCCTTGGCCGATGTGACCCATCTGCGGCAGATCTACGAATATCTGACTGCCGAACTGGCGCGCACGGGGCGCAGGCAATGGCTGGAAGAAGAGCTGGCCCAACTGACCGATGCGTCAAGCTATGTCGTGGATCCCGATGAGGCATGGCAGCGTCTGAAGCTGCGCAGCGGGTCTGGCCGGACGCTGGCGATCGCGCGTGAATTGGCCGCCTTCCGCGAACGCTATGCGCAAGACAAGAACATTCCCCGCTCGCGCGTGATCAAGGATGACGCGCTGATCGAACTGGCATCGACCAAGCCGCGCACTTTGGCGGATCTGTCGAAATCGCGCCTGTTGCTGCGGGATGCCCGCAAGGGCGAGATTGCCGAAGGTCTGGTGGCGGCCGTGTGTCGGGGTCTGGACCAGCCCGCCGACAAGGCCCCCGAATTGCCCGAAGGACGCGATCGTTCCAACCTCAACAGCGCGTTGGCCGATCTGTTGCGGGTGCTGCTCAAGGCCAAGGCAGAAGAGGCGGGCGTGGCAGCCAAGTTGATCGCCTCCTCCTCGGATCTTGATGATATCGCCTGCGGCGAACATGACGGCATCTGGGCCACGGGCTGGCGGCGCGACGTGTTTGGCAATGACGCCTTGCGCCTGCTCAGGGGCGAGATTGCCCTGTCGGCCAAAGGTGACAGGGTGCGGATCGTTCCGGTCTGACCGCGCGCGCCCCGAGCGCCCCGCCCCTAACGACGGCTGACGCTGCGGCGGTTTTCTGCGCCGATCACCGTGATGGTGCGGATCCCGACAAGCTCAAGGGTCGACAGCGCAAGCCCCGTGATCACTTCGCGCGACTGTGGCGTGCCCGCCGCGGTGGCGGTTCCAGGCGGAAAGGCGCGCAATTCATAGACCAGTGTGTCGCCGCTGCGTTGCACCTCGACCAGACTGGCCTCCCAATAGCCTTGAGCGGGCGGGCGCCCCATGACGCGCAAGATGGCGCCCTGAGCCGTGGGCGCGATGGCAAGATCGACGACCTCGGCCACCAAGGGGCGCGGGTCGGTGGGGGCGGTTTGTATGATGTCGCTGCTCACACGCGTCTCACGATCCGCACCGAACCAGTTGAACGGATTGAGCCGGGTGCCGCAGCCCGCAAGGCTTGTCATCAGGGCGAGGGCTAGGATCGCGCGCAGCATCGGGGCCTCCGTGTCTCGATAGCCTCTCTGTGCTAGCCTAGGCAGGATGCAAAGAAAAGCCGCCTCTGGACCTTGGGCCGCCTGGGGCCTAGGACAGGGGCGACAGCAACACCCCGCCCGGAGACTGCCCAAATGGCCAGCGCCGCTTTTGAAGAGATCGCGGAAACCTTTGAATTCCTCGAGGATTGGGAAGAGCGCTATCGCCATGTGATCGATTTGGGCAAATCGATGGCCCCGCTGGATGACGCTTTCAAGGTGCCTGCCACCAAGGTCGATGGCTGCGCCAGCCAGGTGTGGATCTTGCCGCAGATCGACGGGCAGGGGCCGCAGGCGGTGTTCCGGTTTCAGGGCGAAAGCGATGCGATGATCGTGCGCGGGCTGATCGCGGTGCTGCATGCGCTGTACGACGGGCTGAGCTTGGCCGACGTAGTGCGCGTGGATGCGGCGGGCGAATTGGCGCGCTTGGGGCTGAACGATCACCTTTCGGCGCAACGCTCGAACGGCGTGCGCGCGATGATCGAGCGGATCCGATCCTTGGCTGCTGAAAAGCTGTCGGCCTGAGTGGCGCCAGCCTTTTGCAAAAGGCTGGCCGGCCCTTGCAAGGGCCGGTGCCACGTCCTTGCAAGGACGTGGGTCAAGAGCCTTGCAAGGCTCTTGCCACCGCTCCGATCAAAGCGCGCGCATCGCCCGTTCCAGATCCCCATACCCGGTGAAGCGTCGCTCGAAATCCAGCTTCAGGAACGATGCGCAAGCCTTTGCTTTTTCGGTAAGTTCCGGATCATCCGTCTGGGCCTGATAGACCAGCTTGGTGTAATTGCCGAAATACATGTCGCGCAGTTGCGGAAAGCGGTCCAAGCCCAGCGGGCGGGTGACGAAGGCATCGAATTGGCGCACCAGAAAATCGGTCAGGTAAAAAGCCGTCATCTCGCCTTGCGCGGCGAAAGCCGCGTTGCCTTCGAAAAAGCTGTAGCAATGGGGTCCTTCCAACAGGCCTACGCCCAATCGGTCGCAAGTGGCCTGAAGCAGCCCACCGGTGCCGCAATCGGCGTAGAGCACGAACACCTGCGCATAATCCTTGCCCCGTGCGGTCACGGCGGCCTCGACCGCGTCGGGGATGCGTTCGGGGTGGTTGTGCAAGATTGCCGGCAGGCACTGAAGATCCAGATGATCCCAGCCATTCGCGGCCTTGAGATCGAGCACCTCGCGCGCCAAGGCGCCGCAACCGATCAACAAGACGCGCCCGCCCCCTTGGGCGGCAAGGCCGGTTTCGAGCAGGGATTGATCATCGAGCATGGTCATCTGTCCATCATGGCGCGGGTGGGCGGCGGCGCATAGCCCCCCGCGCAAAAAGCCGTGGTCCCAGAACAGCCAGCGCCAGACCCGACAAGACCACGGCGCCCGCCATGGCCTCGGGGCCGGTGATACGCTCACCCAGCACGAGGGCTGCCGTGGCCATGCCGACCAGCGGGATCATCAGCGCAAAGGGTGTGACCATGGCAGCGCGGTGCCGCGACATCAGCGTGCCCCAGATCGAATAGCCCACCACGGTGGAAATCAGCGCCACATAAATCACCGCCAGCCATCCCTTGAGGCTGAGTGCCGCGATCTCCGCAAGCGGCGCATCGGTTTCGATGAGCATCGACAGCCCCACCATCGGCAGGGGCGGCACCAGACAAGCCCAAAGAAACAGCGCCAGCATATCGACGCCGGGCAAACGGCGCAGCACCAGATTGCCCACTGCCCAGCACAACGCCCCGCACAAGATCAGGCCCAGACCCGAAAGCGTGATGTTGCCCCCCGACATCAATCCAAACCCCGCAAGGCCCAGCACGGCCAGCGCGATGCCCAAGCCCTGAACCAGCGCCACCCGTTCGCCAAAGAAGATCCACGCCATCACGATCGTCATCGGCACCTGGCTCTGGATGATCAGCGACGCCAGCCCCGCGCTGGTGCCAGCGGTCAGCCCGCTGAACAAAAAGGCGAATTGCCCCATATTGATCAGCGCGCCCACCGCGATGATCGCGGGCCAGCTGGCCGGACGGGGAAAAAGGAACAACAGCGGGATCAAGATCGCAAAGCGCAGCCCCACGAACAAGAGCGGCGGCAGTTCTTCCAAGCCCAGCTTCATGCCGGTGAAATTCGATCCCCAGGCCAGGATCACCACCATCACAAGCGCAATGTCACGCGGCGGCATCAGTTTGGGCTGCCGGGTTGGCGGGCTGTGGATGGGGGCATCATGGGCTGAGAAAACGCCGCCCCCCGGCAAGGCGCAACGGGGCGCGCGGATCGGGAAAAACGACAAGGCCCGGTCGCATGGACCGGGCCTTGTGTCTGTTTGGGTTGTGCGCCCATGATCAGGCGCGGGCGGCCATCTGGTTGTGGCGGCGCAGGACGAATTCCTTGGCCGTTTCCACCGCCACGGCGGCATCGCGGCAATAGGCGTCGGCGCCGATCGCGCGGCCAAATTCCTCGTTCAGCGGCGCACCACCGACCAGGATGATGTAATCGTCGCGGATGCCCTTGTCCTTCATCGTGTCGATCACGACCTTCATGTAGGGCATGGTGGTGGTCAAAAGCGCCGACATGCCAAGGATATCGGCCCCTTCGCGCTCGAGCGCGCCGAGATAGTTTTCCACAGCATTGTTGATGCCGAGATCGACGACCTCAAAGCCTGCGCCCTCCATCATCATGCCGACAAGGTTCTTGCCGATGTCGTGGATGTCGCCCTTGACGGTGCCGATCACCATTTTTCCGATGCGCGGCGCGCCGGTTTCCACGAGGAGCGGTTTCAGGATCGCCATGCCGCCCTTCATCGCGTTGGCGGCCATCAGCACTTCGGGAACAAACAAGATGCCGTCACGGAAATCATTGCCCACGATCGTCATGCCGCCGACCAGGGCCTTGGTCAGGACGTCATAGGGCGTCCAGCCACGGTCCAGAAGGATATGAACCGATTCCTCGATCTCTTCCTTCAGACCATCATAGAGATCATCATACATCTGGCCGACCAGCTCGTCATCGTCGAGCTCGGAAAGGATGATGTCGTCACCGGTATCGGACATGGGCACGTCTCCTGTCGCTCTGGCCCCGCGCAAGGCGCGTCAAGGGCTTGTCGTAGTGCAATTGCGGATTTCAAAATGTCGAATTGCGACATGACCAAAGCGCGCTGCGACGCGGGGCAGGGGCGCGCGCGATTTTATGGCTTTGGTCAACATGATGGCGGCCTGCCCGTCAGTCGCGTCCGCGTCGCCGGCTGCTGCGCTCGCGGGTCGGGGCGTTGCCGTCTGTGCCGTCCGAACCCGAGGAAAACCCACCCAGTTCCGCGGTGATCTGCTCGAGGGTCGGGGCCTCGCTGCGCGGGGTGTTTTCCAGCGCTGCGCGCATCGCGCGCAGATGCTCGGGCGTGGTGCCGCAGCAGCCACCGATGATCGTGGCGCCACTATCGCGCGCCAGCACCGCATAGCGCGCCATCAATTCGGGCGTGCCGTCGTAATGGATATGGCCATCATGGTATTTCGGGATGCCGGCATTGCCCTTGGCGATCACCGGGCGTTCGGACCCACAGGCGCGAAAGCCCAAGACCGTGCGCAACAGATCGGAGGCACCGACGCCACAATTGGCGCCAAAGGCCAAGGGGGCATGGGCCAGCTTTTCGACCATCTCGGCCATGCCTGCCGAGGTCAGGCCCATCATCGTGCGCCCGGCGGTGTCAAAGCTCATCGTGCCGCACCACGCCATGCCCGCGCGCGCGCAGCCTTCGGCGGCGGCGGCGTATTCCTCGGGCGCGCTGATGGTTTCGACCCACGCCACATCGGCCCCGCCATCGCGCAGTCCTTCGGCCTGTTCATGGAACATCTCGACGGCGGCGGCATGGGTGAGCGTGCCCATCGGTGCCATGATCTCGCCCGTGGGGCCCATCGAGCCCGCCACGATCACGCGCCGCCCCGATGCATCGGCCACCTCGCGGCCGATTTCGGCGGCCAGCTTGTTGAGGCTGTAGCAGCGATCTTGCGCATTGTGCAGCTTGAGCCGCGACCGGGTGCCGCCAAAGGAATTGGTCAGAAAGATATCAGACCCCGCATCGACGGCGCCCTTGTAGAGGGCGGCGATGCGGTCGGGGTGGTCTTCGTTCCACAGTTCCGGCGCATCGCCCGAAGACAGGCCCATGTTGAACAGCGTCGTGCCTGTCGCGCCATCGGCCATCAGCCAGTCGCGGGTTGCCAGAAGCTGGGTCAGCGGGTTGGTCATCTTGGGTCTCCGTCACGGGGTCATCGCGCGACGCTCACATGGACGTGCGGCGCGTTATGAACAAGGTGCAAAATCTGCATGACCTTTATGAAAATCATTCATGAAAAAAATGTAAAACGGCCCCGCCAACAGGCAGGGCCGTTCTGCGTGATCCATGGGTGGGGTGGTTCAGCGCCCATCCATGAGCTGTGCCTTGGCTTCGGCCAGAAACGCGTCGTATTTGCGGCGCAGATCCGCCTCGGGCACACGCCCGCCCAGATCGGCGATCAGCTTGCGCATGACATCTTCGTGGCCGGCTTCCTCGAAATCGGCCTTCACCACGTCCTTGGCATAGGCTTCGGCGTCTTCGCCGGATTTGCCCAAGATGTCGGCGACCCAAAGGCCCATCAGCTTGTTGCGCCGGGCCTCGGCGCGAAACTGCATCTCCTGATCATGGGCGAACTTGTTTTCGAACGCGTTTTCGCGATCTTCAAAGGTCGTCATTGGCCTCTCCGTGCTGCATGAGTGCTATCGAAAGTTGTATTTGGGGGCCATCTTGCGCCCTTGCAAGCGCCGATCCCGCGCTTTGCTTGCGACACAGCGCGCTTTGCCCTATAGCCCGCTTCAAAGACGGAGGGTGCGACCCCCGCCCCCCCACCCACCGACCCCGGAGACAGCATGGCACGGCGCAAGAAGGTCTACGAAGGCAAGGCCAAGATCCTCTATGAAGGCCCCGAGCCAGGCACCCTGGTGCAGTATTTCAAGGATGACGCCACCGCCTTCAACGCCGAGAAGCGTGCGACGGTCGAGGGCAAGGGTGTGTTGAACAACCGCCTGTCGGAATTCTTCATGACCGGGTTGAATTCGGTCGGGGTGCCCACGCATTTCATCCGCCGGCTGAACATGCGCGAGCAATTGATCCGCGCGGTCGAGATCATTCCGCTTGAGGTGGTGGTGCGCAATGTTGCGGCAGGCTCGATCTCCAAGCGGCTTGGCATCGATGAGGGCACGCCGCTGCCGCGCCCGATCGTTGAGTTCTATTTCAAGAACGACGAACTGGGCGACCCCATGGTCAGCGAAGAGCATATCATCGCCTTTGGCTGGGCCAGCCAGCAGGATATGGACGACATGATCAGCCTTGCGCTGAGGGTCAATGATTTCCTGTCGGGGCTGATGCTGGGGGTCGGCATCAAGCTGGTGGATTTCAAGATCGAGATCGGCCGCGTCTGGGACAATGATTACATGCGCCTGATCATCGCCGATGAGATCAGCCCCGATTCGTGCCGCTTGTGGGATATCGAAACCGGCCAGAAGCTGGACAAGGACGTGTTCCGCCGCGATCTGGGCAATCTGGCCGATGCCTATACCGAGGTGGCGCGGCGTCTGGGCGTGATGCCGCAGCGTGAGCCCCCCGTGACCAAGCCCACGCTGATCAACTGAAGCCGGGCGCCCGGTTGCGGGCGCCGCATGCGTATTTCTGGAAAGATGAAGGGGCGGGTGCATGAAGGCCACCGTGACCGTGATGTTGAAATCGGGTGTTCTTGATCCGCAGGGTGAGGCGGTGAAGGCAGCGCTGGGTGCGATGGGCTTTGCGGGCGTTCAGGGCGTGCGGCAGGGCAAGGTGATCGAGCTTGATCTGGCGCCCGGCACGACGCAGGCCGATGTGACGGCGATGTGCGAAAAGCTGCTCGCCAATACGGTGATCGAAAGCTACCGGGTGGAGATGGCGTGATGTTGGCCGCGCGGCTGACAGGCTGGCGCAAGCTGGAGATCGCCGATCTTGCCGAACCGCGCTGCCCCGAGGATGGGGTGGTGCTAGAGGTGCTGGCCTGCGGCATCTGCCGGTCCGATTGGCATGCCTGGAGCGGCGCCGACCCCGATGTGCAGTTGCCCCATGTGCCCGGTCACGAGTTTTGCGGCGTGATCGTGCAGGCCGGGCCCGGCGTGGCGCGCTGGCGCAAGGGGGATCGGGTGATTGCCCCCTTCATTCTGGCCTGCGGGCGGTGCCGCGATTGTCAGCAGGGCCATCAGACGATCTGCGCCACGCAGGTCGTGCCAGGCTTTACCTGTGACGGGGCCTTTGCCGAACGGATCGCCGTGGCGCATGCCGATGCCAATCTGGTCGCACTGCCCGACGGGATGGACCCCGCACTTGCCGCGGCGCTGGGCTGCCGGGTCACGACCGCGTGGCACGCGCTGACGGGGCGTGCCGCACTCCGGCCCGGGGAATGGCTGGGCATCTGGGGGGGCGGCGGCGTTGGCATGGCGGCCCTGATGCTGGCGCGCGCGATGGGCGCGCGGGTGGCTGTGGCCGATGTGGTGGCCGAAAAGCTGGACAACGCGCGCGCGCTCGGCGCCGAGGTGACCATCGATGCGCGCAGCGCTGACCCGGCCGAGGCCATGCGCATGGCAACGGGCGGCGGCGTTCATGTGGCCATCGAGGCCTTGGGCATCGCCGAGACCGCCGAAAACGCGCTCCGGTCGCTGCGCAAGATGGGCCGCATGGTACAGGTGGGCATGCCTGCGGGCGATCATACGCGCTTTTCCTTGCCCTGGGACCGGGTCTATTCCGGGCAACTGGCCATTTTCGGCACGCGCGGCATGCCCGCGCATCGCTACCCGTCGCTTCTGGCCTTTCTGGAGGCGACCCGGCTCGATCTGAGCCCGATGATCGCGCGCCGTGTGGCCCTGTCGGACACCAGCGCCGAGCTGGCCCTGTTTGACGGTGCCGCGCCGCCCGGCGTGGCCGTGATCACCGATTTCACCCGCTGACGCCTGAAAGGATACCCCATGCGCGCCGCCGTTCTTGTTTTCCCCGGCTCCAATTGCGACCGCGATCTGGCTGTGGCGTTTCGTGCCGCGGGCTTTGAGACCCATATGGTCTGGCACAAGGACAGCGCGCTGCCCGAGGGCATCGATGTCGTGGGTGTACCGGGGGGCTTTTCTTTTGGCGATTATCTGCGCTGCGGCGCCATCGCGGCGCAAGCGCCGATCATGCGGGCGGTGGGCGTGCATGCGGCGCGCGGCGGTTATGTCTTGGGCGTTTGCAACGGCTTTCAGGTCTTGTGTGAAACCCGGCTTTTGCCCGGTGTCTTGATGCGCAATGCCGGGCTGAAATTCATGTGCCGCCAGCAAGGGCTGGTGGTGGCCACGACCGACAGCGCCTTTACCGCGGCCTATACGCCCGGCCAGCGCATCACGGTGCCGATCGCCCATCACGATGGCAATTATGCCGCCGACGCCGAAACGCTGGCCCGGCTTCAGGGTGAGGACCGGATCGCGTTTCGCTACATCGACAATCCCAATGGCGCGATGGCCGATATTGCGGGCATTCTGAGCGCCAATCGCCGGGTTCTGGGCTTGATGCCCCATCCCGAGCGGGCGATGGAGCCGGCACAGGGCGGCAGCGATGGGGCGGTCTTGTTGCGCGGCTTGGCCGAGGCGCTGGTCGCGGCATGAGCGCGCGCGCCGCTTGAGCGCGGACCCGCGGCACCCTAAGCTGCCGGTCATGGGCATCATCGACACGCAAGCCGCACCAGAGCATCATCAGCGCCGCCGGACCTGGGCGTTGCGCGGGCTGGTCGTGCTGTTTCTTGCATTGGCAGCGATGACGATATCGGTGTCGAACTCTTACCTGACGCAGCGCTACACCGAAACGACGCGCAACCGTGCCGAAATCCGCCTGGCCATCTATTCCGGCAATCTGCAATCGGAACTGCAGCGCCATTCGGTGGTGCCGCTTCTTTTGGCGCGCGATCCGGTTCTGATCCGGTCGCTGGAGACATCGGGCTATCTTGAAACCAGCGCACGGCTGATTTCCTATGTCGAGGAAATCGGCGCGGCCTCGCTGATGTTGCTGGATCGTGGCGGGCGGGTGGTGGCGGCCACCGACCGCGAAAGATTGGGTCAAGGACGGCGCACGGACCCGTTCTTCGTCGAGGCGGTGCGGTCGGCGGAAACGGTTTTCACGTCCAACGAACCAGAAACCGGGCGCTTTGATTTCACGTTTTCGCGCGCGATCCGGGCGCAAGACAACCGCCTGTTGGGCGTCATCGTGGTCGAGGTCGATCTGGCCCGCCTGATCGATCGCTGGCGCGGTGTGTCAGAGGCGATCTTTTTGACCAACAGCGAAGGCGCAATCATCTTGTCGACCGAACCGCGCTGGCGTGGCCGCAGCGAAGACGAGGCGCTGGCGCTGCAACCGGTGCAGACGGCCATCCAGCGGGCGTGGCAAGCCACGGGGGATTTTGCCTTTGGCGAAATGCGCCCGGCCTTTTTCGATGCCGACATGATCCGGCTCGAGGCACGGATCCCGTTTCGCGGGTGGCGCATCGTCAGCTACACGGCCTACACCTCGGTGCGCGAACGCGTGAATGCGGTCTTGTCGCTGCAGATCATGGGCTTTGCGCTGCTGCTGGCGGGGGGCTTCTATGTCTTGGGCCGCCGCGAGCGGGTGCAATCGGCACGGTTGCTGCGGGAATCGGCGGAATTGCGCCGGTTGAATGCGCGCCTGCAGCGCGAGATCGCGGAACGCCAAAGGGTCGAGCGGACATTGGAAGAGGCAGAGCAAAGCTTGGCGCAAAGCCAGAAATTGGCGGTTCTGGGCGAAATGTCGGCCGCCGTCAGCCATGAATTGAACCAACCGCTGGCGGCGATGAAGACCTATCTTGCGGGGGCCAAACTGCTTTTGCAGCGCAAGCGCGTGGAAGAGGCCGCGTCGAGCTTCCAGCGGATCGACGATCTGATCGACCGGATGGCCGCGATCACGCGGCAGCTCAAATCCTATGCCCGCAAGGGCAGCGAGGCGCTGGAACCTGTCGATTTGCGCGATGCGCTGAAGGGCGCGCTGACGATGATGGAGCCGCAATTGCGCACCACACGCGTCGAGATCAGCCAGAATCTTCCACGCCGGCGCGTCATGGTCATGGCCGACCGGCTCCGGCTTGAGCAGGTGATCATCAACCTGTTGCGCAACGCGATGGATGCGCTGCGCGATGTCGATCGGCGCGAGATGGACCTGTTGATCGCCGAGGGCGAAGAGGCGGTGCTGAGTGTGCGCGACAATGGCAAGGGGATCGAGGATCTCGATGCGCTGTTCGAACCTTTCTACACCACCAAGAAACCCGGCGAGGGGGTGGGGCTGGGCTTGGCCATTTCATCGGGTATCATCACCGATTTTGGCGGGCGGTTGACCGCGCGCAATGGCGAGACCGGCGGCGCAGTGTTCGAAATCCGCTTGCCACTGCTGTCGGGCAGCGGCGTCAGGGCGGCTCAGTGATACGAAAGGACGGCGCAGATGAAGATCGCGATTGTAGATGACGAACAGGACATGCGCCAATCGATCAGCCAATGGCTGGCGCTGTCGGGGTTCGAGACCGAAACCTTTGCCTCCGCCGAAGAGGCGCTCAAGGTCGTGGGCGCGGATTGGCCGGGGGTGGTTGTCAGCGATGTGCGCATGCCCGGCATGGATGGCATGGCGCTGCTCAAGCGGTTGATGGGGGTGGATAGTGGCCTGCCGGTGATCATGATCACCGGACATGGCGATGTGCCCATGGCGGTCGAAGCGATGCGAATCGGCGCCTATGATTTTCTGGAAAAGCCCTTCAACCCCGAACGGATGACCGAACTGGCCAAGCGGGCCGGCCAACAGCGGCGGCTGACGCTCGACAATCGTGCGCTCAGGCGCGAATTGTCCGATGGCACGGTCTTGATGCGCAAGCTGATCGGCACCAGCGCGGTGATGGACCGCCTGCGCGAGGATATCCTTGATCTGGGTCAGGCGGATGGTCA
>ERZ888423.1753-NODE-1753-length-17794-cov-6.894019_pt1 | contig 17794 bp, 18 predicted proteins | sample MGYA00520523_ERZ888423 | MGnify/ENA primary metagenome ERZ888423 (study PRJEB32303, sample SAMEA104408611) | aquatic metagenome | biome: Brackish water; feature: Pelagic; material: water | place: Baltic Sea | collected 2014-06-08T10:24:00 | depth 30,27 m ...
AAGACAATTGATCACATGCACATTTAATAGTTTGGTTTTTTTTCAACACCTTAACAACAATAAAGGTACGGTATGGTTCTTTATCAAGCTGCATCGTCATATTACTCAATGATTGCCCGTCTGGCCTTACATGAGGCTAAGGTCGATTTCGAAAGTCATATGGTTGACATTCACTTTGCCAAGCAGCAGTTTACGCCTTGGTATCGAGCCCTAAACCCAAACATGACCGTACCCACGCTTGTTGATGGCCAAGAGATATTCACTGACAGTCACGATATTTTGCGCTATGCAGCAACGCATGCTGGGTCGAATTGGCTAGACGCCAACGACTCAAGTCGAGCACAAATTGAATCAACCGTGAATGCGTTTTACGCCATTGACATTGAAAACATTACGTTTGGTAAATTGATGGTCAAATACCCGCCTTTGCACATCATGTTTCCTAAACTGCTTGGCAAAATCATTAAAAAACTAAACGAACAGCTAAGTTCCTGCCCTGACCCCGATGCCGTTAAAGCAAAAATTGCCCTCAACCAACAGCGGTTGGCGTACTTTACAGAAGGTAATCTTTCCGAAAAAATTGATATTGAACGCGAATATATTGCACGCTTTTTACACATGCTACCCAAGCCAGTATCACAATCGCTTTTATACGGCGACCAGATCTCTTCTGCAGATGTGGTGTGTGGCGTACTGCTGGGGCGACTAGCGATGATTGATGAACTAGCGTTACTGAAACCTTTTCCTGACCTTGATGCTTGGTTTGCACGCCTACAAACGAGACCTGCTTTTGCAAAAGCCGATATCTGGCTTAAATTTCATCTCTTACGGGTTTTGCGTCGACGCTGAAAAAAATGTGGCAACAGATAATTCTAAAAATAGTGACTTACCCAGTAGCCCCAAATCGTAAGCCTACAATGATATCGTGTGAAGCCTTTAAGGTGCCAACATGACACTTAATCACGATTCTCTTCAAGCTCTGGTTCATCAAGTTTATGAACGTCACGCCAGAGACTCAGGTGGGTAAAGTGCGCACTACATCCCCTACCTAGCTCAGGTACCCTCAACCCTATCGGCACTGGTTGTTATGACGGGCAAACAAGTTGTAAACGGCGACCATGTTCGGCACATATTGGCCGAGATGACGATGGAAGGCTTATACGATAGCTCGGGTGATTGGGCCTATTCAGTAGGCCTACCCGCAAAAAGGGGTGTCGGTGGTGGCATCATGGCCGTGGCGCCCGGCAAGCTTGGCATTGCCGCATTCTCGCCCCCACTTGATGGTTTTGGTAATAGCGTTCGAGCTCAAAAAATGATCACTGACATCGCGAGTGAACTGAACCTAAACCTTTATGAACCAAGTTGATCATCATGCACATCAAAATGGTGCGTAGAGCGTGCGCGTGGGTGTATGAAAAAATGCCCTTTGGGTGACTCATGTGACTTTATGTGACGCAAGGTAGCATTGGTCGATTTACCGTGCTTGCTATGAATGGCATAGACAATAAAGGGAATCACCAAAACAAAAGTAAAACCCGAGCCCAGTAAGCCCAAATAAGCTTCCGTGCTTTCGCTGGCAGGCAAAGAATTAGGTGGAATAAACGACACCATAAATGCCAGTATTGAAATCACTAAACCCGAAACGGCCACAATCACTTTGACTGCTTTTCCACCCGGAACATTAAACACACGTTCTTTTTCTGGCTGTTTAAGCACCAAATGCAAATAACCTAAAAACAATAAAAAATAGCTGCACAAATAAATTAATACGGTGAGAGTTAACGAAATCATGAATGATAGGTTGTTACCCCCACCGGTGTTGGTCAGCACAATCAAAGCAATCGTCGTGATGCACAACTGAAAAATAACCAACGCCACGGGCACGCCGTTTTTGTTAACCTTGTTAAATCGATGTGGCAAGATACCTTTTTGAGCCGTGACATACATGCCACGCGAAGGCCCGACAATCCACGCAGCAATTTCAGCTAACACGCCCAGCACCAGCAACGCTGCAATGATGCGAACCGTCCATTCAAACCCCACACCAACATGTTTAATCAGCACCTCGAAAGTTTGCACCACACCTGCTGACAGATTAATTTCATGAAGAGGAATCGCTGCCGCAACTGACAAACCACCCACAGAGCTTAAACATATTGCAGCAATCATCAACAAAAAAATTGCTATCGGGTAATCACGCCCTGGGTTCTGCATTTCATTTACGTGGGTGGCCGACGCCTCAACACCCATATAACTAAGTATGAAGGCTACAAAAACAACCAGCGTACCGAGTTGGGTAAAGTCTGGAAAAAAAGTAGCCGCCGACATTTCAATCGCTAAATGACCACCACTGGTTAAATAGTTAACAGCCAACCCCAACAAAACCAGTGCCGGCAACAAAATGCCCATAAAGAAACCAGCCTTAGCAATTTGCGCAGTATGTTTAGTACCGCCAAACTGCGTAAACGCTAACACCCAAAGAATGATTAAGCCCGCGATGGTTTTAACCATTGGGTCGTCATTCAAAGCGGGCCATTTCAAGATGTAAGACAACGCACCCAGAACAAAATACAACATGGGAATAAAACCAATCGCTATCTGTAAATACCCAAATGAGATCGCTGCAAACCCCCACCTTTCACCTAAAGTGTTGCTCACCCACGCAAACACCCCCCCCTCTTCCCAACCTTTAACCGTCGCCATTTCAGCGGCACAAAGACCAACTGGAATGAACCACAGCAAACCACCCAACAACAAAAAAAACACCAAACTAAAACCCGAGGTGGCAAACGTTGGGTACTCATAAACGGCCATCACCATTGATGCTGTGATGGCAAAAAAACCAATTAGGCTTAATTGCTTAGAAGCACCCTTAGCCGAAGCGGTTGAAGTGTTTTTCGCTACGGGAGTGGTTGCCATTTTTTTCTCTTTTTATGGGTCAGCGTTATTCAACAGACAGGTTGACCTTCAAATAAGCCTAGTGGCTGTAGCCACCGGCCTCAGCCCGAGTCAACGGCGTGCTCACAGGGTGTTTATCAAAACGCAATAACGCACGACGCATGTCTTCAAGCAACAGGTTTGCCAGATCAATACTGACGCCATGACGCACCAAAATACGCTGAATCACCAAGTCTTCACGGTTGGCTGGCATAGAATATGCCGGCACCTGCCAACCTCGACTACGCAAGCGATCAGCCAAGTCGTACAAGGTATAACCCCCAGTATCAAAGCCTTCTTTTATTTTCCAACACAAAGCTGGCATGCCTTGCTGGCTATCACCATCAAAGATAATCTCAAACGGGCCCATTTTGCCTATTTCAGCGGCCAAATACTGAGCCGTGCGATAGCACGCATTGTGAACTTTAGCGTAACCCTCGCGACCAAGTCGTAGAAAGTTATAATATTGAGCAATAATCTGGCCGCCTGGGCGCGAAAAATTCAAGGCGAAGGTGGGCATATTTCCGCCTAAGTAGTTCACATTAAAAATCAGCTCTTCAGGTAAGTCTTTGGCCTCGCGCCATACGATCCAGCCAGCACCCAGTGGTGCCAAACCGAACTTGTGCCCAGAAGCGTTAATCGATTTAACACGCGGCAAGCGAAAATCCCACTCAATATCTGGCGCACAAAACGGTACTAAAAATGCGCCGCTTGCCCCATCGATATGCATCGGAACATCTAAGCCCGTATCGGCTTGCAGTTTATCTAACGCATCACACACAGCTTTGACAGGTTCGTACTGGCAGGTAAACGTTACCCCCAGCGTTGGCACCACGCCAATGGTATTTTCATCGACACGCTTAAGCACCTCTTCAGACGTCATAATCAGACGATCGCCCTCTAGCGGAATTTCACGCAACTCAACATCAAAGTAACGAGCAAACTTGTGCCAACAAATCTGCACGGGGCCACAAATCATGTTGGGTTTGTCACTTGGTTTGCCAGCCGCTTGTTGGCGCTTACGCCATTGCCATTTCATAGCTAAACCACCCAACATGGCGGCTTCAGACGAACCGATAGTTGAGCAACCCAAAGTTGTGGTGGCCTCTGGCGAGTGCCACAAATCTGCCAGCATATTGACACAACGCTGTTCAATCTCTGCAGTTTGGGGGTACTCATCTTTATCGATCATGTTTTTGTCGATCGATAAGGCCATCAATTCTTGCACTTCCTCATCAATCCATGTTTGACAAAATGTAGCCAAATTTTGGCGTGAATTACCATCAAGCATTAACTCATCACGAACGGCACTAAAAACATTGCGAGGGTTTCGTTCAAAGTCGGGAAATTTGGTTTTAGGCAGAATACTTGAGAGATCTGATGATGCATAAATGTCATCATCCCTGTTGTCCATTGATTTGGTTTGTTTAGTCATTTCTTGATGCCTCCTTAGAGCAGTCAGCGCAAATTTTCAATTACTTATATATTTACGATTACTAATACATTTACGATTTCTTATATATGTTGTACACCATAATGCTTTCATCACCAAATTCGGTTCGTCTGAATTTGCGTAACCAGCACATCAATATTCTTGTAAATAACGCAGACCTTCGCAATCGCCGCGACGTTTTTATATTTGAGTCAGATGCCATTTACACAATAGCTAAAGGCGGGCTGGCCGCCATGACCCGTGCACTCACGGCCGATTTTGGTCGGCATGGCATTACCGTCAATTGTGGGCGCCTTAACCTTTCTAGCTTCTGATGCATAATTGAGCATCTCGAATCACCATTTGAGATGCTCAAAGCTAGGGTTACTGAGCGGTTAACGTGGTGTTACTGTTGGGTTACTGAGGGCTTACCATGCAACATGAACAGTTTTTACAACAACTAAGCGAACTTGGTTTTCCTGAACCTGTTCTAGTTCAATACCCTGAAAATGGTTACTTAGATCAGCATAGTCATCCGTTTGAAGTTTGGGCTTTGGTCGTTGAAGGTTCATTGAAAATTCAAATCGATGGTGTAGTCCATTCTTACACCGTAGGCGATGTCTTTCACCTAGATTACGCCCAACCCCACTCTGAATATTATGGTTCAAGCGGGGTTAAATATTTGGCCAGTCGAAAATAAAAGATTTGTAGGTAATCATTCGCGTAAGGGTTTGGGTATTGAGCGTATTGTGTTGAGTCTTGTTGTACTCATCACAGCAGGCCATCTCAACTTGAACGCTTCCTCACAGACCTTTGATGCCCTTTACACAACGCTACCAGGGAAGTCATTGACGCCATTGATTCATGGCGCGTTAATCCTTACTCAGCAAGTTTGCGCATCTCGCTGATCAGATCTGACTTTCCCTCGAATCCAATGCCTGGCAATTCAGGCAAAGTCACGTAGCCGTTGTCAACCACAACCCCGTCGGGGAACCCACCGTAGGGTTGGAATAAGTCTGGGTAAGATTCATTGCCCCCCAAATTTAAACCCGCAGCAATGTTCAATGACATTTGGTGCCCACCATGAGGAATGCAACGACTGGCAGACCAACCGTGTTGTTTGAGCATGTCCAGAGTGCGCAGGTACTCAACCAAACCGTAACTTAATGCACAATCGAATTGCAACCAATCGCGGTCTGGGCGCATACCCCCATAGCGAATCAAGTTACGTGCATCTTGCATAGAAAACAGGTTTTCTCCCGTTGCCATCGGGTTGGTATAGTAGTTACGCAAAGTGGCTTGCAACTCAAAGTCTAAAGGGTCGCCTGGCTCTTCATACCAAAACAAGTCATATTGAGAAAGTGCTTTAGCATATTGAATGGCTGTGTCTAAATCAAAGCGGCCATTTGCATCAACGGCTAACTTTTGACCATCTTGCAACACACTTAAAATTGAATCAATACGGCGCAAGTCTTCGTCTAACGATGCACCCCCAATTTTCTTCTTAACGACGGTGTAACCCCGGTCAATATAACTTCTCATTTCGTCTTTAAGTTTGGTGTGATCTTGACCGGGGTAGTAATAACCGCCCGCTGCATAAACAAAAATTTTACGGTTGACCTGTCCGTCACCATAGCGATCTGCCAGCAACTGAAACAATGGCTTACCTTCAATCTTAGCCACCGCATCCCATACTGCCATATCGATTGTGCCTATTGCTACAGAACGTTCACCATGACCCCCAGGCTTTTCGTTGGTAAACATACAGTCCCAGACCTTGTGTGGGTCAAGGTTTTGACCACTTGCATCAACTAGTGCCTCAGGCTCAGCTTCTAAAAGCCTAGGAATGATGCGCTCTCGCATCAATGTGCCTTGACCATAACGACCGTTTGAATTAAACCCATAACCTATGACAGGCTTACCATCTCGAATGACATCAGTAACAACCGCCACAAGACTAAGCGTCATTTTACTAAAGTCAATGTAAGCATTGCGAATAGGCGAGCTAATTGGCAATGTTTGTTCGCGTATTTCAACGATTCGCATAGGGTTTCTCCGTTCAATCAGGCAATGATTCAAAAATTATGAAAAACGTAAGAATACTCTTCCGCCACAATTAGTGCGGCATAGAGCGGGTCCATCTTAAAAATGGGCGAGATAACCGCCGTCAACGGCAATAACTTCACCGGTGACATAAGAGGCTGCGTCTGAGGCCAGAAATGCAACAGCGCCGGCAATTTCAGCGGGGTGCCCCCAGCGGGCCAATGAGGTGCAACTGGAAAGTGTTCGGGCAATGCTGACATCGGCTACCAAGTCAGCATTTGCCTCTGTAGCAAAAAAACCAGGCGCCACCCCATTAACAGTAATGCCATACTGACCGAAGTCGGCTGCAAGTGCACGCGTCATGGCAGCCAACCCGCCTTTAGCCGTCGTATAGATTGCATCTGATGCACGCGAAATAGGCCCAGCTATCGAAGTAATGTTGATAATGCGCCCGCTTCGCTTTTCTTGCACCATGCGTTGCGCAACAAGTCGAGAGAGCTCAAAAGGCGCCAACAAGTTAGCCTCAAACATCTTCCGAACGGCATCTAATTCAAATGCAAACACATTGCGTCGATCGCGCAGGCCTGAATTATTGACAAGAATATCAATCGGACCAAACGAAGTATCAATTTGGGTCAACGCATCGGCTAAGCGTTTGAAGTCCGTTACATCGCACACTACCCCATCAGCCTGCCCACCTTGAGCACGTAGTCTTTCAACTGCTTGGTCAACCGTACGTTGATCACGCCCGTTAACCAGAACGTGGGCACCTTGTTGCGTTAAACCCAACGCAATTTCAAACCCTAGCCCCCGAACACTTCCTGTAACAAAAGCTCGCCTACCTTTTAACGAAAATAAACTCATGTGCATGCTACCGTTTTGTGTTGACGTCGATTAGTTACCTGATTTTAAGGCTCAACCCAACTCAAAAGACGTGATGCCGTAAATACGAGCGATGTCTAGCTTAGGTGCCTCGCCTGTGTACATTCTAGCGGTCTCAAACACCGGAGTCATGCCATGACGCTCAGCCAACGCACGGGCACCTGAGTTGATCGCAGGTATATCAAATTGAATTTGGGTACCGTGTTGAACAGAACCCAACAATGTGTCGAACAACTGTTGTGCAATGCTTTCCTCATCTGCAAACAGGGGCCCGATCTTGTAACCTGTCTCGCAGGGACGGATCACCCCGAACCCACGCACCATGTCATCAATCATCACAACCCGCGCAATCACACCTGGTTGGCCTATCCATGCAGTCAAAAACCTTTCACGCGATTGTGGAAAAAAATTCCGGTCATACGCGACAAGCCAATCGTTTGAAACCGCGCTGACAGGCAACACCTGCATATCGGTAAAGAGGTTGAGGGTTTGGCTTGGGGCTTGAGATGGACCAGCAATGCCTTGGTAACGGATATTGTTATAAGCAAACTTGAAGCCGTTTTTTTTGTAGTTAGCCTGCTGAGCAACCACCCCATCAAGCCCGATCAAGCGCCCATGCAGATGCTGCATGGCAACCTGCCATAGCTTTAGACCATAGCCCAAACCGCGATATTCAGGTCGAACGATATACAACCCAATAAACCCAAAATCGTCACCATATCGAACTGCCGAAATAGTCGAAATTGGCTCGCCATCAAGCAGACCCACCCAGAAACCCTTTTGATCGGCAGCATAGAATGCCTGGGCATCATGCTTACCTGGGTTCCAGCCCTCAGCACTTGCCCACTGAGTACAAAGCTCAACCTCAGATCGATTCATAGGTCTAATTTTGTATTCTGGTTTGTGCATAGGTAGGGCCCTAAATTAATGAGCTGAATTTATAATTTTTGATATGTTTGAATCAAACCGCTTTGATAAACTCTAAAATCACCGTTGATACGATTCATGCCGTTTTTTGCACCACAAACCCAAAATATAAAACAAGTTAATGACCTCATACAACACGACTTCTTTATCAGATTTACCGCAACTTGATCAACCAAGCTTTCAGGTTCCAGAAGTAAATCAGCTTAAGGCGCTTACGTCTAACCACGCACCAAGATTTTTATTGCTCTACGGGTCGCTTCGCCAACGCTCTTTTAGCCGCTTACTGACCGAAGAGGCGGCACGAATTTTAACCTTAATGGGTGGCGATGTTCGAGTATTTAACCCCTGTGCTTTACCGTTGCCAGACGATGCGCCCGATACACACCCAAAAGTTGTTGAGTTACGCCATTTAGCTCAATGGGCAGAGGGTATGGTTTGGTGCTCACCCGAGCGCCATGGTGCCATGACAGGTATCATGAAAACCCAAATCGACTGGATTCCGCTTAGCTTAGGCGCTGTTCGCCCCACTCAGGGCAAAACGTTAGCACTCATGCAAGTGAATGGCGGCTCGCAATCATTTAATGCTGTGAACCAAATGCGAATTTTAGGCCGCTGGATGCGAATGGTCACCATTCCTAATCAATCGTCTGTTGCCAAAGCTTATTTAGAGTTCGACGATAACGATCGAATGAAGCCCTCACCCTACTTTGACAGAGTCGTTGACGTACTGGAAGAACTTTTCAAATTTACGTTGCTAACGCGTGATCACGCCACATACTTAGTTGACCGTTATAGCGAGCGCAAAGAGAAGGTGGTTGGTTAGTTATCAAAAATGATGTGGCGATTAACCAAGCTACCGCGCTTTACAGCGGGGCAAGCTTCTATCTGCACTACCCATTTGCTAAAACAACCAATCACACCGTTGCACCTTAATTTATAAAAAGGGATCAGTTAAACATCCACCCTTTTTTAATAAAAAGCAGTTCTTTTATTATTTTTTTTATTTTTCATCCCGAAGAATCGATCAATTCGACAGTAAATCAATATATGCCTGATAACTGTAACGTCGATTTTTTTTCAAGCCAGTTGACTCTTTTACGATACCTAATGCTTCAAGCTCATTTATGGCGGAAGTGGCTGTAGGAACACTGGTATCAAGTAGCCTACGAACACTTTCAATCGTAAACTTGGGCATCATTGGTAGCATTTCAAACAGTCGATAGCTATTCACACCCGATTTGGATGATTGCATCAGTCGTTTGCGATCAGTATCTACAAGACTAGCAACAGAAATGATGTTGCTCTCTGCGTCTTGAGCAGCACTGGCAACACCTTCTAAAAAGAAATTTACCCAAGATTGCCAATCACCTTCAGTACGAATGGCAGATAAGCGACGGTAATATTCTGATTGGTGCTGCTTCAAATAACCACTAAGGTACATTATTGGCTCTGGTAATAGACCCCAATGCTCAAAAAGTGCAGCGATCAGCAACCGACCTATTCGCCCATTGCCATCTAGATAAGGGTGAATCGTTTCAAACTGTGCGTGAATAAGCGCCACCTTCACGATGGCTGGCAAATCAAATTCAGAGTCGTGAATGAATTGTTCTAAGTTGCTTAACAATTCAGAGAAATGCTCGGGCGGTGGTGGCACAAACACGGCATTACCTGGCCGGGTACCGCCGATCCAATTTTGTGATCTTCGCAACTCACCGGGTTGTTTACCTGCGCCTCGCACACCGTCAAGCAGTAAACGGTGAGCACCGCACAACAAACGAACGCTTATGGGCAAACCATTGGGGTCACGTAATTGGTTTTGTACCCAACGAAAGGCACTTAAATAGTTGGTGACTTCTTCAACATCTTCTACATTGCTGACATTAAAGCCGGCTTCAACATTGAATAAATCAGTAAGCGTGGCTTGCGTACCCTCAATTTGAGATGTCAATAAAGCCTCTTTACGAATAGCGCTATAAAGTAACCAATCAACTGACGGCACCATACTTGACACGCCAGCCAAACGCGCCAGTGCAATTTCAGCCTGTCGATTCAGCTCATAAAATTCAGAAGCGACTAAAGCCGGGTTTTTGGGCGGCAACGCGTATGGCACAAAGGCATTAACTGACTCGCCTAAGGTCGTTGAGACCACATAGAAACCTGACGCGCGATTCATTTAAAGCGTTCTTTAATTTGAAAAAATATATTAAAGCATTCTTTAATTTGAAAATCAATCACGTAAACCTTAAAGATATTTACCGACTACCCAGATCAGCCCTCAACACTTAGTCAAGATTTTTAGGGGAATGAAATTTCGACTCATTGCTGTCAACTGCAAATTATTCTAAAGCAACCGCTAATTGGCTTGCATCTATTAGAGGGTTGAGTATAGGTGAGTCGCTTATTCGAAGCCCTGATATGTATGAGACAAAGGTATTTCAACAGTAAGTGGTGACTTTGACAAAAAAAACAAAATATACTGCCGACCTTTTAACCCAAATCAGGACGAGATGACCAGTGGAATTTTTACTATTCACACCAAACAAACTCAAATCGACGTTGACGAAATGGCAGCAAGAGGCAGAGTTGGTTGACTTATTTCCGCTCGAAGTTGAACGACGCCTTTCATGGGTTGATGAATCACTTGTGAAAGCAAATTTACCAGAAAGCAATAAGACGATCGCGTATGGTGTTTTTCAAACCAATCAAGACGTTGCCATTTGCACGTGTGAGCTTGTTTTATCTGACAGAGGGCAGTTAGCTGACAAGTGGTTAAAGATGTTAAAAATCACCCTTTCACCTCAAATTGAATGCTTGGTTCAATTAGAAAATACGGCTGCCATTCAGACTGTCGTTCAAGCTTATAAAACAGCAACGTTAGGGGCGTTTAATGCTAGACTTGAAAACGATGCAGAAGTTTTAAAGCTATACGCTAGAAGCGAAGGTCAACTTAATCTTCATAGCGCCTTACTTACTTCCCTACAGGAAAATGACAGTTGCATAACAGTCTCAACAGAGGGCCGCTGGTTAGTACTCAAGACAATTAAGGAATATTCATGAACAAGACATTCAATCACTCATTAGATGCAATCATTCATGCTTCTATGCGCGAAGCTAAAGCTATTGAACAATTGCATGCAGCATTTGATCGAGCTGTTGTCATGGTTGGCGCTTCGTCAGTTGCTCGAAGCCTAATAGAAGAAAAAGTTGCCGTTTAAAATCACAAAAATTTAGTTATGAAGCCCGTTTAAACGGGCTTTTTTTAATTAAAGGGCTTCACAAATTGGGCATTAACCGCTTTTGTTAGAAGTCACACCACTTTGCTGTGTCTGTTATTTTTTGTTGTATTTTGTACTGACACCAAGCGAGCTTTCTATCGGGTACTTAAGTTCGTTGGTTTTTAATTTATCTGTAACCGCTTCGTTCAGATCAACATTCAACACATCTGCTAAACGAACTAGATAAAGCAACACATCAGCTATTTCATCTTTAACGGCTTGTGCTGTTTCAGGGTTGGTTGCTGCTTGGTGTGAATCGGCCTCACTCATCCATTGAAAGACCTCTGACAATTCACCCACCTCACCCGTTAACGACATGACAAGGTTTTTGGGTGAGTGAAATTGTGTCCAATTGCGATCAACCGCAAATTTATCTAGAGCAACCGCTAGAAGACTCGCATCAATTAAAGGTATTGTTTTTTTTATATCGTTACGACTCATGCTAGATATTCTTTAAATTTTGATACTAGATTTTAATAACGCGAGGCTTACAAGAACTATTGTTGCCTTGCTGATTGTACTCAGGTTGTCGCGTTAGGTAGCAAAGCTCTAACCGTAATGAATACATAACCTCGTTGATAGATCTCTAACCCATGTTCATGGTTTTTAGTATGTGTTTACTTATTTTAAAGACTATTACAACAACATTCATGCTTCGTTGACTTGTAGGGTTAAGCGAGCTTAACAACCAAGATCCCTTCATGAATTGCCCCGGGACGATTCAACCTACCAACCGTAAAAACGCGGCCAAGTTTGTGTATTTTGTTCTGACGTGAAAGCCTGATACTCAGGAAATTGGGCTGCGGTTGCGCAGGCATGGTTAGGCAAAATACGTAACGACGAGCCCACAGGAAAACGGCTTGCAATTGAAAGGTCAGGTTCACCCTGCTTAGAGATGATGCCATGCTCTTGATTAGCGCCCGTCATAACATAGCCTGGCAAAGGTACGCCCGCCACATCGCAAACCTGCCCATAACCAAAATCAGTTGTTTGCTTTTGAGTACCACGATCACGACTCATGGCCATCCAACCTGCATCAACAATGACCCAACCTTTTTCTTGTTGGTGACCAATAACGGTTGTCAGCACACTTAAGGCCATGTCGTCTATGTTGCAAACACCAATATTCAACATCACTAAATCAAAGAATACATACACGCCTGCTCTAACTTCAGTCACGCCTGCTAGTTCACGTGCAGACAGGGCGGTAGGCGTAGAGCCTACACTCACAACCGCGCAAGAAAAACCCGCGTCGCGCAAGCGTTGTGCCGCACGCACACACCCAGAGCGCTCTTGCTCTGCCATGTGTAAAAGTGCTTCCGGTGTGTTGAGATCGTAACTCGAACCCGCATGAGTCATCACGCCATAGATTTCTGTGCCCCCTACCGCCAGCGCTTGGGCGACCTCAAGTAATTGCGGGCTATTGGGTTTTATGCCTGAACGGTGATCATCGGTATCAATTTCTATCATGACTTTAAAATACGCATGATTGGCGATTGCAAACGCAACAATTGCCGACGCTGATTGCACACTATCAGTCAAAATTTTAAGGTCACAGCCTTTTTGAATTAAAGCAAGTGCTTGCGCTAACTTGTTACTTGTCATGCCCACGGCATATAAAATATCAGTGACGCCAGCTGCAAAAAATTGCTCAGCTTCTTTGAGTGTTGAAACAGTGATACCACTGGCACCAGCTTGAATTTGCGCTTGCGTCACGTCTACACATTTTGACGTTTTGACATGCGGTCGAAAACGTACACCCAACCCATTCATACGAGATTGCATACGTGTGATGTTGCGGTTCATGCGGTCAACATCAATCAAGGCAGCGGGTGTAGAAATGTCTGAAATTTTCATAAAGTATCTGTGCAGTTTTTAATGATGAATAATGACTTTGAATGATAACTTTGAATGATGACTTGCAAGAGATCAGTCATGATAACGCTTACTTTTCAATTGCCTTCAATCACGTCTATTAGGCAATCCAGTACTTCACTGATGAACAGCGCTGGAGCTTTTTACGGTTGCGGTCAGGCGTAACCTTCAGCTCATTGCCATTAATATCCAAACACACACTAGCCTTCATCGAGGCCATTTTGCTGAGCATAAACGGATGGAATGGTCATGATAAGTGAACCACCTGATTTGTTAAGGTAAACATCTCTTCAAGAAACCGGACAACTATCGTGACAGAAGGGGGAACGGCATCAACATGCAAGTGGCAATGTCAACTTCCCAGATGGATAAGTGACACCCGGTTTGAAACATCCGACCATTGACAACTCTGCATTTACGTATTCACCATTGACCAGATACTCCAGATGCACATGGGGCCGCGCTGGTGTAACCCGGTTGCCCGGACCGCTCCAGCCAGTGTTGCCGTTTTCGCCGATTTTCCCGCCGCGCTTAACCACTTGTCCCACTTTGACTGTGTACTCATTCAAGTGACCATAGGTAGAAACTCGACCGTTGCTGTGCCTGATAGAGATGTAGTTACCATTCCCGTTGGGCAACTGGGACAAGCTCACTGCAGCGATAACTTCGCCATCATCAACGGCTAGAACCGGCGCAGAAAATCCATCGTAGTAGTCAACTGCAAGGTGTCTTAGATGTGAATTGGGAAAAGGTTCTCCGAAGCCCATGCCTTTCATGGGCGTTGATACACACCCTGCCACCAAGATGCAAAACAGCGGGATGAATAGGCTTACGCTTCTATACATAGCTTGGGTCTCCTTGAAGAAAAGTTCAAATACTATGGCACTGGCTTGTCAGCGGAAGTATTTACCATGGGAGGGTGTACACGCTAGAGGTTAGGCCATCCTACTATTTTTTTAATTTACACTTCTTTTGCGGGGTCTTGGAGCTGTCTAGATCTGTGATAGTGCGCCATCGGCTACTGAGACCACTACCTGTGATGGTGGCCCTAAGTGTTGCAGGCAACTTGCCCTTTTCTTCATCATCTCAAAGTCTGGAGCCTCCTCAAGACCCAGTGCGTTTAAACTGTCAATGCCGTGTGACTTAGTGTCAGATAAAACTTGAATTTTTGGGGTTCGATGAAAAGCAGCTATTTATTAGTCTTATTGGCACTAGCGAGTTCTGGGGTTGTTGTTGCACAACCATCACAACAATCGATAGACTTGGCAAAGACTGTGCCGATCGCCGATGTGCACATGCACACATACAAACGAAATGGTCCGCAAGCCAAAGAATTTTTAGAGCAGATGGATGTGAACGGTATTGTTTGGGGCGGTGCAGTCGGTGATTACCGTGAGGATGTTGCTCAACTTTTAGGCAAAAGATATATTCCAGCCGTTGGGCAGGCTGAGTTTATGCAGGTTTTTTTCAGTCAAGGTGAAGCTGGGTTGATCGATGAGAACCATCCGGTTTTTGTTCAGTTTTACGAGGAGGCTGATCGACTGCTTGCTGAGGGCAAAGCTAAAGGGTTCGGTGAGCTCCACACCGACAACCACAACAGTGGTCCTAAGAACATTCAGCGACATATTCGAACTGACAATCGAGTTATGCGGAGATTTTATGAAATTGCCAGCAAGCACGATGGTTTCGTCCAGATTCATTCACAGTTAGATGATGACTTTGTTGGCGATGTTTTGAGGTTGACCGCAGACTATCCGAAGGTTCTCACTGTCCTGTCTCATTGTTTGCCACTTTCAAGACCGAGTGACTTAGAGAATCTATTCAGTCAGCGCCCAAATCTTGTGTGCGAGCTCTCTGCGCAAGGGTATGTTCATAACAAGTTGGCAGGAATCAAAAGATTGCCAAGAGTACACACAGAAAATGGCATAAAAGATGGATGGAAGCGGTTGATTGAAAAATTCCCTGATCGTGTAATGGTCGGTACAGATGCTTGCTGTGGGTGGTTTGGCTCTTACAGCGATATGGTGAAAGAGATCAGAAATAATTTGCTTCCATCTTTAGAGCCAGAGGTGATGGAAAAAGTCGCTTACAAGAACGCGGTGCGACTCTTTCAATTGACACCTCCATGAGGCAGTATTTGCCATGGGAGGGCTTACTCGTTGGAGGTTATATCCTTAATCCCACAGTGTCGGGCCTCCTCAAAATCCGGGGCGATTCAGATAGTGATTTCAATTTGTTTCCGGCAAAAATGAAATTTCTTTATTTTGCCGGAAACACTGGCTTAGGACGTCACGCCGGTACGCACCGCAATTTGATGGGGCCTAGTCCGCAGGTCGCCGTCAAGAGGTAGATGCGCAAAGCCCTGCATAGTGCAGGGCTAGTGGCAGATCGAATCGCTACGTAGCAGATCCAAAGCTTGAGTTTTGGCAGCCCAACAGGGGTCACTTCGCTAACTTGCTGGGGTCAAAATTGGGTATTTCAGGTCATCGTGGCTGGTCATTTCAAATCATCGTGACCGTTGATTTCAATTAAACATACGCCCTTAAAGTAAACGGTTTTTTGAGGTGGGAAATGGTCATATTTATAAACTTTATAGTCACCGTGAGTTATTTCTACAGTTAAGATAAGCCCCATTTAATATACACAAATAACCATATAGATATAGTTTTATATTATTTTTAAATATATAGAAACGTCTTCATAATAGCTTCTATGTATAAATATGACCATATTGACCAAACACTAGTCGATCAAAGAGTGATCCAATTTCGCGATCAAGTTGCCAGGCGTATCAGTGGCACCTTGGCTGAAGATGAGTTCAAGCCTTTAAGGTTGCAAAATGGCTTGTACCTTCAGCGCCACGCCTATATGTTGCGTGTAGCCATACCTTATGGTTTGCTCAGTGCAAAACAATTACGCGTGTTAGCTGGAATTTCTGAAAAGTATGATCGTGGCTACGGGCACTTTACGACTCGTCAAAATATTCAATTTAATTGGGTCACGTTAGAGAGCACACCTGAAATTTTGGCTGAGTTAGCCAAAGTTGAAATGCATGCTATTCAAACCTCTGGAAACTGTATTCGAAATATCACGAGCGATGCTTTTGCCGGCGTCGCGGCAGATGAATATGTCGACACACGTCCAATTTGTGAGTTGCTGCGTCAATGGTCAACGAATCACCCAGAGTTTGCTCATTTACCTCGTAAATTTAAATTTGCAATTAATGGTGCAAAAGAAGATCGAACTGTTTTACTTTGCCATGATGTAGGTGTTGAGCTAAAGAAAAATAATTCAGGTGAGTTAATAGCGACCCTCTTTGCCGGGGGTGGTATGGGTCGTACCCCCATACTCGGCTCTTTAATTAAACAAGACTTACCGTGGCAATTTATACCCAGTTACCTAACAGCTTTGCTGAGGGTGTACAACCGCTTTGGTCGTCGAGACAACATATATAAAGCCCGAATCAAAATCTTAGTTAAAGCGTTGGGGCCAGAAGAATTTGCCCGCCAAGTTGAAGACGAGTGGGGCTATATAAAAAATGGTGATGATAACTTTACACAACATGAGTGGAATCGCGTCGCGCAGCACTTTACGCGCCCAGCATATCAATCTTTAACGCAACTCAGTGGTGAGCAATTAATTGCAAGTGCATCAGATGAAGATAAGAAAGGGTATACGCGTTGGCTAGAGCGTAACGTCAAACCGCATCAAGTGCCAGGCTATAGCAGTGTCGTTCTATCTTTAAAGCCCCACGGTACCGTTGCACCAGGCGATGCAACGGCTGCACAGATGATGGCTATTGCAGACTTAGCCGACCAATATAGTTTTGGCGAACTACGTGTCACACACGAACAAAACCTAGTGCTGGCCGATGTTGAACAAAATCAGTTATTCAATTTATGGCAAGCAGCCAAAAGACAATTTGTAGCACTGCCAAATATTGGTTTACTCACTGACATCATTGCTTGCCCTGGCGGTGATTTTTGCTCACTTGCAAACGCTAAATCATTACCTATTGCAAAAGCTGTTCAAGAGCATTTTGATAATCTTGATTATCTCTTTGATTTGGGCGATATTTCTCTCAACATTTCAGGTTGTATTAACTCGTGTGGCCATCACCATGTGGGAAATATTGGTGTGTTGGGCGTCGATAAAGACGGCGAAGAGTGGTATCAAATTACCTTGGGTGGCGAGCAGGGTAGTCAGGCTGCTATTGGTAAAGTCATTGGCCCATCATTTTATGCCGAGCAAATTCCTGAGGTGATCACGAGCATTGTGAATACTTATGTTGAAAATAGACATGAGGGCGAATCTTTCATTCATTCTTATCGCCGAATCGGCCTCTTGCCTTTCAAAGATGCTGCCTATAAAAATGTCACTAAAAAATTTCAGGCTGACATTGCGTCGACAAAAGAGAGTGCAT
>ERZ888423.1754-NODE-1754-length-17792-cov-25.114450_pt1 | contig 17792 bp, 17 predicted proteins | sample MGYA00520523_ERZ888423 | MGnify/ENA primary metagenome ERZ888423 (study PRJEB32303, sample SAMEA104408611) | aquatic metagenome | biome: Brackish water; feature: Pelagic; material: water | place: Baltic Sea | collected 2014-06-08T10:24:00 | depth 30,27 m ...
ACCGTTATGTATGACGCCCCCCCCAAACCCCTCGTTGAAATTAGGGGTCTATGTAAATGGTACGGCGACTTTAGTGCTCTTTATGATATTAATTTAAATATTTTCGAAGGTGAGAAGGTTGTCGTTTGTGGCCCGTCTGGTTCCAGTAAGTCAACGATGATTCGGTGCATTAACCAATTGGAGAATCACCAAAAAGGCACAATTAGGGTTGATGGAGTGGAGGTAACTCCTGATATGAAAAGCATTGCTGACATTCGCCGTGAAGTTGGTATGGTCTTTCAAGGATTCAATCTATTCCCGCATATGACCATTCTCGATAACTTGACACTAGGACCAATGCGCAACAGGGGCGCCTCGAAGAAAGAAGCAACAGAATTGGCGATGCATTACCTTGAGCGGGTACGTATTGCTGAGCAAGCGGATAAATACCCAACACAGCTATCCGGCGGGCAACAGCAGCGTGCTGCGATAGCAAGAGCTCTGTGTATGAAACCAAAGATCATGTTGTTTGACGAACCTACATCCGCCCTGGACCCAGAGATGATCGCGGGTGTGCTGGACGTCATGATTAAGCTGGCGGAAGAAGGTATGACTATGATTTGTGTGACCCATGAGATGGGGTTCGCTCGCAAGGTCGCGGATAGGGTCGTGTTCATGGACGAAGGTGAGATCATTGAGGTTGCAGACCCTGAGAGCTTCTTTAACGCGCCTGAAAGTGATCGCGCAAAACAGTTCTTAAGCCAGCTTCTGGGACATTAAAGATCAGCCTGCCTGCCTTGCGCAAAGTTAGGTTTCAATCGGGACGTGCCGACACGGTGATGAAATTAACTGACTTGCTGATTATTTTGGAAAATCCATGGGTCAGTTTGGCATCAAAGCTTAGCGTGTCGCCTGGGAACATTTCAAATGTTTCATTTTCGCACGAATAGATGGCCTTGCCTTTAATGAGGTAGATAAACACATGCCCTTCGTGTTGGTAGACCGGTAAGGTTCCAGAAGAGTCTCGTTCAATTTGAATGCGCGCAGATTGAAAGCTGCCCCCAACCCCGACGTGTTTGCCCAGCAGCAAATAGTCATGTGCGTGGTCATCAGTAAGCCGCCGTGATGGCAGGCCAGAACCAGCTCGAACATGGTGAACATCAGCCGATTTTTTCGTGTTTGAAAAAAGAGCCATAATCGAAACCGACAAGGCTTGGGCCAATGACTGAAGTGTATTGAGTGATGGTGAGACGTTTCCGTTTTCAATACGAGAGATCATCGCAACTGAAACTTGTGCTTGTGTCGCCAGTTCAGTCACAGTCATGGATCTTTCATGGCGTAAGCGGTGCAGCGCCTTGCCTACCTCAGCATCGATTTCCGAATTTCCCGCCATTTTAGTCGTCCTTTTGATTTTGTTTGACGCTATCTTTGAAAGCCATTCTTGTAAATCCTCACAATTAAAAATTTTACTATCATGCAAAAATTATCTTGACTGAAATTTTACCGTAAAGCATAAATATTCTTATGAAACAAAAATACTCACTTTTTTCACTCGCTCGAAATGCTATAAGTGGACATGAAAACTGGAAACAGGCGTGGCGCAGTCCTCCTTTGAAAAGCAATTACGAGGTGGTCATAATCGGCGCCGGCGGCCATGGCTTGGCAACTGCTTATTATTTAGCGAAAGAGTTCGGCATCACGGATGTAGCAGTTTTAGAACGTGGTTGGTTGGGCGGTGGCAATATTGCCCGAAATACTGTTACGATCCGCTCTAATTACATGCGCGACGAGTCGATTCCATTCTATGTGAAATCCGTAGCGATGTACGAAGGGCTGACAAAAGAGCTGAACTTCAACATGATGCACTCTAAACGTACTATGGTGGATATCGTCCAGACCTACCCAAAAATGCGAGAATTGCGTCGCCGTCAGTTGGTGATGGATATTTATGGATCGACGTATGAACACATTAGTACCGAAGAAGTGCGCCGTCGAATTCCGGCTCTGACTGGGGGTGGTGTGGATGCACGTTTGCCTATTATTGGTGGGATGGTACATACTGATGCAGGCGTCAATCGACACGATGCGGTGGCCTGGGGATATGCCCGTGGCGCGGATGAGCGTGGGGTGGAAATCCACCAGCAAACGGGCGTGACATCACTCATTCAGGGGCCAAATGGTGCCATTGCGGGAGTTGAAACCAAACGGGGCACAGTTCGGGCAAAAAAGGTTATTGTCGCGGTTTCTGGGCACACGACAACCGTGACCGAAACGGCCGGTTTGAAGTTGCCTTTGCGCACAATGAACCTTACGGCGTTTGTGTCTGAACCCGTAAAGCCGCTGGTTGATGTGATTGTAAATTGCCCGGACAGCGGATTCTATTTTAGCCAATCGGACAAGGGGGAGATGGTCATAGGTGGTGCGCCGGATATGGGGCAAAGTTTTCGACGTGATATCAAGCAGCATGTTTTCGAAGACACGGTCGCCTCCATGCTCTCTTTGTTTCCAGCATTTAAAAAATTAAAGCTGTTGCGTCAGTGGGGCGGTCACTTGGACATCGCTCATGATGCATCCCCGATCATGTCGAAAACCGATATTGACGGGCTTTTTGTTACTGCAGGCTGGTGGGGTGGCTATAAGGCCATTCCAGCCGGTGGGTTGACGTTGGCGCATCTGGTGGCCAAAGGCACGCCGCACCCTTTGATGTCCTCATTCACATTGAACCGATTCAAGCATCTAGACTTCGTCATGGAAACGGGCACAACTACAGCGCGATAGAAGGGACAGTATCATGTTAAATATTACTTGCCCATTCTGCGGGTCTCGAAGTGAAAGTGAATTTGCGTTTGGGGGTCCTGTAGGGGGCGACCGAATTGACCCAAATAACAGCTCCGATGCTGAATGGGTTGAATACCTCACGGTTTTACCAAACCCCTTAGGACCAGTTCAGGAAAAGTGGTGGCATGTCCGTGGGTGTGGCGAATGGCTTACGATTTGGCGCGATACACATACCCACAAAATTTTGGAAGCACCTCATGTCCCAACCTAATCGCTTTTCGAATGGCGGAATAATCGACCGCAGCCTCCCTATCAGTTTTTATTTCAATGGAAAACAATATCAAGGCTATAAAGGTGATACCCTTGCCTCGGCATTGATTGCAAATGGTGTTTCCGTTACCGCACGTAGCTTCAAGTATCACAGGCCGCGGGGTATTGTTGGGTTGGGTATTGAGGAGCCTGCATCGATGGTAGAACTGGAAGGCGATTTTGCATCGGGTAACAACCCGATTACAATCGTGCCGATCCAAGATGGACTGCGTGCTAACTCTATTAATTGCTGGCCATCGGTGAACTTTGACTTTGGCGCCGTAACCCAGCTGTTTGCCAAACTCATGCCTGCTGGCTTTTATTATAAGACGTTTAAATGGCCAAACTGGCATCTTTTTGAACCGTCGATCCGCCGCGCAGCCGGGCTTGCTGGGGCGCCTGAGCGGCCACCAGCACAGTGTCGCTTTGAGGCACGTCACGCCCATACTGATATTTTGATCGTCGGTGCAGGAGCTGCTGGTTTGATGGCCGCGCTAACTGCAGGGCGCACTGGCGCGCGGGTTTTCCTTGTTGATGAAGGCCTAAATCCAGGTGGTAGTTTGCTTAATAGGGCGCTTGAAATTGATGGCGCTCCTGCGACAGATTGGGTTTCAAAAGTTGTAACCGAACTAGATGCTATGGACAACTTCACGTATCTGAAAAATGCGACAGCTTGGGCATATCGTGAACATAATATGATTATCGTAAACGAACGCAGTCCCAAGGACGACGGCGTATTAGAGCGGAGTTGGCGCATTCGTGCGGGGCAAGTGATTTGCGCAACCGGTGCCATTGAACGAGCTTTGGTATTTGCCAACAATGATCGTCCAGGTGTGATGATGGCGTCGGCAATTCAGGGGTATGTGAACCGGTATGCCGTACGTCCTGGCAAACGGGCTGTTATGTTTACCAATAACAACAGCAGCTATGCTGCCGCGGCGGATATGGTGAAAGCCGGCATTGAAATCGTTGCAATTGTTGACAGTCGCGCGTCTGTTCCAGCAGAAGCTATGGCTTTGGTAAAAGGTCTCAACGTCCTTGAGGGCTTTGTTGTGACAACGGTAAAAGGTTATAAACGCGTAAAATCCGTCACAGTAGAGCCGAGACATGGCGGTGCTTCAAGCTCAATCAGCTGTGATTTACTGGGACAATCTGGGGGGTGGAACCCTACAGTTCATTTATTTTCCCAATCCCGTGGCACTCTGAAATACAACGAGGATATAGCCAGCTTTGAACCTGACACCCCTGTTGAGGCTACCCTCAGTATTGGTGCGGCGGCTGGGCTGATGACATTGCAGGATGCATTGGATACTGGCTTTAAGGCGGGCATTGACACTGCGAACAAGTCGGGGTTTTCGGGCGTTACAGGTGAGGTGCCTGACAGCAGAGACCTTGCGTATAAAATCGAACCTTTATGGCGGGTGGAAAATACATCGTCGAAAGGCAAGGCCTTCTTGGATATTCAAAACGATGTTTCTGTGGACGATGTACATCTTGCATTGCGCGAGGGTTATACAAATATTGAACACGTCAAACGTTATACAACCGCTGGTATGGGTATCGATCAGGGCAAAGTCGGCAATATCAATATAATTGGTACAGTTGCGTTACAAACAGGGGGCAATCCACAGGACATCGGGATAACAACCTTCCGCTCTCCCTATACGCCAGTATCATTTGGCGCCATTGGTGGCTTGCGTGAAGATACAGTCGCATTTCCGTATCGCCATACGCCAATAACCCAATGGAATCGCGATCGGGGCGCCGTGATATACGAGGCAGGAGCCCGATGGCAACGCCCGGGGTATTTCCCCTGCAAAGGAGAAACGTTCCAAGACGCGGTAAACCGCGAAGCTCTGTCCGTGCGGAACGGGGTAGGCGTTTATGACGGCTCTCCGTTGGGCACCTTCGAACTTAAGGGCCGTGACGTAGGTAAGTTTTTAGATTTCATCTACACCAATATAATGTCGAACCTTAAACCTGGTAATGGGCGCTATGGTCTGATGCTTTCGGATGACGGATTGATCTTGGATGACGGTGTGACGTTCCGCGTGGATGAAAACCGCTGGCTTGTCTCAACCTCGACAGGGAACGCCGACAGCATAAATCAGCACATGGAAAAGCTGCTTCAAACTGAATACCCTAATTGGGAGGTCAAGATTACTTCGGTCACGAGTCAATGGAACAACGCAACGATTTGTGGCCCCAAAGCGAGACAACTGTTGGGAAGGCTTGGGACCAATATTGATATTTCGCCTGAAGCATTTAAGTTCATGTCCTTCAGAGATGGCAGAGTTGCAGGCATGCGCGCACGCGTCGTGAGGGTCAGTTTCACTGGCGAGTTGTCGTTTGAAATTAACGTGGCTCCGCGTGACCTACTTGAATTGTGGCTGAAGATTATGGACGCAGGCAAACCTTTGGGTATCGAGCCTGTCGGATCCGAGGCAAACCATGTTCTGCGTGTCGAGAAAGGATTTCTGTCGCTTGGGCACGAAGTTGACGGCACGATAGATGCGCATGATCTGGGCATGGGGTGGGCCATGTCGAAGAAAAAGCCAGATTATCTTGGCAAACGCTCAGTAGCGCTTAGACGCGCAGGAGGCGGCGTGCGCAAGGAATTGGTTGGATTGCTGCCGATCAATCCAAATACAGCCATTCCGGAAGGCGCACCGCTGACACCTGATGGTCGAAAAGAAGCAACCGAAGGCCTGACAACTGCTTGTGTCTGGAGCGTTACAAATAACTGCTGGGTTGCTCTTGCGCTGTTGAAAAACGGACACGCACGTCACGGTCAAACCGTTCATGTGCGTCTGAGAGACGAAATCATCCCTGCAAAAGTTACTGCACCGATTCATTATGATCCGACTGGCGAAAAGATGAGATCTTGAATGGCGTATAACGTAAATATCCAACGCTTGGAAATCAGTGCATTGTTTGACCTCAAAGGGAAAGCACTGGCAGTAAAAAAATATGCTGGGGCTCACTTGCCAGACTTTACTGATAAACCTAATACGTTCACAGAAAAAGACGGTAAAATCCTTGCATTTATTGGCCGTGATCATTGGTTGTTGAAGGTAGATATTAACCGAGAAGAAGATTTACTTGAGGCCCTTTCGCCTGACAAGGCACCTGCAGAGGTCAGTATTGTGCAAACTTCGGACACGATGACTTTCTTTGAGATTACGGGGCCGGATGCACATCAAATTATGGCTATTGCATGTCCACTCGATCTACATTCGCGTGTTTTCGGGAAGGAATCTATTACATTTTCTGAAGTTTTTGGCCTCAGGGCTTTGGTTCAACGTATTGAGGGCGGTTTTGAAGTTGGCGTCGAGCAGAGCTTCGGCGATATGGTCGCTGATTATCTAGCGCGCAGCAAAGGGTCGCAATCGGGCAGCACAGACAAAGGGCTGGCTAAATGAATAATAACGACCAACGCATTGATATGCACTCCCACTTTTATGGGGGAGGGTTGGTTGAAACCCTGACCGCGCGAAAAGAACGCCCTTATCTGCGCACCTCAGAAGACGGCGTGCAGCTAATGGTCGCGATGAACGGTGAATTTCCGTTCACCGAACACTACTACGATCACCGTGTTGGGCTGGCTGAAATGAAAGCCGTTGGTCTAACCCACCGAATGTTAACCTTTCCCGGCGCTTTGGGGGTGGATCTACTGCCTGCGTCAGAAATTGCATCTGCGATTTCGGTTTACAACGATTATTTGGCAAAGCTTACCAAAGAGACGGATGGCACCCTTATTGGCCTTGGTGGCGTACCGCTCGCTGACATGTCCCTTGCGTGTAAAGAAGTCCGGCGCATCCGCCGCGATTTGCGCCTGCCAGGTGTCATTTTGCCGTCGAATTACTTCAATTCCATTAGGGAAGTTGAGGAACTGCGGCCGTTTCTGGAAGCCGCGAATGAGCACGGGTGTCACATCATGTTGCACCCTGGGTTGAAAGTCGGCGAGGAGGTGCCGCAGCGTCCGACGGACCACATCCAATACCGCTTATCAGCTGTTGAACTCCAATCCAGCGCCGCACAGGTCGCGCTCACTGTGATATTATCGGATATCTTAGACGCCTACTCGAACCTGACCTTCCAGATTGTGAACCTTGGCGGAACAATCCCTTTTATCTTTGAACGGCTAGAAAGCATCGCGCGCCATCGCAACCCAGATGAGCCTTTTCCAACCGCGCGGCTACGCCGCCTTTGGTATGATTGCGCTTCTCTAGGCCCCCGTGCATTGGAAGTGGCGGTTAAAGTTTTGGGGGCTGATAGAATTATGCTGGGTTCAGACTATCCCATCTTTAAAGATGACCCGTACAGCTGCGCAGTTGTGCCTGCGGCGCTATCCGATGAGGAGAAGCAACAAATCAGCTGGAAAACGGCACATGATCTTTTCGCGCATCTAAAACAGATATTGTAAAAAAGTTGGGTACATATGACAGCCGCTCCTTTGTATCTTGTATACTTATAATGTAGTAATTGTGAGCACCATTTTACACAGCTTGGTTAGGGCGACGAAACTCCGGAAGAGTAGGCTGTTGCTGAGCCTCGAATTTGATCCATTCCAAGAACTCGCCTATTTTCTTTCTTTCTTGTTTCTCTTTCCTGCGGACAAGCCAATAAGCAAACGGTGATTTCGTAGTTTCAGGAAACGGGCGAACCAAACGCCCATCCCTTAAAGCTTCGATAACCAGCGGTTCACGGCCCAACGCAACGCCGAGGCCCTCGATTGCGGCTTGAATTACCATATTGGATTGTCCAAAACGCCGTGCGCGGATACCCGTTGGCAATGTCACGCCGCACGACTTAGCCCAATATTCCCACGTTGGATTCGGCGAGCTGGTATTTAGAACCTCGTCCTGCAACATTGTATGATGAACCAGTGATGCAACGTCGTGCAACGCATGTTGGCCTTGCACTAGCCCAGGAGCACAAACGGGAAATAGCTGTTCATCCATAAGGTGATCTACTTGAAGTTCACCAAATTTTTCAATGCCATAGCGTATTCCGATGTCGGCCTCCGTTCCGGAAAACGGGTTGAGACCTGTGTCGGTTGTAACTGAGATGGATAGATCCGGATGGGCCAAATCAAATCTCAACAATCTTGGGAATAACCAGACGAAAGCAAATCCTGGCAAGCAACTGATGACGATTGTTTTGTCTGCGCGCCTACCCTGTCTGATTTGGGTGCAGACTTCAGATATCCCAGTTAACCCGTTTGAGACTTCCTGAGCAAGCAATGCGCCATAAGGTGTAGGCTTTGATTTTCGCGCGCCCCTGATCAGCAGTTCCTCCTTAAGCCACTCCTCCAATGATTTTACATGTTGGCTGACTGCACTCTGACTCACACCTAATTCCAAGGCGGCCGCAGAAAATCCGTTGAGACGGACCACAGCCTCGAATGTGCGCAATGCAGCGTAGGGTAAGTTTAAGATCATATAAGTCATTCTAATACTAATAATAACCTTTTTCAAATACAACTTCTCTCAGAATGGGGCTAAGAGTTCTTTTCATGTACATTGAGATCGGAATGTTGAAGTTCACCCCTGAACGTGGAGCTGAGAACCTGTTGCTGAACTGCGCGAAAGCCACGGCTGATAATTGCTTGGTCAATACTCTTCTCAATGATGCCAATGAGGTTCGATTTACTTGCCCCGCCGGGACCAATGTCATCGGTAAACCCTAAATGAACCTGAGCGGCGAGGGTGATACGTCGACCCTGCGGTTTCCAATCGCGGTTTTTTCACCCATTCCAGCGCAAATTTTTTTTGGGGGCAGATATTCTTACTAGCTGTCCATGTGCGGCCGACTATTTTGCAAACAGAGACAAAAATATAGGGATGGAAATATTATGCTGAAGAGCGACCTGGTAATCCCCCCCGAAAGTAAGGGGCTGCATAAGTAGAACTTTCTTGGCAAGATGAACGAGGAGATTCTTAATGAAGACAAGCAGATACACTGAGGCGCAGATCATCGCGATCCTGAGGCATGCTGAAGGCGGAGTGCCGGTGGCCGAGTTATGCCGTGAACATGGGATGAGCAACGCGTCGTTCTATAAGTGGCGGGCAAAGTATGGCGGCATGGACGTATCCCTGATCAGCCAGATGAAGGCCATGGAGGATGAGAACCGTCGGCTGAAGCGCATGTATGCGGACCTGAGCATGCAGGCGGATTTATTGAAGGAAGCCCTCGGAAAAAAGTCGTTGGGCCATCTCGCAGCGGTGAGATGGCCAAAACGGCGGTGGAACGACGCGGGGTCAGCATTGCTTTGGCGTGCAGGGCCTTCGGGGTCAGCGAGACATGCTATCGGTACAGCCCAAAGTTGCGCGACGAGAATGAAGAGATTGCTGATCTGCTGACCGGTCTGACCGATGCTCGCAAAACTTGGGGATTTGGGCTGTGTTTTCTGCATCTGCGCAACGTCAAGGGGCACCCATGGAACCACAAAAGGGTTTACCGCATCTATTGCGAGCTCGAACTGAACCTTCGGATCAAGCCCCGCAAGCGATTGAAACGGGACAAGCCCGACGCGCTGGCGGTGCCTGATGCGCCCAATGTGACCTGGTCCATGGATTTCATGGCCGACAGGTCGGGTGACGGTCGTGCATTTCGGCTGCTGAATGTCTTGGACGACTTCAACCGTGAAGGGCTGGGGATAGAGGTCGACTTTTCCTTGCCTTCTGAGCGTGTGATCCGGAGCCTTGATCGGATCATCGAATGGCGCGGCAAGCCCAGCACTATTCGGGTGGATAACAGGCCAGAATACATCAGTGAAAAGCTAAAGAAATGGGCTGAGAAACATGGGGTTACCATCCAACACATCCAGCCAGGGCAACCCCAGCAGAACGCCTATATTGAGCGCTACAACCGCACGGTTCGGCACGAATGGCTGGATCAATACATCATCGAAAGCATCGACCCTTACAGCGATTGCAAACAATCGCCTACCGGCCAACGAAAAGCTCAAGATCACGCCACACAATGGTTGTGGACTTATAACAACGACCGCCCCAACATGGGCATCGGCGGCATCACACCCGCCATGAAACTGAAAATGGCAGCGTGAATTCTACAAACGCACCCCGTTAAAAAAGGGGAGATTACCACCACAGTAGCCAGATGTGAACGTTCAATATTTTGTGATGTCGAGTAGGTATAGTACACCGCAAGAATAGCATCGAATTAACGATGATAAATAGAAATCTGCAAAGCTCCAGCTTGGAGCGCCGAGTTAGAGATGAAGACAAAAAGGAGAGAAAGATGTTTTTGCGCAATTGTTGGTATGTTGCTGGGTGGAGCAACAACTATGAGCACAGCCTCAAAGCACAAAAGTTGTTAGGGGAGAATATCGTGTTCTATCGGCGAGCCGACGGAGCACCTGTTGCGTTGGAGGATGCATGCCCACACCGCAAGTTGCCTCTGTCGAAGGGCCAACTTGAAGGTGATAATGTGGTCTGCGGATACCACGGCCTGACTTTTGACTGCGCAGGCCGTTGCACTGATTCACCCACCCAACGCGGTATGATGCCGCGACGTGCAGTGGTGCGGTCATACCCTGTTGTCGATCGATACCGTTTGCTTTGGATTTGGATGGGTGATCCGGAAAAAGCGAATCCTGACGAAATATTTGAAATTGAAAATTTTGACAATCCAGAATGGGGTTACACGGATGGCGGCATATTACCAATCGAGTGCAATTATCTTTGGGTGGTCGATAACTTACTTGATCCAAGCCACGTTGCTTGGGTACATGTAACGTCCTTTGCCGGCGGCGGCACCGACGACCAACCACTTGAAATTGAAAAGACTGGACGCGGCGTAATCGTCTCACGTTGGATTTTTGATCAACCAGCTTCTCTTTACTACAGAGATCTTGTGAAATTCAAAGGCAATTGCGACCGCAAACAGCATTACGAAATGTGTTTACCTGCCATTGCATTAAATAAGTCAATTTACACCCCAACCGGCACCGGCGGCCCTGACCAGCCGGAGACTGACAAGACCTATATCAATATCTCCTATAATTTCATGACGCCAGTTGATGCAAGCAACACTCAATACATCTGGTTCCAGCACCGCAACACGGACCCTACAGACGCCGTGATTTCAAACAAGATGAACGATGGTGCAGTCATGGCGTTTAATGAGGATAAGGATATCCTTGAAGCCGTTCATAAGGGGATGGCCAATAAAGCCACAGACAACATCGACCTGGGCTTGGATCTAGGATCAAAGACGTTCCGGATTAAGTTGCAGAGGATGATCGATGCGGAGCAAAAAGAGCCAGAAAACTGTTGATCCTAAAATTTTCTGAGCAGAAATATAGACGCATGATTGCTCGTGATTGGGTTGCCTAATTGGTTTTGGGCTACCCGCATCTTCAACATATCTGCTGTGTTCACATAGTTAGCATTAGTTTATTCAATTTGAATGATAACGCTATCGAACATATCTCAGTTAAAAGTGCCTTTACACGCCTGGGTGGATACAGGTTGATAGTTGGCTATTCCGAGCCGTTCTTTTGCATTCACACTTCAGCTGGTCGCCTCCTTTATAATCAATCAGACGTAGACACAATAAATTAACAGCTTTTAACCTAAATCATACTTGCTATGTTAAACACCAACAGCTTTTGATTTAAATCAACAGAAAGTGCTCAAATGGACTGGAATACCTACATGGAAGAAATTTCTATGGAAATAGCAATGCTTTCGAAAAGCATTCCAGAAACTGCCCGTGGGTTTGGGGTGATGGGCGCAGCGGCAAAAACTTCTGGTGCCTTAGATGAGAAAACCAAAGAGGTAATGGCTTTGGGAATTGCCGTTGCCACAAGGTGCGATAGTTGCATTGGCTTTCACGTAAAATCGCTTATTCGTCTTGGTCTTTCGAGAGAGGAACTTTGTGAGGCTCTCGCCATGGCCACGTTTATGGGTGGTGGCCCCTCTTATGCTTATAGTGCAAAAGCCCTGTCGGCCTTTGATGCTTTTTCAAACCTCGGCCAAAATAAATAAAGCAAGAGCTAATAATACTTTAGGGGCTGCCCTAGATAACTAGTTCAGATACCTTCTAACCCATTGTCTTAGTTGTGATAACTGCGCTGACGGGTCACTGTTGTTAAATCTCCACTCACATTCCTTCAAGAATAGCCCAAAATGCGCCTTGGGAACACCATTGAATTTACGCATGTGGCGCTTGGCGCGCCTTGTTAGAAATTACATATCCTGCTGTTAATCGCCTTATCCACGTTCGTCAGCTTGTAATCTACGTTCAAGCCACCGCACTCCTGCAGACACAATCAAAATCAGCGCTAGATATTCTAAAACAAGAACTGTGTATATTTCCAATGGTCGATATTCAGTCACTACCAACTCATTGGCCTTTCGAGTAAGTTCCTGCATTCCAATAATTGAAACTAGCGATGACATTTTTAGCATATAAACCAGCTGATTTCCCAAGGCGGGTAAAATTCGACGTATGGCCTGCGGTAAAATAACAAACCTCATTGTGTCACGATAATTCAGTGAAACAGAATGGGAAGCCTCGTATTGCCCCTTGTCTATCGATTGAATGCCAGCCCTGAAAATCTCTGCCTGAAACGCACTGTCCGATAGTGCCAAAGCAATGACACCTGCCCAAAATACGGTAAGATCCAGTCCTGTAATTGGCGGCAACCCATAGTAGACCCACAGAATCAATACGAGTATCGGCACTGAACGCACCACCTCAACATAAACTCTATTAAAATTACGTAGCCATGGGTTTTTAGATAACCCGGGCAGAGCTACCAGCAAACCTACAATGACAGAGATGAAAATAGAGGTAAAGGAAAGAAGAAGCGTGAAATAGTAACCTGAAAGCAGGAACTTTAAATTAATTAACCCTGATTTGTTATACGGGTTTACCACGTACCATCCCCAGTCATCTGAACAACCAGGCAATAATGCTATAATAAGAAACAGAGTTATTAGCTTTTTCATGATTATCTCTAGTGTTGGAGAATTTGTTGTAAAAAACTTTTGCATCGCTCGGTATTTGGAGAGTCAAAGAACTTACTTGGCGGAGCCATTTCTACGATTTTTCCCTGATCCATAAATACCATTTTATCTGCAACGCGACGCGCAAAGCCCATCTCATGGGTAACACAAATCATTGTCATTCCACTTTCAGCAAGCCCAATCATCACATCCAGAACTTCGCTAATCATTTCCGGGTCAAGTGCAGACGTCGGCTCATCAAACAATAAAATTTTAGGTTCCATGCACAATGAACGCGCAATTGCTACCCTTTGCTGCTGCCCCCCCGACAACTGCCGTGGATATTTGTAAGCTTGTTCAGGTATTTTTACACGTTCTAAATAGGTCATCGCCAGATCATTTGCCTGGTCGCGGGAAAGTTTTTTGGAGCGGATGGGACCCAACGTAATATTGTCCAAAACTGTTAAGTGTGGAAACAAGTTGAATTGCTGAAACACCATTCCCACACGCGATCTAATCTGCTGCAGCGCGGAACCCTTATGCTCAAGTGTAATGCCATCTACTACTATGGTTCCTGCTTCATGGCTTTCCAACCCATTAATACATCGTATCAAAGTTGATTTGCCTGAACCTGAGGGGCCACAGATAACTACCCGCTCACCTGGCTTCACACTAAGTGATACATCTTTGAGTGCTTCAAAATCTCCAAAACGTTTAAAAACGTTTTTTATCTCTATTGCATCTTCAATCACAGGATAGGGCATTTAAACTCCTAATATTTTGGAAATTAGACAACTCATGAGCTATAAAGGCAAGGATAAACACCATGAGCTTTAAACCCTCCAGGAAAAAGAAGGAGATAGAGTTTCTTTGAGTGCCGGCGGCTATATGCCAGTGGCATGTAGTTTTGGTGCTTCTGCATTTATCTTGATTGGTGGCCACAGTTGAGTCTATTATACCTGAGAAACAATATAAAATATGGAGCTAATTATGAAGATATTTAACTTTTTTGCCGCCATCATCTTACTTGCCATGACAAGTATTCAAGCACAAGCCGGCGCCTTGCAAGAAATTTTAAGTAGCGGTGTTCTTAAAGTGGGAACAACCGGTGATTGGAACCCAATGACTATGAAGGATCCTGAAACAAACAGTTACACTGGATATGACATAGACGTCATGACCGAATTGGCAGCGGACATGGATGTGGAATTAGAATTTGTTCCAACCGAATGGAAAACCATAGTAGCTGGTGTTACCTCAGGTAAGTACCACATGACGGGTTCTGTATCTGTTTCCGCAGGGCGCGCTAAAGCAGCCGGATATTCAGATAGTTATTTCTCACTGGCCACCGTGCCTTTGACATTAAAGTCGAACGCAGATCGATTTAAGGATTGGGATGATCTAAACAAACCAGACGTAAGGGTAGCCGCCACACTAGGTACAACTCAGGAAAAACAAGTTAAAGAGTATTTCCCCAATGCACAACACGTCATAATTGAGGCCCCCGCAGTGCCATTTCAGCAAGTTTTAAGTGGTCGCGCTGACGCCCATATTACCTCTAACGTCGAGGCTAACAAACTGATTGCAATACACTCTGAGTTGATGATTGTACCAGTTTCGGCTCCCAAATCACCAACTCCGATCGCCATGTTGTTACCACAAGCCGATCAAGTTTGGATTAACTACGTTAACACTTGGATTAAACTCAAGACAGAAGGTGGCTTCTTTGAAGAACTTGATGCAAAATGGAAGCTGAATTAACTGAGTTAAATGAGTTAAAAGCATGCACCGTAGGGTGCATGCTTTTAAAAGCTTAATTCGCCATCGATTTTGGCAAACTTCAAACTTTAACTGAGGTGGGACGTCGATGGAGCTGGTACATTCCTCTTGGTTGGAAATAGAAGAGTATTTAAAATTTTCTGATGGGATTATCATCCCCACAGGCTCGATCGAGCAACATGGGCCAGTAGGACTAATTGGGACAGACACACTCTGTGCCAATGACATATCCACCGAAGCAGCCGACAAAATCAATGCCTTAGTTGCCCCAGCACTAGCATATGCCCCCGCGGAGTTTAACATGGCATTTGCGGGTACGGTGTCAATTTCAGTCGACGTTTATTGTCGCTTTTGTATTGAAGTGTTTCGCTCTTTCGAGCGGCACGGATTTCGACACATTTACATATTGAATGGACACGGTGCAAATCTAGAACCCCTTAGAGATGCGGCTGATACATTGAGTACTGCATCCGTAAGTATAAAGAGTTGGTGGGATTTTGATCCTGTTAAATCCTTGCGTAATCAGTTGTATAGTGACTGGGAGGGCATGCATGCCACGCCCTCTGAGGTGGCAATAACGCAAACGAAATACAGAATATTAGATTCAAATTTAGCCTTAAATCCCCCAGAAAAGCTTACCCCAGAATTTATAAAATCTCACGCTGGGGACAAGCATGGCTCAGCCGCAGAGCACCGGGCGCAGTTCCCAGATGGACGCGTCGGATCACACTCAGTGCTGGCAACGCCAGAGCATGGGGCGCAATTGAAATCCGCCGCAGTTCAGGCTCTCTGCGAAGATTACCAAGCCTTCCTCGTTTCCTAAACGCCAGTCTTACGAAGAAGATTTGCAAGGCCTTCTTTGAATTATCATGTCGATTTGGTAAATTAAATATACATGGAGTAAGCAGTGTATATAAACTGCCATTTTTCATAGGTTGTAGACGATTAATAACGTTGTCGTATCACCAAAATTTGGTCAAAATGTTCGTACGTATGATGAAAACAGAAGTATTTGTATCACTCCAAAGTACTCTACTATTTTTTTGCAAAAACCGTTTGCGTCAGACGGAACGACGACAGGCACATGATGCGTTTATTGGCACATCAGCACGCGCTTTTGCCAGGTTAAGCCGACGGCGAATATATTTAGCTTGTTCTAAATCACCTTCACGTTCTAGGCATTCGACTAGCCCATGGAGGCTCCACAGGTTGTCCATGTGTTGTGAGGTGCTAACCAAGGCGTCAGACAATCCTAAATCATCTAGATAAACCTGTTTAGCTTGCGCAACGTGTCCCTGTTCTAGCAGTAAAGCTCCAAGCGCGTGACGAGCAGGTTGCATCCAACCCCAAGGTTCGTCGTATTTGAGATTATCGTCGAGATGAACTGCTTGACGAAGGTGATCATATGCGAGCTCATAATTCTTCTTCCGATATTCGATCTCTCCGAGCATCATTTTCTCAGCAATTTTTAGCACATCAATACAGGTATTGTTAAAAACATATCGGGTTTCTGGAACGCGTTCAAAAGCTTTATAAAATAATACACTTTGGCGCTCTGCGGCTGGTAAATTTTCAAGAGCTGCATGCGCGATAGTTTTTGCGTAGTGCCAGACTGCAGTTGTCATTCGGTATAAGTCGGGATCAGTTGGCAACGGTTCATCGATGATCTCCTGCCATTTCCCAAAACGAATAAATATATGCGCTCTCATGCCAATATAAGGCTCCATCCAGTCAGCCATGGCTGGGTTTTCAATACGCAGTAATTCCTCCGGCGTGGTTGCAATCAATTCGTCAGAAGCTTCAATGGCAGATCGGAATTGCCCAAGAAATAACGAAGAATAAATCTTAAGATGCAGATTATGAATTCGAGATAGGGTATGATAATTTATCGCCCCCTCGTTGGCTAGATAAACGTGGTCCGCCGCTATGGCCCGGTTATTTGCTTCCAATGCTTCATAAAAGTGCCCACAGCGAACGTCGATATGTGACGGCATATGGCAAAGGTGGCCTGAACCAGGGACGAGGCGTCGCAAGCCGTCGCATGCACGCAAAGCTTTTTCGGGAAAAGGCGACATTTCCATGAGGTGAATATACATATGCAATATGCCTGGATGGGTTTCGCTGTTCGTGGATTCAATTCGGCGAATTGTGGATTCCAAAACCTCCACCGCTTCAATCGTAGATGCATCCTCTGCCGGCTTTCCACTTCGCAGATCCCACAATGCCCAAGGCGTGCGCGTCATCAATGCTTCAGCAAACAGTGAACAAACATCCGCGTCGTTGGGGAAGGAATTATAGACATCACGCATGGCGTCTGCATAGTTATCATTCCATTTATCGTACTCGGCTTCCGGCACTGGTTTTGGGGATTGATACCGTGCCTGCAATGCTTCTATCAAACCTGCTTCAAGCGGTGTTACGTGGCGCGTGCGCGCGGCTGCAGCACGGGAAAATTCATAGGTAAGTTCTAACTTTTCCAATAACTCAGTTTTTTGCATTCGATGCCAGGGCTTATTATAGTAAATCCCAGACGAACAAGCCAAACCCCACCACGCCATAGCGCAATCATCGTCGTGTTTGATTGCTTCGCGGAAGCTACGTCCAGCCATCTCTAAATCAAAACTGTAAAGCCAAATTAAACCTTTATTAAACCAATCTAAAGCATCCTTGTTTTGGGCCGTGACTAAGCGTTGATAAGAGCCTAGATCATAATCTATCATGGATTTTTCTTCAACAATTTCAAATTCTAAAGCGTCATTCATGTTATTGCTTTCTTACCCCGAGCCATGATTTATAAACTGTACTCCGGAACAAGATAGGTGGTCAATTTAAATTACATTTTAAGGTAAATCGTGGCTTTATAGCTTAAAATTGGACCCTCCTTGCCCCTTAAAAGAGTGCCCTGAATTTTGCTAAACTCAGTTAAGGTTTATAGAAATAAAAAGGGTTCAGGGCTGGTTTTAAAGT
>ERZ888423.1755-NODE-1755-length-17788-cov-6.413297_pt1 | contig 17788 bp, 21 predicted proteins | sample MGYA00520523_ERZ888423 | MGnify/ENA primary metagenome ERZ888423 (study PRJEB32303, sample SAMEA104408611) | aquatic metagenome | biome: Brackish water; feature: Pelagic; material: water | place: Baltic Sea | collected 2014-06-08T10:24:00 | depth 30,27 m ...
GGATCGCCGATATGGCCGTCCGGTCCGAAGTCATGGGCCAGCCAACCGAAGCTGACGGTTCCCCCGAATTTCACGTGCCGATTGTCGGCAAGGTGTTCGGGGACGTTGCGGCTGGAGCGTTCCATGCGAACGAGATCGGGCCGCAGGTGCAACATCATCGATGTCTCGCCCAGTCCGCCGTGGATACCCATGCCGAGTTCTTCCTCGGTCGAGGGCCCGCCTTGATCGGGTGGCACGTTGGGATGAAGCAGGAAGGTCTCGAGGCCGTGGTGGAGCCGAAGCTCGCGGCACGCGACGTTGAGCAGAGAACTGTTGCCGCCGTGACCGTTCAGAAATGCCAGTTTGCGGGCGGGCGTTGCGGCCAATGATCGTCCGATGTCGTCGAGCACTCGGAGGAGGGTCTCGGGGCCCAACCACACCGTGCCGGGGGTACCGGCATGCTCGTTGGACTTGGTGTAGGCCAAGGGTTCGAGGAGCCACAGATCGAGCTCCTCGCCTGCCTGGTCGGCCACTGCCTCCGCGCATGACGTGGCGATCACGAGGTCGGTGTTGAACGGAAGGTGGGGCCCGTGTTGTTCGATGGCCCCGATCGGAAGCACCATGATCGACCGATCGTTGAGGTGGTCGAGGAGATCCGAGGCACGAAGATCACTGAGGCGGCGGGTGGATGCGGTCATGCCCGCACGGTAGCGCCTGGGTTTCAGCGCGCAGAAGGTTGCCCGTTTGCTCGGTCGAAGGTCGGCCGCTGGTCGGCCTCTCGTCGCTCCCGGCTCGACTGCTTGTCCCGGTAGAGGGCGCTGTCGGCCAGCGCCAGAAGTCCGAGCGGGGTTTGATCCCTCCCGTGCGCGACCCCGATGGAACAACCCACCGACAGTGGCCGACCGTTCCACACCAGCGGTTCGACGATCGAGCTGCGGATTCGCTCGGCCAGCCGCCGGGCATCGTCGTGTTCGGTGACCACGACGAATTCGTCACCTCCCAGTCGGGCGACGGCGTCACCCTCCCGCACCGCTTCGGACAGCTTTCGCGCTACCTGCAGCAGCACGAAGTCGCCGGCTGCATGGCCGTGTGTGTCGTTGATCTGCTTGAAACGATCGAGATCGAGGTAGAGCACGGTGAGTTGCGGGGTTTCGGACGACCGCCGGGGGGTCACCGATGGATTGGTGGGGTCGAGCAGATCGAGGAGGGCTCGACGGTTGAGCAGGCCGGTGAGCTCATCACGGTTGGCATGGTCTTCGAGCTGAGCGGTGAGGCGGCCGTTCTCGCTGATCAACACCACTACTCGCAGGGCGAGAAGTCCCAGCATGGCGAGGCCCAGTTCCGATGGCGTCGAATCCCAGCCGTGCGTGAGGAAGGGTAGGGAGGCGATGAGGAGTGGAGCCCCGGTGATGAGCTGTTGGGCTGCGATCGACGGGGTGGCCGTCCGCATCCGCCGGCCCATCGTGGGATCGAGGGCGGCCAGTCCGATGAGGGCCAGGCCGATGGTCCAGAGATAGTCATACCAGGTGCCGAAGGTCAGGGTTCCCTCGACGCCGAGCCGAACATGGAACGTGCCGGCGACTGCGCACACCGCGGCGCCGGAGCCGATGAAGGCCAACGACCAGCTCGCCGACCCTGCGGCCCGCGGCAGCAACAGGAGTGTCGTGACCGAACCGATGACGGTGATGATGGGGAAGGCACCCAGATAGACGAGTTCTGCGGTCGATTCGACCAGTGTCGGCAGAGGAGCCATGACCCAGCTCCAGATGGCCACGAGAATGCCACTGGTCAGCCACGCACCGTCCAGGAGAATGCGTGTCAACCGTAGCCCGGTCAGGGTTGCTCGGCCGAGGACCAGCACCGACGTCATGATCGACAGTGCCACGATCGGGGCCACCAGCAGCGCCAGCGTCGGTGTGCCGTTGGAGGCTGCAGGATCCAACGCGAACAAGGCAAGGGCGGCGGCCATGGTGAGCGCGATCGAGCACCAGGCGAGGCGGTCGAGGCCGGAGACCATCCGCTGAGCGTGCATGACGCTGCCGATCACGGTCAGCCCCGCTATCCCGAAGCTCAGGTTTGACACGAGGTCCGTCGTGCCCTGATCGAGCGGCAGCAGATAGGCGAGTCCGGTGCTGACCGCAAGGACGAACCAGAGCAGGACCAGGGCACGCTGGAGACCAGCGTCTGGTCTCGGCAGGCTCCGGGTCACACGATCAGCGTCGGCAGCGTCTGCGCCCGTGTGAGATCTCGGGCCCGATGGGACCTCGATCAGTCGAGGTAGCGACCACAGAAGGGCCAGGGAGAGGAACCGCGTCGTTCGTAGAGGAGTCGGGCCCGACGGTCCTGCTCATCGGGTGGGGCGGCCGCGGGGTCGCCTGTACCTCCGACGGACTTCCAGGTCGCCTGGTCGAACTGGTAGGCGCCCCGATACTTGCCGGAGGGGTTGAGGGCGGTGTAGTCGCCGCGGGATTCGCACCACCGCAGTTCGGCCCAGGCCTCGGCCGACGGCAGGTCTCGACGGTCGGTCGATGACGGAGCCGGCAGCGTCTCGCCGAGAGACGGACCAACCCCGATCATCGGGTGGTGGTAGCCGGCCGGAAGAGCTCGAGTCGGTTCGCCGGTCACGGCGAAGAAGCGATCCAGTTGGGCAGGAATCGGAAGCTCTGCCGGCGAGGGAATCGATACCTGGTCCGGACCGACGAGTGCCTCGAGTGGCAGGTTCTGGTAGTCGAAGTAGGGGCCGACGAGCGCGGGCGACGCAACGATGTTGACTTCGGTGAGATGAGCCTGTGCTCCTCCCATCGCCGTTTCTCCGGCTACGACCACGACGGGGAAGGACATCGTTGCTGGAGGCTCCGATGGTTCGGTGGCGGGCAGGGCAGCCAAGGCGGCCAATCCGAAGCCGGTGGCCAACCACGGTCCGAGCACCGAAGGCGCGGGCCCGATCGCAGCGGTCTCGCCGTCATCGCCGATCGTGTCCGGCCGGAAACGATCCCACCACAAACCCCGTAGTGGACGCGCGTCGGAAAGCCTGGGGGTCAGCGCGGGGGCGAGGCCCGTGGTCAAGGAGGGGGAGTGCATGAGATCGACCGTCGTGATCCAACGACGAATGGGTGAAACTACACATGTGTGATCCGGGCCCACAACCAGGAAACCGAAGGTTCACGGAGCGTGGTCCCCGAGATCGGGCTCGGTTCGGAGGTGTAGCGTGCGACGCATGAAGATCTCGGCCGCTGTCGGAAGCTTTCTCGCTCGCCCGCTCCACGCTGTCTTGGCCACCCATGGCCCCGATGGCGAGATCTCTCAATCGGTGGTCTGGTATCGAGCCGAGGAGGACTCGGTCTGGATCAGCTGCCGGCCTGGGTCGGTGAAGGCCCGGCACGTGGCCAACGATCCCCGTGTCTCGCTGCTCGTCCTTGCGCCCCACGGAGGTAGCTACGTGCGTCTGGAGGGAAAGGCGATGCTCGATGGCACCGTTTCCGACGAGCAACGGTTGGCCTTGATCTCGCCGTACCAGGGAGCCGACGCAGAAGTGTGGCTGATCGAGCATCCGCTGCCGTCGCCCAATGCATTGCTTCGTATCCGCCCCGAACGGGTGGTCACCAGCAACGTGCGTTGATCCTGGTTGTCTGGTGCGGACGGTTGTCTGGTACGGACGGTTGTCTGGTGCGGACGTCGAAAGACCCGCTGGAGCTCGATGTTCCAGCGGGTCTCGTCATGAGCGGAGAGGGTGGGATTTGAACCCACGGTCCCCTTACGAGGACACCTCCTTAGCAGGGAGGCACAATCGACCGTACTCTGTCACCTCTCCACAGAGGGACGAATCCCTCGTGGATCGCAGAGTGTAGCGAGTCGGTTGTGGGGTGGCAGCCTCCCGTCTGACAAGATGCCGGTCATGAAGAAAACAGCTACCTCGGGCGAGATCTATGCAGCGATGCGGCGAGAACTCGTGGCGCTGGCACGAGGCCTCTCGACGGCCGAAGCTGCGCTGGCGGTTCCGCATTCGCCGGCATGGTCGATCTCCGATGTCGTCGCCCATGTCGTCGGCATCTCTCTCGACCTGATCGAAGGCAACCTCGATGGCCTGGGGAGTGACGCCTGGACCGAGGCTCAGGTGTCCAGTCGGGCCGATCGTTCCCTGGAGGAGGTCTGTGTCGAATGGGAGCAGATGGACGATCGCATCGATGTCTTCATGGCGAACGATCCGTTCTTCGCGGTGCGGGCTGGAGCCGATCTGGTCACCCACGTCCATGATGTGTTGGGTGCCCTCGGCCGTTCCGATCAGGGCCTCGAGGTGTCCGGCCGTGACGGCCCCGGTGTGCGAATGGCACTCGAGCGTTACGGCCCGTCTTTCTGTGAGCGGGCCGCTGCCGCCGGCTTGGGTGTGGTGCGAGTGGATGCCGGGGAGCAGGTGTGGCAGTCGGGCGACGGCGTACCCGTCATCGAACTGCGAGGGTCAGCGTTCGAACTGCTTCGGGCCTTCAGTGGCCGCCGAAGCGTTGCTCAGGTTCGCTCAATGGATTGGTCGGGCGACCCGACGCCCTATGTGCCGGTCGTCAGTCCCTACGGCATGCCCGACTCCGACATCGGCGGCTGAGCAACCTTGGAGTCGGAGCCGTTCCGGCGTCGACATGTGCCGTCTCCGACCGGCACTGCCGCCAGAAGGCCTGGTCACCGGGCAAGTGGCAAGAGGGCAAGCGTTCACATGGCGAGCAGGCTGGCGGTCACCTTGTCGGTGAAGTCGACGGGCCAGGTGTCTTGCAGGTCGACGATCTCTCCTGCCGTGGTGATGGTGTTGACCATCTCGAGCGCCGCTCGCAACACGTCGCGTTGGTAGTCGGGTTTCTCGGGTGGTCCGAACGGATTGCCCATCGGGAAGTTCACGAACATGGACCTCGGCGGGCAGACCAGTTCGGTCAGATCACGTCCCGTCGAGACCAGAACGGTCGGAATACCGGCGGCTTCGACGACTCGGGCGACCAGACCCACGGTCTGGTGGTCGAGAGGTCAAGCGGGAACCAGCAAGAACAGATCGACATCGTCGGCCTTCAGCTCGTTGACCAGAGCCGGAGCGGCGACCTCGGTGGTGTGGGTTCGCTTGTAGATCCGACCCATGAACCCGCTCCACAATCGAGGCGCCACCGATCCAATGGTGCCGTCGGCCTCCAGTTCGCGCAGTCGGTCGATGGGGAACACGGTGTTCACGTCGCGTTGGGCATCGCTGGTGTCGTAGTAGCTGTCACTGACCGAGAAATCGACTCCGGCAGCCTCCGGGTCGACGGTGTCGAGCCGGAAGTCGTTGCGGGCGTAGGCATCCCAGGTCGGCATCGAACAGTGTGAGACGCCACCGGAGGTGAGCATGGAGACCCGGCATTCGGCCAAGGGCTTCTCGAGCGGTGTGAGTTCTTCGGGTTGGTTGACGGTCCACTCGTAGGGAGGAAAGCCCTGCGCTCGGTATCGCTGGTTGAGGAGATCGACGTAGCGCACTGGTTCCATGTCTTCACCTTAGGACACCGAAGGATGACCGTCGTTCGGGCCCGGGCATCGAGGAGCGTCGAGTGCGGAGAGGCGACCGGTGGCAGCGATAGGTTTGCCAGTGATGGCGATTGCCTGTGTCTACTGCGGCGGCTCTCACGAGACCGCAGCCGGTGTGCGTGCGTGCTGGTCCGAGCATGAAGGTCACCCGACCGAGCCGGCTCGGGCGCCGTTGCGACCCGAGCCCCGATCGCCGAGTCCAGAGAACAGCCGGCCCAGCCTGTCGGAGCCGACCCGAGGCCTGCTGATCGCCGCGACCCAACCTGGCATGGACCTGTCGCGTGGCTTGGCTCCGGCGAAGGCCGGCCCCGACGTGCTCGGACGCCATGCTGTCGTGGCTGCTGGCACGTCGGCGCCGCCACCGTGGGCTGGGGCGTCGCGTCTGATCGTCGATGATGCGGTGTTGGCGAGCCCGTTCGACGCGTTGGTCTCACTACGGTCGGCTGCGCATTCCCGACAGCGCCTGGTGATCGAACTCGGGGTGGACTTCGACGACGCGCCGGTATCGGCCACCACCGTGGAGCCGTTCGTACTGGGTCCTCGGTTCGCCTTCGAGCTGGACGAGTTGCATCACCTGGTGTGGGGCAACTCCATCGACTGGCGTGATCCGACGAGGCCGTGTTGGCGGGCTCTCGATTCGGCCGTACACGCCGGCGCCACCGCGGTGACGGCGGATGGGGACGGCGACCTCGTCCTACCGAGCGGCGAAGTGGTGTGGCTCGATGGCGGGCCGGTGCGGTTCACCGCGCCGATCGATGGCGTGGCCGTCATGCACGCCGTTGCCGTCGAGCATCGAACCTTCGGTGTCCCGACGTCGAATGATTCCGCCGCCGATCTTGCACCTGATCAGCTGGCGGCCGTCACTCACGAAGGCGGGGCGGCCCGCATCATTGCTCCCGCCGGGTCAGGAAAGACCAGGGTGTTGACCGAACGGGCCCGCCACCTTCTGACTCGTTGGAACCTGCCGCCGGGGGCGGTCAGCCTGGTGGCGTTCAACAAGCGGGCGCAGGAGGAGATGAAGGAGAGGACGGCCGACCTTCCGCAGTTGCAGGTTCGAACACTCAATGCCATCAGCCTCGCCATTGTCAACGGGTCGCCACCTTTCGCCCCTCAGCAGATCAACTGGCGAACGATCGATGAACCCGACGTCCGTCGGATCATCGGTGATCTGGTCACGTTTCCCCGGCGCCGTAACAGTGATCCTGTTGCGCCATGGATCGAGGCACTCAGCCTGATTCGTCTCGGTCTGGTGGATCCCGTCGACGCCGAGAGCCGCTATGACGGCGACGTGGATGGGTTGTCCGTTGCGTGGCCCAAGGTTCGAGCCACGCTCGAGCGTCAGCGGGTGGTCGATTTCGATGACCAGATCTACCGGGCGCTGCTGGTGTTGCTGACCCAACCCGAGGCCCGCCGAGTTGCCCAACGGGCGAGTCGTGTCCTGCTGGTCGACGAGTTTCAGGATCTCACTCCCGCCCATGTGTTGTTGATTCGTCTGTTGGCTGCCCCCGATGGTGCCGTGTTCGGGGTCGGTGACGATGATCAGACGATCTATGGCTACAACGGTGCCGACCCGGCGTGGTTGATCGACTTCGAGGGGTTGTTCCCGGGAGCTGGTGCTCACCCGCTGGAAGTCAACTATCGCTGCCCCGAGGACATTGTCGAGGTGGTCGATCGCTTGCTGCGCCACAACACGCGACGGGTGGACAAGACGATCCGGGCCGCTCCCTCGACCGGTTCGGGGTCCGACGAATCCGTCGGTTGGTCGCTGGCTGTGGGGGACGATCCGGTTGGCCGGACTCGCCAGGTGGTCGAATCGGCGATCGGCGCCGGCGCCGAGCCGAGCGATGTGGCCGTGTTGACCCGGGTGAACGCGGTGCTGGCTCCCGTGCAGGTGGCCTTGATCTCGGCGGGAGTTCCGATTGCTGGCGGTGTCGGTCTGGAGTTCTTGCAGCGCACGGCGGTTCGGTCGACCCTGGCCTGGATCCGGCTGGCTACTGCGGGACGGGGCGGTCCGAGCGGGTTCAACACCGATGACGTGCGAGAAGCGCTGCTGCGGCCGTCTCGTTCCTTCCATCCTCGCATCAACGATTGGATTGCCGAGCAGTCGAGCCTTTCCGAGCTGCGGCGATTGGCTGCGCGGTTGAACAACGACAAGGACGTTGACCGGCTGCTCGAGTTCGCGGCCGACATCGAGACCTTGCAGGCATCGGTTCGTGACGGTGCGACAACCCGGCAGGTGGTCGACGTCCTGATCGAGTCGATCGGTCTGGCGGGAGCAGTCATGACGCTCGATGCTCATCGCCGCGGCATGAACCGAGCCGCCCAGGGTGATGATCTCACCGCCATGGTGCAGTTGGCCGAGCTTCACCCCGATGCTGCCGGCTTTGGCCGCTGGCTCGCCAACCAACTTGCGGTCAAGCGGTCGTCCCATGGAGTTGTGTTGGCCACCGTGCATCGGGTGAAGGGACAGGAATGGCCCCACGTCGTCGTGCATCTTGCCGGTGATGATCAGTACCCCCATCGCTTGGCCGACGACGTCGAAGAGGAGCGCCGGTTGTTCCACGTAGCCATCACCCGAGCAAGTCGACACGCCACCGTGGTCACCGGCCCCGATCCGAGCCCGTTCATCTCCGAGCTGGTCACCGAACCGTCGCCTGACCGGGTCGTCGTCCGCCATCAGCCGGAAGTGGTGCGATCGGCCTCGGCCCCGAAACGGGCCAGTGCCGATCCGAGCGAAAGTCTGGATGGCGAGCAGCAGGAGTGCTACGACGCGTTGTGTGCGCTTCGCCAGGAGCTGCGAGACGGTAAGCCGGCCTATGTGGTGTTCGACAACAAGACGGCGGCCGCCCTGGCTCGTGCTGTCCCGAAATCGATGGACGCATTGTTGAAGGTGCCTGGCATTGGGCCGGCCAAGGTCGACAAGTATGGCGAAGCCATCCTGCGATTGCTGGCTGGCCGCTGACCCAGACCTGTGGGGCTGGGTCAGCTGGTTCGATCGGTCCCGTGGGACCACAACGTATCGACGTCGACGAAGTGGCCGGGGTCGCGTTGGTGGATCTGGGATGAGTTGGCAGCTCCGTTGAAGGTGAACAGCTGGAGGTCTTGGCGAATGTCGACACTGGCGGCAGCCAAGCCGTCGTCGATGGGGATTCCGGTCCCGTCGGCTACCCGGACCAATCCCGAGAAGGCGGCGACGGTGGCTGCGGCCTGGCCGGCGCCAGCTGCACCGACGGCTTCGATCAGTCGGGACCGAAGTTCATCGAGGTCGTCGCCTCCTACGGCCGCTTCGGCGAAGGCCACGAGGTCCTTGCCGTGTGCTACTCCGGTTTCGGCAGCTTCGACACCGACCGTGGTTTCGAGTCGGGCGTCGCCTCCGAGGGCTTCACTACTCGCACGGAGCAGTGTTGTGTGGGCCGTTGTTCAATAGAAGCACTCGTTGAGTGCTGCCACCCGGGACGCGACCAGTTCGACTTGGGGTCGACTCAGCGGCGTGTCCCACACCAGGTCGCTCATCCCCGGAGCCGAGTACATGGGCACGCTGGCGGTACGGAAGAGTCGGTTGGCGCTCGGGACGAGGCTCAGTGCCCGGGCCACATTGGCGTAGGGAAACGGGTCGACCATCGGAACGTGGGCTCCGATGTCGGCGAGCCCTTCGGGGCGCTGGCGGCTGGGTTGGCCCGGATCGGGCGTCACGGGCGGGAGCGCCTCGACCTCGACGCCGGCACAGGCTGCAAACATGTCGATCATGACCGTCGTCGCAACCACGGCAACGAGTTCCACGTAGTGACCGTCGCCCAGCGCATCGATGCTGGCCATCGCCCACTCCTTGTCGATCGAACCGGGATTGGTCGTCAGATGGTCGACGATGGGGAGGACGGTGTCGAGGCCCTCCACGGCGCTTGGCAGGTTTCTGCTCCAGGGTGGAAGGTGGCGAACGGCGAACACGGCCCGGGCTCGGCCGGCGATGGCGAGGAGCTCGTCGGCGCTCCACCAGGTTCCCGCTAGCTGCAGCTGTCCCCATACCAATCGGTGAGACTCGGCGACATCCGGATCGATCGTCATCGGTGAGTCGGTGTAGGCGAACAGTTCTGAGCGCATGGCCTCACCGTAGTTGGTCTGGCCGTGCGCTGTCATGGCGAACCTGACCCCAACAGCTGCGAGAACCGCAGCGTCAACCAGGGGCCAGACCACAATGACTCGTTTTGCCTGTGTGGGTGGGATGTACCCTGGGGCGCCGGCAGCCCTGGAACGAGGAGGATTTCGACGTGGCAAGACCCGATGTGAACGCCGATGCCCGTCGGGCGTTCGATGTGCTCAAGAGCGGTGGGACCGAGATCTTGCCGATGGATGTGGGCTATTCGATCATCGGCGGCTCCACGGCTTCGCTCGTGCGAATCTTCGACGCCAAAGGGCGGGCGCCGGAGAAGCTGAATGCGATGATCGGCGACAATCAGCTGTCCGAAGAATTGCACCTTCTGGACGAACTCCAACGGGCAGTTGTCGATGCGCTGACCCGTGACCGTGGTCTGCCCCTCGGCATCATTGCTCCGGCAGACATGAACCATCCGCTCATCCGGGCCATGGACGACGAGGGCCGCCGCCGTTCGACCAGCGGCGGAACCGTCTGCATGCTGCTGCATGCCGGTGCCTTCCATGCCGAGATCTCCCGCCTCAGCCGAGAGGAGGTTCACCCGCTCTTCGGCTCGTCGGCCAATCGGACCATGCAGGGCACGAAGTTCCGTGTCGAGGACATCGAACCCGACATCCGCGCCGTGGCCGATGTCGAGATCAACTACGGGCTACGGAAGTACCACCGGTACGGCAAGAGCTCCACGCTGCTCGATCTCGCCGACATGTCCGTGGTCCGGGAAGGTTCCTGTTATGAGTTGATCAGTGATGCCCTGGTCCGCGACTTCGACATCCGTCTCCCGGAGGCCGATGCCGCCTGACGCTCTCGAACCCCGGTGGAACCCTCGAACCCCGGAGGAACCCTCGAACCCCGGAGGAACCGAGGAAAGAAGAGACTCTTTCGTGGAACCGGTGGTCTGTGCCCGCAACGTTCTCTCAAGCCAGGATCCAAGCGGCTAGCCTCTCGGGTGGAGAGATGGCAGAGCGGACGATTGCGTCGGTCTTGAAAACCGTTGTGGCTTCACGGTCACCGGGGGTTCGAATCCCCCTCTCTCCGCCAAGTTTTCCCTGATCAGCCTGGGTTTCGACCCTCAGCAGTCAAGGGAAGCTTCGAGTCTCGAAGCGACAAGAATCAACGCCGGAACACTCAGGGAACACTGGCAGGGGGCCGATAGAGACCCCAATGGTGTTCCAGAGACACGACGCAGGCGATCGATGACCGCCCAGAAGGTGCAGGTCTTCGCGCTCGGTGTGCCGAAGGCCGACGTGGCGAAGGAGCAACGTCGGTGGTCGGTGCGTTGGCGGATCGACGGTCGCGACCGTATGCGCAAATTCAAGTCGAAGGCCCAGGCGGAGCGGCTCCGGTCGCAGCTGCTCGTCGCCGCCGGCGCCGCCCAGCCGTTCGACCTCGCGACCGGCCTGCCGGCTGAGTGGGTGCGGGTCGACCTGTCGTTCTTCGAATGGGCGCAGCAGTGGCTGGAGTTGAAGTGGCCGAAATGGGCAGGCAATTCTCGACGGGCCGGGGTCGAGGTACTCGTGGCGTTCACGCCCCACCTCGTCTACCCGGATGCTCCAGCGCCGCCGGTGTCCGACGCCGAGCTCCGGTCCTGGTTGTACAACGTGGCCTTCGACCCCAATGCCGAGATGGATGCGACCTCACCTCTGGCTCGGTGGTTCGATCGCTACTCGCTCGGCCTCAACGAGATCGGTGCTGGCGAGCTCGAGTTCGCGCTCAGTCGTGGTCTCTTGCGAGTCGACGGGACGACGGTGGCGGCAACGACCGCAACGAGACGGAAGAACCTATTGTCGACCGTGCTCAAGGCGGCGGCGCGGCGAAAGCTGATCCCGTCGAACCCGATGGAATTCGTCGAGTGGCGAAACCCGTTGGCCGTCAACCGACTCGATATCGCCACCGTGCCATCCGCCGCGGAGGTCGCAGCGCTGGTGGAACTGGTTGCCTCGGCAGGAAGCGACGCCCGTTATGCCGCGATGTTCGAGCTGATGGGCATGGCGGGGTTGCGTCCGTCAGAGGTCGCAGGACTTCAGCCCGGTGATCTGCGCTTGCCTGCTACCGGGTGGGGACTCGTGCGCCTGGGACGGGCTACAGCCAGCCCCGGTGAGCGTTACACCAACGTTGACGGTCCGTTCGAGACCAAGGAGCTGAAGCACCGGGCCATTGATGACATTCGAGAGGTACCGCTGCCACCAAGGACGGTTGCCCGGCTTCGTGAGCACATGGAGCAATTCCCGACCGTCGATGGGCGAGTGTTCGCCAACGCGCTTGGTCGGCCGGTTGCCTCGGCCAGCTACTCGAGGGTCTTCAAACGGTTTCGAGACGAACTCTGGCCGGAGGGTCCCCTGAGCAAGATCGTTCCCTACGATCTTCGGCACTCGGCGGCGACGATCATGTTGCGAGCCGGTGTTCCGCCGGCAGAGGTGGCCATCCGTCTCGGCCATTCCGTCGACATGCTCAATCGGGTCTACGCCGGTGTGTTCGGCGGCGAGCGTGAGCGGTCCAACGCGTTGATCGACGCCGAGCTCGACGGCGCCTGACGCGAGTGTTGCCGAGCCGCAGCTATACGGGTGATCGGTTGCTGTCTGGGTTGGGTATGTGCGATACGGGTTTTGTCAGCCGACTCGCGTTGGGTTTCGCCAGGGTTCCCATCTCGAACGATTCGTATTACGATACTCCGATGTGGACTTCCATCGATCGGCGTTCAAGCATGGTCACAACGAATCGTCGATCATCCACGCCGTAGACAACGCAATCACGACTATCGATCTCGAACCGGATGCCGACCCACCGAAGGTGTTGACGATCGGCCCTGATCTGGCTGGCAACCTCCTCGAGGTCATCTGGCTACAACTCGATGGCGTCGATCTGGTGATCCACGCCATGCGGCTTCGCCCGACCTTCTTCGATCTACTCCCGACAGGGGACGACCAACGATGACACGACGCACCAAAACCGGACGCACTCTCACTGACGCTGAACTCGATGCGCTCGCCACCGAGGTCGAGAACACCGACTACGACGTCGAAACACTGAAACAGCAGCGGAGGCCCGGACGGCCAGCGATGGGCTCAGGGCCTGCCGACGTCGTGCCTGTGCGCATCGACCCGGAGTTGCGGGCTGCGATCGAGGCGAGAGCAGAGGCAGAGTCCACGACGACGAGCGCAGTGATTCGCGAGGCGCTCCGTAAATTCCTCGACGTCGCCTGAGTCTGACAGCGGTCATGACGCCCGAAGCTACGCACGACCTCGTTCAGTCACGGGGGAGAGTAGCGACGTTCGCGTCAAAGAATCGCGACGCCTACCCGGCGGTCTGGGGCAGGGTTCGGCTGCCTGAGCGTGAGTGGTATGGGGCAGTCCTTTGAACTCGTCCTGTTCGAGTAGACGAGACCGAATAGCTCGTTGACCGCTTCAACAACACTCAGTCGAGTCCGCGCACCGTTGGCAGCCAGGCAACGCCTTCCTGCTGTCGCCGCGCCTTGGCCTTCGTCAGGATTTACTGATCGAGCCCTTCCGGCCTGACGTCATCGAATCGTGTCTCCCCGGACTCGATCGAGGGGGATGGTGAACAATCTCAGCGGCGACCGCAGGGACGTCACTTGAAAACGTCATGATCGGTGTATGTCTGAGTTCACTTCGCCCGACAACATCAGTCACATTCGTCGTTTTGGGTGGCGGTCATCAATGGCGGTTGGGGCGGTAGTCATGGTCGCTGTGGGACTCATCGCTGCATCGGTGCTCGTGGATGAGCGGAGGGCTGACGGTCGTACGGCAACGGCGGGAGAGCTGGCCGATATCGGTGGTCAGGTTGGTGGTGCTGTTCTGGCGGGTCTTGCGCTGGCCATCTCGGTCTTCGTTGCTGAGAGCAAACGGGAGGCCATGAGCACGCGTCAAGCATGGCGTCGAGAGATCGATCACCGGTTGCAGGCGATCGTGCTTCTCGAACTTCGGGCGAGCTATCGAGACCAGCAGGAGCAGCGTCGAGCGACCTATCTGAAGGAGCACTTGCCAGTCCCAGCAGATCAGCGCATGCCAGCAAGGCCCGTGCGTACGACGGCTGAGCTGCGGGACGAGATTCAGTATCTGATCGACTATCTCGACAATGGGGAGCTTCTCGGGGCGTACCGAGAGGTCGATCGCATCCACACCGAGCACAAGGGCTTGGGCTACGTCGACCGGTTCTCTCGACCTCCTGAACGAGACAGGTTGATCAGGGAGGCTCTCGATGCCGCCGACCGCGTCGAACTCTCGGCGATCGAAGCATTGGAGAACTCGGTGAAGGATCACATCAAGCGGCAGTATCCACTTCGTTGACGAAGGACGAAAGAAGAGTCCCGTGGCCATCAGCCCAGAAGGTGGATCACCCGCATAGCCGGCTGGGGGAGTGCTCACTTCATCAGGCTGGAGCGTTCGGGTGCACTCTGGGGATGCTGGCTGCAGGGCCGTGTGTCGACTTCTTGTCGCCGTGAACGCCTGCCAATCGACTCGTCGGTTCGCAGCGCGTCCCATTCGGCCAGAGCAATGGTCAGGTATGTCCTTGTCAGCTGTGCAAGCCTGGCGTTTGTGAACGGCCACGTGAGGTCCCTCCGGAACCGAGTCAGGAAGCTGACGACGGTGCCCGCTCCTGACCCCTGGAGATCTCTGCCCGTTATTGCCGTGGGCGGTCTGGCCGCTGTCGGGTTCACCGACGACTCGAAGTCGTTGCTGGTGTTGTCTAGCGCTGGCGGCAGATCCCTCTACGACACTGGAACCGGCGAACGTATCGCTCGGGACCGAGACGCCAACCTCAACAACTGGCTCAGCGAGGACAACACCATGGCCGCCGGGATCGGTGTCGTCGCAGACGACACCGTCCACGTTGCCGGGCTTTGGGGCGGTGGCCTGTCCACATTGACGAGCGACGGTTGGTCTTGCACGGTCGTGGCACCCGATTGGCCGATCGAGCGAGTCGTGCTTCAGCCTCCAGGCGCGGACGTGATCACCGAGAGATTCGCATCCGGGTGTGTCCAGATCGCCGACTCAGCGGTGTCCGATCTACGGGTCGCTGGATTCAGTCCCGACGGGCGAACTCTGGTCGTCGCAACGGCTGCAGACATCACGCTATGGACGAGGTAGATTCCCTCGAACACACACCAGCGCCAGAGTTGTTCGTGTGCCCCTCGAACCGGCGGTCAGGGACGTTCTTCGGGCCCGAGGCTGTGAGCGGTATGGGTCAGTTCCGAGGGTTGCTGGTCCGAGGCTGGTCCGCCAGGTGCCCCGGTCGCTCTGGCCGTGAGCTGCAGGTTGGCCACCGACGGACTTCTATTCGCTTGTTTCGGCAGTATGCGCGGCGCGGGGGCCGTCTTGCGCCGGTAGCGGCCTCCGAGGTTCGCGCACACCGCTCGTCGGTGGTTCCGCGCCTCCGCGGTTGAAGCGCCCGGACAGGAAGAGGACGAGCCCAGTGAGAAGCCAAATGGTCGCGGTGACCGCAAGGGCGGTTGGCCACGCGCCGTCAATTCCGGCGAGCGTCGACGCGAGTCCGCTGATGAGGAAGACAACGAAAACTGCGGTGACCTTGCCTCGGCCATCGGCTCGTCGCAGTGGGGCGAGTGTCACGAAGCATTGAAACGCATGCTGACGGCTCCCGATCCGATAGCCACTGAAACCGAAGGCGGCGCTGATCTGGTACCGAATCCGGCGGCGGCGGAGTGAATTGATGCGCAACACGACAATTCCTCTCCTTCGCAGAGCCGGGTGCGGCCTTCACCTCCGATGAGCACAGTGTGCTCGCGATGACCGTGGAATGAAAGCAGCCACCGGCTTCGTGACAAGCGGGACGCGCGCACCGGGCGACGTCGTCCTCACCCATATAGCCGGCGTTTGGGGGCAGGCTCTCGAGCGCCCGGACCGAGCGGTATGGGATGGTCTTGGCGCTTGCTGCGTGACCCTGTTGCGCGGCTGGCGTCGTCGCTCGAGAATCACCGCTTCTCCGCCCTTTGGGCCCCTTGGCGAGGAGTGATGGGCATGCCCGGCTGAACGTGGTGCCAGAAATGTGGAACGAAGGGTCGAAGACGTGCCGGTGCTTCGTTGCCGGGTTCCACACTCTCGACGTCGTCGAGCCGATGCGTCGTTCAGCATCATTTCTCCGTCGACGATGTTCCCGACGTTCCACGGCATGCGGGCACCGTTGAAGACGGGACGTGATCGGCCGCCGTCTGCGGTGCAGTCCAAGCGGAGACGCACCGTGATGTCGTCAACGTCCGGCTCGGTCGCATCGTTGTCTTCCACATCTTCAGGATGTCAGTTCCCATCGGGGTCGCTGATGTCAGGTGCCGCCGGCTCGCTCTTGAGCAACGATGGAGGGCTGTCCACCGTCGGAGGCCGGTCCCTGTCGATCCGGATGCTTGGCTGAGCGTGCTGGCAGAACGGCGGAGGGAGTCGCTAATCGCCTCGCCACACGAGATGGGGGCCGAGACGCGGATTGTCGAAGATCTCGCGCGGCATGTTGGTCAGCCCGGCACCGAGCCCGATGTGATGCTCTGTCGATGGCCCGGCGAACACGCGGTAAGTGTCGAGCGAGTCCGCCAAGTCGAAGTCGAGTGACCGGGCGATCGCCCAGACCCGCTTGGTGGCCTCGTCCCCTGGCATGTCGATCGGTTCGGTCTCGGCTGAGAGCCGGGCGCCGGTCTCCGCCACGACGTAGGACCGTCCCCAATCGTGGGAGACCTTCTCGAAGGACCGGACCAGCACGCCGTCGCGCCAGTAGGAGAATTCGAAGCCGAGGTCGACGTCAGGAAGCACGCAGAAGAGCACCTCTTCGGCCGAGCTCACCAGTCGGCTGAGCACAGTGGCCACAGATGGCGAGTGAAACTTCGCCCACTCCCAATCGTCGCCGATGACGGTCCAATCGGGCGAGTTCCCGATTACGACGTAGCGCTGGCAATCTACGAGCGCGGACGTTGGGTGGTAGGCGTCGAGCCCGAGTAGCTCGAGCAGCTGTTCGTCTTCCATCCTCGTCCCCGACCGGACGAACACGTACGAGCCGGAATGAAGCTGTCCGGAGTCGAGAAACGGCGAGACCACTGGCGAAGTATCGCACGGAAGCTCGCCGACTGGAGCCGCCGCGGCAAGCCCGTGCGTTTCACCCATCATGGGATCACCCGCGTAACCGGCGGTAGGGGGCGGGTCTGCGCGCTCGTCAGGTGCAAAGTAGGGGTCACCGGATTGTTTACGCTCGAGCCCCGAATTTGCCGGGTGGTCATTGAACTGCGAAGTGAACGCCGAGGCACCCTCACCAACACCGTCAGCTGCCCCGGCCAGCCCAATAGCGAGGACGCCGACGATCATGGGCGACCGCAAGAACGGTGATGCTTTGTTCAGCCGAGGTGTAGGCGAGGTAGTACGGGAACGAGCCGACCGGCATTCGGCGCACCTCAAGGGACGAGTCGACACCGTCGACCAACGCTCCGGTGAAAGGCCATCGCGAAACATGATCGATGGTTCGATCCACCGCTGCGAGGAACGCATGGCCAAGCCCAGCTCGCTGCGCTTCGTACCACACCGAAGCCTCCTCGAGTTCGGCGATCGCCTCGTCGAGGAGGAGAACCTTCGCTGTCACTCGGTCAGAGAGTCAGACAGTCGCTGACGCACAGCGGTCCAGTCCTGGCTGGTCGCGTCACCAGCAATGGCTCGTCGAGCCCGGTCTTCGATTTCACGGACCCAATGTGCGTGCACATCGTCGAGATCTTCTTCTACGTCATGCTCGAGGCTGACCAACAATTCGGCGGCGAGTTCGGCGCGTGCATCGTCGGGGAGCGCCATGACTTCTTCGCGCAAAACGTTCGGCTGGATGGCCATCGCATCAGACTAGCTGCGGGCGTCGAAAGCGTCTCCTCGCCGAGCTACCCAGCTCGCGACACCAATCTCTGATTCTCGACCCGATCAGCGATCGGTCAGGCAGCTGTTCGTCGCGAGGGAAATCGCATGGCAATCTGCTCGACCCCACCCATCCCATAACACGCGGCCAATATCGCGATGTGCCATAGCCCCGAAGTGCCGTTCGGGGGCACTTGATATCGCGATGGCTAGACGTGGACCGACTCGACCTCGGGCGGCGCCGAAGGGGCGCAGACGGCCTCTCTGATCTCCGACTTAG
>ERZ888423.1756-NODE-1756-length-17769-cov-81.897256_pt1 | contig 17769 bp, 16 predicted proteins | sample MGYA00520523_ERZ888423 | MGnify/ENA primary metagenome ERZ888423 (study PRJEB32303, sample SAMEA104408611) | aquatic metagenome | biome: Brackish water; feature: Pelagic; material: water | place: Baltic Sea | collected 2014-06-08T10:24:00 | depth 30,27 m ...
AGCGCACGGCGATGCCGCTCTTGTGGCGGCTGGAGCGCTGCAGCCCCTCGAAGGCCAGCTCAAATACCTGCAGCGGCTCCACCGCCCGCACTGGCCCGAAGCGTTCGGTGGTGTGGCTACGGATCCAGCGATCCAGCGCCGTGATCTCAGCGTCGTTGAGGCCGGAGTAGGCCTTGGCGAAGCTCACCAGTTGGGCCGAGCCTTTGCCGGGGGCGCCATCCCACAGCCCGAAGGTGTAATCAGTAAACAAGTTGGCCCGGCGGCCGCTGCCCGCCTGGGCATAGAGCAGCACCGCATCGAGCCTGTAGGGCTCGCGCTTGTGTTTCCACCAATGGCCCCGCTTGCGGCCGGCCAAATAAGGCGATTCGAGCTGTTTAAGCATCAGTCCTTCGGCGGCGGCGCTGGCGGCCTGCAGGCGCAGTGGCTCCAGTTGCTCCCAGGCCGTTAGGGGTAGGCGAGGCGAGAGGCGCAGGAGCCCGGCTTCAGCAGTGGCTGCCGCTTCAGGAAGTGCCTGGTGCAGCTCCTCCAGGGCTGCCCGGCGCTGGCTTAGAGGTCTGGGGCGCCAGTCGTCGCCCGCTCGCTCGAGTAGGTCGTAGACCACGAAGCTGGCGGGGCACTCGGCCAGAAGTTTGCGGCCTGGTGCCTTACGGCCCAGGCGCCGCTGCAGCTGCGCAAAGGGTGCCGGCTGCTCGGCCTCAGCTAGCCACACCAGGATTTCGCCGTCGAGCACCGTGCCCTCCGGCAGCGCCGCACTGGCGGCCACCAGCTCGGGGAAGGCGCCATTGATCAACTCCTCGCCGCGGCTCCACAGGAAGCCCTGGCCGGCGCGTCGGATCAGCTGGCCGCGGATGCCGTCAAATTTCCACTCCGCCAACCACGCCGTGGCCGGGCCGGGCAGGGGGCTGCCGCTGCCCTCGCCAGCAACCCCAACCTCCAGCGGCGAGGCCAGGAAGAAGGGATAGGGGCGGCTCGGCACCGCATCGGTCTCACCGGCCGGCGCCAGCAGCGCCTCGTAGGCGCTGGCACTGGGGCGGAAGCCGCCCATCAGCCGGTGCTGCAGCAGCGCTTCCTCCAGTCCGCTCAGCTGGGCCAGCGCCCGCAGCACCAGCCCCTGCCCTACCCCCACCCGCAGCCCGCCGGTGAGCAGCTTGTTGGCCACCAGCAGCTCGCCGCCAGCCAGGCCCCACCACAGCCGCCGCACCGCGTCGGCCTGGGCGTCGCTCTCTAGGCCAGCGGCGGCGGGCAGCAGTTGCTCCATCCAGTAGTGCAGTGGTGCGCCGGCGGGGTCACCCTCCGCTGGGACGTCTGGGGTTTCGGGAGCCACCTGGCGCCAGAGCAGGGCGATCGTTTCGGCTGAATCGCCCACGTGGGCGTAGCAGTCGTCAAACAGCCACTCCGGCAGCGAGGAGCCCTCCAGGCAGATCTGGCGCAGGCGCCGGCCGGTGATCAGGCGTTTGCCCTGCTTGCCCAGCAGCACATGCAGGGCCCAGGCGGCATCGGCGGCATCCACCTCGCTGAAGTAGGCAACCAGGGCCTCAACCCGGGCATTGGAGCCGCCGCTGCCATCCAGTGCTGTGTAGAGGGCGGCAAAGCGGCGCATGGCTCTCAGATGCGCCTAACCACTACCAAGCCGCGGCTGCGGCCAGAGCTGCTATCGGTGCTGCGGATGGCCTGCCAGAGATCGGCCAGGGGCACCCACACCGAGGGATAGCGGTAGCGCGCCACATCGAGGATCAGCACCCGATCCGTGGCAGCGTGATAGGCGGCTATCGGCGAAATGTGGCCGCCGCCGGCCTGCCCCAGGGCCTGGCGGTCGTAGTTCACCAGCAGTCGATCAGAGGGATCACTGAGGTTGCTGCGCAACAGCAGGCGGAACTGGGCCTGGCTGAGCCGGTCGCCGTGGATGGCCCGGGCCTGCAGCCCATGGCTGGCCAGCAGGGCCCGCAATTGGTCCAGGGTCATGCCCTGGCGGGCCACAAGCTCGGGGGCCAGCACTGCCTGGGTGCTGGCGGATTCGAAAACGTTCTGCTGGGTCCAGAAGCGATAGCTGCCGTAACCCGCCGCCGCCGGGGCCGGCACTGCCAGGCTGTTGAGCACCATCACCATGCTGGCCACGCCGCAGTAGGCCAGGTTGGCCTGGGTGAGGAACTGTTCGGCCAACGGGCCGTAGTCGGCGCGGTCGACGCTCTGCAACAGCAGCGTCTGGCCCTCGCGCTCCGGCAGCGGAATGGTTCTGGCTGGCTGCCCCAGGGCGCCGGGGGGCGGGGCCAGCAGCGTCAGCAAAGCGAAGCCAATGCCGCTGCAAAGGTTGAGAGTTCGCCCCTTAGCTGTTGTTGTTTGGAGTTGCGGCAGCACGGTTGGGGATTGGGCGCTCGCCGCTGATCATGGCCTGCTTTGCCCCTCCAATGGCACGGCGCTGATCCCTTCCACCTCGCTCAGGTAGCGGGCCAGGCCGTCGCTGTTGCCGTGGGTCACATACACCTGGCGGGCGCCGCTCTGCTTGACGCTCCGGATCAGGCCGGGCCAGTCGGCGTGGTCTGAGAGCACGAAGCCGCGCTCGTAGCCGCGGCGGCGGCGGGCGCCGCGCACTGCCATCCAGCCACTCACAAAAGCCGTTTGCGGCAGCTTGAAGCGCTTCATCCACAGCGAGCGGTGGGCCGAAGGCGGCGCAATCACCAGCCGGCCCGCCAGCGACTCCCCCTTGGCGATTGCGCTCACCGGCAGGGTGGGCGGCAGCCGCACCCCCGCCTCCCGGTAGGCCGGCATCAGCGCTTCCACGGCGCCGTGCAGCAACACCTCGTTGGTCACGCCGATGGCGGCGAGTTCGGCCAGCAGCCGCTGGGCCTTGCCGAAGGCATAGGCAAATAGGAGCGAGGGCCGCTCCGGCGCCGCCTGCCACCAGCTCAGGATCTCGCCGGCCACCTCGGCGCCGCTCTGCCAGCGATAGATCGGCAGGCCGAAGGTGGCTTCGGTAATAAATACGTCTGCCTGCACCGGCTCGAACGACGCGCAACTCGGGTCGGCGCAGCGTTTGTAGTCGCCGCTCACCAGCCAGCTCTCGCCGCCCGCCTCCAGCCGGATCTGGGCGCTGCCGAGCACGTGCCCCGCACTGTGAAACGACACCCGGGCCTCGCCGATGCGGTGTAGGGCGCCGTAGTCGACCGGGATCAGGTTGATCGTGGCCCCCAGGCGCTGGCGCAGGATCGCTTCGCTGGCGCCCACCGCCCAATACTCGCCGCAGCCGGGCCGGGCGTGGTCGGCGTGGGCGTGGGTGATCAGGGCCCGGGGCACCGGCCCCACGGGGTCTATCCAGGCCGCCGCCGCCCGGCAGTAGAGCCCCTGGGGGGTGTGCTCCAGCAGGCTGCCGGCGGGGAGAGGCATGGGTCCAGTCTGGCTGTTCGGCTCAGGTGACGACCTGCGTGATCATCCGGGATCTCTCCACTCGCACCTCACCCCCACCATGCCTCTTGCCGTTGACCTTGATGCTGTGATGCGCTGATTCTTTGATCTAAAATTGAAAGTTGGTGGGATGGGCCCTGATGGGCACCACGCTGGATATCGAAGACGACGTGCTGGCGGCTAAGGAGCTCGCACGCCGTCAAGGCACCTCGGCTGGTCAGATGGTGTCGCAGCTGCTGCGCGCCGCCCTCAATGGCACTGGTGGTTCAGCCCAGCCCCCCGCGGCTCAAGTACCTGGGTTAGCGAGTTTTCGGCCGTTTCCTGCCAGCGGCCAGGTGGTGACCAACGACGTGATTGATCGCCTTGCTGGATTAGGGCCCAGCCGGCCTACCCCAATTCTCAGCCCGCCGCCCTGGTGGCTGAACGCTTGGCAGACGCCTGCCGCGATCCCAGTCATTTGCTGGGATCGCCTGCTGGGGCCACGCCAGATCACCGATGCCTATCTCCTGGCCCTGGCCGTGCACCATGGAGGCCGTTTTGTGAGCTTCGATCAACGCATCAATCTCGATGCGGTGCCAGTAGCCGTTGCCGGCAATCTCTGCATCATCGACTGCGAATAGCCCCTGGTAAGAGCTGATCAGTCTTCGTCCCAGAGGGTCTGCAGCGTCCAGGGGCTGCCCTCCAGCAGCCAGAACGAGCCATCCACCAGGCGGAGCTGCTGATCCAGCGCGGCGATCCGCTCGAGATCGGCCGGCGTGAGTGTGATCGCCGCTGCCGCCAGGTTTTCCTGCAGCCGCGCTGGACTCACCGACTTGGGAATGGTGGAGATGCCGCTCTGCAGCTGCCAGGCGATCAGCACCTGGGCGGGGCTGCAGCGATGCTCCGCGGCGATCGCGCCGATTACCGGGTTTTCCAGCAGCACAGGTTCACCGGCGGCCTTGAGGGCGGCGGGCCGGTCCTGGGAGCCGAGCGGTGAATAGGCGGTGATGTGAACGCCCTCGGCCGCGCAGTCGGCCACCAGGGCTGGTTGTTGCAGCAGGGGGTGCCGTTCCACCTGATTCAGCTCCGGACGGATCCGGCAGTGGGCCAGCAGCTGGTGCAGCTTGTGGCTGGAAAAATTGCTCACGCCGATATGGCGGGTGAGGCCCGCCTCCAAGGCCGCTTCCATCCCCTCCCAGGTGGATCCCAGCGGCACCTGCTCTGGTTGCAGCAGGTCATCGCCGCTGGCCGGAAAGGCCACACCCGGTTTGATCGGCACCGGCCAGTGGATCAGGTACAAATCGAGCCACTCCAGGCCCAGATCCTGGAGGGTGCGGTGCAGGGCCGGTTCCACGTTGTCGCGCCCGTGGGCGTTGCACCAGAGCTTGGAGGTGATCCACAGCTCCTCCCGCTTCACCTCGCCGGCCTCGATGGCGCCGCGGATTGCCGCGCCCACCTCCGGCTCGTTGGCGTAAACGCTGGCACAGTCGATGTGGCGGTAGCCGAGCCGGATGGCTTCCCGCACCGCGGCTCCCACTTCACCCGGAGCCGATTTCCAGGTGCCCAGCCCCAGCAGGGGCATGGAGTCGCCATTGGCGAAGCTGGCGGTGCGCACGGGAAGCGGATGGCCTGGTGCGGGCAGCTTAGGGAGCGTTGCCGAACGGGGCTTAGCCGTTCAGACTTAATTTTCAAAACCCCAGTGACATATCCTCCGACCAGCCCACCATTGCTTTTGCGGCTTGGCAACCTGCAGGGGATACGCGACCCTGGCATTTTTTATGTGATTCCGGTACTGGAGTCGGTGCGTTTTTTCGATATACGCACGCTGGTCTTGAACATTTCCCAGCAGAAGGTAGTCACCCGCGACAACGACGCCAACCGCGCCATCACCACCCTCCAAGACTATCGCTTCGCCATTGCCCAGTACAGCCAGGCGGCCCTGCGGGATGTGGTGGGTGGCCTCTCCCTCGATGTGCTGCTCTCCGAACGGGAGCGAATCCAGGAGCAGGTGCAGGCGGCGGTGGAGAGCCAGGCCCATTAATGGGGCATCAGCATCGAATCGATCCAGTTGCAGGACATCGAACTGCCCGAAGACCTCAAACGCACCATGTCGCGCCAGGCCTCGGCCGAGCGGGAGAAGCGGGCCACGATCACCATGGCCGCCAACCCGACTGCCCCCAGCTGGCCAGCGCCGCCGAGGTAGCTGAATTCACCGTTCTCACTCAAAACCAGCGTATTTGTTACCAACTACAGCTATTAATTCAGCAGCAATCAATTAGCGCACATTGCAGCTGCAGCCGTCGGCACCAGACACCTCGAAAAAGGTCTTTAGGGCAGCTTAAGCCCCATCTGCTGCGAGATACCAGGCTCGCCTTGCACAATAAAAGTGCTAGCGGCGCTCTGCTCTGCTTGAAGCAAAAGGGCGCTGGTGGAGCCGATGAAGTCGGCCAGATCCAGCAAATGCTGCTGGCACTCGGGATGGGCCAGCACCTGGGCCTCTTGGTGCTTGAGCTGCACCCAGCGGCCCAAGTTTTGATCTGGGGCAAACAGGATCGGCCGGTCGCCAGGCAGCTGGTTCACCAGATCCACCGCCCAATACTCGCTGCAGCCGGGTCGGGCCTGTGCGCGACCTGGCCGAGGCTGAACTAGAATACAAAAATGGAAGGTGTCGCAAGACGATAAAAGACAACAATTTCTAGTTTTTTGTCTCTCAGGTAGGTTATAAGGGATGGTCCTTCAAGTTAGTAGAACAAATATTCAAATTCGACCGGACACTTCGCGGGTATTTCTAAGGGCCTTCGAAACGAGCGGCAGGGAACGCATTCAACGAATTGTTGCTCGGGTCATGGCCCTTAGCCGTTCCGAGGCGGAGCGTGAAGCTGCCATCATGTTGAAGAGCTTTGAAGGCCGCCATGAAAAGCTGCAGGCCTTCCTGCTCAGTCGTTTCGATCATGTGAGTGAGCATCTGATCACCGATCGGCCCCTGAACCGCTGCGAGAGGCTGCTCATCGGCGCCTATTTCACGCTGGAATATTCCCTTGAAGCGGCGGCTCTCTTCAATCCATCAATCGTGCGGCATCCGGATCAGTCTGGGCTCGAAAAAGGCAGTATGCGCTTTCTGCTGAGCCTAAGGGCCACGGGCGAAGGCCATATCTCCTCAATTGTTTTTCGCACTGGCGTAATCAACCGACAGGGAGGCATCGCCCTAGATCAGCCGAGCCCCTTTGTGGCAGCTGCTGATGTTCACGCAAACCCAAGCTATGACAAGCATCTTTTCGAGCGAAAGCTTGTTGAGATGGGCTTACTTTCGCGTCTTGCTCAGCGGCTGATGGATCAGCTGCCTGATTTTTTCAGCTTTGAGAAACTCACGGAGCTCACCAACCAGGCCCTGCGCAGTGATCGTCTCGCCAATATAGACAGCGCGCATATATTGGAGGGCGTGCTATCGCTGGCGCGCGCTAATTACGAGCTAAGCTTCGACACAGGTGACGACTGCTCAGAGCGGGCCATATTCCCCACTTCCCCCACGGAAAGGCGAGGCATTGAAGATGCACGATTTGTTGCCTTTGAGGAAGACGGGCAGACTACCTATTATGCGACATATAGCGCCTATGATGGCCAGCTTGTCTTCCCCCAGTTGTTGGAAACCAAAGATTTCACCCAGTTCAAGATAAGCACCTTAAACGGCCCAGAAGTAGCAAATAAGGGCATGGCTCTTTTCCCAAGAAAACTGGGAGATTCTTACGCTATGCTATCCAGACAGGATGGAGAGAATATCTATCTGATGTATTCAGACCAGCTGCACTTTTGGTACGAAAAGCATATTTTAATGCGACCCACCTACCCCTGGGAGTTCGTTCAGATTGGCAACTGTGGCTCTCCAATTGAAACCGAAGCTGGCTGGCTGGTATTGACCCATGGTGTTGGGCCGATGCGGCGATACACCATCGGTGCGATTCTGCTCGATCTCAACGACCCTAGCCAGGTTATCGGCCGCCTCAGGGAGCCCCTGCTTGAGCCCACCCAGGAGGAAAGGGAGGGATATGTTCCGAATGTTGTTTATAGTTGCGGATCGTTGATCCATGCTGATAAGCTAATCATTCCCTACGCCATGAGCGACCAGTCAACCAGTTTTGCCACGGTGTCGGTTGAGGAGTTGTTGAAGGAATTAAAGGCCAACCCGCTGGAGCGATATTCTTGAAACTACGATCTACTCGAAAATTTGCAATCATTGGCGACTATTTGCCACGCAAATGCGGAATCGCCACCTTCTCGCAATCCATTTTTAAAGCGCTTTCCAACGACGCGGCCGACAACGAATGCTTCGTCGTAGCGGTTAACGACTTGCCGGAAGGCTACGCCTACCCCCCTGAAGTTCGTTTTGAAATCGATGAGCAGGATCTACGCAGCTATCGCCGTGCTGCCGATTTCCTGAATCTCACCGATACCGATGTGATCTGCCTCCAGCACGAGTTTGGTATCTATGGCGGTCCGGCTGGCAGCCATATCCTCACGCTGCTTCGCCATGTCCATATCCCTGTGGTTACCCAGCTGCACACAATCTTGGAGGAACCCAGCACCGAACAGATGCATGTGATGAAGGAGCTGGCCGCACTTTCAACACGGATCATCGTGATGAGTGAGCGGGGGCGACGGATTCTTGAGGAAATCTATGGGTTGGAACCAGATCGTCTCGATGTGATTCCCCATGGTGTGCCAGACATGCCATTTGTTGATCCCAATTATTACAAGGATCAGTTTGGTGTTGAAGGTAAACAGGTTCTGCTTACCTTTGGGCTTATCTCGCCCGCCAAAGGGATTGAAAACGTCATCCGTGCCCTACCTGAGGTGGTTAAGGAGTTTCCCGAGATTGTTTATATTGTTTTGGGTGCCACCCATCCCCACTTGCTGCGCGAGCAAGGGGAAACTTATCGCCTAAGCCTTGAGCGGCTTGCCCTTGAGCTTGGGGTGAGAAAGCAGCTGATCTTCTACAACCGCTTTGTGGGCGCTGAAGAGCTAAAGGATTTTCTTGGTGTGGCAGATATCTATATCACCCCCTATCTCAACCGCGATCAGATCACCTCTGGCACCCTCTCCTATGCCTTTGGTTGCGGCAAGGCCGTGATCTCCACTCCCTACTGGCATGCAGAAGAGCTGCTTGCTGAGGGCCGGGGTGTGCTAGTGCCGTTTCGGGAAAGTGAAGCAATCTCCGAAGCTCTGATCGGTTTACTAACCGATGACGTGCGACGCCATGCCATGCGTAAGCAGGCCTACTTGCTGGGCAGAGGCATGATCTGGAGCCAGGTGGCCGAGCTATACGAAAGCTCCTTTGAGCGAGCCAGGCTTGAGCGCGGTAACGGAGTGGTGCTGCACTCCCCGATCAAGCCCCTCGATCAGGAACCGCGGGAGCTGCCAGCCTTGCGGCTTGAGCACCTGAAGAGAATCTCGGATTCCACTGGCATTTATCAGCACGCAAAATATACATTTCCTAATTTTAAGGAAGGATATTGCACCGACGACAATGTTCGTGCCCTGCAATTGCTTGTGATGCTAGAGGAATCGGGTGACGCCACGCCGGATGTAGAGGCACTGGCAACTTGTTACGCATCGTTTATTAATTATGCCTACGTTCCAGAAACGTGCCGATTTCATAATTTCATGAGTTTCGAGCGCACCTGGCTCGATTCAGATGGCTCCGATGATTGCCTCGGTCGCACTCTGCTGGCTCTGGCTGCATGTGTGGGCCGCTCCCGCCGCAATGATTTGCGCCATTGGGCAGTGGATCTGTTTCAGATGGCTTTGCCATCGGTTACTAAAACAACGAGTCCGCGGGCTTGGGCCCTTGGGCTCAAGGCCATCCATGAGTATCTGCGCAAGCTGAGTGGCGATCGAACCGTTGATCTGATGCGCGATACCCTCACCGATCAGTTACTGGTTGCTTTCCACCAAAACAGCGGCGATCAATGGCCCTGGTTTGAGCCTGTGCTCAGTTATGACAATGCATCCCTATCGCACGCCCTGATCCTCAGCGGTCGCTGGTCGAATCGAAACGAAGCCCTTGATGTGGGTTTGCTTAGCCTGCGCTGGTTAATGGCAGAGCAAACCGCAGAGGCAGGTCATTTTAGGCCGATTGGATCCAACGGTTTCTACCGCCGAGGCCAGCAGCGGGCCAGGTTCGATCAGCAGCCCCTGGAAGCCTGTGCATCGGTTTCGGCTTGTGTTGAGGCTTGGTCGGCTACTGGCGATAGCTTCTGGCTCGGCGAAGCCTGGCGAGCTTTCGCCTGGTTCCTGGGCGATAACGACCTGCAACTACCGCTCTATAACGCACGCACCGGTGGCTGTTTCGACGGTCTTCAGGATGACAGCGTGAACATGAACCAGGGTGCCGAATCAACCCTGGCCTTCCTCCTGGCCCTTCAGGAGATGCGACTACTCGAACTCTCTCGCGATTTAACTACCACGCCATGAATAAGATCCGCATCGGCGCCATTGGAGCAGGCGGATTTGGTCTGTTTGCTCTGCAGCAGTTTCTACAGGTTGAGGGTGCAGAGCTGGTGGCCATGGCCGGCACCCATCGCGAGGCGGCCCTCGCCATGGGCCGCCGTTTTGGAGTTGCTGAAACCATGGAGGTGGAGTGCCTGCTCCAACTTGATCAGGTGGATCTTGTTTACATCGCTACGCCCCCCTTCCTCCATTACGCCCAGGTGCGCGCAGCCCTGGAGGCAGGCAAGCATGTGATCTGCGAAAAGCCGCTGGCGCTCAACCTGGCCCAGGCCGATGAGCTGTTGCAGCTTGCCCGCGTCGGTGATCGCCTCTGCATCGCCAACCTGATGCAGCGCTACAACCCGCTGTTTGAGGCCGTGAGCCAACTGATCAACTCAAAGGTGATCGGTGAGTGCTTGCACGGCTGGTTCGACAATGCGGCCGGAGATGAGGGGCTTTCAGCCGAGCACTGGTTCTGGGATCGCACCAAAAGTGGTGGCATCTTCATTGAACACGGTGTGCATTTCTTTGATCTGTTCGAAGGTTGGCTTGGCCAGGGAGAGGTTGTATCCTCCCAACGCACTCTGCGCCCCGGCTCCGGCATCGAGGAACAGGTGCAGTGCTCGGTGCGCTATAGCAATGGCGCCCTAATCAACTTCTATCACGGTTTCACCCAGCCGGCACGGTTGGAGCGCCAGGAATTCAGGCTGCTGTTTGAGCGTGGTGAGTTGACCCTTGAGGAATGGGTGCCTACTCGGGTGCGGCTGCGCGCCGTGGTGGATGAAGCGCAGTCGCGCCGGTTGATGCAGATCTTCCCCGATGCCAGGCTCGATGTGCTCGAAAGCTATAGCGGTTCCAAACGCCAGGCCCGAGGCCGCCACAAAAACTTCGATACCTATCAGAAGATCGATCTCCATGCAGGATTAGAGGCCGAGAAGATGCGCCGTTACTGTGAGCTTCTCCGGGCGCTGTTCGCTGATCAGATTGCTTGGATTGCAGACCGTTCCCATCAACGGCTGATTACTGAGGCCAATGGGCGCAACTCCCTGGCTATGGCCTGTGCGGCAACCCAGTTGGCTGAAGCCAGCCGATGAGGCCCCGTTTGTTCAGCAGCTGCCTGCTCACCCCTGGCCAGCTTGCCCCTTCCCAGCCGGACATGGATGTTATCGGCTCTTTCAACCCAGGCGCCGTAGCGACGGACCAGGGAGTTGTGCTTTTGATCAGGGTGGCCGAGGCGCCGCGGCAGATTCGGCCTGGTTTTGTGGGTTTGCCGCGCTGGGATTTGACGGCAGGAAAAATTGTGATCGACTGGCTGCCTGAGCTGGAGCTGCTTGTTGTCGACGCCAGGGTTGTGAAGATCAGGGAAACGGGCCTGCTGCGGCTAACCTCCACCTCCCACCTGCGCGTGGTTCGCAGCAACGATGCACGCCAGATCGATCCCAGCGAGCAGCTAATAATCAGGCCCAAATTCGCCTGCGAAACCTATGGCATCGAGGATCCCCGCATCACACCAATTGATGGTCGTTTTTATGTCACCTATGTAGCCGTATCCCCGCACGGTGCGGCAACGGCCCTGGCTTCCACCTCTGATTTCAGCTCCTTCCAGTTCCATGGGCTGATCTTCTGCCCGGAAAACAAAGATGTGGTGCTGTTCCCCGAGCGTATAGGTGGCCAATATTTCGCGCTGCATCGGCCCACTACGGCCCATGATTTTTCTCGGCCGGAGATCTGGCTGGCCTCCTCACCCGATCTGTTGCACTGGGGCAGCCACCAGCCCCTGCTGGGTTCGGGCGTTGGCTGGGATCGCGGCCGCATCGGCGCGGGTACACCACCAATCCGTACATCGGAAGGCTGGTTGGTGATCTATCACGGTAATAACAAGTCTGAAGCTGATAGCGGCATCGGCAGCTATGGGGCGGGAATGCTGCTGCTCGATCTCGATCAACCCTGGAAGATCCGCAGCTCAGGGGCCCAGATCCTTGCGCCAGAGATGGAGTACGAACGCCAGGGATTTGTGCCGAACGTACTGTTTCCAACCGGCATCATTCAACAGGGCGATTCGCTGCTTACCTACTGCGGAGCCGCCGATACCGCCAGCTGCGTTTTGGAACTTGGCCTCGCTGATCTACTACTCAGCGGCTCAGCGCCAGCATCTTTTCGATCGGTGCCAAGGCCTTGAGCCGCAGCGCCTCATCCATCACGATTTCTGGTTGCATTAGATCGAGGCACTGCCACACTTTTTCCAGAGTGTTGAGCCGCATGTAAGGGCAGGCGTTGCAGCTGCAGCCGTCGGCGCCGGGCACCTCGAAAAAGGACTTTTGGGCCAGCTTCAGCCGCATCTGGTGCAAGATCCCCGGCTCGGTTAGCACAATAAAAGTGCTAGCGGCGCTCTGCTCTGCTTGACGCAAAAGGGCGCTGGTGGAGCCGATGAAGTCGGCCAGATCCAGCAAATGCTGCTGGCACTCGGGGTGGGCCAGCACCTCAGCCTCCGGGTGCTCGAGCTTCAGCTGCAGCAGGGCTTGCTCGCTGAAGGTTTCATGCACGATGCAGCTGCCTGGCCAGAGGGTGAGTTGGCGGCCGCTCTGGCGCTGCACCCAGCGGCCCAGGTTTTGGTCGGGGGCAAACAGGATCGGCCGGTCGGCTGGCAGCTGCTTCACCAGATCCACCGCGTTACTGCTGGTGCAGATCAGGTCGCTGAGGGCTTTCACCGCCGCCGAGCAGTTGATGTAGCTCACGGCGATGTGGTCGGGGTGCTCGGCGCGGAAGGCGGCAAACGCCTCGGCCGGGCAGGCATCCGCCAACGAGCAGCCGGCCTCCAGGTCCGGCAGCAGCACGGTTTTGGCCGGGCTGAGGATCTTGGCGGTCTCCGCCATGAAGTGGACGCCGCAGAAAACGATCACCTCGGCGTCGGTGGCGGCGGCTTTGCGCGAGAGCTCCAGCGAGTCGCCGATGAAGTCGGCGATGTCCTGAACGGCTTCGTCCTGGTAGTAGTGCGCCAGGATCACGGCCTTGCGCTCCTGCTTCAGGGCGCTGATCGCGGCGGGCAGATCGTGCGGTGCGTGGTTCTGGGTGGCGGTGAAAACCAACCGGGGGCCTCAGCTGATGCAGGATGGCACGAGCCTAGGCAGCAGTGATGGCGGTATCCGGCGGGGGGAAAACGCTCCGCATTGCCATCGCCGGAGACTTGCACGGTGCTTGGGACCACAGCGACCATGCGCTGCTGGATCGCCTGGCCCCCGATGCACTGCTCGTGGTGGGCGACCTCAGCGATGGTCAGCAGCGGATTCCGGCCCTGCTGCGCCAGCTGCCCATGCCGGTGGCCTGCATCCTTGGCAACCACGACACCGGCAAAGACTCCTCCGGTCGCACCCTGCAGCGGCAGATCGATCTGCTGGGTGAGGTGCATTGCGGCTGGAAAATGCGAGCCCTCAGCCCGCCGGAGCTGGCGGTGGTGGGGGGGCGACCTGCCACCGCTGGCGGTGGCTTCAAACTTTCCCAGGCGGTGCATGCTGCTTTTGGGCCGGTGAGCTTGCAGGAGTCGGCTGATCGGATCACCGCCGCCGCTGCCACCGCACCCCCCGACTGGCCCTTGGTGTTGCTTAGCCATAGCGGCCCCTCCGGACTCGGCAGCGACGCGGCCTCCCCCTGCGGCCGCGACTGGAAGCCGCCCGCCTGCGATTGGGGTGACCTCGACCTCGCCCTGGCGATTCGCCAGATCCGCCGCAGTCGCCCCGTGCCGCTGGTGGTGTTTGGTCATATGCACCACGCCCTCAGGCGCGGCCAGGGGCACCGCCAGAGCTTCTGCCGCGACCGGGCAGGCACCTCCTACATCAACAGCGCCTGCGTTCCCCGCCACGGCACCGATGGCGCCGGCCAGGCCCTGCGCCATTTCAGCTGGGTTGAGCTGGTGGGTCAAGAGGTGGTGAGCGCCAGCCATCGCTGGTTTGGCCTGGGTGGTGAGCTGCTCTACGAGGAGCGCCTCTGGACGCCCCCAATCCAGCTCCCGAATTAGCGCCGTGCTGATTTATGCCTGCGTTAGTGCCCATGGTTTTGGCCATGGCTCCCGCACCGCCTCCGTTTTATCCGCCCTGCATGGGCTGCGGCCCCACTGGCGCCTGGTCCTGTCCACGGCCCTGCCTGAAGCCTTTTTGCGCTCCGCCATGGGTCCTTTGCCCTTTGAACACCGTCCCTGTCGCTGGGATGTGGGCGTGGTGCAGGCCGATGCCCTGGGGGCCGATGCTGGGGCAACCCTGGCCGCATTAACGGCCCTGGAAGCTGAGTTGCCTGCCCAGCTGGAGGCTGAACAGGTCTGGCTGGCCGCCCAGGCGACGCCGCTGCTTGTGCTGGCAGACGTGCCCCCAGCGGCGGCGACCTTGGCTCGCGGGCTGGGGGCGCCCTTGATCTGGCTGGCCAGCTTTGGCTGGGAGTCCATCTACGGGGCAATGGGTGCCGAATTCAGCCCCTGGGCCGCTCGCTGCCTGGCGGCCTATCGCCAGGGCGACCTGCTGCTGCACTGCCCCCTGGCGATGCCGATCGACTGGGGAATCCCCGAGCTGGCGATCGGGCTCACCGCCGGCAGCCCCCGGCTTGAGCCGGGCAGCCTGGCCCGGCAGCTGCAGTTGCCGGACGAGCGTGATCGCTGTGTGTTGGTCAGTTTTGGGGGGCTGGGCTTGGACCTGGATCCGGGGCTGCTGCAGCTCTGGCCCGATCACGTGTTTATTAGCCCCGACCCCCGTCTGGCCTCCGCTGCCAACTGCCGCCTGCTGCCTGCTGGGGTAAGACCGCTGGAGGTTTTGGGGCACTGCGCCCGCCTGATCACCAAGCCTGGATACAGCTCCTTCTGCGAGGCCTTAAGCGCCGGGGTGGGGGTGCACCTAGTGCATCGCGAAGGTTTTGCTGAAGCGCCTGTGCTGGAGGCGGCTTTGCTGCGCCATGGCTGGCACCGGCTACTCAGTCAGGAGCAGGCCCTCCAGGGGGATTGGCAGCTCGACCAGCCCCTGCAAGCCCCCACCGGCGAGCCACTGGCTAGCGATGGCGCGGTTCAGGCGGCTGAGGCCCTGGCAGCTTTTGTAGCGGGCTGTTCATTCGTGTGAAAAATTCAGTCGCAATTTGCCTGCCTCACAGTGATTTGAACTGTTCGCCGTAGTTGTTGACACTGGTGGACACTTGTGTGATTGGCACTAACTCCATCGTGTTGGGGCGGATTGATAGGCAAATTGGCACGAACAAATCTTTTCTTCGCATTTCAGATCTGGCCGCCTGCAGGCGGTCTGCCGTTTGACCCGCTCCGGTATGACCTTGCCCAGCACCTGTTTTCGATCCGGTCTTGCCCTGTTTATTGGCTTGACAACTTCCGCCCTGGCGACTCCTTTAGCTCAAGCATCAGAGCTGTTTGACTCTGTTGAGACCCCTCAGACCAATTTCCCCACGGCTCTGGCCCTGCCCCTGCCACCGCCGCCGCCGCGGATCTTCGCAATCACAGCTGAGCGCCGCGCCCTGCTCAACACCATTCGTTACGCCGAAGGCACTTGGGCCGATGGCGATGACGTCGGCTACCGGATCATGTTTGGCGGCGGCCTGATGGCTTCCCTGGAGCGCCATCCCGACCGGGTGGTGCGCACTGCCCGCTATGCCAGTGCTGCGGCGGGTGCATACCAGTTCATGCCCTTCACCTGGAACATGGTTTCCCGCTCCTTGGGAATCGCGGCCTTTGGCCCCCAGGTTCAAGACCAGGGCGCCATCTACCTAATCCAGCGTCGTGGTGCCCTGGCCCTGGCTGATCAAGGCGTGTTCTCGCCGCTGCTGGCGGCCAAATTGGCCCCCGAGTGGGCCAGCTTCCCCACCCTCGCTGGCCGCAGCTTCTACGGCCAGCCGGTGAAGCGCTACCAAGACCTCAAGCGCTTCTACGACGACAACCTCAGCCGTCTGCGCGATCAGCAGTCCCAGCTCACAGCCAAGGTTGAAACCAAGCCCGCTTGTGCGCCGGAGGGCTCCCTGCGCTGTCAGCTCGAGTCCCTTGAAAAGTTGGGCCCGCGCGCCCGCAACCAAAGCCCTGGCTGAAATTTCTAGCCCTGATCGGCATCTTTGAATTTGGCCTTACCCACGGTTGCTCCGGCAATCAGGTAAGCCCCCAGAGCTGCGCCCAAGAAAGCAAGCGTGTTGCGGGCAACCGGCAGCAGGTCGTTAGTACGGGTCAGAATTGGTCCAAGCCCCAGGGCGCCAAACAGGATCAGCCAGAGGGGCGAGAGCAGCAGCACCCAGGCCCACTCCACTTTGCGCCCCTCCTTGCGGGGGTAGGCAGCAAAGCCGGCCACCAGGCCACCAAGCACGGAAGTGGACAGGGTGAGCAGCCACTGCTCGCGGGGCAGGCCCGGCACCACCTGGCAGCCGCCCCGCTCCAAGCAGGTTTCCACCGCTTCAAGGGCATCGACAATGGCGGCGTCCTGGCCGTTGTCGCGCACGTAGTACTGGTTGCCGAAGCGGGTCTGCAGCTCCACCCAGTAGGTGCGGGGCATCAGGGCAAACAGGGCATCGCCCACGTTGAAGTTGAGCAGGTTGCCGCCGCGCTCATCGGCCACCAGCAGCAGGCTGCGTTCGTCCAGGTTCCAGAAGTCCTTCACCGCCTGGCCTGGGGTGCGGTCGTACTGGGTGAGCACCCGCAGTTTCCAGCCGGTATCGGCCTCGAAGCGGGTGAGATTTTCTTCCAGGCTGGTGCGCTGAGCATCGGTGAGGGCCTTGGCCAGGTCGATCACCGGCGTGGGGTGGTCGGGCAGCAGGTCGGGGTTGTCGTAGGCGTGGGCCGGAGCGATGCCCACACCCAGCCAGCAGGTCAACACCAGCAACAGCGACACCAGCGCAGGCAGCACGGCGTTCCAAGCGCGACCCATTCACCAGCCTCAGCGAAGATGCATTCTCCCTGAGCAGACGTCTGAGCGTGAGCTTGCCCCCCTGGCTGCTGCAGCGCTTCGAGGCCGCCGGCGGGGCGGTGCCCTTTCGCACCTACATGGAATGGGTGTTGCACGATCCGTTGCACGGCGCCTATGGGGCGGGCCGGCTGCGCATCGGCCCGGCGGGGGATTTCGCCACCGCTCCCTCCCTCGGCCCCGACTTCGCCGCCCTGCTGGCCCCCCAGCTGGCCGAGTGGCTCACTGCCCTGGCGGCCGGTCCCGGGCCCCTGGCCCTGGTTGAGGCAGGGCCAGGCGAGGGCAGCTTGGCCCTGCAGCTGGCCGAGGAACTGGTGGCGGGTTGGCCCCAGCTGGCCCAGCGCCTGGAGCTGGTGCTGGTGGAGCCCAACGAGGGCATGGCGGCCCGTCAGCGAGCCCTGCTGCAGGACTGCCCCTTGCCCTGTCGCTGGGCCAGCTTCGCGGAGCTGGCGGCCTCACCGCTGCGCGGTGTGGTGCTCGCCCATGAGGTGCTCGATGCCCTGGCGGTGGAGCGGATCGAGTGGGACGGGGCGCTCTGGCGCCAGCAGCTGGTGGCGCTGCACGAGGGCCCTGGGGCGGAGCTCTCGCTGCGGCTGGAGCCCGGCGCGCCCCTGGAGCCGGCAGTAGCCGCCCAACTCGAGCCCCTCGGACTCCTGCCCCCCTCGCCCCAGCGCCCGCCCGGCTGGTGCAGCGAGCTGCATCCGGGCCTGGCCCCCTGGCTTGGCGAGTGCGCCGCAGCCGTGGCCGAGGGCGAGCTGCTGGTGATCGACTACGCCTTGGAGGCCTGGCGCTACTACGCCCCCCAGCGCTCTTGCGGCACCTTGATGGCCTACCGGGGCCAGCGGGCCAGCGGCGACCCGCTGCTGGAGCCAGGCGCCTGGGATCTCACCACCCACCTATGTATTGAGAGCGTCGACGCTGCCGCCGCCACCAGCGGCTGGCAGCCCCTGGGCCAGTGCCGCCAGGGCCAGGCCCTGCTAGCCCT
>ERZ888423.1757-NODE-1757-length-17753-cov-6.145553_pt1 | contig 17753 bp, 15 predicted proteins | sample MGYA00520523_ERZ888423 | MGnify/ENA primary metagenome ERZ888423 (study PRJEB32303, sample SAMEA104408611) | aquatic metagenome | biome: Brackish water; feature: Pelagic; material: water | place: Baltic Sea | collected 2014-06-08T10:24:00 | depth 30,27 m ...
CAATCTGCTGCCGACATAGTCATGCCCTCCTGATTATTAATTCAGGAGGGCACGCTAACGGTCAATTCCCGACCAAACAAGTCGGAATTAGTTTTTTAGTAAGTTTTTGACTAAGAACGGCTCAGCCGCCTGAGGCTTCGCTGACCTTCTGCTTGCCGGCTGAGATCCACGGCATCATCGAGCGCAGGTTCTTACCCACGGACTCGATTTGGTGGTCGGCTCCGGCCTTGCGAAGAGCATTGAAGTTGTTGCGTCCGCTTTCGCTCTCGGCAATCCATTCCTTGGCAAATTTGCCCGACTGAATTTCCTTGAGGATCTTCTGCATCATCTTCTTGGTCGCCGGGGTCACGATGCGTGGTCCACGGGTCACGTCGCCGTACTCAGCGGTGTCACTGATGCTGTAACGCATTCCAGCAATGCCCTCTTCGTACATGAGGTCAACAATGAGCTTCACTTCGTGCAAGCACTCGAAATACGCCATCTCGGGCTGGTAACCAGCTTCGACGAGCGTTTCGAATCCGGCCTGCACCAATGAGGTGAGTCCGCCACACAACACGACCTGCTCACCGAACAAGTCGGTTTCGGTCTCTTCGCTGAATGTGGTTTCGATGATGCCGGCGCGACCGCCACCAATTGCTGATGCGTATGACAACGCAACACTCTTGGCATTGCCAGTTGCATCTTGTTCAACTGCGATCAAGCACGGAACTCCGCCACCTTCGGTGTACGTACGACGTACCAAGTGACCAGGACCCTTCGGGGCGATCATGATGATGTCGACGCCCTTAGGTGGACGAATGCGCTTGAAACGAATGTTGAATCCGTGAGCGAATGCCAATGCCTTGCCAGCCTTCATATAACGCTTGATATCGGCGTCGTATGTTGCCTTCTGCTCGGTATCAGGCATCGTGAGCATGATCACATCAGCCCACTTGGCTGCATCAGAAATGCTCTTCACCGTGAGACCAGCGGCCTCGGCCTTGGCTGCTGACGAGGAACCCTCGCGCAGACCGACCACTACGGGCACTCCACTCTCTTTTAAGTTCAGAGCGTGAGCGTGTCCCTGTGATCCGTAACCGATGATCGCAACCTTGCGGTTCTTGATAATCGAAACGTCACAGTCACCGTCGTAATACAACTTTGCTGCCATTGGTCAACTTGCCTTTCCATTTTTGTGAGAACGCGTTCGCGCCTCTTTGTCGAGTTTCGGAAGCGCCACACGGCCGGTCCGTTGAAGTTCAACAATCCCGTAACCACGAAGAAGTTCCTCGAAGTCATCAAGTTTGTCGGGACTTCCGTCCAAAGACACCGTGATGGCCTCAGTTCCTACAGCCAAAATTTTGCCTTCGAAGATATTTGCCAGTTCAACGACCTGCCCACGGTCCTCTGAGACCACCCGAACAGTGGCCATCATGAGTTCGCGCTCCACCGAGCGGCGGGGGTCGAGTTCGCTGATTTTGACGACATCAATGAGCTTGAACAGCTGCTTCACAATCTGTTCGAGCGGGGCTGACTCAACGTCAACCACGATCGTGATCCGTGAAAAGTCAGGATCCTCGGTCGGGGCGACAGCCAAGCTGAAGATGTTGTAGCCGCGTCGAGCGAACAGGCTAGAAACACGAGCCAAGACTCCGGCTCGGTTTTGCACAAGCACCGACAAGATGTGATGTGACGGCATAGAAGTTGTGTTCGGTGTCATGCTCATCGCAAGAACTCCCTTCGATCATTTTGATTCGGATGCAAGAGAACATCGTCGTTGCCAAAGCCAGCGGGAACCATCGGGAATACTTTTTCGCCGGCGTCGACGCGGAACTCGACAACAACCGAACGATCATTAATGCTGTTTGCCAAAGCAATCGCCGGTTCAACTTCTTCGGGACTCTCAACACGAATACCGACGCAACCCATCGCCTCTGCCCACTTCACGAAGTCGGGAAGTTCGGGCGACAAGTACACCTCGCTATAACGCTCGTCGTAAAACATCTCTTGCCACTGACGAACCATTCCGAGATATGAGTTATTCATAATCGCGACCTTGATCGGAATACGTTCAACGCTTGCCGTCACCAATTCTTGTGCGGTCATTTGGAAACAACCGTCGCCGTCAACAGCCCACACTGTGCGATCGGGGCGTGCGACCTTGGCGCCGATGGCAGCCGGAATTGAAAAGCCCATTGTTCCAAGACCGCCCGAGTTCACCCATGTATATGGCTCTTCAAATTTCCAGAACTGCGACGAGAACATTTGGTGCTGACCAACGCCCGAACACAGGATGGTTCCGGCGGGAGCTAATTCATGCAGTTTTTCTAAGCAAAACTGCGGTTTTAAAGCCTCACCCGGTTCACTTGGCGAGTAGAACAACGGGAACTGTTCTTGCCATCCGCTGACGCGACTCTTCCATGCAGAAATATCAGTTTGAGCATCGCCATTAGCCAACATCTCTTTGATGGTCTTGACAAGTTCTTCGATCACGAGACGACAGTCGCCAACAATCGGAACATCTGGACGACGAACCTTGCCTTGTTCGGCTGGGTCGATGTCGACGTGAATGATCTTCGCGTCAGGCGCAAAGGTGCTGACCTTGCCAGTGATGCGGTCATCAAAACGAGCACCAAGGTTGATCAACAAATCACTTTTTTGCATTGCCGTGATTGCGGTTGCATTACCGTGCATACCTGGCATACCAAGACACAACGGGTGACTGTCGGGGAATGCACCACGAGCCATCAAAGTGGTGACGACTGGCGTGTTGATGAGTTCTGCGAGTTCGCGCAATGCGTCAGCAGCACGTGCCTTCAACACACCGCCACCGACATAAAGAACTGGTTGCTTCGAATCAAGAATCAAGCGCGCTGCTTCTTTAATCATGCGCGAGTGACCCTTGGTGTTGGGCTTGTAACCCGGAAGACTTTCAAGAACTTCTTCGTCAGTTGGCCAATGCCACGTCATCATGTTTTGCAGACAGTCCTTCGGGACGTCAATCAAAACCGGACCCGGGCGACCCGTTGTCGCGATATGGAAAGCCTGCCGAACGATCAAAGGAATCTCGTCGGCTGACATAATTAGTTCATTGTGTTTCGTGACGCTCCGCGTAATACCAACGGTGTCGCACTCTTGGAAAGCGTCGGTTCCGATGGCCGAAGTTGGAACCTGACCGGTGATACAGATCATCGGAATCGAGTCCATATAGGCATCGCATAGTGGGGTCACCATGTTGGTTGCCGCGGGCCCAGAAGTCACCAAAGCAACGCCAGGACGACCAGTCACGTGGGCATAACCCCTCAGCCATGTGCCCAGCACCCTGTTCGTGGCGAACGAGAATGTGGCGAATATGGCTGTCGAGCAGCGGATCGTAAGCCGGCAGAATGCATCCACCTGGCAAACCAAAGATGGTGTCAACGTTTTCAAGCTCGAGAGCCCGAATCAGCGCTTGAGCACCAGTGATCTGTTCAGTCATGTCGGTTCCTGTGTCTTGTAGGTTCGAGCCCCGAAAGCGAAATGGCCCCCCATCTGGGAGGCCGTACGACGCATTCGAGTGATCGAATGCGTCAGATGATTACTACTACGAGCGCGAACGAGGCGACTAGGACCGAAGTCTTAGAGGTCAAGTTGGCGTTCATCGACCCCAAGTGTGCCATCTTGGCCCCAATAACGACAACCTTTGACCTCAAATTCTCGATTTATACGGGGAACGACCCGCTCACATCAAACGGGGAACGACCCGCTCACATCAAACGGGGAACGACCCGCTCACATCAAACGGGGAACGACCCCTGAAGCCGAGCAGCCGACAGAGTGTTCTCGAGAAGACACGCAATCGTCATCGGTCCGGTGCCTCCTGGCATCGGCGTGATTGCCCCAGCCACAGCCTGAACTGCATCAAAGTCAACATCGCCGACGATTCCGGCTTCGGTACGTGAAATGCCCACATCAATGACAGCCGCACCTGGCTTGATATGAGCCGCAGTAATCAAATGTGCCTGCCCCACTGCCCCAATAACAATGTCAGCATTTCGACAGACGTCAACAAGATCGGCGGTGCGGCTATGTGCAATCGTCACCGTCGCATCAATGCCCTTGCGAGCCAGCAACAGCGACAAAGGCAAACCAACCAAAGTCGACCGACCAATCACCACAGCCCGTTGACCACTCGTGGCAACTCCGTATCGCTCTAAGAGACGAATGACCCCCAAAGGCGTGCACCCCACGAGACCAGGCAAGCCACGGACAAGCCGACCCATCGATTGAGAGGTCAGACCATCGACATCTTTGTCGGCCGGGATGAGGGACAAAACCTTTTCTTCGTCATATCCATTGGGCAACGGGCTCTGCACCAAAATCCCGTGCACGCTGGGATCATTCGCCAACCGACCAACAACATCTTCCACCTGTGCCTGCCCAGCATCGGCTGGCAAAATCTCGTTTCGGCTCTGCATTCCTGCTTTACCCGCCTGCACATGCTTGTTTCGCACATATCGCTGACTTGGCGCGTCATCGCCGACCAAAACCGTCGCCAAACACACCGGCGGTGACCCGACAGCTGCGATTGTTTGAGCCAACTTGGCCACGATTTCATCGCGCAACCGATTGCCATCCATCAGGATTGCCCCGCCTGGCGTGCGTTCGTCCCCACCCGAGATCAGGAGATCATTCATGGAAGTCATGCTAGGGCACGTACTCACCGCCTAGCCTGATGGGATGTCTACTCCCCCGTCCCCCATTGTTGCTCCGGCTACCGGTCGCCTCGGCGTCCTCACAGTTGGTCTTGGCGCAGTGGCTTCAACCCTAATTGCCGGCGTCGAACTCACCAAGCGTGGCCTCGGATCGCCTATCGGTTCGCTCACACAGATGGGCACTATTCGCCTCGGTAAGCGCACCGAAGATCGCTCACCTCTCATCAAGGATTTTGTTCCGTTAGCAACGCTCAATGACATCGTGTGGGGCGCCTGGGATGTCTACCCCGACGATGCCTACGTTTCTGCGAGTCGTGCTGGCGTGCTTGAGAGTGGCAAGCACATTGAAGCAATTAGTGATGCACTGCGCGAGATTCGCCCTATGCAAGCAGCCTTCGAACGCAAGTATGCGCGCAACCTTGATGGCGAACACATCAAGCCCATCAGCAGCAAGCGCGGCATGCTCAACGCAATTCGCGAAGACATCAATCGCTTTAAAGAAGAGAAGCAAGTTGAGCGCGTTGTCATGATCTGGTGTGCAAGTACCGAAATCTTCATCGAGCCAGGCAAGGCGCACATGGACCTCGAATCATTCGAGAAGGCCATTGACGCCAACGATGAAACAGTTTCACCTTGTCAGTTGTACGCATACGCGGCATTGCTTGAAGGCGTTCCGTTCAATAACGGTGCACCAAACTTGGCTGTAGACGCACCGGTGCTGCGTCAATTCGCAACTGAAAAGAACGTTCCGATTTCTGGCAAAGACTTCAAGACCGGCCAGACCCTTATGAAGACTGTTCTGGCCCCAATGCTCAAGGCCCGCATGCTCGGCTTATCGGGTTGGTACAGCACCAACATTCTTGGCAACCGTGACGGCGAAGTGCTTGATGCACCCGAAAACTTCAAGACCAAAGAAGAATCAAAACTAGGAGTACTCGAAGATATTTTGCAGCCGGCGAAGTACCCCGAGTTGTACGGCAATGTTTTCCATAAAGTCTCGATCAACTACTACCCACCTCGCGGCGATGCTAAAGAGGGTTGGGACAACATTGATATCACTGGCTGGTTGGGTTACCCCATGCAGATCAAGGTGAACTTCTTGTGTCGTGACTCGATCCTCGCTGCTCCGCTTGCACTTGACCTCATCTTGTTGAGCGACCTTGCACAGCGCGCTGGTATGGGTGGCATCCAAGAGTGGTTGAGCTTCTACTACAAGAGCCCGCAGGTTGCACCTGGCCTCTACCCCGAGCATGACTTGTTCATTCAGCTCACCAAGTTGAAGAACACGTTGCGTTGGATGATGGGCGAAGATGTCATCACCCATCTCGGCCGCGAGTACTACGAAGAAATTTGATCACCAGTGGCGCGTCGCCTCTGGAATCCAAAATCTTGGGTGAGCCTGTCGCCCAACGGCATTGGCCATACCAAACCCAATCATCTCGCAGAGATGACGCGCGTCGCAGTCAATGTGCGTCGCACTCCAAAGCGAGCGTGGAAGATACTCAGCGAAGGCGTCTGCGATGGTTGCGCTCTCGGCGTAGCGGGATTTCATGATTGGACTCTTGATGGAATCCATTTGTGTACAACGCGTTTGAAACTTCTTGAGGTCAACTGTGCACCTGCTTTTGATCATTCGGTGTTAAGCAATGTTTCGTGGCTACGGAAGCGCACTGGCACAGAACTTCGCGAGATGGGGCGTCTCGCCTACCCGATGCGACGTCAGCGTGGAGAAAAGGGATTTACTCGTATCTCGTGGGATGAAGCACTTGATGCTGTTGGTCATGGTATTCGTGCTGCGGGAGGAGATCGCACCGCCATTTACCTCACGAGTCGTGGATTAACCAACGAGTCGTATTATGTCGCCGGCAAGGCCGCTCGGGCCATGGGTGTCGCCAACATTGACTCGGCAGCGCGAACCTGTCACGCACCGTCGACAATCGGATTGAAGTCAACGATCGGAGTCGCTGCGAGCACGTGCAGTTTGCAAGATGTACTTGAAACCGATGTTGTTATTTTGTGGGGCGCCAATGTTGCCAACAATCAACCGGTCTTTACGAAGTATCTCTATGAGGCCAAAAAGAATGGCGCCAAAGTTGTCGTGATTAATCCGTATCTCGAACCGGGACTTGAAAACTATTGGGTTCCGTCGAAGCCTGAATCATTTTTGTTTGGCACTAAGTTGTGCGACTTGCACGTACCGGTGCGCCCTGAAGGCGATGTTGCATTGGCTAATGTCTTGCTGAAAAAACTGATCGAACTTGATGCGATTGACCATGATTTCATTGAGCAACATACGCACGGTTGGAATGAACTTGTTGAACATGTAGCGACACTTGATCGTGAAGATTTGCTGCGTGATTCCGGAGTTGTCGAAGAGACGCTCAACGCGCTCGCTCATTTGTACGCATCCTCCAAGAGCGCCATCCTCATCTGGAGCATGGGCATTACCCAACATCGCCATGGAGTGGAAGGCGTTCAAGCAATCGTGAACGTTGCACTCGCTCGCGGCAATGTCGGCCGCAATGGATCTGGACTCATGCCAATTCGTGGACACTCAGGTGTGCAAGGCGGCGCCGAAATGGGCGCATATTCAACAGCATTTCCTGGCGGCGTGACCGTGTCGGCTGAATCCGCACGCGAACTCTCGGCAATGTGGGGTTTTGACGTGCCAGCAACACCAGGAATCACCGCACCTGAGATGGTCCTCGCGGCCGAACGCGATGAGCTCGATGTCCTCTTCCTAGACGGCTCCAATTTCTTAGATGTCATGCCCGACCCCAAGCGAGTAGAGGCGGCGTTGGCCCGAGTTTCGTTGCGCGTACATCAAGACATCGTGCTCACATCTCAGATGTTTATCGACGGCGACGATGTCATTTTATTACCAGCCGCAACTCGTTATGAACAAGAAGGTGGCGGCACCAGCACAACCACCGAACGGCAGATTGCGTTTAGCCCCGAAATCGTTTCCGCTCCGGGCGAAGCACGAAGCGAATGGCGAATCTTTTCCGATATCGCTACGCGAATGAACCCCGCACTTGCGCCGTATTTCTCATGGACCGATAACAAAGCATTGCGAACCGAGATTGCACAGGTTGTCCCGATGTACGCCGGGATTGAAAACCTGTCAAAGACCCATGATGCGGTTCAATACGGCGGTCGGCATTTATGTGCAGGCGGAGAATTTCCATTGCCCGATGGTCGAGCACGATTTACTGCGCTTGATGTTTCGCCACCATCTATTCCTCCGGGACACTTCTTCTTGTCAACTCGACGCGGAAAACAATTCAACTCGATGATCTTCAATGAGATTGATCCATTGACCGGGGCGACTCGAGATGCCGTCTACATCGATGGTCGCGATGCCGATACGTTGAACCTCATCGAGGACGAGCAAGTTATTTTGCGGAGTGACACCGGTTCAATGCATGCGCGAATCAAGATTGTTGTACTTCCACCACGCTCAATTCAGGTGCACTGGCCCGAAGGCAACGTGCTCATTGATGCCGGAATTAACGAAGATGCCAGCCGGATTCCCGATTACAACGCCGTCGTAACTATCGAAAAACTCAACAAAGGGTGATGTCGTGAAATCAAAAGTTGTTCTTTGGTCAGCCGTAACCGATGTTTTGTGCATTGTGATCTTCGTGGCGATCGGTCGCGAGAATCATGACGAGGGTGAAGCAGTTTCTGGAATCTTTCGCGTGGCCGCGCCCTTCGTGATCGCGGCCGTCGTCGGCTGGTTGGCATCACAAGCATGGAAAAAGCCATTAGATCTTCAAACTGGAGCGATCATTTGGCTCACCACGATCATCCTTGGAATGATTCTGCGCCATTTCGTTTTCGACGATGGGACCGCGACCGCGTTCATCATTGTCGCGACAGTGTTTTTATGCGCTTTCCTCAACGGCTGGCGAGCCATCGTCCGCAAACGCCTCAACCGGCAATAACTCACCACTTTGGAAAGTTATTGCCGCGTAGCGGCAGCCATATTCCAAAGTGGCGGAATTAGAGCAGGTTAGTGATGGCGCCCTTTTCGGCACCTTGAGCCAACCTGGCGTACTTACCCAATACCCCGCTCGTGTACCGCGGCGGGTTCGGCTTCCAACCCTCTCGGCGCTTAGCCAATTCGGATTCATCGACCAACAGATCAAGTCCAAAGTTGGCAACATCAATCTTGATCCTGTCACCGTCGCGCACAAACGCAATCGGTCCGCCGTCAACTGCTTCTGGGGCAACATGCCCAATGCAGAAGCCCCATGTGCCACCGCTGAAGCGACCGTCAGTAATCAAGGCACAGTCGTAACCGCGGCCAGCACCCTTCATCGCACCAGTGATCGCCAACATTTCGCGCATTCCTGGTCCGCCCTTGGGACCTTCGTAGCGAATCACGAGCACCGTGTTGGGCTGAATTTCGCCAGCCATAATTGCTGCCATCGCACCGTCTTCGCCGTCAAACACTCGAGCAGTTCCTTCAAACAAACGTTGTTCGGGGGTAAGACCCGCAACCTTCACAACGCTGCCCTTAGGAGCAAGCGATCCGGTCAAGATCAGCAATCCACCTTCAACGTTGATCGGTGCACTCAACGGATGTACGACAACTCCATCAGGAGCCGGTGGATTGATCTCGGCCAAGTTTTCGGCCATGGTCTTACCAGTCACGGTCATCACATCACCGTGCAACAAACCAGCATCCAGCAACATCTTCAACACCACCGGAACTCCACCGATGCGGTCAAGATCGGTCATGTGGAATTTTCCACCCGGCTTCATGTCGGCGATGTGCGGAACCTTCGCTGCGATGCGATTGAAGTCGTCAAGATTAAGATCAACACCGGCTTCATTGGCAATTGCCAACAAGTGCAACACCGCGTTGGTACTGCCGCCCAATGCGTTCGCCAACGCAATGGCATTCTCAAAAGCTTTCTTAGTAAGAATGTCGCTTGGACGAATACCGAGTCGCAACATATTCACGACGGCTTCTCCGGCGCGACGTGCGTCATCTTCGCGGCGACGGTCAACGGCTGGAGCCGAAGCTGAACCCGGTAAAGACAGACCAATTGCTTCACCGATTGATGACATCGTGTTGGCTGTGAACATACCGCCGCATGCACCTTCGCCTGGACATGCGTTGCGTTCGATATCGCTCAACTGATCTTCAGTGATTGTGCCTGCCGCGCACGCGCCAATCGCTTCAAATACTGAGGTGATGTCAAGCGCTTTACCATTGAGGTATCCCGGCAAAGTTGATCCGTTATACACAAAAACTGCAGGCAAATTCAGCCGCGCGATCGCCATCATCATTCCGGGCATGCTCTTGTCGCATCCACCCGTTGCAACGAGTCCATCAAGACGCTCTCCATGCATCACTGTCTCAACTGAGTCGGCAATCACTTCGCGGCTCACCAACGAGGCCCGCATACCTTCGTGACCCATCGAGATTCCGTCGCTCACCGTGATGGTTCCGAATTCAAGAGCAACTCCGCCTGCCGCACGAACGCCTTCTTTAGCCGCGGCAGTCAAACGGCGAATCGACATATTGCACGGCGTGATTTCGTTCCACGACGAGGCAATTCCGACCTGGGGCTTTTCCCAATCGGCGTCGGTTAATCCAACAGCCCTCAGCATGGCCCGCGAGGCCGCTTTCTGAATACCGTCAGTGACGTCACGGCTCCGGGGCTTAATATCGACAGTCGTTTCCGACATCTTTTCAGACTTCGTTCCTGGAGAATTTACTTCAGACATGCCTCCACGGTAGCCGTGGCAACCAGTTTTCGAGATCACCCCTAGCGATCCATTCAGAAAAAGACAAGCAATTGTGTTAGGCATGCCTACTAGTTGTTAGGCTTACCTGACACCGCCCGCTTGAAGGAAATGACACCATGCCATTGACACGTTCATTAAAGACGAAAGCCCGCCGCAAGGCCGCCCTAGCGATGGCCAGCCTGACGACCTTGGCCCTGCTCTCATTGGCGGCCTGTGGTGGTTCCGAGACTTCAGAAAACACTCAGCCAGCCTCGACCACCGCCACATCCGATGCCAACGATCCGTGTGAAACAGCAAGTGGTTCATTGACCGTTTATTCGGGTCGCAGCGAGAAACTTGTCGCCGACCTGTTCAGCCAATTCTCCACCGATACCGACATTGATGTTGAGGTTCGCTACGGCGATAGTGGCGAGTTGGCCGGGCAAATTCTGACCGAAGGTAACGCCACACCCGCCGATGTATTTTTCTCCCAAGATGCCGGCGCCCTTGGGGCGGTCTCAGAGGCTGGCCTTTTCATCGAACTTGAAGATTCAATTCTCAATCGAGTCGCCGCGATGTACCGCTCCGAGTCCAACAACTGGGTCGGAACGAGCGGTCGTGCTCGCGTTGTTCTCTTCAACCCAACACTCGTCGCGACCCCACCCACATCAATCGATGAATTACTTGACCCACAGTGGAAAGGAAAGATTGGTTTCGCCCCCACCAATGCCAGTTGGCAATCATTCGTCACCGCTCTACGAGTTTTGCGAGGCGAAGACGATGCACGTACGTGGCTTGAAGCGTTCGACGCCAACAAACCCGTGGCGTATGAAAAGAACGGCGCGGTGCGCGACGCCGTTAACGCCGGAGAAGTTGCACTTGGTCTCGTTAATCACTATTACCTCTACGAGAAGATCGCTGCTGAAGGTGCAGAGAATGTCGTCGCTCAGAACCAGTACTTGCCCGGAGACATTGGTGGGCTCGTGAATGTTGCCGGTATCGGCGCTTTGGAAAACAGTGACAACCCCGAAGGTTCACAATGTCTCGCTAGTTATTTAGTTTCTGATTCTGCACAGGGATTCTTTGTGGAGAAGTCTTTTGAGTATCCACTCGTTGACGGCCTTGCACCATTTGATGGATTGCCGACACTTGAGGAACTTGATCCGCCGAGCATTGATCTTTCAGATCTCCAGAGCATCGCCGAAACTCAAGAACTCTTGAACGACGTTGGTCTGCTGTCGCTTTAAGGGCATCCTGAAACCGTGACCGCAATCCGAATGACGCGACCGCCTTTGGCCTTGGTTTTACCAGGGCTATTAGCGGCACTGACTTCCATTGCGCCACTGGCTTACCTTTTCGACATCGCATCCGATCGAGGACTTGACTTTGTTTGGGATGAAATATGGCAGCAACGAACGATCGAACTAGTTGCCCGCAGTCTTTTCCTTGCTGCAAGTGTCAGCATTGTGTCCGTCTTCATTTCTGTTCCGGCGGCTTGGCTCGTTACTCGCGGTGATATTCCTTTTCGCTCAGGATGGCGAGTATTGCTGGCTTTACCTCTCGCCATACCTAGTTATCTGGCGGCCTTTGCCTGGATCAGTTGGCGACCCTCGCTGGCCGGATTCACAGGAGCGTTTGTCGTCCTCACTTTGGTGACGTATCCGTATGTTTTTCTTCCCGTATGTGCAGCGCTGAGTCGCCTCAACCCAGCCATCGAAGAGATCGCCGTTATCCACGGACGAGGACGATCGCTGCAACTCATTCTTTTGGCGGCACGCCAAGTTCGTGGATCGATCGCAACTGGCGCACTTCTTGTCGCCTTGTATGTACTCAGCGATTTCGGTGCGGTCGCAACCATGCGATACGACGCTTTCACCTGGGTTATTTACAGTTCGTATCGCTCAGGATTCAATCCGAGTCGAGCAGCGATACTTGCCATTGTCTTGGTTCTCATCGCTCTTGCGCTCCTATTCGGCGAAAAGATACTTCGGGGTCAAAACGAGTCCCTCTTGTCCGCACGTTCAGTTGACGCCAACCCGCGACACCGCGTTTCCATCAAGCCAGTAGCGATTGCGTTTCTCAGCACCATCATTGTCTTCGCTCTGGCGTTTCCGATTTGGCGGGTTGTCACGTGGGTCTACCGTTACGGAAGCGAGGACAGTATGGCCGATATCGCTACTGCCCTTTGGCACTCTGTGTTCTTTTCAGGTCTCGCCGCTCTGGCTACCATCCAGCTGGCGTTACCAATCGGCATCCTGGCGGGTCGCTACCCCAGTCGCTCGACTACTTTGCTCGAGCAGTCAACATACGTCACGCATGCCTTGCCCGGAATCGTGATCGCCATCTCGATGGTATTTCTTGGAGTTCGATTACTTGAGCCAATTTATTTGCGCACCCCACTTCTCGTCATTGCTTACGTCGCACTTTTCTTGCCCGTGGCAGTCGGGTCAATTCGTTCCGCAGCCGAACAAATCCCCGACTCTTTAGATGAAGTTTCACGTTCACTCGGACTCAGCCAATGGGGCATTGTGCGCCGAGTGACTCTCCCACTTCTCGCACCAGGGCTTTTATCTGCCGGAGCACTTGTTGTGCTCGCTGGCATGAAAGAACTTCCTGCCACCATGTTATTGCGCCCCACCGGGTCCGAGACCTTGGCGACACGACTCTGGACTTATACCTCGGTATCGGATTATGCCGGCGCTGGTCCCTACGCTTTAGCAATCATTGTTTTTGTCTCCATCCCAACTGCTATCGCGTCGAGGAGGCTCTAAGTGACAAACACGAGCATCCTGTCCGTTGAATCTGTCTGTAAAGAATTTCGTCGTCAGCAAGTATTGACTGATATCTCGTTTGAAGTTCCCGAAAGAGCAATCACTGCAATTCTCGGACCTTCAGGCGAAGGTAAAACCACTTTGTTGCGACTCATTGCAGGTTTTGACCGCCCGACTTCTGGAACGCTGGCGTTACGCGGAAAAGTCGTTTCATCGATTGACGTTCACCTTCCACCCGAGCAGCGTGGTGTCGGAATCGTCCCTCAAGATGGCGCCCTCTTTCCGCATCTCACCGTCGAAGAAAACATCGCTTTCGGATTACCACGCAATCAATATGCTCGTGTCGACGAGATGCTCACATTGATTGGCATGACATCACAGCGCAACAGTCGTCCCGCCCAATTATCTGGCGGGCAACAACAGCGAGTGTCGCTGGCTCGCGCTCTTGCCCCTAGTCCCGAGTTGATTTTGCTCGACGAGCCATTCTCGGCGCTAGATGCCAACATGCGAGCGTCGATGCGTGATGAAGTAACGGCGATCATCAGAAAGACCGAATCAACTGCCATCATCGTGACGCACGATCAAGAAGAAGCCATGTCAATCTCTGACAGGGTCGTCGTACTTCTCAGTGGCACAGTTGCACAGTTTGGTTCACCTCAAGAGATCTACGAGAATCCCCGGTCTTCGCACGTTGCAAGATTTATTGGGGACGCAAATTTACTTTCGGCCATTGTCGACAAGGGACGGGCATTCCATGCAATTGGTTCATCTCCGTGCTCTTCGTCGGCCCAACGCGTCATCGCACTAGTGAGACCGGAACATATTCGACTTGCTCATGATCCACAACATGGACACGCCGGTGTTGTCGAATCACGGTCATACTTCGGTCACGACGGAACCCTCGAAATCAGGCTTGCCACAGGCGAAATCGTTACTGCTCGATTGCCGATCTCCGAGTTAGCCGACATCGGGTCAACTGTTTTTGTTGCATCAATTGAGACAGCAACAATTCTCGAGAATTAATCCGATCCGTTAGGGCTGTCGCAATGTTTATTTGCGACCAAAACCAAACAGATGCTGTCCGACTTTGCGCATCTGAATTTCTTCGGCACCTTCGGTGATGCGGTAGCGGCGGTGATGGCGGTAGATGTGCTCAAAGGGCATATGTCGGCTGTAGCCAACTCCACCACAGGTCTGCATCGCCCGATCAGCGGCATCACAGACCAGACGATTAGCTCGGTAATTGCACATCGCCACAAGATGTGTGAACTCCATAAAGCCTTCAACGTCGGGTCGATCATTCTTCACCGAGTTGTCCATCAACGATGCGGTGTAACGAATGAGTTGACGCAACATGGCCGCCTCAGTGTGTAGTTCAATCAACGGGAATTGAATTGCCTGATTGCTCGACAACTTCTTTCCCCACGTCACGCGCGAGTTGGCATAGGCAACCGCTTCATTGATGCAGTACTGCGCAGCACCCAACGATGATGCCGCCTGGCGAATACGATTTTCATGCACGAAATGTTGCGCCAGATCTAAACCATGATCTAACCGACCAAACAATGCGTTATTTGAGACTCGAACATCCTTCATTGAAACTTCAGCATGATCGGTTGGCATGTTGAAGGTCCACCAAAAGAAATCAACATTGAAGCCAGGTAAATCAGTCGGAACAAGAAACGCAGAAATTCCAACTGGGCTTCCAGGGTCTCCCGAAGTGCGAGCAAAAATGATGTCATGCGTGGCGTGGTGCAGTCCGCTATTCCAACGCTTCATTCCATTGATGACCCATTCATCGCCATCCCGTACAGCAGTCGTCTCAAGATACGTCGCATCACTGCCGTGATTTGGCTCAGTCAAACCGAAAGCCAAACGCTTCGTTCCATTCAAGAACCCCGGCATCCATTCTTTCTTTTGTTCTTCGGTGCCAAAATCGCGCATCATCAAAACTGTCGGGAAGTTACCGACAACTGATGATTCATTTTGCAAGTCGTTGAAAAGTCCGAGGCCTTTGGCTGCGAGGTGTTCACGAATGATCGCCATCTCTAAGTTGCTCGCGCTGCGACCACCAAATTCGGGTGGCAATGCCAATCGCAACCAGCCTGCAGCATCGGCGCGACGTCGCATTTCGCGCAGCAACTCTTCCCAGTCAGCACGGGGAACACCGTCGTTGTCGTAGTCGGTACGGGCCCACTCACGGCGATGGTCAAAAAACCGTTCATTGTCGTCTTGCGCCTGGAGGGGCCTGATCTCACGGTCAATGAAGTCATCGAGGTCACGCAAGGTCTGTTGAATCGATTCGGGAATGCTGAAGTCCATACTGTGACCGTAATCCCGACCCGCTTCGCCTCTGCACCCCGACGAAATCAAGAGTAAACTTTCTGACGGCTCGTCAGAAACCAGCGAGCCCCAACCACCCCATCATGACTTCCCTTCCCCCACTCCCCAACGATTCCATTGAATTCCGCCAACTCGTCCGCGGGTGGCTCCACGAGAACGTGGTCGGCGACTTTGCAACCTTGCGCGGCCGTGGCGGCCCAGGCGATGAGGACATCGGATTTGATATTCGCATTGAATGGGAAAAGGTCTTGGGCCGAGCCGGCTGGATTGGTCTCGGCTGGCCTACTGAATACGGCGGGCGAGGTGCGACCGTTGATCAACAGATCATCTGGGCCGAAGAGTATGTGCGCGCCGAAGCACCTGCACGCACCAACCACATGGGCGAAAACCTGCTCGCACCGACCATCATCGAATACGGCACGCGCGAACAATGCGAGTTGTTCCTGCCCGGAATCTTGCGCGGTGAAGAACGCTGGTGTCAGGGATACAGCGAGCCAAACGCTGGAAGTGATCTTGCCAACGTGCAAACCAAAGCCCACCTCGATGGTGATCAATGGATCATCAACGGCCAAAAAGTCTGGACCTCTCTTGCCCATGTCAGCCACTGGTGTTTCGTCGTTGCTCGCACCGAACCAGGCTCACAACGACATGCTGGTCTCACCTTTTTGCTCGTACCCATGGATCAGCCTGGCGTTGAGGTGCGGCCCATTTTGCAACTCACTCAGGGTGGCGAATTCAACGAAACGTTCTTCACAGATGCCGCAACGCCGTCAAATATGGTGGTCGGAACCCCTGGAAATGGCTGGGGCATCGCCATGGCGCTACTTGGCTACGAGCGCGGTATTTCTACTTTGGCCCAACAGGTTGGCTTTGAACGCGAACTTGAGGCCACGATTCAGCTGGCTCGCGATTACGACAAGATCAACGACCCAAATATCCGCCAAAAACTCGCCAAGGCTCACAGTGGATTGCAGTTACTCAAACTCAATGCCTTACGCAGTATGTCGGCAAAAGGTGTCCCTGGTCCAGAGGCCAGTATTTCCAAGCTTTTCTGGGGTACCTGGCACCGCGATCTCGGTGAATTGATGATTGACATCATGGGACCAGCCGGCCTGATCGCCGAGGGGTTCCCATACGAATTAACTCTTGAACAGAAACTGTTCCTGTTCACTCGGTCTGACACCATCTACGGTGGGTCTAACGAAATTCAACGCAACGTTTTGGGCGAGCGCGTGCTCGGCCTTCCGCGCTGATACCTATCTCAACCACATCATCAGAGGGGGCACCCATGCCAGATATCAGCACGAAGAATCCGCAATATGTTCCCGGTCATGGATTACTTGCTGGCAAAGGCGTGCTCATTACTGCAGCAGCCGGAAGCGGCATCGGTTCGTCAACCGCACGTAAGTGCATTGAAGAAGGTGCCCGTGTTGTTATCTCTGACAAACACGAACGTCGATTAGCTGAAACTGCAGCCGAACTTGGCGTCGTTGGAATTCCGTGCGATGTAACTAATGAAGAGAGTGTTCAAAACCTCATTGCACAAGCCGCCAAAGAACTTGGCGCGATCGACGTTTTGGTCAACAACGCCGGTCTTGGTGGCACTGCTCAACTGCACGAGATGACTGACGAACAATGGTCGATTGTTCTTGATGTCACATTGAACGGAACAATGCGTTGTACTCGAGCCGCTTTGAACCACATGTATCCCCGAGGCACTGGTGTGATTGTCAATAACGCAAGCGTGCTCGGCTGGCGAGCTCAAGAAGGCCAGGCTCATTACGCCGCCGCCAAAGCCGGAGTCATGGCGCTCACCCGATGCGCAGCGATTGAAGCCGGTCCACGTGGAGTACGCATTAATGCTGTTTCGCCGAGTATTGCGATGCATGCCAACTTGGCCAAAGTCACGAGCGATGAACTACTCGCCGAACTCACCCAACGAGAGGCCTTCGGACGTTTCGCCGAACCGTGGGAAATTGCCAATGTTATTGTCTTTTTGGCCAGTGATTACTCAAGTTATATGACTGGTGAAGTTCTTTCGGTGAGTAGCCAACGCGCATGAGTATCGAAATGGAAATCAACGATGGCGTTGCAGTCATCACTATGAATCGTCCCGAGCGCAAGAATGCCTTCACGCGCGAGCAGTACGAACTTCTCGCCGGCGCACTCAAAAATGCCGACACGAACGATGACGTTCGAGTCGTTGTACTGACCGGTGCTGGTA
>ERZ888423.1758-NODE-1758-length-17749-cov-30.891093_pt1 | contig 17749 bp, 22 predicted proteins | sample MGYA00520523_ERZ888423 | MGnify/ENA primary metagenome ERZ888423 (study PRJEB32303, sample SAMEA104408611) | aquatic metagenome | biome: Brackish water; feature: Pelagic; material: water | place: Baltic Sea | collected 2014-06-08T10:24:00 | depth 30,27 m ...
TGGTGCACCGGCACCTGCCGACATACGCAGCGGCACACGGAGCCATGGCGAGCCGGAACACGTGGACGCGATCGAAATGGCGGCGGGTTGCCGCGGCAATCCTGGGCGATGTCGCCGCCGTCCAGTCCCACGGTGGTGACGTGGACCCCAGAAACTGAACCAGTCCTTAAGAAGCTTCCCTTCCGTCCAGACTTGGCCAAGAGATGGGGCTACCCCAACCCCATCGGGGGTCGGGGCGCCAACCGTCACGCACTCATCAAAGCAGCCGATGGCACTGCAGGGTCGACTCAGTCCTTGATTTTGGCCACCTCTGCGCGGGCCCGTTCCAATACATCGCCGGTCAGTGGCACGAAGCCGAGCCCGGCAGCTTGTTGCTGCGGACCTTCTTCTAGCGCCCAGGTGAGGAACGTGCGCACAGCTTCTGCCTTGTCTTCCCCTTGCCCACTTTGGAAGGCCAGGATCCATGTGAAGGCCACGATTGGGAAGCTTTCTGCACCTTCGGGGTTGCAGTCTTCACCTCCCAGGCGTTCATCAAGCTTGATGTTATTGGCTGCTGCTGCCCCAGATTCTGAATTTGCCAACACAAACTGGCCAGCTTTGTTCTGCAGTGCGGCAGGTTTCACCACACCACGCAGGAACGCTTGGTTCACGTAGCCAATTGAGCCGGGTGTGTTTTGAATCAGGCCTGCCACACCTTCATTGCCCCTGGCGCCGAGCCCCACCGGCCAGTTCACTGCCTTCCCCACGCCCACCTTGCTCTTCCATTCTGGTGAGAAGCAGGCGAGCGAGTTTGTGAAGTTGAATGTGGTGCCCGCTCCATCAGAACGATGGACCACAACCAGCGCGCGGGCCGGGCAGCCCAGCTCGCTCCAATTCCTGATTTTACCGAGGAAGACATCGGCGAGTTGCGTCTGGGTGAGCTTGAGATCAGGGCAGTCGGGATTATTATAAGCAGGGCTGATCGTGCCGCCCAGCATTGGAATCTGCACTGCGCCGCGCTGACCTGCCATGCCGGCCTTGAAATCCTCCTCGCTGAGCTGCTCATCGGTGGCACCGAAATCCACCGAACCCGCCACGAACGAGCGCACCCCCTGACCAGAGCCCACCGACTGGTAATTCACCAGATAGCCCTTCGACTCCTTGTAGTCGCCCGCCCAGCGTTGGTAGGCAGGCGCCGGGAAGGAGGCTCCAGCCCCATTGATCGACGGCAGCCGGCGGGTGCCAACGCCGCAGGCGCTTGTGCCCAGGACCACCGCCACCAGGCTCAATGGCAGCAATGCCTGGCCACGTTTGATGCTGGTTCGCGGCTGGGGGTGGATCATGGGTTTCGGTTCTTTTCACACACCAGCTAAGGCCGCCCGGAGCGTTGTTTTGTTTAAGACGACAGTAAGAGTGCTGGCGAATACCCCGGCTCGTGTCCATGTGGCGATGCTGAACACCCAACCAAGTTGCTGTCCAGGATAACAAAGCCGTTGGCTTTGGTGCCACCAAGCTGACGTTGCTTCCATCAACTTGATGTCAACTCAATCAAGTCGCTAAAGGCTCCACCATGGACGCAATGACGGTTGATGGCATGTCACGATCCAGCTGACTTCACAGTCGCATGCTGATCCGGTGTGACTTCGTTCACTCTCCATGCGCTGGCGCAATTAAGGTTTAACCTATTGAAGTGTGTTGTAGAAACTATAAGACCTGCGCCAGCTCTGGCGCCTGCAGCCGGTAAGGCGACGATGGGATGAAACTTTCACGATTAATCTCTGCCGCCCTTTGATCTGCCGAGATCTGCCTCAGGAATTCGGTACGCTGCCTTCACCTCATTCATTGAAAAGGCTTGTCAGCCCATGTCCAGCAGCACCGATTCCTACAGCTTCGACATTTCAGCCCATCGCAACTCGCTGCTGACCGTTACCCGCAGCCTATCGGTGGTGTTCTTGGTGCTGTTCGTCGTGTATGTCACTGCCATAGCGGCAGTTTTGCTGCCGCTGCAGCTGCTGGATCCCCGTTGGCAACTGCGGATCGGCGCTGGTGGTTGCCGGGTTTTTGCTGCTGGTTCCGTTGCATACCTCCGCCGGACTGCGCCAGTACGGCGCCTCCAGCACAATCCAGGCCGCCAGGCTCAGGGGAGCGGAAAACAAACTCGCCGAACTGCGCCAGGCCTTGAGCGAGGCCGGCAGCAGCGACGATCTCAACGAGAAACTCCAGAGCCTGCAGGGCCCAGCGTTGGGCCCTGCCGCGCTTAACCAACCGCTGCCGGTGCTTAAAGGTGAGGTCAAAGCCAAGCTGAGCCGCCGCCGGCAGGCAGGCTGATCCCAGCGCGCCAGCGTTCGTTGCCGGTCAGTGGCTGCGGTGTCAGCATCGCCAGGGACGGATCAGCAGAAGTGTCTGGAGAGGGAGCGGGCATAGTGGCCAGACGTGGACCGACCGCCCCGTTGAGCGCCCCTGACGCCTTGGTTCAGACCCATTCAGGGCGTTTGTGAACGCATGGTGCTTCCCTTCTTCTCTGGCCATGGGGCCGCTGCCTTCGGCTCCAGCTTCACCGCCATCACCCTGGCGGAGCTAGGCGACAAGACCTTTTTCATGGCGCTGATCCTGGCGGCCCGCCACCGGGCCCGCTGGGTGTTCATCGGCTCTTTTGCTGCCCTCACGGCGGTCACGGTGATCTCGCTGGCCATGGGCTACGGCCTGCGGGAGCTGCTGCCGCCCTCAGTCGTGCCCTGGCTGGCTGCTGTGCTGTTTCTCGGCTTCGGCATCAAGTTGCTGACTGATGCTCAGGCGATGGCACCGGGGGCCGCCGCGGCCGAGGCCGGCGATGCGCAAGCGGCGGTCGAGGCGGCCGAACGCCACCAACGGATCACCACGCCCCTGGCGGTGATCTGGGAATCCTTCGCGCTGGTGTTCATCGCGGAGCTGGGCGATCGCACCCAGTTCGCCACTATTTTTTTGGCCACGGCGCCCTCTTTTCCCTTCGGCGCCCTGCTGGCGGGCACCTTGGCTGGCCATGCGCTGGTCACCGGTCTGGCGGTGGGAGCTGGCAAGTGGATCGGCCAGAAGATCAGCGAGCAACTGCTCTACCGCCTCAGTGGCGGCTTGTTTCTGGCATTCGGACTGTTTGCGCTACGCCAGGCGATGGGCTGAACCCCACCCACTTGCGCTGCGCCTAAGGGACAGACCCACACCGCCAGCCTTGACTCTCCCGTTAAGTGGAGACCATACGGTGAGAGTCACTCTTGCAACGCCATGACCCCTCCCCGTTCGCCGCCGCCCGTGCGGCTGCATCGCATGGCCATCACTGGCCGGGTCTGCCCCTATGGGGAGCTGGCGGTGGCGCTGCTGCAGGAGCAGGGGATTCCCTTCGACGACCAACTGCTGCTGAGTCAGGTGGAGGTGGAGCGCTTCAAGGCGGCCCATGGCGTGAGCACCACCCCGCAGGTGTTCGCCGCGGGCGAACACATCGGCGGCTACACCGACCTGGCTCGACGGCTCGGGGTCAAGGTGCGCCAGCCAGGGGGACGCAGCTACCGGCCGGTGATCACCGTGTTTGCCACCGCAGCCCTGGTCACGCTGGCGCTTGGCAGCGGCCCGCAGGGCTTCATGGGGATGGCGTTGGTGTTGTTGGCCTGCCTGAAGCTGATGGATCCACCGGCGTTCATTCGCTCCTTTCGCCACTACAACCTGCTAAGCCGGTGGCTGGCGGGCTACGCCAGCGTGTTTCCTTACCTCGAGTTGCTGCTGGGCCTGGCGCTGTTGGCTCGCCTGGAGGCCGCACCGATTGCCCTGCTGGCGCTGGCCATGGGCCTGGAAGGCGGGGTGTCAGTGGTCAAAGCTGTCTACGTCGACAAGCTCGATCTCGATTGCGCCTGCGTGGGCGGCAACAGCCGCACCCCGCTGGGGCTGGTGAGCGTGCTGGAAAACGGCGCCATGGTGGCGATGGGGCTGTGGATGCTGCTGATGGGATGAGGCGCAGTCCGCCTGGCTTGACTCTCCTGTAGAGGGGAGACCATATGGTAAAGGCTGCCCAGCCCGATGTCATGCGCGCCTCCTCCGTTCCCGCCGCCCTGTTCGGCCTGGCCACCGCTGTCATGCTGGCCCTCCCTGGCCTGGCCCAGAGTTCCCCTGGCCCGAATCATGGCGGCCACAACCACGGCACCCACAACCATGGCGGTCACAACCATGGTGGTCACAACCACGGCGGCCATGATCACGGCAGCCAGAAGCCTGGCAACCCCGGCCATTCCGGCCATGACGCCCACGCTGGCCACGCCCACGATGTAGGGCCCGCCGGCGCCACCTACGACCTGCGCTTCATCGACGGCATGGTGCAACACCACACCGGGGCGCTGCGCATGAGCGAAATCGTCTTCGGCATCGGCCAGCCAGGTGTCGGGGCACTGGGCAAGACGATCTGGCGCGAGCAGGCCAGCGAGATCCGGGCGATGGGACTTTGGCGCAGGGCCTGGTTTCCCCAGGCGCTCGTCTATCCCGTGGCACTGGCCAGCGGCGGCGATCCCAACAGCCTCACTGGCCTCACGCGCATGAGCAAGGCTCAGATCGACGGCATGCGCATGATGAGCGCGCTCCCCACGCCTGACAACCGGGTGGTGTGGTTCCTTGAGGGCATGCTGGATCACCACGGTGGCGCCCTGGTGATGGCCCACGACGCTCTAGCCAAGAGCACCAATCCCACGATCCGGCGCTTTGCGCGCGGGGTGATCGTGGCCCAGCGGGGCGAAATCATGCAGCTGCGCCGCATGTTGGCCGTGGAGGGCCTGCGTAAGCCGGAATACAACCGCTACGACGCCCTGTTCAAGCTCTGATTCGGGCCGCATTGGGGGGCGGCTCTATGTCCCGGCTTGGGTGCAATCACCCGCTCAGGCCATGCCCCTGAGCAGGCAACGTCTGCAGCCGCGGATCACATACAACCCTGAACGGAGATGCGATAGCTGAAACCAAGCGCGCCAGGATCGTTGCTGGCACCCACCTTGAAGTTCATCTGGCTGGCCTGCTTGCCGGGAATGGCCGGGAACGGACCGAACATGCGGCCACGCCCGATCGGCGGATTCATCGTTTCATTCACCACCTGCAGGTTGCTGCCATCGCTGAATTTCATGAACGCCGCCACCGGGTAGGCGGCGTTGGCGTCGGAGGAGTTAGCGGTGAAAAAGAACTTGAAGCTGGTGTAGGGCTGGTCAACGATGAAATCGGTGTTCCAGTTGGTTTGGCCCAAGAGCCGGCCCGCACCCACCGATTTGGCCACGATCGGGCTGCCCGTGCCGCCGATCGGCTGCAGAAACTGGCAGGTGGGCGCGGCGATGGCCCCGCCTGCAGAACCGATCAGCAGTGGCGTTGCCAGCAGAGGCAGCAGGCGAGAAAGCATGGGTGCAAGGTAAGTGGCGGTGATCGTAAGGCGTTGCCGAACAGCTCAGAACGTTTCACCCCCATGGCTTGAGAACAGGCTGGTCATTTCCCCACTCCCGGCGGCCACACTTCCGCCCGCCACACACACTGCAGCCCGATTCAAGCCAGCCCCATTCACACCAGCAGCTCAGCTGTCCTCGTCGTCCCCTTCTTCCTCGCCTACGTCGTCGCCTTCCTCCTGCAGCTCCAGATTCACCACCACCGGCGCATGGTCGCTGGGCTGCTCATGGCCCCGCTCCCCCTTGTCGATCACGCAGCCAGTGGAGCAGGCCAGCAGTTCCGCACTGAGATAGATGTGATCAATGCGCCAGCCCCGGTCACGGTCCCAGGCGCCGCTGCGGTAGTCCCACCAGCTCCAGTGGCCGCTGTCGGACTCGAACACCCGGAACACGTCCACCAGCCGGTCTCCCAGTGCTGCTGTGAGCGCCTCGCGCTCCGCCGCGCTGGCCATGATGCCGCCGCTGAGGCGCCCTGGATCGTGGATGTCGCGGTCGTCACCAGCGATGTTGAAGTCACCCACCATGCAGAGCGGCACGCCTTCCTGCTCCTGGGCCTCCAGGTAACGGCGCAGACTGCCGAGCCAGGCCAGCTTGTACGCATATTTCTCCGACTTCAGGCCTGAGCCATTCGGCACGTACACGTTGAGGATCCGCACGCCGTCCACCAGGGCGCTGATCACTCGCTTCTGCTCGTCCAGCGCCACAGCTTCCGGGTCGTCCGGTAACAGGGCGCCGTAGCCGATGCGCACCTGCTCCAGCGGTAACAGGCTCAGAATTGCCACGCCGTTGTAGGCCTTCTGGCCGCTGATCGCCACCGCGTAGCCCAGGGCGGTGAAGGCAGCGGTGGGGAAGCTGCCGTCCTCCACCTTGGTTTCCTGCAGGCACAGCACATCGGGTCGCTCCCGCTGCAGCCAGTTGGTCACCTGCTCCAGTCGCATCCTGATGGAGTTCACATTCCAGGTGGCGATGCGCATGGGCGGAAGCGGCAGCCGAAGACCCTTAGCATTGACCCACGTCCTGTTTCCTTCGGTCACCCGTCATGGTCCGTCCCATGGCCCTTGCGGCCCTCGCCGTGCTCTTGCTGCCGCTGGCGTCAGCGCCGGCCTACGCCGAGAACCCCTACGCGCCTTCCACCCGGCCACAGAACGTCTTCGATGGCCCCGGTGAACGGCCCAAGAACGTGCTGGATGCCACCAACCCGATCGAGCTGATGAACCAGCTGCGCCGCGGCAGCGCCATGGACAACGCCACCAATCCGGGCGACGCCGTCGACCGCGCGCTCAGGGAGATGGAGGCGCAGCCGACGCCGGGTTCTGCGGGAGTGAAGGGGCCGTAGGCGCCGGGATCCCGCCCGCCGGCATCCTGGTTGCCGGCATTCCTGTGGTCGGGGCCGGCTTCTTTGTGTCTGTTCCCTTCGTTGGGCGCTGCAAGGGTTTCAGGCCCCAGCTGGCGGCCACCTGATCCACCCGGGCATCCCACTGCTCGGGTTTCATTGCCCGTGCGTTGGCGATCAGCTCCAACGCCAGCTTGCTGTTCCCTTGCTGCTGTTTGAGCAGGGCGCGGGCCAGCACGGGCCGCACATCGCCAGGGAAGTTGGCGGCAAGGCCGCGGTAGAGGCCATCGGCCTGCTCCAGCTGGCCGCGCTGCTGCATCAAGTCGGCGAGGATCAGGCCGATCGGCAGAGCCTGGGGCTTGAGCTGCGGCTTGGTGGCTGCCACATAGGCGGCGGTGAGCAATGTCTGGGCCTGGGCACCACGCCCCTGTTCCAGCTGCAGCAGCGCCATCAGCTGCAGGGCCTCGATGCGGTCGGGCTTGAGGTTGAGCAACTGGCGCACCTCCCGTTCGGCGCCGGCCCGATCGTTCTGGTCGCGGCGCAGCTCCGCCAGCAGCAGCCGCAACGACCAACGATCGGGCTGTTGATCCGCCATGGCCTCCAGCAACTGGGTGGCCTCCGCCGGTTGGTCGAGGGCCAGCAGCAACTGCAGCAGGCGTCGCTGCTCCACATCACTGGCCTTGCCGTCAGCCTGTTGCTGGCGCAGCCGCAGCATCTCCCGTTGCAACACCTGCCGCGATTGAAGCTCGGCGCTGCTGCTGGGGCCCTGGCGGCCGAGCCACCAGCCGCCCGTGAGCGAGGCCAGCACCAGCAGGGCCACCCCAACGGCCGCCAACAGGCCGGAGCGCCGGGAGAGGGCTGGGCCAACAGACGAACGGGGCGACATGCGCAGCGGTGGCTGCGGCAAGTCTGCCGCCTGAAGGCACAGCTAGATTCCAGAGCGGACCGCGGGCCAGTGGATCATTCCCTGTCCACGCCCCCACCACCTTGATCGCAGTGGGGTTTTTCCTGCTCTGATCCCCGTCAGCCCCATCTGCCCCATCTGCCAGCGCCCGCTCCAATGCGCCTCCATCCGATTTCTCCGGTCACCGAGCCGATGCAGTACCGGGCCATCGGCGTGGTGCAGGGCCAGTACGTCGCCACGGATCCGGAGCACGACACCCGCGGCTTGATCCGCACCGACGATGGCACCGAACTGGAAGCGGTGCTGTTGGGCCGGGTGCTGAGCCTGGTGCGGCGTCGCCTCAATCCCGACAAGCCCCATTTGTGGGTGGTGTATCCCCGCTGCCGCGATACGGGCACCCTGCACCTGCAGATCGTGGGCGTGTGGGAACCGAGCACGCTGCTGGCGGCCGAAGCAGAGGCAGCCAGTGCCAATTCCCCCGCCGATCCCGCCACCGACGCGCTGCCGGAAGGGGATGGCTACTTTTCGGTGCGCGGTGAGCTGGTGTTCACCCGGCCAGAGAGCGGCGAGCTGGTGGTCAAGGTGCGCCAGCAGGCCCGTGGCGAGGAAGCCCGCCCGCAGCCGTTCAAGCTGCAGTTGCTTGGCGAGATTCCGCTGGAGCACCTGCGTCACTTCGTGGCCTTGCAGCTGCGGCGCGATGGCCAGGCGCTGCGGGTGGAGTCCTTTGAGGTGATCGGCCCCGTGGCCCAACGGGGCACCCGCGGCGGCAAAGCACGCGGCACCGGTCGCGATGGCGCTGGTCGTGGCGCCCCACGCAGCGGCGGGCGCCGTGCCGGGGCGCCGGTGGGATCGAGCGCCGCCGGTGCGCCGTCGACCGGAACAGCGCCGGGCACCCCCGCCCGCGACCCTCAACGCACCGCCATCCGCCGCCCGGGGGCCTGAGGCCATGGCTGCGCCGGGTCCCGCAACGCCTGCGGGTGATGGCTCCACCGCCGCGCTCAACGCCGGCATCGCCGTCGCGGCGATCACCCTGCTGGCGGTGATCGGCCCGGTGCTGGGTCTTTCGCCCTGGATCATCGCCTTGGCGGCCGGCGGCGCCCTCACCGCGCTCAGCCTCGATGCATGGCGCTACGGGGGGCGCGGCGGCCATCTGCTGGCAGAAGCGCTGCCCGGCGGTGCCGCCCGTCTGCGCCGGATCGCGCTGCACGAGGCGGGCCATGCCCTCGCCGCCGACCACGACCAGCTGCCGGTGAGGCGCGTGCTGGTGGGCAGCCTTGCCTGCCTGAGGCAAGGGCTGAGCGCCAACGGCAGCACCGAATTCGAACTGCCGGCCCATGCCAAGTTGCCAGCTGAGGAGCTGCGCCGCTGGAGCCGGGTGTTGCAGGCAGGCATGGTGGCCGAAAAACTTCTTTACGGCAACTCCCGCGGTGGCGCCGACGACAAGGCCCTGCTCGGCCGCCTCTGGGGCCTCTCCGGCTTCGATGTGGCCACCGCCCAGCTGGAGCAGCGCCGGGCTCGCCGCGAGGTGGAACAGCTGCTGCGGGCGCGGCAGAGTGAGCTGGAAGGCCGCGCCGAGGCCCTGGTGGCCGCCGCCCCGCGTCTCCTGCGCAGCAGGGAGCCCCAGGTGGCACCTACCCCCGGCTAACCGCCATGGCCCTGGCCTTTCTGGATTGCCCCACCGGGGTGGCGGGCGACATGCTGCTGGCCGCCCTCTTCGATCTGGGCCTGCCCCGGTCCGTGGTGGACGGCCCCCTGGCACAACTCGGCCTGGCCGGTGCCTACCGGCTGACTGTCACCGAGGCCCGCAGCAGCGGCCAGCGCGGCACTCGCCTGTCGGTGGAGGGCCTGGAGCCGCACCCACCGCACCGCCGCTGGCTCGAGTTGCGCGAGCAGATCAATGCAGCGCCGTTGGACCCGGCCCTGAAGCAGCGGGTGCTGGGCGTGTTCACGCGCCTGGCCGAGGCCGAGGGCCGGGTGCACGGCCATGCCCCTGAGCAGGTGCATTTTCATGAGGTGGGGGCCGTTGATGCCTTGGTGGATGTGGTGGGCGTCTGCGCCGGGCTGCTGCACTTCCAGGTGGAGCCGCTGATCTGTGCGCCGCCGCCGGCTGGCCACGGCACCGTGCGCACCGCCCATGGCCTGCTGCCGTTGCCGGCGCCCGCAGTGCTGGAGTTGGCGCGTGCACGCCAGGTGCCCCTGGCCGGTGCCGCTGACCTACCGGCCGGAGAGCTCACCACCCCCACCGGCATGGCGCTGCTGAGTGAATGGGCCGCTGGCTTCGGCGCCCAGCCGTCGATGCTGCCGCGCGCGGTGGGCATCGGCCTGGGCCACCGCGTGCTCGACCGCCCCAATCTGCTGCGGCTCTGGCTGGGCGAAGCCAGTGGCCCCCCGAACAACGCGGACGCACTGCTGGAGACGGTGGTGGTGCAGCAGGCCCAGATCGATGACGCCAGCGCCGAAGACCTGGCCTTCCTGGCCGACGAACTGCGCCGGGCCGGCGCCCTGGAGGTGTTCAGCCAGACGGCGCTGATGAAGAAGGGACGCAGCGGCGTGCTGCTCAGCGTGGTGGCACGCCCGCAGGCAGCGCCGGCGCTGCGGGCGATCTGGTGGCGGCACGGCACCAGCCTCGGGGTGCGGGAACAGCTGCAGCAACGTTGGTGCCTGCCCCGCCACCTGGCCCAGGTGGACACCCCCTGGGGCCCGGTGCGGGTGAAGGTGTCGCTGCTGCCGGATGGCCAGCAACAACTCAAGGCGGAGCACGACGACCTGATCGCCTTGGCACGGCGTGAACAACTCAGCCTGCGGGAGGTGCGCGCGGCGGTGCAGCAGGCGCTCGCCGATCCGGCCGCCCTGGCCGAGCACAATGCGGCGGCGAGACAGGACCAGGACTGATGCCCAACCTGCGCCACCTGCTGACGTCCATCCCAGGCGGCGTGCGGCTGTGGGCCAGCCTGCTGAGCTTCGGCTTTCTGTTCGCCGCATTGCTGGCCAATGCGCCGCAATTGCTGGCGCTGCGGCTGGATGCACAGGGCTGGCTGTGGCTGGTGATCGGCACGGGGGTGAGCCTGCTGAGCCTGGTGGTGAACGGGCTGGCCTGGAGCGTGGGTCTGTATTGGCTGGGGGCACAACCCCGCTGGGACACCTGCGTGCGGCTCTACCTACGCAGCAACCTGCTCAAATACCTGCCCGGCGGGTTCTGGCATCTGGCCTCCCGCGTGCAGTCGCTGCGCGCAGGGCCGCCAGCGCCGGTCGCTGATCTGCCCCCCCCGCAGGAGCCCCATCCGCTGGCGAGCCGGGCGCCGGTGGGCACGGCGTTGGCGTTGATGGCCGTGCTGCTGGATCCGTTGCTGGCGGCGAGTGCCGCCCTGGCGCTGGTGCCGCTCGGGGGCTGGCAGGACGGGCTGGCTTTGCTGGCGCCGCTGCCGTTGATCGGGCTGCTGCCGCGCTGGTCGAATCGGCTGTTGGGACGGCTGCAACGGCAACGGGCGCGTCAGCTGTCGCTCGAAGACGGCACCAGCACGCTGCCGCCGGTGGCATTGCCCGGCTACCCACTGCTACCCCTGCTGGCCCAGTTCCCGTTCGTGTTGCTGCGCTTCGCGGGCTTCGCCTGCGCCGTGATGGCCTTCGATCAGCAGCTGGCACTCAGCTGGCCGCTCTGGCTGGCGGGATTCGCCCTGGCCTGGACCGCCGGACTGGTGGTGCCGGGTGCCCCCGGCGGGCTGGGGGTGTTTGAAGCCGTGCTGGTGCTGCGGCTGGGCGCTCAGGTGCCGGAACCGCCGCTGCTGGCCGTGGCGCTCAGCTATCGCGTGCTGGTCACCGTGGCCGACCTGTTGGGAGCACTCACGGCCCGCCTGGATGAACGCCTGGCCGGCGAACGCGCCTGATCGGCACCATGGCGGGTTGCCGACGAGACATCCGCGTCGCCCGGACCGGCCCAGACCCGGTGACCTCTGAACACTCAAAACAACAGGATGATGCGGCGGGTATTCGCAACAGCATCTATTGTTGAGAAGCGCAGCTCCACCCCGGTGCCAACCCGTTCAACCGCTGGAGCAGGGACGGCTACCCAGGTTCCGGCTACCCCGATTCCCGAGGGGCTGCGCAACAGCCTGCATGGCCGCGGGCAGCGGCTGACGCCCCAGCGGCAACGGGTGCTTGACCTGTTCCGCCGTATCGGTGAGGGCAGCCACCTGAGCGCCGAGGAGGTGCACCAACGGCTGCTGGGCGAGCAGACGCGGGTGTCCCTGGCCACTGTTTATCGCACGCTGCGCCTGCTGAGCGCCCTGGAGCTGCTGCGAGAGCTGGAGCTGCCCGAGGGGGGACGCCGCTTCGAACTGGCCAGCGACAGCCACCGTGATCACCACCACCTCGTCTGCGTGAACTGTGGCCGCACCGAGGAGTTCGACAGCACTCAGGTGATGGCGGCTGGCGAAGCGGCGGCCACCACCCATGGCTTCAGGTTGATGGAATGTGTGCTTACCGTGCGGGCGCTGTGTCCCCGTTGTGCCGCTGCTGCGCCCCTCTGAGCGGCACCACAACGGTGGCTTTCGGGGTGTCATCCGCCTCAGCAGGGCGCTGCGCACTGGAAAAGCCCATCACTGGGGCGCTGAGGCCCAGCTGTTGATGGGCCCAGTTGGTGGCCAGTGCGGCCAGCAGGGAGGCACGGTCACCGCGGATGCGAAGCATGGGGAATGGGGCGGGAATGGCCTCAGGTTGGGTTGACTCCGCGCCGACGCCAGCACCAGCACCACACGCAACGCGCCCAAATGACACCAGACGTCGTTGCCAAGGCCAATACCGCCAGGGCTCATGCCCTCTCTCATCCGCACACACGCGCTGTGGTATGCCCGCCTCTGCCCGGCAGGAGATCGTCTGCAAGAGAGACCCAGCGCGAAAACCGATGTCCCGTCCGATGCCCGGCCTTGCAATTACCAGTTGCTATTGAGAACCACTTGCAAAAAGGCGGCATTGCTGTTTAGAGTGCGAGTCATTCTCAATAAGCAGCGTCCGTGAGTTTCCGCTTCCTGCCCGATCAGCCCGCGGCCGCCGTACGCATGCCCATCGGTCAGACCGTGCTGCTCGACCCCCTGCACCGCCCCAGCGGCAGCTGCATCGAGGTGCTCGAAGGCATCGCCCGCGTCTACTGCCCCTGCGAGGAAACCGAGGGCATGACCCTCGCCTTTCTCCAGCCGGGCGATCAGCTGCGCACTGACCGCCTCTGCAGCGAAGGGGTCTGCGTGGAGGCACTCACGCCTCTCTGCTTCCGCAGTGATGGCGAAGCGGGCACAAGCGATGGCTTCGACCCAGTCAACGAATGGACCCTGCAACTGCTGCGCATCCGGCACCTGGGCAGCGCGGAGCAGCGCCTGCACGCCCTGTTCGGCCTGCTGGTGCGCCGGCTGGGGCGCCGCTGTGGACCCTGGTGCGACCTGCCCTTCCGCCTCACCCACGAACGCATCGGCGAACTGATCGGCACCACCCGGGTTACCACCACCCGGCTGATTTCGCGGATCCGACAGGCGGAGTTGCTCGAAGCCTCCAGCGGGCAAAGCGGCATGCGCCTGGCGCCCTCTCTGGTGGAGTCCGCCCCGCTGGCGGCCGCCTGAACGCAGCTGTGATCGTGGTGTTTTCTCCCTCCTTCCTGCCTCCTTCCACACAGGAGATCTGCCGTTCAAGCCCCTCTCACAGCCGCCCCGCAGACAGTCTGCTGGGCAGCCTTTGCCGCGAGATGGGCAAGGTGCTGAGCCGGCGCCGCCAGATCCACGCCCAACTGCCGCGTTGCCGCGACGCTGGCTTGATTCACAGGCTGCACCGTGAGTTGGAGCGGATGGCCGCTCGCCAGGCTGAAGTCCATGCCGTTGGCCTGGCCTTGCGCAAAACGCCAGGCCTTGATCCGTTCGGTGTTGCCTTCCTGGTGGAGCTCTGCCGTCGCCGCAGCCAGGCCTGATCAGGACGGGTCTGGCTTGGTTGTGGCGGGAGGTCAGTCCGCCAACTTGGCGGGGCCTGCTTTGCCGCCGGCCAGTTCGGCATCAAGAATCAGCAGCGCCGCCGGTTCGCCGCCAGACAGCCGCCAGCGACCGAGACGGTGGGCCGCCTCATCTTCAGAAGCCGTTTGATTGTCAATCAACGGGTCGAGAAATACTGTGGTGCGCACATCGCCCGATTGCTCAGCCAATGCATAGAGTTGGTTCAGCGATGTGGTCACATCCACTTCCATCTGAAAGACAGAAGTGAGAATGTCTTCGATGTCGTTCCACACCTGCTTGGGCGCATTGATGCTGCCGAGGGCCACTGGTTGTCCCCGCACCACCAGATAGTCGGCGAATAGGCCCGCATGGTTGCGTTCCTGATCCGATTCTTCCTTGAAGGTGCGGGAAAAGCCGCGCAACTCGCGCTCGGCGAACCAAACGGCCAGAGCCCAATAAGCGGAACTGGCGTTCAACTCCATCGCCAGATGCTGCTGGAGAGCCTCAAGCAGCGTTTCCTGCATGGGCTGGGCCACCGGCCGCCCGCCGCTTTGGAGGGTGCTGGTGGCGTGCTGCGTGCCGAGAACCATATTTGTAAAACCGTTTGGTGTGCGCTCAGTTTAGGGAGGCTGCTGGTCGAACAGTTCAGCCGCATGATCCGGCACAGCTCCATGTTCGATTTGTCACATGTTGAAGGTGCTGGTGCTGAGATCTGTGTCGTCTGAGCCTCCTAATATTCATGCAGCAACTTTTGATGCCATGGCCGCTCCGGCCGCGCCGCCTGAACAAACCACAGCGATGAAGCAGCGCCGCGATCGCATCCGTGTTTCCAAAAAGAAAGGCTGCAAACGCTCGAAGTGCTCGAACTGGAAGGGCGGCTGCTGCCGTTGCGGCCGGTCTTAACCCCTCCAATGCTGGTCCGGCCGGCGCTCTGTTCGTCAACCGAACACCCCCTTTTTTTAGGTCTGTTTCATGCTCCAGCCCCTTGGACCGGATGGCGTTTCGTCATCTGGTGCCCATTCTCTGTACGCGATCGAGCTGGAGGGTCTTTGGCATCGCTTTGCCGCTCGCTCAAGTGGGTCGATATGGACCATGCAAGGCATTGATCTGCGGCTCGAACGCGGAGAGCTGGTGGGTTTGCTGGGGCCTTCCGGGTGCGGCAAAACCACCCTGCTGCGCCTGATCGCCGGCTTTGATTGGCCGGAGCGTGGGGTGATCCGCCTGGCCGGCCGCGAAGTGGCCGGACCCACCCACTGCCTTGCTCCGGAGCGCCGCGGTGTGGGCATGGTGTTCCAGGATTACGCCCTTTTCCCCCACCTCACCGCCTGGAGCAATGTCTGTTTCGGCCTGAAGCGCCGCCAGAACAACGACCGCGCTGCTTGGTTGCTGAACCTGCTGGGCTTGAGCGAGCTGGCGCAGCGCTATCCGCACGAACTCTCCGGTGGTCAGCGCCAACGGCTTGCCTTGGCACGCGCGCTGGCACCGGAACCGGCGGTGGTGCTGCTTGATGAGCCCTTCTCCAACCTTGATGTCGAAGTGCGGCTGCGGCTGCGCAGTGAGCTGCCCACCGTGCTGGCCCAGTGCGGCACCAGCGGCCTGCTCGTCACCCACGACCCTGAAGAGGCGTTGGCGATCTGTGATCGGGTGGCCGTTCTTCACGACGGTCGGCTGCACCAGTGCGCCAGCCCACAGCAGCTGGTCAATCAACCTGCCACCTCCTTCGTTGGGCGGTTCGTGTTGCAGGGAAACGTGCTGCCTGCCTGGTGGCAAGGCTCAGATCTGCACACATTGCTGGGGCCGGTGCCGACGCTCAGCCCGTCATCCTTCCAGCGTTTGAGCGGGCGGGAAGCATCCCTGGAGGTGCTGGTCAGCCCCAACGATATTGAGCTCGACGCCGACGATTCCGGCGCCGCCAAGGTGATGGGCCGTGAGTTTCTAGGCCATACCTGGCTCTATCAGGTGGAGCAGGGGAATGTGCGGCTGCGGGTCAGACGGCCCATGGACCTGCCGCTGCAGATCGGTCAGCACTGTGCCTTGCGCCTGCGGCCTGCGGCTGTGGTATCAACCTTCCCAGCCGACTCCAGCCTTCAACCCACGCTGGTTACAAGCTGAAAAAAAACTCCCCCAGCCCACCAGATGAGGGAGTCCGTCTCCGCCATGAGTGTGGAATGGATCGGGCGGGGTGGGTGTCTCGTTCGGCGCCAGTTGCTGTCTCCTTCAGCGCCAGTTGCTGTGGCCGAAGGCACCACTGAATCGAAGGATAACCACCAGCTGCAGATCAGCCTTCTGGGTCGTAGTCGATGCGCATCCATAGGGTGCGGTGGCTGTCTGCCTTCATCAGCAATTCAAGGTGCTCACGTTTCAGGCAACGGGCGGCCTCGGTGTCGTTCTGCTGCTCCAGCTGAGCAATTCGCTGGAAGCACCACTGCTGAAGGTCGTGGAGTTCATCGGTGCGCTTCTTGGTGCGCTCTTCCACCGGCAGGCTGGGAAGATCACCGTGGGGTTCGTTGGCCATGGGGAATGCAGTGGGAAAGTGAGTGTTGACTTAGGCGTGAAAGCGAGTGCGGAACTCAGTGTGAACAGATGAGGCTCATGGACTGCAGAATCAGCTGTGCAGACTTTGGCCAGAGGCCTTGGCCCACAAATCGAGGCCTGCAGATTGCAATCTGCAGAATGTGATCTCTGAATTCTCTCCAAACCACCAGGCGCCCATGGCGATGAAAGTTACCAGTGGTGGTGATCGATGCTCCTAACAGCAGCCGTGCGCAATCGCCCACATCACCCTGGGCAGCCACAGCTACCTTTCGATGTCGATCTGGCTGCGGGAGAAAGATCTGGCCGGCTTCTCTGAATACATGCTCAACAAAAGCAATGAAGAGCGAGGTCACGCCTCCCGCATGATCGACTATCTGCTCGATTGTGATGAACAGGTGATCCTGCCCACGATTCAGTCACCGCAGCGCGCCTGGGATTCCACCCAGGCACTGTTCGATCAGGTGTTGGTGATGGAGAAAGCAGTTACCGCCTCGATTAACCACCTTTACACCTTGGCTGAGGCGGACGGGGAACGAAGCGCTTCCGCCATGCTGGATTGGTTTGTCGAGGAGCAGATTCAAGAAGAGGCAGAGGCTCGCTTTGTGTTGCAGCGCCTGCGCTTGGCAGGCGACAACTCCGCTGCCTTGCTGCTGCTGGATCAACAATTTCTGGATGGCACCGCCCTCGCCAGCGTGAAGCGCGCGGGCAACCGCTATCGGGGCGCCGTTGGAAAGGGCACAGAGTGAATGGTTCATTGATACAAGCTTCCGTACGCAATCACCAGGTAAGTTGTATTCAATCTCGCATCAATGGTGCCGTGATCAACTTAAATTGGCACTGCCTCGCGCAAGCTTGATGCAATCTTATGGAAACCCAAAAGTCAACCATGACTGGTGGGCAGGAAATTCACTGGTGACCAATGAAGCTGGAACCCTTTATTTATGCACACGCCGCCCATGCCGGCTTGATCATGTTCTGGGCAGGCTCCTTCACCATCTATGAGCTGAGCCGCTACAACGCTGCCCAACCGATGGGCGAGCAGGGCCTGATTCTTCTGCCCAACCTGGCGCGCCTCGGTCTTGGTGTGGGTGATGGTGGGGTGATCACCCACGCGGAGCCGATCATCGCCATCGCGGCCTTCCATCTGGTGAGCGCTGCCGTGCTGGCAGCCGGGAGAATGTGGCATCTGTTCCGAGCTCCCACCGACCTCTCCACCACGCAGGGTGGTGCGAAGCGCTTCAACTTCAGCTGGGATGACCCTGCCAAGCTTGGGGTGATCCTGGGCCATCACCTGATCTTCCTCGGCTTAGGTGCCATTGCCTTCGTTGAATTTGCGCAGCGGGTGGGCATCTATGACCCTGCCTTGCAAGCTGTGCGTGCCGTGCAGCCGCACGTGGATCTGGCAACGATCTGGGCCTATCAAACCAGCTTCCTCTCCATCTCCAGCCTGGAGGACGTGATCGGCGGCCACGTGGTGATCGCCTTCATGCTCACCTTCGGTGGTGTGTGGCACATTCTGGTGCCTCCATTTGCTTTCGCCCGCAGGCTGCTTGTGTTTTCAGGTGAATCCATCCTGTCGTACTCGATTGGAGCTGTT
>ERZ888423.1759-NODE-1759-length-17705-cov-7.335524_pt1 | contig 17705 bp, 19 predicted proteins | sample MGYA00520523_ERZ888423 | MGnify/ENA primary metagenome ERZ888423 (study PRJEB32303, sample SAMEA104408611) | aquatic metagenome | biome: Brackish water; feature: Pelagic; material: water | place: Baltic Sea | collected 2014-06-08T10:24:00 | depth 30,27 m ...
ATCCTCTACCTGACTCTGTTTAATGGGCGACCATGGTCTCTGACTATTGCGCGAAGCAATAAACCACGCAAAGGCAAATGCTAGGAGGTACATAATACCGTACCAGTGAATTTGCAAAGGCCCAAACTCATGGCCCGCGACAGTAAAGGGGCCTATGGCGAGGGCGACAGGATCAATGGCTGGATAGAGTAACATCGGCTTTCTCGACAGTGAATTTTGGACAGATCATAACTTTTTATGCCTTGAGCTACCATGCAGGGTGACGAATAAATCAATAAAAAGCTACACTGCGCCGCATGTGTCTTCTCGCCTTTGCTTACAACTCCCACGCCGATACGCCTTTGGTCGTCTGCTCTAACCGCGACGAGTTTTATCAGCGCCCCACACTGCCCATGCACTGGTGGCCGGAGACGTCTATTCTTGCCGGCAGAGATGAGCAGGCTGGGGGCACGTGGCTGGGGCTGTCGCGGAGCGGGCGTTTTGCCGCTGTGACCAATTTTAGAGATCTCAGACATCCGACCTTTGATGGTGAAAAGCCTCTTTCCCGCGGGCACCTTGTCAGTGACTTTCTCGGCGCAGATAACAACGCGCGCGAATGGTCGCAATCGATTAATCACGAAATGGACAACTACGGCGGCTTCAATTTATTGATTTTTGATGGTCGCGAGCTGCTCTACATCAACAATTACACTAAGCAGACCACTCCTTTGGCAGCCGGTGTTTATGCGCTGAGCAATCATTTACTCGACTCACCCTGGCCGAAGGTAGATTACGCGCGAACTCAACTGCGCAGCGCACTGCAAACGGCTGAGTCAGGGAGCTGGGATATGCAAAATCTCGCCAGTCTGTTGTCTCGGCAAACACCCTATCCAGATGACCAACTGCCCAGCACAGGGGTTCCGCCGGAATGGGAGCGACTGTTGTCGTCACCGATGATCAGCGCCGAGGGCTACGGAACACGGGCATCAACTGCCGTGGTCATTAGCGCATCTGGGAAAATCGCGGTTGCAGAGAAAAGCCATCAGCCCGGTGGCGATAGCCACTGCGAGGTTTTTACATTTTAGCCGAAGCGCTTGATGTGGAAGCAGGTAGACCCGGACGATAGAGCTTTGATAGCGCGGGACGATTTAGCGCATCCGACAAAAACTGCGTCACAGCATCGGCATCGGACATGCGCAGCGCGCGCTTCGCCAAATTCTTCGCTTCTTCTTTTGTCACTTGATTCAGCATTGACTTCACCTTCAGCAAGCTGTTGGCACTCATGGACAAATGCTCGTAGCCAAGCCCTAGCAACGTCACCGCGCCAAGGGGATCGCCCGCCATCTCACCACACACGCTCACCTCACAGTGAACCGCAGCCGCCTGCTCCTGAATTGACTTCAGCGCACGCAACACCGCTGGATGCAATGTATTGTAGAGATTGGCCACCCGGGGGTTGTTGCGGTCGACAGCCAGTAAATATTGCGTCAAATCGTTGGTTCCAACCGAGAGAAAATCGACGCAACGGCCAAACTCTTTCACTTGATAAACCGCCGCCGGCACCTCGATCATGGCCCCGACCTCTGGTCTTTGAATATTGTATCCCTCCTCTTGGGACAACTCCCCATAGGCGCGCTGAATAAGCTCTAAAGCACGCTCCAGCTCCGCCATGCTGCTGATCATCGGCAGCATAATGCGCAAGTTGTTCAACCCTTCACTGGCGCGGAGCATTGCCCGAATCTGGGTGAGAAATATCTCTGGATGATCGAGGGAGATACGAATGCCGCGCCACCCCAAAAACGGATTTTCTTCTTCAATTGGGAAATAGGGCAGGGCTTTATCACCACCAATATCCAGTGTTCTCATGGTCACAAATTGCGGGGCAAAGGCCTGCAGCTGCTCGCGATAAATAGCTGTCTGCTGGCTTTCTGTCGGGAAGCTGGTGCGCATAAAAAACGGGATTTCAGTGCGGTACAAGCCAACCCCTTCAGCACTGGCTTTCAGTGCAGCGGCGATATCTTGGCGCAGACCAGTGTTCACCCACAGGGAAACGGGAAAACCGTCTGGGGTCACACAGGGAACATCGCGGAGCTTTTCGAGATCTTTCAGCAGCAATTTTTCTTCGCGTTGACGCTGAATATACGTGCGACGCATGGTTCGGCTGGGGCGACTGATAACATCACCACTAAAGCCATCAACAATAATCTCATGACCCTCAACCTCACCCCAGGGGAGATCGACGGCGCCCATAATCGTCGGCACGCCGAGCGCGCGCCCGACAATCGCCATATGGGAGTTGCTTGAACCGCGAACCGAGACAATGCCCACCAGCCGCTCAACTGGGATATCAGCTAGAGCCGACGCGGAGAGATCTTCACCAACAAGAATAATGCGGCGCGGCAACGGTAGATTCTTTTTTTGACCGTCTTGCAGATAGCTCAGCACGCGACGGCCAAGGTCGTTGATATCAGCCGCCCGCTCCCGCAGGTAGGGGTCCTCCATCTTGCGAAAAGCGCGCACATGCTGGAGCACAACAGAACTCCACGCACTTTGCGCCGCTTTTCCCTGCAATATAGCCTCAATCACTTCGCCGCCAAGAGAGCGGTCATCCAGCAGTCGAATATAAACTTCGAAAAGCGCAAACTCATCCGTGCTCAGCTTACCTTCGAGGCCACTGCCAAGGCTGCGCATATCTTTTTTAACTGACTCCAGCGCAAATCTGAACATTTCAATTTCTGCAGGGATATCCGTGACAAAACGCTCCGGAACCGACGCCAAATCTGCACTCGACGACACCAAGACTGCGCGCCCAATGCCCACCCCGGGGGAGCTGGGAATTCCGTGGAAAACCGCTTCGCGAGTTTTGCCCCGTCCCACAGAAGCCAACTGGCGCAGGGCACCTGTAGCTTCAGCATGGGCGATCGCGCCAGACAACTGGGCACAGACGGTGACCACAAATGCCTCTTCCTTCGCCTTAAATTTGCGCCGCGTCTCTTGCTGCAAGACAAGAACACCCAGCACTTTGCGATGATGAATAATCGGGACACCCAAAAACGAGTGGAAAGGACTTTCACCCGTCTCTTCGAAATAGGCGTAATTGGGGTGTTTGTCGGCATTCTCTAAGTTGAGCGGCTCTTCACGCGCGGCGACCAAGCCCACCAGACCCTCGCGCATGGCAAGGCGCACCTTGCCGATCGATTCACTGCGCAGCCCCTCGGTAGCCATCAGCACATAGCGCTGATCAGCCTCATCAAACAGGTAGACCGAGCAAACACCCGCCTGCATCGCGGAGCGCACTTCGCGAACAATAATCGTCAGAACTTCCGGAAGACTGCGGGCGCTGTTTACTTCCTGGACGATATTGCGCAGTGAAGCCAGCATGTTTAAAGAGCCTGCGTCGGAAGCGAGGCTTGGAAGCGCGCATTGAGTGGGGAAAACTCGTGAAGCGCATTGCGATAGACGCTGCGCTTAAAAGAAATAACAGAGTGCACTGGATACCAGTAATTAACCCACTGCCAATGATCAAACTCAGGCGTGCCGCTGGTGTCGAATCTCACCTTTGCAGGATCGCAGGTCATCTCCAAGAAAAACCAGCGCTGCTTTTGGCCAATACACAGGGGCTTAGAGTGTTTGCGCTGCATTTGCAGTGGTATATGGTAGCGCAGCCATTTTTTTGAGCGCTGGACAATTTTCACATCGTCCGACTCTAGACCCACCTCTTCATAAAGCTCTCTATAAAGTGCGTCTTCGGCGCTTTCACCGGGATCAATTCCGCCCTGCGGAAACTGCCACGCATTTTGGCCGAGCCGTTTTGCCCAAAATAGGTGCCCTTTGCCATCGCCTATCACAATAGCAACATTAGAGCGAAAACCGTCCTTATCTACCAAAATGGATCTACCTTTTCATCATGCATGAGTGCGAGGCCATTGTTCCATAGTCTCGCAGGTTGGGCAATTTTCTCTTGAGACCGAGACCGCCGGTGGTTATCCTCTTGCCTCTTCAAACGCAACGGACAAATGCGCCATGGCTCTCGCTATTTTCGACCTCGACAACACCCTAATCGCTGGTGACAGCGATCACAGTTGGGGGCAATTCTTGGTCTCAGAAAAGCGCGTCGACGCAGAGCAGTTTGAGCAGATCAATGACCGATTCTACGCTGATTATGTCGCTGGTAACTTAGATATTTTTGCTTACCTCGCGTTTTCACTGCGACCGCTGACAGAAATTCCTGCGCCGGAGCTGGAACAACTGCACAGAAAATTTATGCAAACAGTCATCACCCCGCTGCAACTGCCTAAAGCCCATGCGTTGCTGCAAAAACATCGCGATGCCGGTGACCGACTGTTGATTATCAGCGCCACCAATCGCTTTGTGATTGAGCCCATTTGCCAAAGCCTTGGCGTGACCGAACTGTTGGCCAGCGAGCCGGAAAAAGTGAATGGTCGCTACACCGGCAAGGTGTTCGGTACCCCCACCTACCAACAGGGCAAAGTCATACGCCTGCAAGAATGGTTAGCAGCCGAGAAAGAGAGTCTCGAGGGCAGTTGGTTTTACAGCGACTCGATCAACGACTTGCCGTTGCTCTTAGAAGTCGACAATCCAGTGGCGGTTGATCCCTGCGAGAAGTTAAAACGAGAAGCAACAGAGCGACAGTGGCCGATTATTTCTCTGCGCAATAGTTAGTCACTATCGCCAACTGGCTCAAAACGCGCAAAGAAAAACCCCGCGACAGGCGCGGGGCTTAGCATTCCAGTAACCGTGGAGAAAACCTTACTCTTCAATCGAGGCTGCGTAAGTGTCTGCATCCATCAAATCGTCCAGATTCTCACCATCGGCTGGCATAACTCGGAACAACCAACCGTCGGCATAGGGTGAGCTGTTGACGGTTTCTGGCTCGTCTTCAAGCGCTGGGTTTACCTCAACCACTTCACCGGTGATCGGCGAATAAATATCTGACGCCGCTTTTACCGACTCTATCACCGCAACTTCAGCACCTGCATGAACCTGTGCGCCCACCTCGGGCAACTCGATATACACGATATCGCCAAGAGCGTCTTGCGCATGATCGGTAATACCGATAAGTACGCTGCCGTCACTCTCCAATCTCGCCCATTCGTGACTGCTGGCGTATTTAAACTCTGCTGGGAATTCGCTCATTACTTCTCTCCTATCTCTCACTCATACCGTCATTAAGATTCTGAACCCGGCGGGTCATCCATCCAAGCTTCGGCATTCTACTGATGAACCGCAAGAAAGATAAAGTAATTTTCGAGAAGTCGTGACCATCTCGGCCAAATCTGTAAAATACCCGCCATCGAAACATCCGCTTTTACTTTACTGCCAACCACTAGGAAGCCATTAATGCTACCCAAACGACTCAGCCACAATTTTCTTTTTTCGGCGCTCGGCCTCGCCCTCTCTGCCATGGCGTCAGCCGATCAACTGGTTCTCACCAACGGCGACACCCTCAGCGGCGAACTCCAAGAGCAGACAGATACCTATGTGATTTGGCAGTCTGACAATTTCGGCGCGCTCAAAATTGCCGCGAAAAGAATTGCAACAATCAACGGCCTGTCACTAAACGCAAACAAAGCACCTGTCTTCAGAAATACCTATAAAGGCGGCCTGTCCTTTACTGGCGGTTTTGCCAGCGGCAACCAAAAGCGTGAAGACTGGGACTTGGAGAGCAATGTTGAGTGGCGCGAAGGTGATTTTCGCCACAGCTCAGACGTCAATTTCGAAAGCCACAGCCTCGCAGGCTCTGAGCCCAAAGAAGAATTTGCATTGGGCCACTCGGTAGACTGGTTTTTCCAAGAAAAATGGTACCTCAGCAATGGTTTAGCTTGGTGGGGTGACGATGATCGGTCCGTCGATCATTTCTACTCTGTTGGCTCAGCTATCGGTCGCCAGTTCTGGGATACGCCAGCGAAGTCGCTCTCGGCCGAGACCGGTCTGGTGTGGATCAGCGAGTCCTTGAACGACCAAACAAAAGACCAGCGCTTAACCTGGAGCTGGGCCGCAGACTATCGCCGCAACCTAATGCACAGAATGGAGCTGTTCCACACTCACAAGGTACTTATTGCCTTGACCGATTTTGAAGACACGGAGCTGCGCGCCAACTTGGGCTTAAGAGTGCCTGTGGTTGAAAATTTATTCACTGAAATCAAACTTGAATGGATTTTTGACAACCAACCCGCTGACGGCAAGAAGCCCACCGACACCCAGCTGTCTATTGGCGTGAACTACGGCTGGTAAAGGTTCGAACTCAACGCATAAGCGCAATCGGCGGCTCGTTCAGGGCTGCCAGTTGTTCGCGCAGTTCCAGAATATGGTCGCTCCAGTAGCGCGGCGAGTTAAACCAGGAAAAGGCGCGCGGAAAAGCTGGATCGGACCAGCGTTTAGCAATCCAAGCACTATGATGCATGATACGCAGCGTGCGCATCACCTCAATCAGTTGCAACTCCCGCAGATCGAAATCATAAAATTCGCTGTACCCTTCAACAATTTCAGCCATCTGCGCAGTCTGCTCAAAACGATCACCGGACAACAACATCCATAAATCCTGAATCGCAGGGGCCATGCGCGCATCATCAAAATCGACAAAGTGTGGGTTATCGTCGCGCCATAAAATATTGCCCGAGTGGCAATCACCATGTACGCGTATGCGCTTGATCGGGCCATAATCCGCCAAAATCTGATCAATTTTTTTCAAAATATCCAATGCCAAGCTGTCGTACGCCAAGCGCAGACCATCTGGCATAAAACCGTCGCTGATCAGCTTAAAGGAATCCCAACCAAACGCCTGGCTGTCTAGCTGCGGCCGATACTTGAAAGGCCGCGCCGCGCCAATGCCGTGAATTCGTCCCATCAGTCGGCCGAGAATAAATAAATTATCGAGATTATCGAGTTCTGGGGCATGACCGCCGCGGCGCTCATAGAGCGCAAAACTAAAACCATCGTAGCTGTTCAAACTTGCACCATCGGCGCTGACCCAGGGCGCGACAACAGGCAATTCCTGTTCAAGCAAATCGAAACAGAAAGCGTGCTCCTCCAAAATCTGTTCACGGCTCCAGCGCTCAGGACGATAGAACTTGACGATCATGGGCGTCTTTTCCTCGATGCCAATTTGGTAGACCCGATTTTCATAGCTGTTCAGCGCCAACAAGCGGCCATCACTAACAAAGCCTAAACTTTCTACGGCATCTATCAGAAGGTCAGGGGACAACCGATCAAAGGGGTGATTTTCAGATTCAGACATCGAGGGCAACCGGCTTGTGGAGTAGCCCCAGTTTACACGGGCCGACGGACGTTACCTAGGAGACTGTAGATGTTGGTGAAGAGATTAATCGGGGGTTACTTTAGAGCGCAGGGACTTCTGCTTGCCATGCTGAGTTTTCTTGTCCATTCGCTTAATTTGCGAGCCCCAAGTTGGCTTTGTTGGTCTGCGTGGTTTCGGTGTGTAGGTCACCTGTCGCAACAGCTGCTGCAATCGCTGCAGCGCATCTGTGCGATTTTTTTCTTGGCTGCGCGATGTTTGGGCTTTGATAATCACTACGCCATCTTTTGAAATGCGCTGATCACCCAACTGCAACAGTCGCTGCTTGATCGTATCAGGCAGCGAAGAGCTGCTTATATCAAAACGCAGATGGATCGCAGAAGAGACTTTGTTGACGTTTTGCCCGCCAGGGCCTTGAGAGCGAACCGCGGTTAGTTCAATTTCGCTCTCCGGAATAGAGACCGCCGCTGAGATAAATACCACCCGTCAGGCCTCGACAAATTCAAAGCGAGGAACCGTTTTACCTCCAACCTCGACCGTTTCCAAAAACATCGCCAAAGGCCGAACCCAAAGTCCAAAATCGCCATACAGCGTTTTGTAAACCACCAGTTTCTCATCTGTTTCGCTGTGCTGAGCCACACCCACAACTTCGTAAAGACTGCCTTTGTAATGCCTGTAAATACCGTTCTCAACGCTCATATCAATCCCTGCTGACAATCACAGACTGACTTATCACCTTGCCGAGCGAGACCGTCAAGTGATCACCCGCCGCCAGCGGGCCCACTCCAGCGGGAGTTCCTGTGAGCAAAACATCCCCGGGCAAGAGGGTGAAAAACTGGCTGATATAAACAAGCAAGGGGATCACGTGGGTAAGCATATCAGTCGTGTGGCCGTCCTGTTTCAACACACTATTTTGGTGCAGCTGAATGGTTTGGTTCTGGAGATCGCCGACACGCACTGGCGAGACAAAGGGCGAGATCGGACAAGCGCCGTCGAAGGCTTTGGCCTTCTCCCACGGCAAGCTTTTCTCTTTTAACTGCGTCTGCAGATCGCGCAAGGTCAAATCTAGCGCGACGCCAACGCCAACAACCGCGGCTTCAGCTTGCAGGGCGTCACACTGCTGCAACCTGTCTCCAATCAATATCGCCATCTCGGTTTCAAAGTGGCACGCGCCAAAACGCTGAGGAATTGAAATCGTCGAGCCCAAGCCGACAAGGGCCGTGCTCGGTTTGATAAACAATACTGGCTCGGTGGGAATGGGGTTGTTTAACTCTTTGGCGTGCTCTGCGTAATTGCGTCCAACACAGACAACTTTGCCCACTGGCAGCGCGCTGGATTGCCCATCAATACTATGGTGGTAACTGGTCATGCTGTTCCTTGATGTTTTACGAATCAATCGCCCGAAGTGGCGCTGTTTTTAGTTGATTTGAATAGGTAGGTTGTCGCTCAGTCGCAACGCGCCCTTCACAATGCGATATATCACCCAGATCGTCAGAATCATCCAAGCGACACCGCCCAGCATCAATAGCCAGAGCACCAGACCGACAACCCACCAAAGTAGTGCATACCAAAATGTCGTGATCTGCCAGCGAAAATGGCTCTCCAGCCAGGTGCCTCTGACAGAGTCGAGTTTGAGGTAATTCACCATCGCGCCGACAACCCAAGTCAAACCACCGGTCACCAGTCCCAAACCCTGCAAAATATAAACCAGCATCACGAGCTTGCGGTCGTTGGGCGCAGGCTCAAGACTAAAACTTTCTAGAGGATTATCGTTCATGATAACTCGTCAAATACCTTTCCCGGATTCAAAATACCGTTCGCATCGAACGCACGCTTTATACTTCGCATCATCGCCATCTCTTCCGCGGAGCGCGAGTAGTGTAAGTAATCTTTTTTCAGCAGGCCAACGCCGTGCTCGGCCGAAACACTGCCTTCGTACTTAGCTAAAAGCTGACCAATCTCGCTGCTGACATTGACACACTTGGCGTGAAATTGAGCCACTTCAAGGGTCTCAGGTTTAAGAATGTTGAGGTGCAAGTTGCCATCGCCAATATGACCGTACCAGACCACCTCAAAATCGGGATACTGGCGCGCCACCAACTCGTCGACCTCGCGAAGAAATTCAGGCATGCGCGAAACACGCACAGAGATATCATTTTTATAGGGCTTCCAGTGCCACAATGTTTCCGAGATATCTTCACGAAGCTTCCACAGATTGCTCGCTTGACTCAGACTCTGGCTCAACACACCGTCCAACACCCAGCCGCTTTCGACGCAGGTCTCAAAGATCGCCATGGCCTGCTCCAACACCGCTTCGCTGCTGTTTTCAAACTCTAGCAAGGCATAAAAGGGCGCCTCTGTCTCAAAGGGCTTTGGGTGGCCGCGGTGGGCAGTCACTTTTTCCAGCGCCTGCTGCGAGAAAAACTCAAACGCACTGAGATCGATGTCAGTGGAGAAACACCGCAACACATCCATGATGGCTGGGAAATCTGCCACACCCAACACCATGACAGACGACTCCAGCGGTGGGCGCGTCAACTGAATAGTCGCTTCACAAATAAGCCCCAACGTGCCCTCAGAGCCGATAAACAAGTGCCGCAAGTCGTAGCCAGTGTTGTTTTTTGCCAGCCCTTTGTTTAATTCAAGAACGTCGCCATTGCCCGTCACCACTTTCAAACCGGCCACCCAATTGCGGGTCATGCCATACTTAATCACTTTGATGCCGCCGGCATTGGTGGCGATATTACCGCCGATCTGACTCGAACCTGTTGAGGCAAAATCAACAGGATAAAAAAGGCCCTGCTGTTCGGCGAAATCTTGAAGTTGCGCCGTGATCATCCCCGCACCAACGGTCACCGTTCGGTCCATAGGGTTAAAATCTAAAACACTGTTAAGCCTGTCCATCGCCACGACTAACTCGCCGTCCTTTGCCACAGCGCCACCGCTCAAGCCAGTCCGGCCACCCGATGGAACTACTGCTAAATTGTGCTCGTTGGCCAACCTAACAATGGCCTGCACCTCGGCGACCGAACCGGGCAGCAGAACGGCGCTGGGGGCGGGCGTCCACAGCGTGGTGCGATCAATACCAAAGCGTTTTAAATCGTCGTCGCCAAGCAGCAAACGTGGCTCACCAACGATCGCAACTAGCTGTTTAATTATGGTTTCAGCCAACATGTTTAAAGTCCTCAGTGCGCCGCTCCATTTGCTCGGCACTTAATCTCTATTTATGCGTGTTATGTTATCATAGGGAACTCAAATGTGAGTGCCGCACCGGAGCTGTTATCAATGTTTAATTTCTCTCTCGAAAAGAAGAAAATCAAAATCTTATTACTCGAAGGTGTTCACCCATCTGCACTGGATGCGTTCAAAGCCGCGGGCTACGAAAATATTGAGTCCTACCCCGCCGCCCTGTCAGAAGCCGAGCTTTTAGAAAAAATCGCCGACGCCCATTTTGTCGGTATTCGCTCCAGAACCCAACTCAACCGCGAATGCTTTGCCGCGGCAAAAAAACTGATATGCGTGGGCTGCTTTTGCATCGGCACCAACCAAGTTGATTTAAAAGCGGCAACCGAACACGGTGTCGTGGTATTCAACGCGCCCTACTCTAATACGCGCAGTGTCGCCGAATTGGTTATCGCTGAAGCAATTATGTTGATGCGCGGCATCCCAGACAAAAATGCCAAGGCACACCGCGGCGAGTGGCTGAAGTCCGCCAGCAACTCATTTGAAGTGCGAGGCAAAACCCTAGGTATTATTGGTTACGGCAACATTGGCAGTCAGGTCAGTGTGCTGGCGGAATCCCTTGGCATGAAAGTTCGCTTTTACGACACGGTTACCAAGCTGCCACTGGGCAATGCTGAACAGGTAAGAGGACTGTCAGCACTGCTAAAAATGAGCGATGTGGTAACCCTGCATGTGCCAGATACCGCTGCAACACGCAACATGATGGGCGCCAAAGAGCTCGGCGCGATGAAAAAAGGCGCCATGCTAATTAATGCCGCGCGGGGACAGGTGGTCGATATTGACGCCCTCTGCGCTCTGCTGGCCAGCAAGCACATCGGCGGCGCTGCCATTGACGTGTTCCCTGTCGAACCAAAATCCAATGACGACGAGTTTGTGTCACCACTGCGGCAGTTTGACAATGTTCTATTGACGCCCCATGTTGGCGGATCAACCCAGGAAGCGCAGGCCAACATTGGCCTTGAAGTCGCGGAAAAAATGGTCACCTATAGTGACAACGGCACCTCAACAAGCGCGGTAAACTTCCCTCAGGTAGCACTTCCCCCGCATGCCGATACACATCGCCTGCTGCATATTCACAAAAACACCCCCGGAGTAATGGGCGCCATCAACCTGATATTCTCGGAGTTTAATATCAACGTTGCCGCGCAGTATCTGCAGACAAGTGACAATGTGGGCTATGTGGTCGTCGATGTGGAAGGGGAATTTGGTGATGCAGCGCTCACTGCACTCAAGCAGGTAACAGGGACAATTCGCTGTCGGGTTTTGTTTTAAACGAGAGATTTTCGTTAAAAATCGACTAAAAAGCCTTTATTTTGATTTTTCGGCGCTCAAATGTTAGCAAATAGTTAAAAAAAGCAATACACTTCGCCGCTCTGATTCAACGCAATTTAAACTTTAGTGTTTTGTTGAGCCAGTGATGCCTTTGCAGTAGGCCTGTTATTTCGGTAACGGCCGCGTTATTGCAAAGGGATAGGCTAGCCCCGTTACGAGGCTGGATATATTTTAAACGCCTTAAACGGTATACACATTTATAAGTGAGGTTAGCATGGCCCAGAGAGTTTCTGGAACTGTAAAATGGTTCAACGACAGTAAAGGTTTTGGTTTCATTGAGCAAGAAGGCGGCGGTGACGTGTTTGTTCACCACAGCGCTATTCAAGCTGATGGATTCAAATCATTGAAAGAAGGCCAGTCAGTAACTATGGAAGTTACTCAAGGTCAGAAAGGCGCTCAAGCTGAGAACGTAGTTGCCGACTAATTTATGATTTTGCCTCAGGGCATCATCAGTAAATTGAAAAACCCCGACAAGCGATTGTCGGGGTTTTTTTATGCCCCCCGCTTTTATTGTTGCTCAAATATTGCGGCTCAAAAGCACTTTAGTCTGTTCCGTTAAAATGCAGGCAAAAAAAATCCCGCCGCGAGGCAGGATCTTTCAGCACCACAGGTCAGCCGATTACTTAATCTTGGCTTCTTTGTAGATCACATGCTTGCGGATAGTGGGATCGTACTTCTTGATCTCCATTTTCTCAGGCATATTGCGCTTGTTCTTGTCTGTAGTATAAAAATGTCCGGTACCTGCACTGGACACTAAGCGAATCTTTTCACGCGCTGACTTAGCCATCAGAAATCTCCTTAGATCTTCTCGCCACGAGCACGAAGGCCGGACAAGACTTGTTCAATACCATTTTTGTCAATGATGCGCATACCTTTAGTGGATACACGAAGCTTAACAAAGCGTTTTTCTGCCTCGACCCAAAAACGGTGGGTGTGGAGGTTTGGCTCAAAGCGACGACGTGTTCTGTTTTTCGCGTGAGATACATTGTTTCCAGTCATAGGGCGCTTGCCGGTGACTTGACATACTCTGGACATTTTTACTGCCTCTGTTTGCAATTGTGCTGACCGAATTGACACCCGTCCAACACGTGAATTCTAAATACTTCGCGCTAAATTACCGCCGCTCCCTCAAAGGGGCGCAATTTATACCAGAAAGGCCAAAGTGAATCAAACGAAATTGGCGTAATCCCACCTATAACAGGCGATAAATTCGTTATGCCTACAATTTACCGCGTTCGGCCAGTGAAACCACCTGTCCACGCCCAATAATAAAGTGATCGAGCAGTCGAATATCCACCAGATCCAATGCCATTTTTAAGCGCCGAGTGATATCAATATCAGCTTGGCTTGGCTCGGCCATACCCGACGGATGATTGTGCGCCACAATGACCGCTGCCGCATTGAGTTTCAGCGCGCGCGCCACAACTTCTCGGGGGTGCACGCTGGCGCTATCAAGGGTGCCGTGAAAAAGTTCATAGGTATCTACGAGCTGGTGCTTGCTGTCGAGGAGTAACACGGCAAACACCTCGCGCTTGTAATCGCGCATCTGTATCGAGAGGTAATCGCTGACTTTTGAGGGGCTGGTAAAAACTGGCTGATCCTCGAGCTGCTCCTGCAAATAGCGCCGAGTCAGCTCTAGTGATGCCTTGAGTTGAACAAATTTAGCCGTGCCGACGCCCTTAGCTTCACAAAAGGTTCCGTGATCGGCACTGAGCAATGCGCCCAACCCACCAAACTGAACCAATAAATTGCGCGCCAAATCGATTGCGGTGATGCCTGGCAGGCCAGTGCGCAAAAAAATGGCTAGGAGTTCCGCATCAGACAGCGCCGACGCGCCCCTTAACATTAGTTTTTCGCGAGGCCGCTCGCTTTCCGGCCAGTTGGCTATAGCCATTGTATGTCCCTATTTTAGTGCTACAGAAGTGTCGTCCATAATGGTATCTTACAGTCTTTAATGGCCGTGTCCGGACGATTAATGAGCACCCTTTCAAACAAACGCATAATTGTTGGCATCACTGGCGGCATCGCCGCATATAAAAGTGCCGAAATTGTCCGACGTCTGCAAGATCACGGCGCTGAAGTCCGCGTTGTGATGACCCCTTCTGCTGAAGAGTTTATCCGCCCACTGACTTTGCAAGCCCTTTCAGGGCATCCCGTTCACACCGGATTGTTAGATCCCGATGCGGAAGCGGGCATGGGCCACATCGAATTAGCCCGCTGGGCCGACTTACTGCTTATCGCACCCGCCACCGCAGACTTTATCGCCAGCATGGCGCAGGGTCGCGGCAACAGCCTGCTTAACGCTGTCTATTTAGCCACGCCGGCGCTCGTGGCTGTGGCCCCTGCGATGAACCAAGGCATGTGGTCCCATCCGGCAACCTGCGACAACATGCAGCTGCTCCAGCAGCGCGACGTTAGAGTGTTTGGACCCGACAGTGGCAGCCAAGCCTGTGGCGATGTTGGCTACGGCCGCATGCAACAGCCGGAGACGATCGTTGAGCAGGTGGCGCACTGTTTTTCCAACAGCCAGCTGTCCGGCGTGAAGGTGGTTATTACCGCGGGGCCGACGCGCGAGGCGATCGACCCGGTGCGCTATATAAGCAATCACAGTTCGGGGAAAATGGGCTACGCGTTAGCCACAGCCGCAATCGAGGCGGGCGCTGACGTCACCCTAATTTCAGGACCGGTTAGCCTTAATCCACCCTCGCGCTGCAAGGTAATTCACGTGACATCCGCCGCCGAAATGCATCAAGCAGCAATGGCAGCATGCGATAACGCTCAGGTATTTATTGCCTCCGCAGCGGTGGCAGACTATCGACCAGTATCGGTTGCCCAGCAAAAAATTAAGAAAAGCGCAGACGTTATGACCTTGGAACTCGAAAAAAACCCTGACATTGTCAGCAGTGTCGCACAGCACTTCAACAACCTTTACGTTGTTGGCTTTGCCGCTGAAACACAGGATGTGGAGCGCTACGCACGCGATAAACTGGAGCGCAAGAAACTGGATGCGATCGTGGCAAACGATGTTTCGCGCGCTGACGTAGGCTTTAACAGTGATGACAACGAGGCTTGGTTAATTACCGCTGAAACCAGCCAAGTATTAAGCAAAAGGAGCAAGACACAACTCGCCAGGGACATTATCGCCAGCGTCGCCAGCGCCATCGGCAAGTAATGCCTCTCTGAGCCCTGAGTTAGTCGGAGTACAGTGACCGTAAAAGAGACCCTATCGCGCATTATCAAAAATCCGTACCTGCTCGGCAGTATTGCTGGAGCGGGCGTTTTGCTTGTTGTCGTCTATCTCTCTATTGAAGACAGGCTATTAGTTGACGCCCGTCAGCAAAGCACTGAGCGCCACTACGGTCTGACCATGAAGATGGCCGCCAATCGCGTCGATGCCTATATTGCTCACCACCAACAGCAGCTCCGCTCGCTGGCGGAAAAGCCGAGCGTGATCGATACCTTTCTAGCTGCCAATCCAAGTGAAATGGACGCCGCTGAACAGCAGATCCGCGCAGAAATCAGCGACGCTGAAACTATCTACTTTATTGATCCTGCCATGAATCGCCATGCGAGCAAGCTTGGCTACGCGGCAAAATATATGCTGCGCCAAGGCGGAATCGATCTGGCAGTTCCGCCACGCGCCATCAAAATCGACAATCAGTGGCACGTGCTGTTCAGCCAAACAGTTCAATTTAACCGTACGCCCATCGGCACGCTCCTTGTCGAGCTGCCTATCGAAGGATTGCGTTACGCCCTCAGCAGTGCCGACAACAACCAGGGGCTGATGCGTTTGCAGCAAGCCAGCGCAGAAGAGCACAGCGCGGTGATTGTTGAACTCGGCGATACGGCAAATCTGTCGTCGAGCCCACACCTAGAGGTTGCGGCGACGGAAAATCCACTGTGGACGCTAACCCTATCGCCATCTGAAGAAGCCGTGCTCGCCATTGAACAATCTCTGCCTCCCTTCAAGCTGTTTTTTGGCGGCTTCGTGGTCAGCATGCTGCTTGTGCTGTATTTCACTGTCAGATACAACTTAAGAGAACGCGCCCCAACAGCTATAGAAGTGCCGGAAACCGGGGAGCTCCAACCGCCTGTGCCCAAAAAGCCGCCTCTGCGTTCGAAGACGGCGAAGACAGTCGCTGCTCAGCCCAAGAGCGTTGATACTGCGTTGCCCCTCGCGCTGAAAAAAGTACAGCCCCCGACGCAAGACACCGACACTCTCGCCATTAGGGAACCCGAAGAAGTGCTCTCGGCGCTGCAACTGCAAATTATGCAGAATATGCAAACGGCTGACGACGGCATCGACAACGTCGATGTCCCTGATGTTGCCTTCCGCGACTACGACATCCGCGGTATCGCAGGTACAGAGATCGATGAAGCCTTTGCCAACCGTTTGGGTAGGGCGCTAGGCACTGTTATGCGCCGAAGCGGCGAGGAGACGGTTTATCTGGCGCGGGATGGCCGACTGAGTTCACCAAAACTCGCCGACGCCATGCAAGCGGGATTGCTCGCCAGTGGCTGCTCGGTGGTTTACCTCGGTGAAATTACAACGCCAGCGCTGAATTTTGCCCTGCACTACGGCGGCAACTCCAGCAGCGGCATAATGGTGACCGCGAGCCATAATCCCGCTATTTACAACGGATTTAAGATTATCATTCAGCAAGAAGTTATCTCCGGGCAACTGCTGCAACTTCTCAAGCCCATGGTGCGCGGCGGCCACTTTGCGCAGGGTGAAGGCACGCTCTCCAGCGCCGACATTATTCCCCGCTATATTAGCCATATCACCGAAACCTGCGTGATTGATGAGACATTTAAGCTCGTCATCGACGGCGCCAACTCTGTGCCGGGGCCGATTGCTCTGAAGCTTTTCGACAGCCTAGGGTGCATGGCCTTTCCGCTCTATTGCACTATTGATGGCGCATTTCCAAACCATGAGCCCAACCCTTCCGAGGTGAAAAATCTCGCCGCGCTGCAAGCCAAAGTGCTTGAGCAGGGAGCAGATCTCGGTTTTGCCTTTGATGGCGACGGCGATCGCGTTGTCGTGATCTCAGCTCAGGGAAGAATTGTCTGGCCAGACCAGCTGATGATGATTTTTGCCCGCGATGTTCTTGCGCGCAATCCTGGCTCGGACATTGTTTTCGACGTCAAAAGTAGCAAGCGCCTCGCCGAGCTTATCCGCCAACACTCAGGTCGCCCGGTCATGTGCAAAACCGGGCACGCCCATGTTCGCAAGCAAGTCCACGATAACGACGCACCTCTAGGTGGCGAGTTCAGCGGGCATATTTTCTTCAACGATCGCTGGAAAGGATTCGACGACGGCCTCTATGCCGCGGTGCGACTCTTGGAAATTCTGAGCGCGCTCGAGCAAACTCTCGATCAAGTGATTGATGGGCTGGAAAGCAGCGTGTCCACCCCCGAAATTTTAATACCCGTTAAGGAAGAGGAAAAATTCTCTCTTATGCAAACCTTGGCCACCAACTGTGAATTTGAGCAAGCGCACATCGTTGCCCTGGACGGCTTGCGTGTAGAATACCCTTATGGCTGGGGCCTTATTAGAGCATCCAATACCTCAGCAAACTTGACCTTGCGATTCGAAGCCGACGATGATGACAGCTTGGAAATGATCCAGCTGGCATTCCAGAACGTGCTAAAACCCTATATCAACAACATGGAAGACTATTTCTAATGTCACTAAGCCGCATCGAAGCAGAATCAACCGCCGAGGTAATCTCTCGCGCACTGCCCTATATCCAGCGTTTCTCCGGAAAAACCGTCGTCGTCAAGTACGGCGGCAACGCCATGGTTGATGTTGAACTCAACCAAAGCTTTGCGCGCGATATTGTTTTAATAAAAGCCGTGGGCATCAATCCCGTAG
>ERZ888423.1760-NODE-1760-length-17704-cov-9.414698_pt1 | contig 17704 bp, 20 predicted proteins | sample MGYA00520523_ERZ888423 | MGnify/ENA primary metagenome ERZ888423 (study PRJEB32303, sample SAMEA104408611) | aquatic metagenome | biome: Brackish water; feature: Pelagic; material: water | place: Baltic Sea | collected 2014-06-08T10:24:00 | depth 30,27 m ...
CGCAAAATGCGTTCCGACATGTCAATGGCCAATTGAGCCACTTGGTTTTTAACCTCGGCCATAGCCGCCTTCTTCTCGTTGTCGATCTGAATGCGCGCCAGCTCTAGAACCTTAGAGGCCTCTTCAGAAGCGGCCTCCTTGGCGTCGGCGATGGTTTTGTCGCGCATGCTGCGCGCCTCCTTGAGCATGGCCTCACGGGCCTCGCGAGCCTCCTTGAGGAGTTGCTCGCTGCTGTTTTGAAGCGCGGCAACCTCTGACTTAGCCGACTCGGCAGCCTTCAAGGCTGCGTTGATCGACTCTTCGCGGTCTTGAACGGCTTTGAGAATCGGCTTCCACGCAAACTTCGCCAAAAGGAAGAGCAGGAGGAAAAACGTCAGCGTTGTCCAAAAAATGAGGCCAAAGCCTGGAGTTACGATACCCATTGTACGGCGTTTCTTCGATTAAAAAATGTGCATCAAAGACGCATCGTCGCCATAGGGCAGCGTGCGCCGAAGAATGCTTTAGTATTAAATACCCAACAACGCTACGACGATGCCAAACAAGCCGGCTCCTTCGATCAACGCCGCTGCGATAATCATATTGGTTTGAATTTTGCCTGTGGCTTCTGGCTGGCGAGCAATTGCCTCCATGGCGCGACCGCCAATTAGGCCAATGCCGATTCCAACGCCGATAACGGCTAAACCTGCTCCAAGTGCTGCGATACTTCCGGTCATGATAGTAAGATATTAAGGGATTTGAATTAAAATTAACGTTTAATGATGCTCTTCTTGCAATGCGGCCCCGAGGTAGAGCGCGGTCAAGAGCGTAAAAATATAGGCCTGTAATGCCGCTACCAATAGCTCCAAAACAGAAATGAAGAGGGTGAGCAATACCGAGACGGGGCTAACCCAAACGGTTTCAAAAATGAACACTAGAGAAACCAGACTTAAGACGATAATGTGGCCTGCGGTGATGTTGGCAAAAAGACGAATCATCAGCGAGAAGGGCTTGGTGAATATGCCAATAATCTCTACAATCGCAAGAAGAGGCTTAACGGCCACAGGCAGGCCTGGCATCCAAAGAATGTGCTTCCAGTAGTGTCGGTTCCCATTGACGTTAGTGACCACAAAGGCTACAAAGGCCAAAACCATGGTCACGGCAATGTTGCCCGTCACGTTGGCTCCGCCGGGGAAGAACGGCACTAAGCCCATTAGGTTATTCACCCAAATGAAGAAAAAGATGGTAAGCAAGAGGGGCACAAACTTCTTGTAGTGCGGACCAATATTGTTTTTGGCAATGTCGTCGCGCACAAAAACCACCAGAGGCTCCACAAAACCGGCAAGTCCGCGGGGAGCAGCAGCACCATTTTTAGCGTAGGACCTTGCCGCCCTAATGAAAAGAACAAGGATGATTACTACACTGACCAAAAGCGAGGCCACGTTTTTGGTTATGGAAATGTCCCATGGTTTGGCGTTGGCAACCTCATGAGAAACTGGATCTGCCTGGGCATACACTCCGTGCTCGTCAGGCGCGTCGGATGCGTAGTAGATTTTCTCGTGAAGGTTTATAAAGCGCTGTCCGCCGGCCTCGGCGACGTGCATGCCCTCGCTGTCGTGATGGAACAACGAAGACGAGAAAACCACCAAACCTTTGCGGGTCCAAAGAATTACGGGCAAGGGAATGCCGATTTCTTTTTCGTTCCAATCCATTATGTGCCAACCGTGACTGTCGGCAATGTGATGCATGATCATTTCGTTTGGATTGAATGCCTCTTCGGGCTCCGTCGCGGCGTGGTCGCCGTCATGAGCCTCGGCTTTGTGATCTTCTTGAGCTACAGTGGATGCCACGCTATGATTACCAGACGTTTGAGAGTCTGATGAGGCGGCCAGCGGCAATGCAATGGCGGCAAAAAACAGTAAGCAGTAGCGTAAAAACATCAGTCCCGAATTGCGCGGCAAAGATAGTAAGGAAGCGTCGTTTTAGTGCAGGCTATTTGCTCGTTTTACCGCGACCCAAGTTTCAAAAAGAGTGGCCACAAAAAATAGCGCTGCAAACTGCAGGGCCTGGGCACGGTAGCCCTCGGGCTGGCGCAGGCTAAGGGGCAATACAATCGTCGCCACGCCCAAAAGCATGCGCAGCATTCCGCCCCCTAGAATTACCCAGACAAAGGCCTTGGGCTGCTTGCGTTCTAGCGCAAAGGCAAACAAAAACAGGGTGATTCCCGTGACGGCTACCCACAAAACGCCCAAATAATAAAAGGGAATAGCCCAGGCTTGGCAAAGCGCCCAGGTACAAAAAGCGAGGGCGGCATAAGCCCCGGCTAAGGTCGTTAGAACCCCCTTCACGAGCCTTGATTTTTGCGAGCCTGCCTGACGACTAAGACGGTGGCTAACACGGTTCCGACTAGGCCGCCCCAGAGCTGGCCGTTGCGCGAAGGTTCCGCGGAATCAAGCCAATCGCCCACCAAAACTCCCAGCACAATGGTACCAAGCATTTGCCCGGCCATGCCCATGGCAAGCCCGTAGTTCGACTTGGGAGCCATGGTTTAGGACGCGGCGACCGCTGGCGCAGAGGCCTGAGCGGCCGGATTGCTGGCCGACTGCGGGTTGATGGGCTTAGAAATGGGCTCTCTTGGGCCCATGTTGCAGTTGCCCGAGAACTGGGCGCCTGCTTCAATGCTGATTTGGCCGGTGAACAGCTCGGCCTGAATTTGAGCGGTCTGTGCCAAAACGGTTAGGCCCTTTACCTCGAGGCTGCCCTTGAGTTTGCCGGCAATGCTTGCCTCCGCGGCCACTACGTCGCCCTCCACCGAGCCCGTTGGGCCCACGACGAGCTTGCCTTGGGTGCGCAGGCTGCCTTTGAGTATGCCGTCAATGCGAATGTCCACCGGGGACTGAATGCTTCCTTCGATTACGGCGCCTTCGACGATGCGGTTGTGCTCGTGGGGCGAATCAGAAGTGCGTTTAATTGGATTTATCATAGCGTTCCGTAGTTGCGTTGTACAAACGTGCGGTAGGCCGCCTCGTCTTTGGTGCGGTAAAGGTGCGAAAAATTCGGCACAGTAATCGGCCAAAAAGTGCTGCGCTCCATCGGGAGCGCTTTGCTCAACTCTGGATTGCGGCGAATTTGGTCTCGGTAGGCAAGTGCTTCGGCTGCGGACTTAAACCCATCCACAATAATTAATTCGAAGTTGTCGTTCCAAGGAAGCGGACGCAGGCCCAAGGGTTTATCGGCAAAGTCAACGCTGTGGATGCGTGCCAAAGTATTGCGGATGGCGTTCGCGTCAAATCCCGTGGGTATTAAAAGCAGCATTTGGTGGGGCGCCGCAGGCGCCGCAACAAAGAGCTTCAAGTTCTCGGCATTGACCGTTGGTTCTTGGGCCGGTACCGCCGCGAGTTCTGCCAAATAGGTTTGGGCAGCCGCCGCCTGAGGACTGGACGGAAAGTCTGCCACCACCTTGCGGAGTGCGTCGGCATAGGCGGATCGGCCTTCAAGCCCTCCAAGGGCCATGGCGCGAAGAAGGGCTGCCGCTGCGCGCTCGGACTCGGGCCACGAAACCCCCTCACTAGCCCGCAGGGCATCGCGCCAACGCCGCTGAGTAACCGCGTCGCGCAAGGCCAGGAATGCAGCGGATGCCGCCGGTACCGCCTCCACTTCGCGCGGGGCGCTTCCTCGGCGCACAATTTCTGCCGCTTCGCTGCCAGGGAAGCGTTCCAACAAAACCTTCTTTGCCTCGTCGGCCTGAAGGTTCTCTTTGAGGCCGAGGTGCAAACGGTAAAGGGCGTACCACCAGCGCGCCGCCTCGGGGTGGTCGGGGCATCCACGAAGTGCGCTTCGGTAGGCCGACACCGCCTTGGAGGGGTCTTGCATGCCGTCGCGGTAGGCGGCCGCAACGTCAGACCAAGCAACGCAGGCGGACTGCTTGACGCTGTCCAGTTCGCGGGCTTCGCGCGGAATCTGGGCCAAATAGTAGGAGGCGCGGTAGCGCGATTCCGGGCCTTCGGACTCGAGCATGCCCGAGTCGGAGGCGCCGTCGGAGGCTCCGTCGGGGGATCCGTCGGAAGCGCCGTCCGCGGAGCCGTCTTTGCTGCCGGATTTGGATGCCTTGTCGCCGGAGGTTGCTTGCTGCATCCATTCGCTGGATCTGGACCTCAGGCGCCAGTTGTCGACGTTGGGGCGCTCTCCAAATTTTTGACGGAATGCTGCGGCGCCCTTGGCGCGAAGCGCCGGGGCGTAGACCGCCCAGCCGCCGCCGGCTGCGCCGCCGGCCGCGGGCGCCGCCGCATCCAACTCCGCACTGGCCGAACGCAACTCCGCCAACTGAGCCAAACGCCGCTGCCGCTCTGCCTCCGCATCCTCCGCCTTCTTCAAATTCGCGATATAAACCTCAAACTGGCGCTCCAAATCCGCATCGCTCCGAAGCGAAAGCCGCACCAAGGAATCACCCAGCTCAGCCAAAGTCAGCGCATCCACCAAAGCCTTCAAACTCTTCGCCTTCTTCTGAAAACCCTCGCGGCCCACATACGTCGCGGGCAAAACCAAGGCGGCCGAATCAAAATCAACCTGAGCCCTGGCATAAGCCTGCCGCTCCAAGGCCAGCGCACCATGCCGCGCATACGCCAAACCCAAAACCATGGGCCGCTCGCTGCGCCCGGCCGCAAACGACTGCTGGTAGTAGCCATAGGCCCTGTCTTCCTCGTCCCATTGCTGCGCCAGCTCCCCGAGTGAAAAATAAATCCGGTCCGCAAAATCTGCATTCTTAGGCTCCCGCAGCAGCTCGTGCAGCTCCTGAAACAACTTCTTCGGATTAACTCCGCCGCCATTGAGGCTGCGGCGAAGCTGGGCCTCGAGCAGCATTGCGTAATCCCTGGGCTGCGCCTTCAAACAAGCCTCATACATGCGGCGGGCCCGCTCCGGCTCCGAAGCCTTCTCAAACAACTGAGCCGCCAAAAAAGCATAGCGCGCCTTGAGGTCCGCCCTCGGCGCCGAAGCCGAAGCACTCGAAGCCTCCTGCGCCGCCCCGAGCCAATCCTGGCCAGCAATAGCCATTCGCGCCTTGATTCGATGCACTCGATAATCCCACTTCTTGGGCACGCCCTTGCGCTCTACCTCAAACAAGATCGGCTCTGCCAGAGCGGCATTCCCCTGCCTGGCAAGAAGTTCCACGCGCTCGAGCTGGGCCTCAACCTGCTGGTTGGGGTCCGCACTCAAACGCACTACAATACTGAATGCCTCCGAGGCCGGAGCGTCCAAACCCATCAAAAACTGGGCGCGACCCATCAGCAAATAAGCATCAAAAACCGCCGGATTCGCCTGCTTGCCCTTAAACACCATGCTGTGCCCGCGAATGGTCTTGTTGGCCTTCTCTACCGCGCGCTTCGCCTTCTGGTAGGGCGGGCTGTTCAGGGCGGCAGCCGACCAGTCGTCCAGCAAAATTAGCTGCGTAAAATCGTCCTTATGGGCCTCACTTAACTCCTTAATAGCCTGATCATAGGCCACTTGACCATTATAAAGCGGATTAAATCGCGCCGTGAGTTCGTGGTACTTTTTGTTGAGCCAACGGTCTTTGTCGCGGCTGCAACCCCCAAGGGCAACCGCGGCCAACAAGCCAAAAGCAAGCAAGCGAACTAGATAAATCGGGCGCATGAGGAGTTTAACGTCACAATGCCAAAGTTATGACCTTAGCGCGGGCAGCGCTTGGCGTATTCCTTACCTTTGAAAATGTGAAAAAGTCCGCTCGTCGCAGCCGCAAAGAGGTTTTTCAGCACTGGCTGTCCAAGTGGCGGCATCGCTACCGTTTGGTGCTGCTCGACGAATCCTCCTTTGAAGAGCGCTTCTCTATGGTGCTCAACCGGCGCAACGTCTTTTTGTCGGTCGGAGGCTCCGTGCTGTTTTTAATCGTTTCCACGACCTTTTTAATCGCCTACACCCCTTTGCGGGAGTACATACCCGGCTACTCCAGCACCTCGCTGCGCCGCGATGCTGTGAAGCTCAACGCCGTGACCGACTCGCTGGTTGACCTGGTCGCCTACCAAGAGGCCTTCATACAGCACATCCAGTTTATGGTGGGCGGATCCCTTCCGCCCGATACCCTGACCAGCGCGGCCAGTCCGCCCGCGGGATGGTCGGCAGAGCGGCTCAAAACCAGCGAACGCGAACTCAAGCTTCGCCAAGAAGTAGAGGCCCGTGAGGCCGCCGTCACTAAACCCGGCGAAATGGTTCAGCCCGTGGCCGGTTTGGCCCTGCGAACCGCGAATCCCGCCCAAGGACGCTATGGCCTAGAAATCGACGCCCTTCGGCCGTCGGACGTGGTGGCCGTTGAAAACGGAACCGTTTTGGCCATCGACGGAACCAATTCCTTGGGATACTCCGTAACCCTTCACCACTCCGAAGACCGGGTCAGCCGCTACATCGGCCTAAGTCGGGTCAAAACCCGCGTTGGATCCGAACTTCGCAAGGGTGAAACCCTCGGTCGCCTCCTGGAGCAAGACCCCGAAAACCCCATCGCGTTTAAAGTTGAACTTTGGACTAACGGGCGCCCTATCAATGCGGCCGAAGAACTCGGATACCGCAAATAGTCCCCAATTTCGAAGCCATGCGCAGCCTCAAAGAATTCGCCGCCGTCCAATGGGCCGCAATTGCCGACCGTCAAACGCGGGCCTGGGCCAGCAAGCCCATTGAAAGCCAGCAGCGCACCCTGGCACAGCTTATGGCCAAGGCCTCTGCAACCTCCTTTGGCCAAGACCATGGGTTTAGCGAGGTGCGCAGCCACCAAGACCTCGTGCAGGCAGTGCCCTTGCGCGACTACGAAGCCCTGCGGCCCTACATCGACCGCGTAGTCGCCGGCGAATCCGACGTGCTTTGGCCCGGCCGGCCTACCTACTTTGCCAAAACCAGCGGAACCACCTCAGGGGCCAAGTACATTCCCCTGACCAAAGAGTCCGTTCCCTACCACATCACCTCGGCGCGCAACGCCCTCTTTGCCCACATGCGCGCCACCGGCAGCAGCAAAATGGTCAACGGCAGCATGATCTTTCTGCAGGGCAGTCCCGTGCTAGAAGACAAAAACGGAATCCCTACCGGCCGATTGAGCGGAATTACCGCACACTTTGTGCCCGCCTACCTTCAAAAAAACCGCAAACCCTCGTGGGAAGCAAACTGCATCGAAGACTGGGAAGAGAAAATTGAAGCCGTAGTTCGCGAGACCCTACACGCCCCCATGTCGCTCATTTCGGGCATTCCGCCCTGGGTGCAGATGTACTTTGAGCGCCTTCTCGAGGTTAGCGGCAAATCCTCGGTGGGCGAAGTTTTTCCGGACCTCGAGCTCTTTGTCACGGGCGGAGTCGCCTTTGAGCCCTACCGCGCTCGCTTTGAAGAGCTTTTTGGCCGCAAAGTGCCCATTGTGCAAACTTACCCGGCCTCCGAGGGCTTTATTGCCTACCAGGACCAGCCCGACAGCCTCGACCTGCTGCTCCTGCTCGACAACGGAATTTACTACGAGTTTGTGCCGGCCGACCGTTACTTCGACGAGAATCCGCCCCGCTTAAGCCTTGCCGAGGTGCAGATTGGGGTAAACTATGCGCTCATCATGCACACCAACGCCGGGCTTTGGGGCTACAGCATCGGCGACACCGTGGAATTCGTGGGCACCTCGCCCTACCGAATCCGCGTTACCGGCCGCATTAAGCACTTTATTTCGGCATTCGGCGAGCACGTTATCGGTTCTGAGGTGGAACATGCGCTCGACCAAGCCGTGGCGGCCCAAGGCGGGAAGGTTCGCGAATTCACCGTTGCCCCCCAGGTGAATCCATCCGAGGGCGGACTCCCCTACCACGAGTGGTTTATTGCCTTTGACCAGGCCCCTTCAGACCTTCAGGCCTTTGCCCTAAGCCTTGACCTTGCCCTGCAAAAGAAAAACAGCTACTACCACGACCTGATTTCAAGCGGAATCCTTCGGCCCTGTGTGGTCCGCGCCCTGGGCAGCGACTCCTTCATCACCTACATGAGGTCCGTCGGTAAGTTGGGCGGCCAAAACAAGGTGCCCCGGCTGATGAACGACCGATCAATTGCCGACAAGCTCATCGAGCTTTAATCGACGACGTAGCCCCGATCCTCTTCTTGAGGGTTATGGGATGCGGCTACCGCAAGCACGTCGCAGCGTTCGTTTTCGGGGTGGCTGCTGTGCCCGCGCACCCATTCAAAATGCACTTTATGGCCCTCCATGGCCTTTAGGAGGCGCTTCCATAGGTCGGGGTTTTTGACTTTAGCCCAGCCACGGCGCTTCCAGCCCTCAATCCAGCGCTTGTTAAAGGCGTCTACCACGTACTTGCTGTCGCTCACCACGCGCACCGCGCAGCTCGCGTTTAGGGCCTCTAGGCCGACGATTACGGCCATGAGTTCCATGCGGTTGTTGGTCGTGTGAAAGAATCCGCCGCTCAGTTCTTTTTCGTTGGCGCCGCTGCGCAAAATTGCACCGTAGCCTCCGGGGCCCGGGTTTCCTTTGGCAGCCCCGTCGGTAAACAAATCTATTGGTACCATCCCTCGGGGAGTTCGGTGGGCAGGGGTTGGCCGAGAAGGTCGGCCGCCACCACGCGACCAAAGGCCCAATGCTCTCCCTCCAGAATGCGTGCCGCCAGACTGTCGGCCTGTTCGCCGGGGTGCAAAAGAGTCCGCATTTGAAAGAGAACAGGGCCCTCGTCGTAGGCTTCGCTGACGCGATGGATGCTCAAGCCCGACTCGCGGCATCCCGCCGCAACTACAGCCTCGTGAATATGGCGTCCGTACATTCCGTGACCGCCAAAATCGGGGAGCAGCGCGGGGTGTATGTTGTAGCATCGCTCGCCAAAAGCCTCAATCCAAAGGGCGGGAACCGGCTTCAAGTAGCCCGCAAGCACCAGCGCAGTCGCGTTCATGCCCTGCCAAACCTCGAGCAGGCGCACGCTGTCCTCTTGCGGACCAAAGTAGTGAACGGGCACTTTGAGGTCCCTATTCCACACTCCAGCGTTTTTTCTGTTGGTCCAAATTCCGACTGCTTCAATGGGGCCATTGGCCCACAAATCCAATAGGGCACTGGCATTGCTGCCGCTGCCGGATGCAAGAATTACAACTTTTTGGGTAATCACAGGCTAAAGGTAGGGGGCGAAATGCACCACAATTCCAAAGATTGGCTTTTCTTTGCACCCACAAATGACTCTAAAAAATTAGTTATGTCCGACATCGCCTCACGCGTTCACAGCATTATCATAGACAAATTGGGAGTTCCCGCATCAGAAGTAACTTCTGAAGCTTCCTTCACGGGCGACCTGGGCGCCGACTCCCTAGACACGGTTGAGCTCATCATGGAGTTCGAGAAGGAATTCGACATCAGCATTCCCGACGACCAAGCGGAAAGCATCGGCACCGTAGGCCAAGCGGTTGCCTACATCGAGGCCGCCAAGGCCTAAATTCCTCTTCATGGAACTCAAGCGTGTCGTAGTCACAGGGCTTGGGGCCCTGACGCCCATTGGCAACACTGTTCCCGAATTTTGGGATGCCCTGCTTAAGGGTCGCAGTGGTGCTGGGCCTATTACGCACTTTGACGCGTCCAAGTTTAAAACGCAGTTCGCCTGCGAGGTTAAGGACCTTAATGTAGAAGACTTCATCGAGCGCAAAGAAATGCGCCGCATGGACCGCTTCACCCACCTGGGCTTAATTGCCGCAGAGCAGGCGGTGGCCGATTCCGGCCTCGAAAATTCCCATCCCGACAAAGACCGCGTTGGCGTTATTTGGGGCTCTGGGGTCGGCGGCATGGACACCCTTACCGAAGAGTACGGCGAGTACTTTAAAAACGGAGAAAATCCGCGCTTCAATCCATTCTTCATTCCCAAAATGATTGCCGACATCTGTGGCGGCTACATCTCGATGAAGTACGGCTACCGCGGACCCAACTACACCACGGTCTCGGCCTGTGCCTCGTCGACCAACGCCATTATCGATGCACTCATGCTCATTCGCTTGGGCAAGGCAGACGTCATTATTGCGGGCGGTTCTGAAGCCGCTGTTTCGGTGGGCGGAATCGGCGGATTCAACTCCATGCACGCGCTCTCTACGCGCAACGACGACTACCTGACGGCATCCAGGCCTTTTGACAAGGACCGCGACGGCTTTGTGCTGGGTGAGGGCGCCGCAACCCTTGTACTTGAAGAGTACGAGCACGCCAAAGCTCGGGGAGCAAAAATCTATGCAGAACTTGCAGGCGGGGGCCTTTCGGCCGACGCCTACCACCTGACGGCCCCGCATCCCGACGGCCTCGGTGCGCGCAACGTCATGCGCAATACCCTCAACGACGCCGGAATGACGGCAGAAGACATTGACTACGTCAACGTTCACGGAACCTCAACCCCCTTGGGCGACATTGCCGAGAGCAAGGCCATTTTGTCGGTCTTTGGCGAGCATGCCTACCAACTGAACATCAGCTCGACCAAATCAATGACGGGCCACCTGCTGGGAGCTGCTGGCGCCCTTGAGGCTGCAGTTGCGGTGCTTTCGGTGCACCACGACGTCGTCCCCCCGACCATAAACCACTTTACGGACGACCCCGAGCTCGACGCTAAGCTGAACTTCACCTTCGGAACGCCCCAAAAGCGCATTGTGCGCGCTGCGCTGTCGAACACCTTTGGCTTTGGTGGCCACAATGCGTCGGTGATCTTCAAAAAGGTTTAAATGCTGCAGGCCCTTCTTCGCCTGTTTCGCTCCGCGCCGCCGGAGCATCGCGAACTTCTGGCCGCCATAAAGCAAATGACGGGGCTCCGCCCCAACGACCCCGGGATTTATCTTGCCGCCTTTCGGCGCAAAGTCAAGACCGACGCCAACCAACGCAGTGCCAACATGCGCTACGAACGCTTGGAATACCTGGGCGATGCCGTTTTAGGCATACTCATGGCCGAGTACCTCTACGAGCGCTACCCCAACGGCGACGAGGGCTACCTCACCTCCATGCGCTCCAAGGTGGTCAGCCGCAAAGCATTGAACCGCATTGCCGAAAAAATGGGAATTCCCCAATGGATGGAACAGGGCCGCATGCGCAACGGGCAGGCCTCGTCGGTGCCCGGCAACACGCTCGAGGCCTTAGTAGGCGCCGTCTACATCGACCGCGGCTGGGCCTCGGCCCGCTACCTGATTCACCGCAGAATTCTGGATCCCTTTGTGAACTTCAATAAGGTCGAGAACGAGGTCATCAGCTACAAGAGCCTGCTCATCGAGGAGATTCAAAAAAAGCGTCAAACCTTTAAATTTGAATTAGTTGGCGATCATGCCGGCGACCGCGACCGCTTCACGTTTGCCTTTTTACTCGACGATGAAGAAATAGCCAAGGGCAGCGGACAGTCCAAAAAAACCGCCGAAGAAGCCGCCGCCCAGGCAGCATGTAAAGCGCTTAAAATTGGCAAAGCGACTCGTTCTCGAAGTAAGTAGCGACGAACTGCCCGACGTTTGGAGCCTGAGCACCGACCTCGATGCGGTTCCTTTAGTTTTTAGGCTCAACAAGGCCCTCGGTTGGTCTTTTGCCCGAGGCAAGGATTGGGTTCTCAAGACCCAGCGCGGCGTATTTGTGCACGCGATGTACCAATTTGAAGAGGGTCCGCGCAACTACAGCCTGCTCTGGAATGCGGCCCATAGCCTTGAACCGGAGCCCAGTGCGGCCCCTGCGCAGGCGGGCGGGCTCTTTGGAGACCTTGAGCCAGACGCCTCGGCCTCGCTTTTTCTAAGCCGTCCGCGCGGAATTAAAGCCTTCTTAATATTTGATCCCCCGCTAAGTAGTCAAGAAATTGTAAATTTGCAGGGCTTCCTCAAAGACGTTCCTGGATTGCTTGGCTGCAACCCCCGCACAAGCCTGACGCCCACCGAGCACGCCCAACTTGCTTATGAACCCCCTAAGGACATCCATCCGTGAAACGCACTAAAATCGTAGCCACTCTAGGCCCCGCCTCTTCTTCTAAGGCCATTTTGACCCAACTTGTAGAGGCTGGTGTGAACGTACTTCGCATCAATTTCTCGCACGGTTCGGCCGACGAGCACCGCGAAACCGTTCGCCTAATTCGCGAAATTCTCAAAGAAACAGGCGAGAACGTCGCCATTCTGGCTGACCTGCAGGGTCCCAAACTCCGCATTGGGGTAGTAGAGGAGGGCGCTTTTCTGGAGCCGGGAGACTTGATAACCTTCACCACAACCAAGTGCGAGGGCACTAAAGAGAGGGTGTACATGACCTACCAGCAGTTCCCGCGCGACGTGAAGGCGGGTGAAACCATTCTGCTTGACGACGGGAAGCTTCTGTTCAAGGTGCTGTCGACCAATGGGGTCGACGAGGTGCTGGCCGAGACCATTCAGGGCGGAAGCCTCAAGTCAAAAAAAGGCGTAAACCTGCCCAATACGCGTGTTTCGCTGCCCTGCCTGACCCCCAAAGACCTTGCCGACCTCGAGGTTGCCTTGGACGAAAACGTAGACTGGATCGGGCTGAGCTTTGTGCGCAGCGCCCAGGACATTCACGAGCTGCGCAGCATTCTCGACGCGCGCAAGCACCACGCCGGCATCATTGCCAAAATTGAAAAGCCGGAGGCTGTAGCCGACATCGACGCAATTCTTGCGGCCGCCGACGGGGCCATGGTTGCCCGCGGAGACTTGGGTGTTGAGGTCCCGATGGAGTCCGTGCCCCTAATTCAAAAAATGATTGTGAGCAAGTCCATTGAGCTCGGCAAACCCGTAATCGTGGCTACGCAAATGATGGAATCCATGATTGAAAGCCTGACGCCTTCGCGTGCCGAGGTGAACGACGTGGCCAATGCGGTTATGGACGGAGCCGATGCGGTAATGCTCAGCGCCGAAACTTCGGTGGGCCTTTACCCCGTTCAGGTAGTACAGACCATGGCGCGCATTGCGGAGGCCGCAGAGCGGTCCATCCTCTGCCGCGGCAAGGAGGGCGAGCCCAAGGAGGCCGAAGACCGTTTTTTGTCGAACACCATCTGCCACTTCGCGGCCCAAATTGCCGACAAAATAGAGGCCAAGGCCATTTGTACGCTGACTTTTTCTGGGCATTCCGCGCAGCTCATTTCAAGCTTTAGGCCCCACAGCCACATTTATGCCTTTACCGCCAACACCAAAATTTTGAATAAGCTCTCCCTTATTTGGGGCGTACGCGGATTTTTCTACAACAGCATGGACTCCACCGACAGCACGTTTATGGACGTCACGGCGCACCTAAAAAGCAACGGACTTGTCGCTTCGGGCGACCGGATTGTGCAGCTGGCCTCGATGCCCATTGAGGCAAGGGGGACCACCAATACCATTCGCATTAAGGACGTCCAATAGCCCTCTGCTCCAGTGGGGGGTGGGCTCTTAAAGCGTGCGCAGCAGGCGCAGGTCGTTGTCAAACAAGGCCCTGATGTCTGGAATGGCAAAGCGCTGCATGGCGATGCGCTCTACTCCTAAGCCAAAGGCAAAGCCACTGAACTCTTGGGGGTCAATTCCGCAGGACTCGAGCACTGCGGGGTCCACCATTCCGCAGCCTAAAATTTCAAGCCAGCCCGTACCCTTGGTCATGCGGTAGTCGGCTTCCGTTTCAAGACCCCACCAGATATCCATCTCAGCACTTGGCTCGGTGAACGGGAAGTAGCTCGGGCGCAGACGAATGGCAGTTTTCTCGCCAAAAAAAGCTTGCGCAAACTCCAAAAGCGTTTGCTTCATGTCGGCAAAAGAAACCTTGCGATCGAGGTAGAGGCCCTCAATTTGGTGAAACATGCAATGGCTCCGCGACGATATGGCCTCGTTGCGAAACACGCGCCCAGGAGCAATGATGCGAATCGGCGGCTTTTGGGACTCCATGGTGCGAACCTGCACGTTTGACGTGTGCGTGCGAAGGGCCCAGTCGGGGTTTCGAGCCAAAAAGAAGGTGTCTTGCATGTCGCGCGCCGGGTGTTCAGGCGGAAAATTCAAGGCCGTAAAATTGTGCCAGTCGTCCTCCATCTCCGGACCCTCTGCCACTGCAAAGCCCATTCGGCGAAAAATATCGACCAATTCGTCGCGCACCTGACTCACGGGGTGGTGGCTGCCAGGGGCTACGGCCCATCCGGGTCGAGACGTGTCTTCTGCGCTGATGACCACCTTGGGCTTGCCAGCGCTGTGCTCCAAAACCTTGGCTTCAACGCTGGTTTTAAGCTCATTAAGAAGCTGCCCAATCTCCCTTCGGTCCTTGGCCTCGGCCGACTTAAAGTCCGCAAAAAGGTCGTTGAGAACGCCCTTTCGACCCAAAAACCGAAGACGCAGGAGTTCCGCCTCATCGGCGTTGGCAGGAGTCGCAGAAGCGACCTCAAGGAGGTATTGCTGTATTGTAGCCTGCATAGTCGGGTAAACTGCTATATTTGCTTGCTTTGTTGAACAAAACTATGCTAAAGCGATTGAACTCCCGGATCATTTCTGCCCTCGCCCTACTATTGGCTTTGGCGGGCGGCCTCTCGTCATGCGAGAGCGAGGCTACAGGCCCCGCCTACATTGCGGTACGCGTCATTAATTCCGACAGCGTGGCCATTCAAAATGCTTGGATTCACCTGTCGGCACCCGGCAGCGGAACCCTCTTTGACAACCCCAACACTTCAGGATACTACTACAAAAAATCCAGCCTAAGCGGCTGGACCGACACTCCCTGGAAGTATTCTCGCGAAGCCTACCTCGACGTGGAGTCCACCAAGGGCGCCTACAGAGGCTGCTCCTTTGTGCACGTGGTTCCTGGCGATACCGCAGTGGCCTATGTAATTCTTCGCCCCTACGGCGACCCCAACTCTGGATGCCCATGAACACCCTACATTCCTTTGCTGCCGCTGCTGCCCTAATTGCCGCGTCACTGACTTCCTGCAGCCCCAAAGACGCACCAGTCTACGGCTTTCAGATTGAGGTGGTGGCCGTCAACGACGACGGAGAACTCATTCCCATTCAAAACGCGACCGTGCGCGCAACCGCCCCCGTGGTGAACGCACTGCCCGACTTTACCGGCTTCTCGGGCATTGACGGAATTGTGCGCGACGCTGAGGGCAATGATTTGTTTCAGTACGGACTCCCCGCAGTGCTGCAGGTTACGGCCCAAAAAGGGGGGAATCCGCCCGTGGTTTTTGGCTGCAGCTACTTGAAGCTCACTTCAGACAGCACCGCTAAAGTGCAGATTATCGTTCAGCCCTACGTAGAGGGTGTTAGCAGCTGCTAAAGCATGACGGGCTTAGACCTGCTCATCGTCGCACTCGTTTTGGTTTTAACCCTGCGGGGCATTTGGCGGGGCTTCATCAATGATATTTCGGGCCTTTTAGGCCTTCTGCTGGGTTATCTTTTTGCCGGACCCCTAGCCAAGCGCGTGGAGCCCTTTTTAGAGGCCTTCGTCGAAGGACCTAGCCTTAGGGAGGGGGTGGCCTACTACCTCAGTCTTTTTGCCATTTACCTCGCAGTGGTCTTTTTGGGCAAGCTTGCCACAGGCCTGTCCAAACTTGTTTTGCTCGGTTGGCTGAACCGACTCCTTGGCGCCTTGAGCGGATTCACCAAAGGCATCCTAATCGCATCGCTTGTTGCCCTGCCCCTTCGCTGGATCGGCAATGAATTTCCTTCGGTCGGACCCGGAGAAGAACTCCGCAACGAGTCGCGCTACTTTGGCTACTCCCTGCGGCTCGGTAACTGGCTTACCTCCAACTTATTCCGCGTCGAAGACGGCCTGAATGCCGGGGAGGACGTGCCCTTCTAAGTACTCCAGCATGGCTCCGCCGCCGGTGCTCACGTAGCTTACTCGGTCCGATAATTCAAACTGCTCCACGGCAGCCACGCTGTCGCCTCCGCCAACGAGCGAAAAAAGCCTTCCCGATTCGGTTGCTTTAGCAATGGCTTCACCCAGGTCGCGCGTTCCGGCCGCAAAGGCATCCATCTCAAATACGCCCATGGGTCCGTTCCAAAGCAGGGTTTTAGCTCGGCCTACCACCGCCGCGTAGGTGGCAATGGTCTCTGGGCCAATGTCAAGGCCCATCCAGTCCTTAGGGATCGCATTGCTGGCAACCACAAGCGTCTTGGCGTCGGGAGCAAAGCGATCTGCCGCCACAACGTCCACAGGCAGGTGAATGTCAACTCCCTTCTCTTGGGCGGAATTCATGATTTGTCGCGCGGTTTGGAGGTGCTCGTCCTCTACCAAACTACTGCCCACTTCGGCGCCCTGAGCCTTCAAAAAAGTAAATGCCATTCCGCCGCCTATAAGCAGGGCGTCGACACGGTCCAACAGACGCTCTAGAATGACGATTTTACTTGAAACCTTAGAACCACCAACCACAGCGACCGCGGGCCTCTCAGGCGACGCTAAAACGCGGTCTACGTTCTTGATCTCGTTGGCCATGACCATGCCAAAGGCTGCTCGACCCTTAAAGCTCGAGGCAATCACGGCCGTTGAAGCATGGGCGCGGTGTGCGGTACCAAAGGCGTCGTTGACGTAGGCGTCTCCCAATTCTGCCAGTTGGGCGGCAAATTCAGGATCTCCTGCCTCTTCACCAGCAAAAAAGCGGACGTTTTCAAGCAGCAAGACCTCGCCGTCGCACAAGGCTTTAGTGGCCGCAACAGCCATTGGACCAACCGTTTGGTCGATAAACTGAACCTCTCTACCCAGGGCAAGAGAAAGCTCCCGCGCCACGGGGCGCAGGCTCAGTGTAGACTCCAGGCCCAGCTTGGGTCGGCCTAAGTGCGAGAGCAAAACCGCCCGCCCGCCACGGTCTAAAATAGAACGTAGCGTTGGCAGTGTAGCCACAATGCGCTGATTATTAGCCACCCCACCGTCTTCGCGAAGGGGAACATTGTAGTCTACGCGCAGCAAAATACGCTTGCCTTTAACGTCGAGTTGGTCTATGGTTTTCATAAAATGCGGCTTGGTTTTTTCGCATACCAAAGGTAGGGCGCTAACTTAGCTCCGCTTTGTCTGCCGGCCTTCAGATTCCCCCTAATAAACTTCCTGAGTGGAGCCTTTGGCTTGACCAGGCTGCGCAGCGCGAGCGGATTCCGCACGCCCAAATGCTCGTTTGCGAAGACGGCGGAATTGCCTGGCCCCTTGCCCTAGACTACCTCCACCGGCTGCTGTGCGCGGCTCCCTCCGCACTGGGCGCCTGCAAAACATGCCCATCCTGCATTCAGCTTGCCAACCTTGCCCATCCTGACGTCCACTGGATTATTCCGGTCGTGGGCGGCGAGGGGCGAGGAGACGACGAAGACAGCTCTGCCCCCTTTTTAGCGGACTTTCGCCGATTCTTACTCGACAATCCGCAACCCCTTGCCAACGACTGGATCGAGCTTTTGGGCGGCAAGCAAAAGGTGGTGCAAATTTCGGTCAAGGAGTCCGCGCGAATTCAGCGCCTGCTCAGCCTCAAGTCCCACGGCGGAGGCTTTAAGGTCGTGGTACTTTGGATGCCGGAGCGCCTCAACGACTCCGCCGCCAACAAACTCCTCAAGCTCATTGAAGAGCCGCAGGACCGCACCCTACTCCTATTCATTAGCCACGACGAGCAATCGGTCATTGCCACCATTCGGTCGCGCTGTCAGGTGCATTACGCAAGGCCCCTTGGCAGCAGCATCTTAATCGACGGGCTTGTGGGGCTTGGTATTCCCGCGGACCAAGCCGAGCTGCTTGCCGAGCTTTCTGGCGGGCAGCCTGGTCAGGCCGTAATGCTGCACCGCAACCGAGACGCCC
>ERZ888423.1761-NODE-1761-length-17696-cov-8.191656_pt1 | contig 17696 bp, 19 predicted proteins | sample MGYA00520523_ERZ888423 | MGnify/ENA primary metagenome ERZ888423 (study PRJEB32303, sample SAMEA104408611) | aquatic metagenome | biome: Brackish water; feature: Pelagic; material: water | place: Baltic Sea | collected 2014-06-08T10:24:00 | depth 30,27 m ...
CGGGTCAAGCCTGATGCTGCGTTGATTCGACCTTCCTGCAAGTCTCTGCCTGCTGACACCGAGTGACTCGCTTGCCCCCCGGGGGAGGTCCGAGGAGGCCGGTCCGGCCGCCAGTCACTTATCAGTCACTCTGCGCAGTGACACAAGCTGCTTGGCAGTGACACGACATGTCCCTGTTTACGAGGGAAACGCCCATCGCAGGGCCTCACTCCTCACTCTCTGGCACGTTTCCTAAACCTTGTGTCGCATGTTCGAATCATGCCGGGGCCACACCACGTGAGTCAGAGCGGTGGCGCGACGCTGAACGAACAATTCATATCCCCCGCCGGCAGGCGCAGTGTCGTCAGGTAGCGCGTGATCGCAGCATCCACGCAGGTCGACCCGACCCGGCGATAGAGGCCATGCTGCGTGCCCGTATAGGAGATGAGGCGCGCACCCGCGATCGTGCTCGCCGCGACCCGGGCCCGCAGCCACGGAGTCTTGGGATCACCCGTCGCATTGACGACGAGCGCCGCATTCGCGAGGCGGAGTGGGACGCTCGAGGCATCCAGGGGTACGCCGATCCGCGGCAACCCCGCGCACCACAGACCGCGCTGAATCCCCTGCAGACCAGCGGCGGTCAGCCCCGCCGATGCGGTCGTCTCCGCGATCGCCGCGACCTGCTCTACCGTCGGGCGGTCGGGTCGATCGGCGCACAGGACGAAGCTCACGATGAAGGGCACGGGCTCGGCCTGAGCGGGTCGGGGCGCCACGGGCTGCGGCACCGGGCCGCGCTCGCGAGCGGCTCGATCAAGTGCCTGGAAGGTCGAGCGCTGGCCGTCGTAGCGGCCCTGCATCCACAGCGACGCCACCTGCCTGTCCAGGCCGAGGAACTCGGTCGCGAAGCGTGGATAGGGCTCGCCCCGGAAGTCCAGCGGGCCCTCGTCGAGAGCCGTGATGACCCGGTTGACCTTGCGGCTGAAGCCCGCGGGGTACCGACCCGTGAAGGTCCGCAGCGCCGTCGACCAGGCCCACGCCATCGTCGAGGCCTGCTGCAACTGCGATTGATTGGTGGGTGCCACACCGTCCAAAACGAGTGCGCGCACGCGATCGGGATACTCCCGCGCATACGCCATACCGACGGTCGTGCCATAGCTCACGCCGTTGTAGGTCCAGCGCGCGACACCGAGTGCGGCCCGCAGGGCCTCGAGGTCGCGAATGACGTAGTGGGTGCCCAGATACGGCGCGAGATCCGGGTTGGCCGCGAGGCAGTCGCTGAGTGCCTCGGTCATCGATTCGGCGTACGCCGTCGCGACCGCACGCCAGTTGACCGGACCCGCCTGGGGCAGCTCACCGTAGGTCGCACTGCCATCGCAACCTTCGAGCGCGGGCGTGCTCTCACCCACGCCGCGGGGATCCCAGGCGATGACGTCGTAGTGCCGCAGGATCGCCGGCGGGAGAGCACCCCACGGACCGTAGGGCTCCCCGGTCAGCCAGGTCCCCAGGACACCCACACCTGAGCCACCGGGCCCACCCGGATTGAAGGTGTAGGCGCCACGGCGCTCACCGGTCGCGCGATGCACCGCGAAGGCGATCGATGCCCGGCGCGGATCATCGGCGCCCGACAGCGGCGGCCCTGCCGGCCCGCCGGGTCGCACATCCCAGTCGATCGGCACGTCGAGGCGACCGCAATCCACGTCGTTGGGCAGATACGACGGACAGTCCAGCCACGTGATCGGGCCGTCCTGATCGACCTGCGCATCCGGGGCCGCCCACGCGGGAGCACCACCCAGCACGAGACCGAGGGCCGCCACACCCACCACCGCACGCATCCAACGCATGTCCGGACACTATCCGGCCGCTGAATCGCCCCTAGGTCACGCGGCTGGTGGTCGGCTACTCCTCGATTGTGGTGACCCGGGAGGGAAAGAGCCACCACGCCAGCAGGGCACCCGCGGCCACAATGGCGGTGGCGACCATGAGGGCCGTCGACATCCCGGACACAAAGGCGGCACCGGCCGCCTCACGAATCGGCGCCGCAACATCGGGTGGCAGCTGCCCCACGGCGAGTACCCCCGATGCCAACGACTCGCGCACGGCATCGACCACGCTGACCGGGATGGACACCAGCGCATCCCCCGCTGCCGCAATCTGGGCCTCGATGGAGTTGCGGTAGCCCAGGGACAGCAGCGAGCCGAGGACGGCCACGCCGAGGGATCCCCCGAGTTCGGCGACGCCATCGTTGACGGCTGAGCCCATGCCCGCGCGCTCCCGAGGCACCGACGCCAACACGCCGTTGGTCGCCTGCGGCAGCACCATCCCGAGGCCCAGCCCAATCACACCGAGACTGCCGCCCAGGTGGATGTACGCGGAGTCAGCGGTGAGGGACGCCGCCCAAGCGAGTCCACCCGTCACCATCACGAGGCCTGCGACGACGACCCGTCGGGTGCCGAAACGTTCGGCCCACCGCGGGCTCAGAAGCGACGTCACGAAGAGTCCACCGGCCGCGGGAAGCATCGCGAGGCCGGACTCCAGCGGGGTGTCACCCTGCACGAGCTGGAGGAACTGCGGCAGGAAGAACATCACCCCCATGAGGGCGCCGTAGACGAGGGCGACGGTGATGATCGCAATCGTGAAGAGCCGATTGGTGAAAAGCTCCATCGGCAGGAGTGGTCGGGGGGCGCGACGTTCCCACCAGACGAATGCCGAGAGGAAGACGAGAGCGGTGACGGAGGAGGAGATCGTGAGCACACCGATCCCCGCGTCCGGCAACTCAATGACCGTCACGACGAAGGCAATGATGCCCACGCTCGACAGCACCGCTCCCATGACATCGAGGCGCGGCTTGCTCGGATCACGTGACTCCGGCACGAGGGCGAAGGTCGCGATGATGGCGATGACCACCAGGGGTGGATTGACCCAGAAGATCGCATGCCACGTGGTGTGTTCAATCAGCAGGCCTCCGACGATCGGCCCGATGGCGATAGCGGCGCCCGCGACGGCAGCCCAGATCCCGATCGCCTGCGCCCGTGCCTGGCGGTCGGTGAAGACCTGGACCAGAATCGACAGGGTCGAGGGCATGATGAAGGCGCCGCCAATGCCCATGACGGCCCGACACAGGATCAGCATGTCGGCCGTGGTGGCGAATCCCGCGGCCAACGACCCGAGGCCAAAGACGACCAGGCCGATGACTAGCGCTCGCCGACGTCCGAATCGGTCCCCGAGACTTCCGGCGAGCAGCAGCGCACCGGCGAAGACAACCGAATAGGCGTCCACGACCCACTGCAACTGCGCCGTGGTGGCCTGCAACTGCGCCTGCAGCGTGGGCAGTGCCACGTTGACGATCGTGTTGTCCAAGGAGATGAGAGCCAGTGCTCCGGCAAGGACGGCCAAGACCAACCATGGGGACCGCACTGTCACGCGACGAGCCTAGACGCCCACTCGTCCATCTCGGCGGCCACTAGGCTGCGCGAGACACTTGGGAGGACCGATGGACTACGTCGCCGTCATGGCTGCCGCGGCCGACAGTGATCTTGAGCGCGAGATCTACTCGCTCCTGGTGATCGCGGCCATTGCCGCAGCGACTCCCCTGATCGTGGGGCTGCTCCGCCTGCCGGTCGCCGAGGTCGTCCTCATGCTGGGCCTCGGCATCATCTTTGGCCCCGAGGTCCTCGGCTGGATCCAACTCGACGAAGCCATCGATCTGCTGGCGGAACTCGGGCTCGCCTTCCTCTTCTTTGCCGCCGGACTGGAGTTGGAGAAGCACGCCATCCAGGGCCGCTCCGGCAAACTCGCACTGCTGGGCTGGGGAGTGAGCGCTGTCATCGCCCTCCTCGTCGCGGGGCTGCTGGAAGCAGCGGGAGTCATCGACGACTTCCTCGGTGTGGCCATCTGCCTGACGAGCACCGCGCTCGGCACCCTCCTGCCGATCCTGCGGGACAAGGGGCTGCTGAAGTCACCCTTCGGCACCTACTTCATGGGCGCGGGGGCGATCGGGGAATTCGGCCCGGTCCTGGCGATCTCCCTGCTGCTGACGACGAAGTCCTTCGGCATGGCCGTGCTCTCCCTGGTGCTGTTCGGTGCCTTCGCCCTGCTCTTCGCGAAGATCCCCACGCTCCTGAGGACAGACCACATTCTCAGTGTCATCGAACGGGGCCAGGAGACCAGCGCTCAGACAGTGGTGCGGCTCACGGCACTGCTACTCGTGGCGCTCTTGGCGCTCGCCGAGGGCTTTGATCTAGACGTCGTGCTCGGTGCCTTCATCGCCGGCATCATCATCCGCCAACTCATTCCCGCCCACCAGGAGGGAGTCCTCCAAACCAAGGTGGAGGGCATCGCCTTCGGGGTCTTCATCCCGATCTTCTTCATCGTGTCCGGCGCTCGACTTGATATCGAGTCCATCCTCGCCAACCCGAGCCCGCTGTTGATCTTCTTCATCCTGCTGCTGGTGGTGCGCGGCGTACCGCAATTCTTCCTGTATCGCCGGGCGATCCCTGACACGAAGGAACGAGCGGGGTTCTCCCTGTACGTCGCGACGGCACTGCCGATCATCGTCGCCGTCACCACGGTGCAACTCAGCGCGGGTGTGATGAGCTCGGCGACGGCTGCGGCCCTGGTCGGTGCCGGAGCGCTTTCGGTGCTGGTCTTCCCCCTCCTCGCCCAGGTCCTGGTGCGCAAGCGCAGCGAACCTCAGGAGGAGCGCAACGCCGCCACGGCGTAGAGTGCGATGCCCGCCGCGACGGAGGCATTGAGCGACTCGGTCCGACCCGCCATCGGGATCGACACCAGGTGATCGCAGGTCTCCCCGACCAATCGGCCCAGGCCCTGACCCTCACCACCGATGACGATGACGAGGGGGTCGCGCGCCAGGTCCACCGGCAGGCTCGTCAACTCAAGGTCACCCTCGGCCGCGAGGCCGACGATGGTGCAGCCTGCCTTGGCATATGCCGTCAGCGCGCGGGTGAGATTGACCGCGCGTGCCACAGGAAGGTAGGCAAGCGTGCCCGCACTGGTCTTCCATGCGGACCCGGTGACTCCGGCGGCGCGCCGCTCGGGGACGAGGACGCCGTGGGCCCCAAACGCTGCCGCTGACCGGACGATCGCCCCGAGATTGCGCGGATCCGTCACGCCATCCAACGCCACGATAAGGGGCGCCGAGCCGGTGTCGATGGCCTGCGCGAGGAGATCCTCGGGATCAAGATATTCGTACGGCGGCACCGTGAGGAGTAGTCCCTGATGAGCGGCACCTCCCGACATGCGATCCAATTCATTGCGGGTCACCTCCAGCAGCGGCATGGCCTGGTCCGTCGCCAGGGTCAGCGCCTCGCGCACCCGATCATCGGTGTCGACGTACTGCTGGACGTAGAGCGCTGAGGCTGGCACTCCCGCGCGCAGCGCCTCAACCACGGGATTGCGCCCGACCAGCACCTCTCGCCCATCCCTGCGCCCGCGCGATGACGGACGGTCTGCGGCCTGCTTGGCAGCGCGTGCGCGTCGGGCCGCCGGGTGGCTGGTGCGCTCCTCGGCCTTGGGGGTTGGGCCCTTGCCCTTGAGTGCCTTGCGCCGCTGACCCCCGGTGCCGACCATCATGCCCTTCTTCGACCCTGTCTTGCGCATGGCGCCCTTGCGCTGGGAATTGCCGGCCATCAGTCCTCCTCGGCGAGCGACCAGCGTGGGCCGGCCGCCGTGTCTTCAATGACCAGGCCGGATGCGGCCAGGCCGTCGCGCAGCGCGTCAGCCACCGCGAAGTCCTTGCGCTCACGCGCTGCCTGCCGCTGTGCGAGCACGACATCGACGAGGGGTCCCAGTGCCCGGCGCGCGGCACCGTCCTCGGATTGACCCACCCATGTCTGAGCCGACGGATTGATCCCGAGGATGTCGAGCATGACGATGACCTCATCGCGCGCTGCCCGCGCTGCGGTGACGTCCTCCTCGGCGAGCGAGGCGTTGCCGGACCGCACCGTGTCGTGCACGACGGCCAGAGCCTGCGGCACTCCTAGGTCATCATTCATCGCCGCGGCAAAAGCCGCCGGCACAGCGACGGGGGATGGCGCATCACCGAGGGTCTCCTCAGCGCGCCGCAGGAAGCCCTCGATGCGCCGAAAGCCAGCGGCAGACTCCGCCATCGCCTCGTCAGAAAACTCCAGCATCGAGCGGTAGTGCGCGGAGCCAAGGTAGTAGCGCAACTCCACGGGACGCACACGCTGAACGACCTCGGAGACCAGCAGGGAGTTGCCGAGGGATTTGCTCATCTTCTCCCCGGACGTCGTCACCCAGGCGTTGTGCATCCAGAAGCGGGCGAAGTCATCACCGGCGGCCTTCGACTGGGCGATCTCGTTTTCGTGGTGGGGGAAGAGCAGGTCCAGGCCACCGCCGTGAATGTCGAACACCGGACCGAGATAGCGCGACGCCATCGCGGAGCATTCCAGGTGCCAGCCGGGTCGACCGGGTCCCCACGGTGTCTGCCACTGCGGCTCACCTGGCTTCGCGGACTTCCACAGGGCGAAGTCACGGGGATCGCGCTTGATGGATGCCTCCGAGTCCACCGCGGGCTGCATGTCATCCAAGCGCTGCCCACTCAATGCACCGTAGTCGGGGAAGGAGCGCACATCGAAGTAGACGTCGCCGTCGACGGCATAGGCGTGACCGTCCTCGATGAGGCGGTGCATCAGGTCGATCATCTCCGGGACGTGACCGGTCGCCCGGGGCTCATAGGTGGGCGGCAGGCAACCCAGCACGTCGTACGCCTCCGTGAAGGCACGCTCATTGCGCATGGCCACCTGCCAGAAGGGGACATCCTCCTCGGCTGCGCGGGCGAGGATCTTGTCGTCGATGTCGGTGACATTGCGGATGAAGGTCACGTCGTAGCCCGACGCCATGAGCCAACGTCTCAGGATGTCGAAAGCAAGTCCGGATCGGATGTGACCGACGTGAGGAGGGGCCTGCACCGTGGCTCCGCAGAGATAGATCGACACCCGGCCCGGTACGAGGGGCTCGAAGGTGCGGACCTCGCGGGCTGCGGTGTCGTACAGGCGCAGGCTCACGCCCACAGGGTAGTGGCGGGCGGTCACCACGCGGTCAGGGCAGTCGGGTGACGACCTTGTCCGGGGTGATGCGACACACGACACGGACGTTGTCGGTGCCATCGTCCGCGACGTAGCGATCCGTGCCGGTGTACTCCTGATTGAGGCGGTCGATCAACTCGCGTCCACCCTCCTCGACCATGGTCACGGTGCCGCGCACCTCGACGTAGGAATAGGGGTTGTCCCTGGGGTAGACCAGGATGGTCACCCGCGGGTCGCGCTCCATATTGAGGTACTTCCGGCGACCTTTGATGGTGGAGACGAGCAGGTCATCTCCGTCCCGGGCGACCCAGACGACAGACAGGTGCGGGTAGCCGTTGGGATTCATCGTGGCGATGGTGGCAAATTCCGCGGCGTCCAGCATGGGGAAGGCTGCGGGCGGGATGGTGGCGGTCATGGGGATGACGGTAGTCCACGACGAGACGGGGTGATCTCGGTGGCGACCACTAGTGCCGTGGCGATGCTCGCCAATCCCTCGCCTCGACCCGTAAGTCCGAGGCCATCGGTCGTGGTCCCCGACAGGGAGACCGGGGCATTCACGGCAGTCGAGAGCACCGCCTGCGCTTCCTCACGCCGGGTGCCGATCCGGGGACGGATGCCGATGACCTGGATGGAGATGTTGGAGATCGTCCAGCCGGCCGACCGCACGGTCTCGGCGACGTGCGTCAGGAGAGCCACCCCCGAGGCTCCAGCCCAGCGGGGATCATCCACGCCGACGAGTGACCCCAGATCACCGACACCGGCCGCGGACAGCAGCGCATCACATGCGGCGTGCGCGGCCACGTCTGCATCCGAGTGACCCGCAAGACCGTCACCTTCCCAGAGCAGACCGGCGACCCACAGTGGTCGACCGGCAGCAAAAGCATGGACGTCGACACCGACGCCGACGCGGCTAGCCGACACCGCCGGCCGCCCTACGTCGCACGAGGATGGCCTCGGCCAACACCAGATCCAGGGGACGCGTGATCTTGAATGCTTCTTCGTCACCGGGGACGACCGTCACCGTCACCCCCATGCGCTCCACCAACCCCGCATCATCGGTGGCGTCTTCGCCGTCACTGTCCGCGTGAGCTCGCTGCAGGACCGCACGAGCAAAGCCCTGGGGGGTTTGCACGGCATGCAGTCGGGAACGATCGAGGGTTGTTCGGACGACGCCCTCAGCGTCCACCTCTTTGATCGTGTCTACGACGCCGAGTGTCGGGATGACAGCATCCGATCCTGATCGCACCGCGGTGGCGACGCGGTCGACGACATCGGAGGGCACGAGCGGACGCGCAGCATCGTGCACGAGCACGACGTCCACGTCGGGAGGCAGCGCGAGGAGGGCCCGCGCGACGCTGTCCTGGCGCGTTTGGCCACCCGTCACGATGACGAGTTGAGTGTCGATGTCGCCGAGCAGCGCGCGAATTTCCTCGACCGTGTCCTCGGGGGCCGCGACGACAATGAGGTCAACGCAGCGCGCGGTCGCGAGGTTACGCACGGCATGGACGAGGATGGGTTGGCCCGCCAGAGTCCTCAGCGCCTTGGGGGCGCCGGGACCCAGACGTTCACCACGTCCAGCGGCAGGCACGATGATCGCGGTGCGAGGGGCGTTGTGCCCCATGGCGACCTCCGCTTCGATCGCTTAGGAGGCGAGAACCTCGTCGAGAATTGCCTCGGCCTTGTCCTCATTGGTCTTCTCGGCCAGGGCCAACTCGCTGACGAGGATCTGGCGTGCCTTGGCCAGCATGCGCTTTTCGCCTGCGGACAGTCCACGCTCGCGCTCGCGGCGCCACAGGTCGCGGACAACCTCGGCGACCTTGATGACATCTCCGGACGCTAGTTTCTCGAGGTTGGCCTTGTAGCGACGAGACCAGTTGGTGGGCTCCTCGGTGTAGGGCTGGCGCAAAACCTCAAAAACTCGGTCGAGGCCCTCGGCATTGACGACGTCCCGGACGCCGACCAGGTCGACATTCTCGGCGGGGACTCGGACGGTCAGGTCCCCCTGGGCAACCCGCAGGACCAGGTACTCCTTTTCGTCGCCCTTAATCACTCGGATTTCAACGGCTTCGATCAGAGCGGCCCCGTGATGGGGGTACACGACCGTGTCGCCAACCTTGAATGCCATAGAGAAAGACCCCTTTCCAGGTCGCCCAGGATATCACGGCCCACAGGAGTCCCAACCCGCGTCTACGGCGTCGCACCCGCTACCCTGAAGAGGTCGCAACCGGTGCGGCAGGTCGCCGGAGGTGACCTTGATTTTGCTGCAGGAGTTTCGCGTGACCCTTGTCCGCCATCGCTGTGCCCGTCGAGTGGCCCTTGCCGCAGTCGTGGTTGCACTCGCGCCGATGTTGACCGGATGCTGGCAGGGCTTTGACGCGAGCACGACCATGCAGAATTCCATGAATAGCGGCAATGGCACGCAGGAGATCCTGGGATCGCTGCGCATCGAAAACGCCACGATCGTGCGCAATGACGCCGGCCGCGCATCGCTCGTGATGGCGGTGTTCAACCAGGGGGATGCTCCCGACACACTCATCGCGGTATCGATCAATGGACAGCCCCTGGCGGTGCCGAGCGTGACGGTTGAGCCCGGTGACTTCGCCACCTTCGGCTACGGAGCGGAGGGTGCGCCGCTGGAAAATCCCCTCATCGTGGATGCCTTTCCTATCCCGACCGGGTCATACTCCACGGTGTCGCTCGCCTTTAGCATCAACGGCCTCACCGAATTCACGTCACTCGTCGTACCCGATGTCGGCTACTACGCCGGCTACGTCCCCGAGGGCTGATTGCCTTACGCGCCCACCCGGGTCAACGCGCGCGGTAGATCTCGCGACGATGTCCGATATCTATGACAAGAACCACGAGCACGCCATCGTCGATGTCGTAGATGACTCGATAGTCACCTGTTCTCACCCGCCACTCGCCATCGCCTCCCACGAGCCTGCGAGCGGACGGTGGACGTGGATTCTCCGCGAGCAAGGCGATGACTCCGTCCATGCGGTGACGCGAGCTCGTATCGAGTTTGCGAAGTTGTCGGGCGGCGGCGGGTGAGAACTCGACGCGGTAGGTCACGCGAGGCCGAGCTCGGCGCGAAGCTCCGACCAGGGCACCGTCGGCTCGCCTGCCGCCATCTCCTCGCGTGCCGCCCGGACAGCCTCCAAGTCGGCAAGATCCTCGGCGGCCTCGATCAGGCGCTGTAAGTCGTCGGCGCTGATGACTGCCGCGACCCGACGACCACGACGGGTGAGATAGACCGGCTCATGGTCGACGCGCGCGGAGTCGACGACGTCAGCCAGTCGCGCCCGGGCATCGCTCACACTCATCTCGCTCATGCGCGTGAGTCTACGCCGTAATGGCGTATTTGTACGCTTCAGCGCTTTTCGCGATAACTCGTGAATCATGAGCCATCTGTTGCTCCAGGAGAAATGGCCCTGTTCACAGGAGCGTCCAAGGGGAGCAGACGCCCTTCTTCTCTGGCTGCGTGCACCAGATCACCTCGAAGGTGTTCGTCGGATTGATCTTGCGCTGCCAGGCGAAGCTGCCGTCGGCACTCAACTGCCCAGGGCGTGCTCGAAGTGGACGTGGCCCGGGTGCTGATCTATTCGGCTTCAAACTTGTAGCCCAGACCCCGCACGGTCAAGATCAGTCGCGGGTCCGGTGGGTCGACTTCAATTTTGGCGCGCAGACGCTTCACGTGGACGTCGAGGGTCTTGGTGTCACCGACGTAGTCAGAGCCCCACACCCGGTCGATGATCTGGCCACGGGTCAGGACTCGACCCGCGTTGCGGACGAGCAGCTCCAGCAGATCGAATTCCTTCAGCGGCATCGCGATGGTCTGACCTCGCACGGCAACCACGTGGCGGTCGACATCGATGCGCACCGGCCCCGCCTCCAACGTGGCGGGAAGCATCTCCTCGGGTTCACCCCGCCGGCGCAGCACGGCACGGATGCGAGCCACCAACTCCCTCGACGAAAACGGCTTGGTGACGTAGTCATCGGCCCCCAACTCCAGTCCGACCACCTTGTCGACCTCGCCGTCCTTGGCCGTCACCATGATGATCGGCACCGTCGACTTCTGACGAAGTGTGCGGCAGACCTCTGTGCCCGAGATGCCGGGCAACATGAGGTCAAGGAGGACAAGGTCAGCCCCGTGGCGATCGAATTCATCCAGGGCGGCGGCTCCATCCGCGGCCACGCCCACCTCGTAGCCTTCTCGCCGAAGCATGAAGGACAGCGCGTCGGAGAACGACTCCTCGTCCTCGACCACTAGGACTCGCGTCACAGGACCCTCTCCCTCTCGCCTGATTCATTCGCTACAGGTCCATCCCCAGCGAGACTGGCCACGAGGGGCAGGCTCAGGATGAACGTCGACCCCACTCCCACCTCGGACCAGACATCGACGTCCCCACCGTGGTTCTGGCAGACGTGCTTGACGATAGCCAGCCCCAATCCCGTGCCGCCGGTGGCACGGGAGCGCGCCGGATCCGCCCGATAAAAGCGCTCGAAGATCCGGTCAAGGTCGTGGGACGCGATGCCGATTCCCTGGTCTTTCACGCCGATTTCGACCATGCCGGCGTCGCATCGTGCCGTGATGGCGACGCGCGTGTGGTCCGGTGAGTAGGTGACGGCATTGCTGACCAGGTTGCGCAGAGCCGTGAGGATCTGGTCTCGATCTCCCAGCATCTCCGCGCCGGGTGCCCCGCTCACGATCAGTTCGACTCCTCGGACCTCCGCGATCGAGCGCAACTCGTCGACAGCCTGATTGATGACGACGTCCACATCAAAGACGGCTGCGCGGATGAGCGGATCATCGCCCTGCAGCCGGGACAGATCGATGATTTCGCTGATGAGCGAGGACAGCCGGGATGATTCGGTCAGCATGCGCTCAGCAAATCTCTGCACACTGTCCACATCATCGGCCGAACTCAAAATGGCCTCGGCGAGAAGCGCCATCGCACCGACCGGCGTCTTGAGTTCGTGGCTGACGTTGGCCACGAAGTCTCGGCGTACGGCGTCGACTCGTCGGTCCTCCGCCAGATCAGCGACCATGACGATGTAGACACCCGGCGAAAGAGGCGCCACGGTGGCGCGCAGATCGAGCATGCCGCGACCGAGTGGGGGACGGCGTACGCGGAACTCACGCTCACTCGTCCCACCGAGCTCGACGCACCGAGCGATGAGTTCACCGATGACCTCGGAGGCGAGGGCGTCACGACGCACCAACCCGAGCGCTTCGGCGCGTGGTGTCGACCGGAGGACGTGCCCCTCGGCATCGACAATCAAGCTGGCCATCGGGAGCACGGCCAGGAGAGTGACCACGTCATCTGAGATGGGGCGTGGCGAGGCCCGGGTCTGGTCCACGGGTCGCGTCGCACGCGACGGCCTTGCCGCCATGGGCGCCACGATAGGCGTCCCCACCCCGGAGCGCCCTCGGCAGGCTGGGCTCAGGCTCAACATTGTCCCAGCGTTCATGGCCAGCACTCCCCCGTTAACCTTCTGCTAAGGATTCGTTCATGCACGGTGACCAGCATGAAGACTGGGAGGTGCGCCATGCGCGAAGCATTCGCGGCGGAGTTGGACAACATCAGTGACGATTTGGTGCATCTCACACGCCTCGTGGGATCGGCCATGAATAGGGCAACTCAGTCGCTCCTGGATGCCGACCTGAGGATGGCCGAGGAGGTCATCGCCGCGGATGCCGCCGTCGATGTGGTGACCTCCGAGGTCGAGGAGAAGTGCTTCGACGTCATCGCCCTCCAGGCGCCGGTGGCGTCTGACCTGCGCATCGTCATCGGCGCCCTGCGCATCGCCTCCTCGCTCGAGCGCATGGGTGACCTCGCCGAGCATGTCGCCAAGCAGGCACGGATGCGCTATCCGTCACCGTCCATCCCACAGGAATTGCGGGGCACCTTCGCGGAGATGGGCGGCATCGCGGAGGCGATCGTCTCCAAGACGGGTGCGGTCATCGCCACCAAGGATGTGGGCCTTGCCACCGATATCGCTCGCCACGACGAGCAGATGGACCATTTCCATCGCGAACTCTTCACGATCGTGCTGTCCCCATCGTGGAAGCACGGGGTCGAGGCGGCGATCGACGTCACCCTGCTCTCGCGCTTTTACGAGCGCTACGCCGATCACGCTGTCTCCGTGACCCGCCGGGTCGTCACCATCGTCACGGGCGAGCCCTATGCCGGAGTCAGTCTGAACTCCACCGGCCGCTGAGGCCCCGGCCACGGGGGATTCACGGGGCTGGAATGCCCTCGCACCCGGAATAGGTCACACTGGGGCACTGTTTGACGGAGGTGACCATGTCCCGATTTTTGCGCGATGCCCGGCCTCGCCGGGTCGCCGTGGTGTCCCTCCACACCTCCCCCCTGGATCAACCCGGCACCGGCGATGCGGGGGGCATGAATGTCTACATCCTCGAGACGTCCAAGCGCTTGGCGGCCGCCGGCGTCGAGGTGGAGATCTTCACCCGCGCTGTCTCCTCGCACCTGCCCCCCACCGTCGAGGTCGATCCGGGTGTCACCGTCACCCACCTGCGCGCCGGGCCCTTCGAAGAACTGCGCAAGGAAGACCTGCCCGCACAGATGTGCGCCTTCAGCGCCGGTCTCCTGCGCACCGAGGCGGGGCGACCTGAGGGATGGTTCGATCTCATTCACTCTCACTACTGGCTGTCAGGTCAGGTGGGCTGGTTGGCGTCCGAGCGCTGGGATGTGCCGCTCGTCCACTCCATGCACACCATGGCGAAGGTCAAAAATCTCGAGCTTGCCGACGGGGATCGCGCCGAGCCCCTCGTCCGCATCATCGGCGAGGATCAGGTGGTCGAAAACTCCTCGCGCCTCATTGCCAATACCGGCGAAGAAGCCCGCCAGTTCATCGACCTCTATGGCGCGGACCCGACCGCCGTTGATGTGGTCCACCCGGGCGTTGACCTGCAGACCTTCATCCCGGGCGACCAATCCGCCGCCCGCGACGCACTCGGATTGGCACGCGACGCCCACGTCCTGCTCTTCGTAGGGCGCATCCAGCCGCTCAAGGCACCCGATGTCCTCCTGCGGGCAGCAGCCGACATGATCGCCGACGATCCGACCCTGCGATCACGCCTGGTGATCGCCATCTGCGGTGGACCCTCGGGCAGCGGCCTTGACCATCCGACGGGATTGGCCGACCTTGCTGCATCCCTGGGCATCACCGACCTGGTCCGCTTCGAGCCGCCGACCGACCGCGCCCGACTGGCCCAGTGGTACGTCGCCGCCGATGCCACCGTCGTACCGTCGTATTCGGAATCCTTCGGTCTTGTTGCCGTGGAGTCCCAGGCCTGTGGCACACCCGTCGTGGCCGCCGCCGTCGGCGGCCTGCGCACGGCCGTCGCCGATGGACGCTCGGGCCTGCTGGTCCCCGGACACGATCCACGCACCTGGGCTCGTGCCCTGGCCCGGATGGCGACGGATGAGCGCGCGCGCCTTGCTGCTGGCGCGCGTCTGCACGCCGAGGGCTTCAGTTGGGAAGCCACCGCGGACGCTCTCATCTCGAGCTACAGCCGCGCCATCGGCGAGCACGGGAGGCTTGCCGTCGCCGTCGGCTCATCGTGAGCACAGCCGCACCCACCGAGGTTATCGACGCATTCCTGTCCGAGGCGGGACTCCAGGTCGAGCGTCCGGACCCCGCAACCTTCGTCATCACGCTGCCCGGTGACGCCAAACTGAGTACAACGGTGTCACTCGTTGTCGGCGACCATGCACTATCGATCAATGCCTTTGTTGCCCGTCGCCCCGACGAAAACGCAGAGGCTGTCTACCGATGGCTCCTTGAGCGCAATCGCCGGATGTACGCCGTCGCCTTCTGCATCGACCACCTGGGCGACATCTACCTCAGCGGGCGTCAGCCCCTCGCCTCCATCACCCCCGAAGAACTCGACCGGATCCTCGGCTGTGTCAGCGAATACGCCGATGGATCCTTCAACACCATCCTCGAATTGGGCTTCGCCACGGCTATCCGCCGCGAGTGGCAGTGGCGCACCAAGCGTGGTGAGTCGACCACCAATCTCGAGGCCTTCCGCCACCTCGCTGAATCCGCAGACTGAGGCTTGGGAGGATGGCGCCATGAGCGCGCCGTACACCCTGATCCTGCTCCGCCATGGCGAGAGCGAGTGGAATGCCAAGAACCTCTTCACGGGATGGGTTGATGTGGGCCTTTCCGACCGAGGTCGCGAGGAGGCTGCGCGCGGGGGACGCCTCCTCGCCGAGTCCGGCATCCTGCCCGACATCGTGCACACCTCGCTGTTGACGCGGGCCATCACAACGGCCGATATCGCACTCGGCGAGGCTGGACGCGCGTGGATCCCGGTCGTGCGCACCTGGCGACTCAATGAGCGTCACTACGGTGCACTCCAGGGCAGGGACAAGAAGGCGACACTGGAGGCCTACGGCGAGGAGCAGTTCATGCTGTGGCGTCGCTCGTACGACGTGCCCCCACCACCCATCGAACCCGACAGTGAATTCGCGCAGACCTATGACCGGCGCTACGCCGACCTACCCCCCGATGCGCGTCCGACGACCGAGTGCCTCAAGGACGTGGTGGATCGACTCATCCCCTACTGGGAGGACGTCGTCGTCGCGGAGGGCCTGCGCCGCGGCCAGACGGTGCTCATCGCCGCGCACGGCAACTCCCTGCGCGCGCTGGTCAAGCACCTCGACGGCATCTCCGACACGGATATCGCCGCGCTCAACATCCCGACCGGTATCCCGCTGGTCTACCGCCTCGACGCCGACCTGCGCCCGATCGTCCCCGGCGGGGAGTACCTCGATCCCGAGGCGGCAGCGACCGCGGCGGCTGCGGTCGCCCACCAGGGCCGCTGAGGATGGGGACGACCCGGCTCGAACTCGAGGACGCCACCCTGCGCGAGTGGACCGCGACGGTCATCGCCGTGGACCCCGAGCAGGGCATCGTGCTCGATCGCTCGGCCTTCTATCCGGGCGGTGGTGGTCAGCCGCCCGACCACGGGGTCCTTCTCTGGGGTGGCGTGCAGACGCGCATCGAGGGCGCGCGCTACGCCGACGAGGTGTGGCTGATCCCCGCCGAGGGCGATCCTTTGCCCACCGTCGGGACGCAGGTCCAGGGCGCGATCGACGATGGTCGGCGTACCGCGCTCATGCGCACGCACTCGGGACTGCATGTGCTGTCCGGGGTTGTCTTCCGCGACTTCGGTGCCCTGGTCACCGGCTCCAACATGGAGCCGCTCGAGGGGCGTTTGGACTTCAATCTCGATGGCGTGCCCGAGGGTTTTAAGGATTCGGTCGAGGAGGCAATCAACGCGGAAGTTGACGCTGATCGAGCGATCCGCGCGTACTCCCTCCCACGTGATGAAGCCTTCGCGCTCCCCGACATCATCCGCACCGCGACCAATCTGCTGCCTCCCGAGATCGAGATCGTCCGACTCGTCGACATCGACGGCCTCGACGTGCAGGCCGATGGTGGCACCCATGTGGCATCGACCCGACAGGTCGGACGCATGCGCGTCGTCAAGGTGGAGAACAAGGGCAAGGGCTTTCGGCGGATCCGCGTCGCGCTCGAGGACTGAGGTGGCTCAGGTGGTCCAGGTGGTCCCGGTGGCTCAGGTGGCCCCGAGGGCCCAGGTAGTCCCGGTGGTCCCGGTGACCTAGGTGGCCGAGGTGGTCCCGGTGGCCCAGGGTGGTCCTTCTTCGGGAGATTGAGTGAGTTTTCCTCGCACTTTTTCCCGAAGAACGTCAGCGGGCGGGTGAAGAGAGGCCGCGGGGCGGGCGAAGAACGTCAGCGAGCGGGCAGTCTCAGGTGATCTCCGCGATCTTCACCCGTACGTCGAAGAGGTAGACCAGGGCGACCACGACACCCGCGATCCCGATGATGCCCAGGGTCAGCCCCGGGATGAATCCGGTGAGCATGGCCACGCCCGTGAGCAGCAACCAGAGCACTTTGGACACGCGCCCCACCGCGGGGAAGGCCTCCGTGGGGCGGCGTACGCAATCCACGAAGGCCCAGATCTTCACCACCCCGAAGACAACCCAGAGGATGAGCTCAATGAGGTTTTGCGTTAGATCGAACATCCCTCCAACGTACGCGCCCCGCCTGCATTCCGCAGACGGGGCGCGCGCTGAAGGTTGAGATGACCCCGGATTGCCTCAGGGGCCGGCAGATCTAGAGACCGACAACCTCACGCAGGAGCACGACGGTGCGCTCGGCTCCGTGAGCCACCGACTTGGCGGTCGACGTGGTCTCGGTCGCGACAGTCTTGGCTGTCGAGGTGGCCTCACGGACGACGGACTTGGCCGTCGAGGTGGCCTCCCGGGCGAGTGAGTGCGCCTGCGCGCGGGCATCGGAGGCGAGGTCGGTGACCTGCTCCCGTGCGTCGCGGCCGAGGTCAGTGACCTGACCCCAGGCCTTGCTGGCCGTCTCGGGGACCGACACGACGGTCTCCTGCACGCTCTCGATGACATCGGCGACAGTCGGGGGGATCTCACGTGGAATCTCGATCGACGTGAAGGGCACGGTGCGCGGCGTCACGGACGATGCGACCTGCTGGGCCGTCGTCGCAGCCTTGGCCGTGGTCTCCTTCGCCGTCGACGCAGCCTTGGCCGTGGTCTCCTTCGCCGTCGACGCAGCCTTCACGGTGGT
>ERZ888423.1762-NODE-1762-length-17692-cov-9.792822_pt1 | contig 17692 bp, 15 predicted proteins | sample MGYA00520523_ERZ888423 | MGnify/ENA primary metagenome ERZ888423 (study PRJEB32303, sample SAMEA104408611) | aquatic metagenome | biome: Brackish water; feature: Pelagic; material: water | place: Baltic Sea | collected 2014-06-08T10:24:00 | depth 30,27 m ...
GCGTTCATCCATGTAGCCATGGGTATCACTCAGCAGGAGTATTTTTTTCACAGCAGTTCCTCCGTCTTTTGCAGTATCCTGTTGACAGCGCCTTCGGGAGCCACCCACCCCAGTGCAGCTATTTTGCGGAACCAGGTGAGTTGCCGCTTGGCGTAGTTGCGGCTGTGTTGCCGGATTTTTTCTATGGCCAGCTCCCTGCTGATATGTCCATCGAAATAATCAAACAACTCCCTGTAACCGACAGTTTGTAAGGCACTGAGGTGGTGATGGGGCCAGAGTGCCCGCGCTTCTTCTTCCAGTCCTTCCTGTATCATGGCATCCACACGCGCATCTATGCGTTCGTAGAGCAGACTGCGTTCCCAGTCGGGTGCAAAAAGAACGGTTCGGAAGGGCCGTTGCTTAGCCTTCCCGCTGCGCTGCGATGAATAGGTAGCACCTGTGAGGGTTAAGACCTCAAGGGCGCGCATCAGCCTTCTTGGATTGTTGGCGTCGGCCATAGCAAAATAGGCGGGGTCCTTTTTTTGCACTTCTTCTTGCAGCCATTCCAGCCCGTTAGTCTCCAACGCAGCCTGTAGCTCTTTTTTTACCTGCGGATCGCCCGGCAAGTCATCCAGGCCTTCGGTAATAGCCTGAATAAAAAGACCGCTGCCGCCCACCAGCAATACCACACGGTGGTTTTGGTGCAGCGTTTGAATCAGTGGAATAGCCGCTAACTCATATTGTCCGGCACTTAATGGGTGATGGATACTGTGATTGGCAATGAAATGATGTGGGACAGCCGCCAGCTCCTCAGGTGTGGGCCTTGCTACACCTATGTTCATCTCCCGGTATATCTGGCGGGAATCCGCTGAAATGATTGCCGTGTTGAAATGCTGCGCTACTTCAATAGCCAGGCTTGTCTTTCCGGAGGCAGTAGGACCGCAGAGAACCAGCAGAATAGGTAAAGCTTCATCCATGGTGGTGCAGCTCAAAAGTAGCGAATTCCTCCGCGCTCCACGTTGCTGTTTATAATTTGATCAAGGCAGTAGTCACAGTAGCACTGTCGGAAGTGAAGCGGAGCAGGTAGTTGCCGGATGTCCAGTTTTCGGTCGCAACCTGTAAAGGAGCACCCTGGTAAGCAATGGTCTGTACGTGTCGCCCGCTGTTGTCATAAACCTGCACCAGACCGTTCGCTTCCCCGGCATAAAATGTGAAACCTGCGTCAAAAGGCTGAGGAAAAACCTGCACTTCTACCACATTATCAGGTGCCGACATCCGCATAACAGTGTTGCCAAGGCAAACAGTAGTGGTGGCATAGCTTCCGTCATCTTCCGATAGCAAAGTGCCGGTGGTAAACACCAAACTGCCATCATAGGTGGTGAAATCTTGCTGACCCCGACCATTGGCGAAGTCTTTGAGTCTGAATCTATGAATGCTTGCATCGGGAACAATCTCATACACGGCAGACACGCTATCGCTGAGCGGTGCAGAATAGGAAGCAGCCATCAGATAAACATTTTCTCCACCTGTTTTCGAGCGTTTAATGGTGTCCAGTCTTTCATCACTGATATTGTATGTGCCTGTGTAATTCCCTTCAGCATCTATTCTTTCTACCATTACCCCCGATACATAGGAGTAGGAACCACCTACCAACTCGTAGCTGGTTTTTTGCAGGGCTACGGTGATATTTCCCCCGCTATCCATCACAGCCTGTGCTTTGGTGAAGTAGGAAACTATATCACTGTAATCCTTATTCGTAGATGTATGGGTACTGCCATCCTCCGGATTTAGGTACAGCACCTGATAAAATTGCGTATCCTTTTTAATTCCTGCCACCAGTCGTCCGTCGGGATGAACTTGCATCCAGTTAACAATCGGGTAATAGCCGCCGAATGTCCTGAACCATTGTTCTTCACCACTGGTATTCACTTTAATGATAAACGCATCCTGACGGGTAGGATTTCTTTGTATAAAGCCGCCCAGATAAATGCCTGCATCGCTGCCGTTGACAGTCGTGGTTTGTCCCCATTTGTTGCCAATGGCAATGACGTTGGAAGCTTCTGTTACACCATCGAGGATATTCACCCTGAAAAAGGCAATACCATAGTCAAAGGCAGCGTCTATGGGATACAACAGGTAATTGCCTACGATACTTACCGTCATTTCATCATCAGCGACCACAAAGCCATCGAAATAGCCGTTCTTACCGGCTGCATAATAGCTGTTTACCCAGTTGAGATCGCCATCTTTGGAAAAACTGGCCATGAAGATTTCCTTTCTGTCGCTGGCTATGTTTTTCCAGTCGCCGGCCACCAGCAGCGTGCCGTCGCTCAGGCAAGTTGCTTTTTCCATATTGCGAACTGTTTCCAGCGCATAACCATCTACCGGCTGTTCGGTAGACCATTGGAAAACACCATCTTCATCGTGCTGGATTACAATAAACCTGTGCGAGTCAAACGATTCAGCAACCGTATACACATATTGTTTTTCCGTGGTGGCGTCGTAGAATGTTTCCACCAGTCTGCCAAGATTGTATCCGCCAAAGTCTTCGCTTTGATGCCAGTTATAGCTGAATTGACTTTTTGTTACGCTGAAAGTACAGGCAAGTAAAAAGATGAATAATAGCTTTTTCATATATGTTTTCGCGTTGGAGTTTCAAATATAACAAAGGCAGCCAAAATGCAGGTAGGGTGAACACAGTAAAGGAGGGGGAAATTTGAAGGAATCCATCCTACTGCCTGACCACTACCACCACACTGCCATTGTGGAAATGCAGGGTATACACACCGGCTGGATAGGTTACGAGAGAAAGGTATTGCTCATGCGTTTCCATGCGCCCTATTAATACAGACAGTCCTTGTGCATTGCGCAGATGGAATGCCAGTGGCAACTGCAGGTGTGTCGGTAATTGAATAGTTATGCCTGTAGTTGTGGGATTAGGAAAAATAGTAATACCGCTATCCTCCGCTAATGAAATACCCAAGGGCAATTCGTCTGTTATGCCATCGCAATTATTGTCGATACCATCGTCTAATATTTCCAAAATTCCGGGATGCATAAGCGGATTGGTATCATCGCAATCGAGGCTATTGATGGAGTAAAACGGGGGAATCGTGCAGTCTACAGTAACCACTCCAGGATTCCCGTATCCATCATTATCTAAATCCTGATAAAGGGTGTAGTACGTTAAACCATCATCTGAAATACCATTGCAATCATCGTCTATTCCATTGCAAACTTCGTCATTGTAGGGGTGCACAGATGGATTGCTGTCGTTGCAATCTAAATTATTTAGCACATAACCTGCTGATACCTCGCAACGGATATAGGTAGTAGATGGATTTCCGTATCCATCTCCATCATTATCTAAATAGCAGGTATAAGAAGGCAAGCCTTCATTGACATTCCCATCACAGTTATCATCTAGATAATTGCATATTTCAGGCGCGCCGGGGTAAATCTCAGCGTTTGAGTCGTTGCAATCTCCGTCAATAAGTACATAGCCCGCGGGAGGTGTGCAGGCAAATACAGAAGGGAAGTTAGCACCGTAGCCATCGCCATCATTGTCTAAGTAATAAACATCTGTGGTAAATCCTTCATCTATTACGCCATCACAATTATCATCCATCAGATTACAGATTTCTTCGGCATCGGGGTTTATACTGCTGTTGCTGTCATTGCAATCGCTATTGTTGACCACATAACCGGCCGGGATGGTACAGCCATAAAATGAAATGGACGGATTTCCGAAGCCATCACCATCGCCATCCAAGTATAGGGTATAAAAAGTCAGTTCATCATCCACCAAACCACTACAATTATTGTCTATACCGTCGCAAGTTTCAGTCATTCCGGGGTTAATAAACTCATCTGTATCGTCGCAGTCTCCAGGTAACAGGACATAATAATCAGCCGGAGGTACACAAGCTTCCACCCACGCAATGGTTTGTCCATAGCCGTCGCCGTCACTATCTATATAGAAAATGGAGGTTGCCAGACCATCGTCAAGGATCCCGTTACAATTATCATCAATAGCGTTGCAAAGTTCTTCCATGTCAGGATTAATAAGTGGGTTGATGTCATTGCAATCCAAACCTGTACTAATGTATCCCGGAACAGAATCACAAGCTAATTGATTAATCGTTATGCTGCCATAACCATCGCCATCCCAATCCTGGTGCCAGACACTAAAATCTCCATCTGTGCATTGATTTCTATGAATAATCCAGGGTTCATAAATTAATCCATAGGTTTCTGAATCTGGATCTATTATGGTCTTGTCTTTTGTGATACTTCGATGTCCTTCAATGACTAAAAGGTTCTGTTCATCTGTGTAATAGCTGGCTCCCGAAAAGTCGTTACCTAGAGAACCAATTGTTTCTTCCCAAACAATATTGAATAACGTGTCCAGTTTTATTTCCCAGTGATCTATAGCTGACGAGCTTTCATGTTTTAACGGTGAATAAGGAGAGTTGGAGGAGGATGTAAGAAGGTAGCCGTTTTCAAGAATATGTAGTTTACCTGCGAAGTCATCTCCACTGCTTCCAATGCTCTTTTGCCGTATGATGTTGCCTTCCATATCTACTTCAATTAACCATAGGTCAGCTCCACCATAAGATGCTTCGGTCTTATCAAAGGAGGAGTCAGAATAGGAGTAACCATATAATAAAATGGAGTTTGTCGTGGCATTATAAACTGCATCGCTGAGCATTTCGATATCTGAGCCCCCATAACTCTTATCCCAAATAACGTTACCTGTCTCATCGATATGTAAAAGCCAATAGTCATACGCTCCCTTTAAGGAGGACGATTTGACACCTGATGGCGGGGAAGCGGACGACCCTGCTATAAAAACAGAACCATCGCCGGATCGAAAAATACTTGTAGCAATCTCTAAATCAGCACCTCCAAATGTCATATCATTAATGATAATACCCTCATTACTTGTCTCCAATATCCAGATATCTGATGCTCCATAATTGGTTGAAGTTTTAGTTTCGGAAGAATCTGAGTAACTCGTGGCTGCAATCCATAGCCTGTTGGTGTCAGCAGTGACGATATCAGCCGTGATATCATCTTCATTACCACCAAAAGTTAACTGCCATTCGACATCTAATGATGGTGATACAGATGCTAAATATATGTTCTTGTCTGTTTCATAGTATTCCCAAGTATCATCATCCCAAAAATAAATGTGACTTGTAAACGCTAAGAATAACTTATCGTCAGACACTGTGATAAAACAACCCTCATCTTCATCATATAAAGCATAGTTTTTTTTGCTAATGACCTCACCTTCTTCCGATACCAACATCAGGAAGATTTCTTTAGAAGAGCTTAATTCGTCTAAAATGTCATAATATGATGTCGAATAGTTTCCTACTATAGCAAAATTCCCGTCGTACATAGTTATATCCGACACTTGCGTTGAGCCGTAATCTGTAAATGGTGAGAAGTTAATAGGTTGCTCAGCAATTTGCCAGTCAATCAATTCTGAAACCTGTCCCTGAACCACCACAAACGCTAGCCAATGAATAAAAAAGGTGCAAGTGAGTTTGTATTTCAAAGGAATGCCCATAGTTAGCATGCTAAAATTAAACATTTTATGCGAATGGCAACCCCAGCTCCTTTCCCTTTTCCAGCATCATCTGATAGGCAGGCTCGTATTCGTTGGGAATAATGCCATCTAAAATGGCTTCACGAATGGCTGTTTTAATAATCCCCACCTCTCTGCCGGGACCAATGCCGAAAGTAGACATGATGATTTCACCGGAAATGGGTGGTTGAAAATTTTTGATACTGTCTTTGGCTTCCACCTCCACCAATTTCCTCCGCACCAGCTCGAAATTTTTCAGGTAGCGTTGCATGCGGTTTTTATTCTTGGTGGTAATATCCGCTTCGCACAAAAGCATCAACTTATCAATATCATCGCCGGCATCGAACAACAAACGACGGATGGCGCTGTCTGTCACCTGCTCTTTGTGCAAGGCTATAGGCCGCAGATGCAGCAGTACCATTTTTTCTACAAAGCGCATCTCTTCGGTCATGGGCAGTTTCATTTGTCGGAAGATGCGTTTCACCATGCGCGCACCTACCACTTCATGTCCGTGGAAAGTCCAGCCATGACCGGGCTCGAAGGCTTTAGTAGCGGGCTTGCCGATGTCATGGAGCACAGCTGCCCAGCGCAACCACAAATCTTTGCTGTGCATGCTCAGGTTGTCCAGCACCTCCAGGGTATGGTAGAAATTGTCTTTATGAGCATGACCTTCCACATTGTCTACACCATGCAAAGCGTAAAATTCCAGGAAAATGATTTCCAGCAGACCAGTGTCGAAAAGCATATGGAACCCTATGGAGGGTACCGGGGAAAGAATTATTTTATTGAGCTCATCCGTAATACGCTCGCGACTGATGATGCGGATGCGCTCGCGTTCGGTGCGAATAGCATTGTAAGTTGCCGCTTCAACCTGAAATCCCAGCTGAGATGCAAAACGAATGGCACGCATCATACGCAAGGGGTCGTCGCTGAAAGTACGTGACGGTTCCTGTGGCGTGCGGATAATACCATCGGCGAGGTTTGTCAGCCCGTCGAATGGATCTACCAATTGACCATAATTGGCAGCGTTGAGCGATAGTGCCAATGCATTGATGGTGAAATCCCTGCGCAGCTGGTCATCTGCAATACTACCGGGTGCTACCTTGGGTTTGCGGCTGTCGAATGTGTACGATTCCTTCCTTGCACCAACAAATTCCAGGTCCATGCCACGATGTCGGATATGAGCGGTTCCGAAATTGCGGAATACCGCCACGGATACATCTCCCGGCAACGCTTTTGCTACAGCTTCTGCCAATGCTACGCCATCGCCTACACAAACAAAGTCTATATCCTTAACGTAGCGCTGCAGAATTAAATCTCTTACATATCCACCCACTACATATGTTTCCATTTGCAATGTTTCGGCTGTTGCTGCGACCAGCTGCAGGAGCTGCAAATCGGTTTCTTCCAGGGGAAGCTGCGAAAGCAGGGAGCGGCTGAGATCTAATCCAAATGCGTTCAAACTGCAACGTTGTGCTCGCGCAAGGCGCTGTTCAGACTGGTTTTTTTATCTGTAGAGGCTTTCCGCTGACCGATAATAAGGGCACAGGGTACCTGATAATTGCCGGCAGGAAAACTCTTGGTATAGGTTCCCGGAATCACTACGCTCCTGGCGGGTACTCTGCCCTGGTAGGTTACCGGTTCACTGCCTGTCACGTCAATGATTTTGGTGCTTTGAGTGATGACTACATTGGCGCCTAATACGGCCTCTTCTTCAATGATAGCGCCTTCCACTACAATGCAGCGCGAACCGATAAAGCAATTATCTTCAATGATTACCGGACTTGCCTGCACGGGTTCCAGCACACCGCCAATGCCCACACCACCACTCAGGTGTACGTTTTTGCCTATCTGGGCACAGCTGCCTACAGTAGCCCAGGTATCCACCATGGTGCCTTCGTCTACATAAGCTCCGATGTTGATGTAAGAAGGCATCATGATCACGCCTTTACTCACATATGCGCCGTGGCGTGCAATGGCATGAGGTACCACCCGGATGCCCTTTGCAGCATAGTCTTTCTTCAGCGGAATTTTATCGTGGAACTCAAATGGGCCCACCTCTATGGTGGTCATCTGGCTGATGGGAAAATAGAGAATCACAGCCTTCTTCACCCATTCATTGACTTTCCATGCATCTCCCTGCTTTTCGGCAACACGCAAAACACCGGCATCTAACTGCTCAATAACCTGCAAAATGGCAGAACGCGTAGCGGCATCGTCTAATAAAGTCCTGTCATTCCAGGCTGCTTCAATGATTTTTTGGGTCATGCTACAAAGGTAAGGAATGCCACATTGCCGTGTTGGTTTACAGCAGGTTTGACTATGTTATTGTTTGATAAAAGTACGCACATACTGCGCTGATGCTGCTTGCACTTTTACAACATAAATGCCATGGGAAAGTCCTTCCAAGGGTAACTGCCAGCTATTTAATCCATGCAGAATATGAGTGGGTATTTCCTTTAGAGTTTGACCCGACAAATTGCAAACGGATAAAAGGCCTTCACTACTTGATGACGCATGGTAGGAAATGTTTAGTTCAGAGGTCACAGGATTTGGCCATAATAAAACGCTGTCCGAATCGTGTTCAACAGTGAGCGCCTGACGTCCGATAGTAGAAGGTGATTCTCGCGTAAATTCTGAAAAAAACCGCCAGAGCTCTGCACTTCCGGCAATATCTCCGCTGGTGTATCCAAATGCAAAAACAGAGAAGAAATCATAAGGAGTCCCCGGCCAGGTATGACCGCCATTTTTTATAATGTAATAGTCCAGTCGTGCCTCAGGACAATCGAAGCTAAATAGCCGGGCGGTTGTGTTGTCTTCCGGGTCGGTATTGGGCACAATATTGATCATTTTGTCGGAACAGTTATTGATTGTTCTCCACAAGCCAATAGTTTGCTTTAAACTTACCCAACCCGGTCCGCCTGAAATTGAGGAAATATCATCACCTGTTCCATGGAAGTGTAAAACAGGCATCGGGTATTCCGGCGCACACGATGCATAAATATCGGTTATCATTGTGCCGGTAACACTGCCCACCGCGGCAATTCGGTCGCTTAACTCACATGCCAGACGGTATGCCATGTCGCCTCCGTTGCTCATTCCACAGGCATAAACACGTGTAAGATCGATGTTGTACAGGAGGGAAATACTGTCAATTAGTTGGCTTATAAATGCTACATCATTGAATGATGTATAATCGCTGTAGTAATCTTCTCCGGCATTCCATGTGTTGTTGAAAGCAGTTGGATAAACAACAAGAAAACCGGCAGTATCCGCAACAAAGGATAAGCCATCATAATTTTGTTGTCCAACTCCATTCCCTCCAAATCCATGCATACTTATTACAAGCGGAGTTGCCAGTGATTCATCGTAGGCTGAAGGTATAAACAGTCGATATAAAAGTTCATTCCCATCTATTGAAATTGAACCGTTTACATTTGTTTGGCCATTGACATTAAAAAACATACCCAAAAGAAATATATAAATAACGTATTTCATATTTAATTGATTACTAGTATAACTTATAACTTACTCCGAATCGCACATGCACGCCCATCCCGTTTACACTGCTGCTCAGACCCGGCGTCGATTGAATATCGCCGTCAATGGTATAGTTATCCAACCGGAATTGCATATTGCTGAAAACTAAGGCGAAATTGACTCCGAAAGAGGAGCTAAAATACCAGTGCAGTCCATTGGTGATTCCCATATAAGGTCCTCTGTAGAGTATTTCAACAGCCCTGCCTTTATCATCGTCATTGCTGAGTGAAAGGGTGGAAAGCCCCAGAAGTCCGCCCACATACCAGTTGAAATAAGGATAATTAGCCAGATAAAACCGCACATCACCGGCTGCAGAATAATAGATTGAACCACTTTTTCCAACGTACAAGGGGTCTTCGTAATAATTGCCAAAACTGCCACTTACACCTATTGACAACATTTCCAATACGCCCATTTGAATGCTTACAACGGCATTGGAGGTGAGTGCATTTCCGGTTCTGCCAAATAACTCATTACCGTCCTGCCACATATAATGTTCCAGTCCGTAGGCACCAATATCATAGCCTGCCATGATGGTAACAGTACCTTCCTTATTCGAGCTTTTCTGTGCATGCACATGCAACGCAGCAGAGCAAAAGAGCAGCATCAGGTAAATATACTTCATAGGTTTTCGGCGCTATGAAGATATACAATTTGAAATTATTTTTTGTTGGGTATAGAGGGCAGATAATAGCGGTGCGGTTGCATAAAATATCGGTCAGAGCATACATGTCCGGACAAACACAACCTTTAAAGCTTAATAAACACTAAGCTGATGTTGTACATCTCGCACATAAGTGCCTCCAAACAACAGGGCATGTACCAGCAACGGATATAATTGAAAAAGACTAATACGCTGTTTCCATCCGGGGACAAGCGGATAGGTGTTCTGATAAGCGGAGTAGAAGGCATCCGGGAAACCGCCAAAAAGGGCAGTCATGGCAATGTCGCATTCCCGGTGCGACCATGCAACGGCCGGATCTATCAGAACGGGCTCCTGTCGGTTGTTTACCATGACATTGCCACTCCAAAGGTCACCATGGATCAGACTGGGGAACTCATCCGGAACCATTTCGGGCAGTCTGCGTCCCAGCCGTTCCAGTTGTCTGTGGCTGTTGGAAGATAATACGCCTGTGTCTACCGCCTTCTTGATGAGCGGTTCCAAACGCCGGGTGATATAAAACGAAGGGAAATCGGTGCAAGCCTGATTTTGCTGTTCCAGCGCTCCCATATAGTTATCGTGGTCGAGACCGAATGCACCACCTTGCTGTAAATGCATGGAGGCTAATTGCTCTCCCAGTGTGGTGAATGCCATTTCATCCTGTTTGCCTGAATGAATCCATTCCATAATAAGCACCTCGTGCTGCTCATCGGCATCCCGGTGCAGTACTTCAGGAATATATCCCTTGAAATGCTGCCGAAGGAGTTCGAGTCCTGTGGCTTCTTTCTTCAGCAGGTCGGGATATGCTGCAGCATCCTGCCATTTGAGGAAGAAATAATGGGCGTCCGTTCGTATTTGAAAACATTTGTTGATAGAACCACCGCTGACAGGCAGATAGCTCACTGACCGGGGTGTGCCACCGGTTAATTCTTGCAGTGCCTCCCAAAACAAGTGTTCCGGTACCTGCATCAGCCACCTCTGTTGTAGGCATTATCCAGTGCAACACGGGCTTTTTGATACCAGGGGTCTTCATATACAAAGTCGAAAAGTATGCTGTTGATACAGGTGCGCTTAACCCTGTTGTTGTTGTCAACCTCGTCCATATAAATGCGGTAACGACCGGCAGGCATATAAATCGGATACAGATTTTTAATCCGTAAATCGATAATAGAGTATTTTTTATCCTCGATAAGACCATCGGGCGAATGGAATCGGATTACATCCGCCATGGTGTAATCATTGAACTTGTCTTCTTCCTGCTGATTTCCGTTGAATATACTTACAGCATTGGAGGCTTGTTGCAGTGTGAATTCTATGTATTCTCCCTTGCCGTTGCCATCCACTCCTTCGCACCAGCAGGTTTGACGTGCCAGATTAGGCTGTCCGTTGAATACGCTGTCTTCTTCATTATAATTGCTGATATCGAAGGCAAAGATGGGGTGTCCACTTTCTTTAATCGCTATGCCCGATTGCTGGCCTTTGCAATTTCCCTGTATGAAATCGTTCATTAAATAGGAACTGTACAGCCGCTTTTGAAGCCCTTTTTCCAGTAAATCAAGGTCTGTCGGATTGCCTGTTTGGTAGCGCTGGAGGGTGTCTGAGAAATTGGCCTCGTAGGTAACAACATAGTTGCGGTCATTTAGCCTAGTAGGTGTTTTATCCCAGGAAGAGGCTGTAACATTGGTGATGGGCGCCGGGATGATGGATTTCTCTTCCCTTAGCAGCGTGCTGCCGCATTGCTGAAGGTTTTCCCGCAGGGCAAGAAAGGCGATTCCCTTGCTGCTTCCCGCAGGAATATTGCGCACTTTCAGTATTTGTTCGCGCTCACCGGTATAGCCCGATTCATATGAAGCGCCCTGAGGAAGAATAGGAGTTACATCGAAAATATCGTGCTGAATGTAGACTTCTTTAAGATTCTCCTTCCAATCTCTGGGTGTTCCCAGCTGGTAGGGGGCATATATCTGCATTTCTTCGCGCCCGCATAAAGTGGTAGGCAATTTTATAAAACTCAACAGGTTAAAAGTTTCATTCGGCTTGAATTCCACATCGGTGCTCATTCTGATTTCCATGCTGAGGCACTCGGTGTTTTTATCCAGATTATAAGGGTCGTCGTCTATCCATCTGAATTCAACCCATACTTTGGTGTAATTGAGTCGGGTATTGTTCTTAAACAAGTCGGTATAAATTCCCAGCGACCGGAGGTTTTCACTGCTTACATACCTGCGGATAAACAAGCGTTGTCCAAAGTTGTCCTTGATTTGCTGCCGTATATCTGTGCCGGGATCTGACACCTGAAAAATATCAATAAACAGTTTCGACATAATATCGAGTAAAGGTGAGCGGTATCCCGGACGGAAATCGTTGAAATACAACTGAATGGGCTGGGTAACATTCACTACACCGTACTGATCGCCGGTGTTGCGTGCCGAATACAATATATCATATATAACATTGGAATCCAGCCCGCGGACATCGATGAGTTCCTTGTCGATGGTGATATTCATGTGTTTATCGCTGGGGTATATATTGCCGGTTATGGCAGATAAACCGTTAAAGCGACTGTCCTGAGCGAAAGAAATAGAAGAAAGGAAAAGGAAAAAGACAGGTAGCAGGCGGAGCCTTGAAGTCATATCGGGTATTTTAGTCTTTATAATAATCTTCACAACGGTGGAACATGCCGGCAAAATCGAGCATGGCGCCAATGTCACTGACCTTTACTTTACCAAACATAAAAGCCATCTGCGGATTGGTGCGCCCCCATTCAACATCTTCGTAAGTGCTGTCGCTGGCTTTGATTTCACAGGTAGCTGTTCCTTCCAAACCCTCATGAACAGAAATCGTGCCGTCATCTATGGCAACGGTGAACTGTCCGCCTCTTTCTCCTTCAATATCGAGATGAAAGATGGCAGCATATCCGGGTTCGGCTTTTTCGGGTCGAAAGCGGTCTTGCAGAGAATGTACGATTTCCTTTGCTGTCGCTGGCTTTTGCATGAATGGGTCGAATTTGAGTTCAAAGGTAAACGTTACCCCCTATAGTTTAATTTTGTGCCTGTGGAAACTGTGGAAAAATGTCGTATCGATAAATGGTTGTGGGCCATCAGGTGCTACAAGACAAGAAGTGCTGCCTCAGAAGCTGCAACGAGCGGGAAAGTGAAAGTGGACGGACAGGCGGTCAAAGCATCCTACATGGTTACGGTGGGAAAAACAGTGGCGGTTCGGAAAGGAGTGGTCACTTACACTTATAAAGTGCTCGGTCTGATTGAAAAAAGAGTAGGGGCAGCTGTGGCCAGAGAGCACTATGAAGATCTGACCCCGCCGGAAGAACTGGATAAGCTCAAAATGGACTCCCTGCTACCCGCCGCTTTTCGCGAAAGGGGCACCGGGCGACCTACCAAAAAGGAGCGCCGCGATATCGACAAGTTCAATCGAAATTAATGTCCCGGAACATCGGGTAGCAACTCCTCCACATTCTCTTTGATGGTAATGTAGATGTCATCGGTAGGAAGGTCGTTGGCATCTTTTCCAAATGGGTCTTCAATTTCCTCGGCTATCATTTCAATACTGGCGAAAATGTAGAATAGGATGGGTACGATGGCTGCACTCCAGTACCCGAACTCCCGAACGAAGCCAATGGGCATGCTGAATATATATAGAAATATCACCTTTTTAAGAAAGATATTGTACGAGTAAGGAATAGGCGTTTTCTTAATGCGTTCGCAGGCGCCTATGTTATCGGTGAATGATTGCAGCTCATTGTTGAGGAACAGCATTTCTTCCTGGCTGATGTGGCCGCTGTCTAACTGGCCTTTGATTTCTGTATACATCGCCAGCATCACCTGATTGGGAACATGACCCTGCCTATTGTAGTAAGCGGTAGTATAGCGATCGCATTCCGCCAGCTTTCTGATATCAACAGGTCCCCTCAGATGCTCCTTGGCAGCGTAAATGTAATTGGGAATGAGCACCCCGAATCGTTCCCGCACCTGCTTATCCCTGATATGCACGGCAATTTTGAGCGCCAGGTTCCTGCTGTTATTGACAAAGCTGCCCCAGATCTTGCGGCCTTCCCACCATCTGTCATAAGCGGAGTTGGTTCTGAATACCAGCAACAGTGAAAGTACAAAACCCACCAAAGCGTGAATGGCCGTGGTGTTTTTAAACTGAACATGAAATACATCGTTTTCCAGATAGGCAATTAGTGCCGTATAGGCTGCAATGGCGAAAATAGCAGGCATATTCCTGCGAAGGGTATCGCTTTTTCTAAAGGCGAATATCAGCTTCCACCAGTCTTTGGGGTTGTACAGTACCATGGAAATCAGGTTTTGGGGGTGAACGGAGGATTCTCTAAAGTTACCAAAAAAGGAAAAATATCCGACCCTTACAATATTTCTTTTCCTGAGTCGACTACAGGGTATTATTCACTTAAAAGTAGCATATGTACTACACAACAACAGATGCCGCAAAAGGCACCCACGGCAGCAGGTCCAAAGGACCGCAGTACCGTTCAGCGCAAAGAGCCGCTGTAAACATTTACAAAACCAATAACACCTATGAAATGCTGGTATTTGCCCCCGGGCGGATTCGGGAACACTTTAGCGTGGAAGTAGAGGGAGCGGACTTGACAGTCTCCTACAGACCACCGGAAGGATTTCCACGACCCGATTGGGTAAGACGCGAATACAGTCGCGGCGGTTTTGTAAGGTCTTTTCACCTCGATGAAATCATTGACGCCGCCAGGATTACGGCAAAGTATGAAGATGGCGTATTGCACATTCATCTGCCGGTGGTAGAAGGCCAGCAAAACATCAAAACATCTATTCAGGTTAACTAATGACCGGAAGCACGCAGGATGGAAGCAGCAGTAGATACTGCTGCTTTTTTTATTGCCTGAAAAGCAATTGCTCACTTTGTCCTGCAGCTGTCTGAATCCGCAGAATATATGCCGCTGGCGGAAGCTCCGGTAAGGTAACGATAACCTTTTTATCTCCACCGGTAAATGCCTGACTGTAAAGGAGCAGTCCCGAAATATTATACAGGCTGAGCTCCAGAGGCGGAAGTGCCTCTTTTCCGACTAACAGGAGTTCGCGTACAAACAGCGTAGGGTAAACACTGATGTCGGGAACAGTAAGTTCCATGGCTATAGCCACGGGTTCCGTCGTTTGTAGTAATGAGTCGTTGCAGACGCAGGCGGTTCTTCTGTAGTCCCGCTGGAACATCGCCCAGTCCGGACCATTACCTGCGCCCCAGCTGATCATATAGGCTGCTCCGTAGTTGTTTTCTATGGCGGGATATTCAGCATGTCCTCCCGCAGCAAATACATCCAGCACTCCGTCGTTATTGAAATCAGCTACCAGCGGGCCATGCTCTGCACCGAAGTTCATACCGAAATCTGCCTGCAGGTCGATGGAACGGATCAGGCTACCATCAAGGCCATTCAGAGAAATAACGGTGCCTTCACTGGAGCAAAAGGTCACGTCCATATAGGCATCTTCATTGACATCGGCCAGCGCAGCACCTCTGAAGGACTGCCCGTAGCCGGGAATATTGTACACCCACAGCAAGTCTCCGTTGTGGTCCAGCGCGCCCAGACGATACCAGTCGTTGAAGACCACCTCCAGAAAACCATCGTTGTTGATATCACCCATAGAGGTCGGGGCGCCAACGTACAGCGGGGAAGAGGGGAGCTCGTAACTCCACTTTTCTGTTCCGTCAGCAGCATTCAGACAATGCACCTGCCCTGAATAATCGCCCAACACGAGTTCCACCGTGCCATCATTATCCATATCGCCATAGGAAACACCATGATAGATAACATCATCGGGTACTTCGCTAACCCATAACTCGCCGGCGTCGTTGCCGCGGTATGCAGCGATGATATGGTTGTCATAAAAACTCCAGGTGGCGATGATGAAATCGAGCTGTCCGTCCCGGTCGATATCCAAAAAAGTGGGCGCTGTTTGTATCCAGGAGTCGACATCCACCTCCAGTTCCCAGACCACACTGCCATCTTCACCATTCAGACAAAGCACATAGCCGCCAAACTCACCGTGCAGGATTTCAGGTTTCCCATCGTTGTCGATGTCGCCTGTTACTATGGGTGAATCACTGCCCCTCATGGGCGTTTGCCACTGAATGAACCCACTGTCTGCATCGAAACAATACGTTGTGGGATTGCAGGAACCGGCCAGCACTACTTCCAGGTCGCCATCCTGATCAACATCATAAATGAGCGGTGCTGCATCTGCACATCCTCCTGCATCAGCTTCCCAAAGAGTGGAGCCGTCCTCACCATTCAGCATATAGAGTACGCCGTCATTGCGATAGGTGCTAAAAGTTACTTCCAGCAAGCCGTCGTTGTCCACATCGGCAGCAGCCGCCTGACCGAAGGCCATATCACTCATATCAAACTGCCACATAATAGCAGGATCTTGCGCAAGTGTCAGCAATGGCATCGCCATCAGTAATATTATACTTTTCATGATGTAAAAGATTGTATGCCGGCCACCAGTTGGTCGAGATTCTGCAGAGAAGTGTACACATGCGGGGCGATGCGCACGCCGTGAATGTTCTCCCAATTGATGGCAACACAGTGAATATTATAATGTTGAAAAAGAAAACTGTCGAGTGCTCCCGGTTCTTTGCCTTCTATGCCAATATTGGCAATGCCGCAACTGTATGCAGGGTGGGTTGTGGTATTCATACGCACACCGGGTAAATCCTTCACCTGGTTCACCCAATAATTTTTCAAATACCGCAATCGGGCCTCCTTGCGGGCAGGGCCTATCATATTATGAAAATCAATAGCTTGTCCTATGGCTTGCTCAATGGGGAAGGACCGTGTTCCCATATTTTCGAACTTGCGGATATCGTCACTTTGGGGAGATTCACCCGGAAACAAAGGCCATACTTTGGCTATTTTTTCCTTTTTCACCCACAGCATGCCACTACCAATAGGAGCACTCAGCCATTTGTGTAAGCTCGTGCCAAAATAGTCGCCACCCAGCGCAGGGATATCAAATTCAAAATGCCCGAATGAATGCGCACCATCTATCAATACTTCTATACCCCGGGCATGTGCAGCATCGGCTATTTTTTTGACGGGATTGATATGTCCCGTCCAATTGATGACATGGTTGACCTGCACCAGTCGGGTCTTCTCTGTGAATTGCGCACTGTATTGTGCTACCAGGTAGTCGTCATCCTCCACAGGCAAGTCGAGGTTAACCCATTTCAGCACAATGCCGTCACGTAGTGCACGCTGCTTCCAGGCATTGATCATATTGGGATAATCCTGTTTTGTTAAAACGATTTCATCACCCGGTGCGAAATCTAATCCGAATATCACATTGTCCAGTGCCTCGGTTGTATTGCGGTTGATAGCAATCTCTTCTGCATCACAACCGGCGAGACCTGCGAGCTTTTTCCGCAGTCCTTCGCGTCCCTTATCCAACACCCGCCACATATAGTAGGAGGGAGCTTCATTGCTGAGTTGATTGTAGCGCTCTACGGCATCCTGTACCACTTTTGGAGCGGGGGAAACACCGCCGTTGTTAAGATTGATGATGTTTGTGGAAGCAGTATAAGCCTGCTGAACGGTAGCCCAAAAAGTTTCATCTTCGGCGGTAACACTTACTGGCAAAGTGGCGTGAGCCTGCAGTTGTTCATCGATAGCTGCCAAAACGGACTGGTCTGCAAAAAGGGTCCAGCCTGCAACACCACTCCCTACCAGATTCCGGATAAATTTTCTACGGCTATTCATGATGCTATTGCTGGTTCTTGTTACAAAATATCAATAAGTACTATATTTAAATGACTAATAGCTTTCCGGTATAAGTTTTACGGGAAGCTAGAATAGAAATAAAATATTCGCCATTTGAAATAGTCATAGCTCCTAAGTACAACCTTATAGTTGTTGG
>ERZ888423.1763-NODE-1763-length-17691-cov-7.089079_pt1 | contig 17691 bp, 15 predicted proteins | sample MGYA00520523_ERZ888423 | MGnify/ENA primary metagenome ERZ888423 (study PRJEB32303, sample SAMEA104408611) | aquatic metagenome | biome: Brackish water; feature: Pelagic; material: water | place: Baltic Sea | collected 2014-06-08T10:24:00 | depth 30,27 m ...
TGGTCCTCGCGCAAGCGCTCGTCCGGCCAGGTTCGCGTATCCGCCCAACCTGTTCGTCGTCGACGGCGGAGCCCCGCAGGTCAATGCGGCTGCCGCGGTTCTCGACGATCTGGGCATCTCCGATGTCGCGGTGATCGGGCTGGCCAAACGTCTGGAAGAGGTGTGGGTGCCCGTCCAGAACGGATCGGAGGGAGATCCGATAATTCTGCCGCGCAACAGCGACGGGCTGTATCTGTTGCAACGGGTGCGTGACGAAGCCCACCGGTTCGCCATCACCTACCACCGCAGCAAGCGCTCCAAGCGAATGACCGCCTCGGCGCTGGATTCGGTGCGGGGCTTGGGTGAGCATCGCCGCAGGGCTCTGGTCACCCACTTCGGGTCGCTGGCCAGGCTGAAACAAGCCAGTGTGGAGGAGATCACCGCGGTGCCGGGTATCGGCGCAGCGACGGCGCACGCCGTCCTTAAAGCACTGGGTGCCGCTTCAGAGCTCGACGCCGAGCTCGATTCGGGAGCGCCCGCTCCGGTTATCGGCAATGATCAGAGAAGAGTATCGGGATGACAGGGCAGGGAATGTACGAGGAAACCTACGAGGGATCCGGCAGCGCCGGCGGCGACGGGCACATCGCACCCAGCGGAATCGAACCCAGTGACATCGAATCCAGTGGCATCGAGGTTGTGCTCGTCACGGGTCTGTCCGGCGCAGGCCGAGGCACCGCCGCCAAGGTTCTCGAAGACCTCGGCTGGTACGTCGCCGATAACCTGCCGCCCGAACTGATCGCACAGATGGTCGACCTGGGACTTGCCTCGGGTTCGCGCATCACGCAGCTCGCGGTCGTGATGGACGTCCGGTCCCGGGGCTTCACCGGCGACTTGGACTGGGTGCGCAGCGAACTGGCAACCCGCAAGATCACGCCGCAGGTGCTGTTCCTGGACTCCTCCGACGACATCCTGGTGCGCCGCTACGAGCAGAATCGCCGAAGTCATCCGCTGCAGGGCAACCAGACCCTGGCCGAGGGCATCGCCGCGGAAAGGGCGGTGCTGGCGCCCGTGCGTGCCGCCGCCGATCTGGTGATCGACACGTCGGCGCTGTCGGTGCCCGCGCTGCGGGAGAGTATCGAACGCGCATTCGGCGGTGAGACCGTCGCGCACACCAACGTCACCGTGGAGTCTTTCGGGTACAAGTACGGACTGCCGATGGACGCCGACACCGTGATGGACGTCCGGTTCCTGCCCAACCCGCACTGGGTCGACGATCTGCGCCCGCACACTGGGCAGCACCCCGAGGTCCGCGACTACGTGCTCGGCCAACCCGGCGCCATTGAGTTCCTCGACTCCTACCATCGGCTGTTGAACGTTGTGATCGAAGGCTACCGCCGGGAGGGGAAGCGCTACATGACCGTCGCCATCGGGTGCACCGGCGGTAAGCATCGCAGCGTGGCGATGGCCGAGGCGCTCACCGATCGTCTGCAGGGCGGCGCATCGTTGACGGCGCGCGTTCTGCACCGGGATCTAGGTCGCGAATGAGTGCACGCATCGTCGCACTCGGCGGCGGCCACGGGCTCTACGCCACCCTGTCGGCGGCCCGCCGGATCACCCCACATGTCACCGCGGTCGTCACCGTAGCCGACGACGGCGGTTCCTCTGGCCGACTGCGCAGCGAATTGGACGTCGTACCGCCCGGGGACCTCCGAATGGCGTTGGCGGCGTTGGCTTCTGACAGCCCGCATGGCAGGTTGTGGGCGACGATCATCCAGCATCGGTTTGGCGGCAGCGGCGCGCTGGCGGGCCACCCGATCGGCAACCTGATACTGGCCGGACTCAACGAGATGCTCGCCGACCCGGTAGCGGCGCTCGACGAACTGGGCCGCGTCCTTGGCGTCATGGGCCGGGTGTTGCCGATGTGCCCGGTCGGGCTCTGCATCGAGGGCGATGTCGTGGGTTTGGAGTCTGATCCCCGGGTCAGCCGCTCGATCCGTGGTCAGGTGGCGATCGCCACGACCGTAGGCAAGGTGCGCAGAGTGCGGCTACTGCCGAGCGATCCACCCGCGACCCGGCAGGCGGTCGACGCGATCATGAACGCCGACCTCGTGGTGCTCGGGCCGGGTTCGTGGTTCACCAGCGTGATACCGCACGTCCTGGTGCCGCAGCTGGCGGAGGCCCTGAAGACGACTACCGCGCGCCGCGCACTGGTGCTCAACCTGGTGGCAGAGCCGGGGGAGACGGCGGGTTTCTCGGCGGAGCGCCACATCCACGTGCTGGCCCAGCATGCACCGGACTTCACCGTGCATGACATCATCGTCGATTCGAGCCGGGTGCCCAGCGACCGTGAGGGGGAGCAGTTGAGTCGGACCGCCAACATCCTCGGCGCCCACGTTGAATATGCTCAGGTCTCCAGACCTGGCACATCTTTACATGACCCGGCGAGGTTGGCCGCGGCGCTGGAGGGGGTTCTCAGGCGTCCGATGGAGGCGACCGTCGCGACCCCGGTCATAGCGCCGACTGTGCCCACACCGACAGTGAACGGACCGAGAGGTGACGACCCGTGGCGATGACAGCCGAGGTCAAGGATGAGCTCAGCCGGTTAGTAGTCAATGCGGTGAGCGCACGCCGAGCCGAGGTGGCTTCCCTGCTGCGTTTCGCCGGCGGACTGCACATCGTGTCCGGACGGGTGATGGTCGAAGCCGAGGTGGATCTGGGCATCATCGCGCGCCGGCTACGCAAAGACATCTACGACCTGTACGGCTATACCGCGGTAGTTCATATGCTCTCGGCGAGCGGCATCCGCAAGAGCACACGGTACGTGGTGCGGGTCGCCAACGATGGCGAGGCCCTCGCGCGGCAGACCGGCCTGCTCGACCTGCGTGGCCGGCCGGTGCGCGGCTTGCCCGCCCAGGTGGTCGGTGGCAGCGTCGCCGACGCCGAGGCCGCTTGGCGTGGAGCTTTTTTGGCGCACGGGTCACTCACCGAGCCGGGACGATCGTCGGCGCTGGAGGTCAGCTGCCCCGGCCCCGAGGCCGCGTTGGCACTGGTCGGCGCTGCCCGCCGTCTCGGCGTCAGCGCGAAGGCCCGCGAGGTACGCGGCAGTGACCGGGTGGTGGTCCGCGATGGCGAGGCGATCGGCGCGCTGCTGACCAGGATGGGCGCGCAGGACACCCGGCTGACCTGGGAGGAGCGGCGCATGCGCCGCGAGGTGCGAGCGACCGCTAACCGGCTGGCCAACTTCGACGACGCCAACCTACGCCGCTCGGCACGGGCCGCGGTAGCCGCGGCAGCGCGGGTGGAACGCGCGTTGGCGATACTCGGCGATACAGTGCCCGACCACCTCGCCACTGCGGGCAGCCTGCGCGTTGCCCACCGGCAGGCATCGCTGGAGGAACTCGGCCGGCTGGCTGATCCGCCGATGACCAAAGATGCTGTGGCAGGACGTATTCGGCGGCTGCTTTCGATGGCTGACCGCAAAGCCAAACAGGACGGTGTGCCCGACACCGAGTCGGCCGTCACTCCGGATCTTCTGGAAGACGCCTGATCGTGGGGGCCGGCCTCAGAGTTGGGGCGGCCTATCCCGACCCGCCGTTCAACGCGATGCCCGGTGGCACCGGCCTCGACATCGAGCTGATGACCGAACTCGCCGGTGTGCTCGGCGAGTCCATCGAGTTCGTTGCCTACAGAGGCGCCGATTTTGACGGCATCTTCGACCGGCTTGGAGCCGGCGACTATGACTGTGTCGCTTCGGGCACGACCGTGACACCGGGCCGCGAACACACGGCCGCGTTCCTTGCGCCCTACCTGACCACGGGGCAGGCACTGGCAGTGGACACCAGCCGGCTGCCGCACGTGCACTCGATCGACGACCTGGACGGTCTGACCATCGGTGTGCAGCGCGGCAACACCAGCGAGCCGATCGGCGAGCGTCTTGTCGCCGAAGGCAAGGCCGCGCGGTTGCGTGTCTATGACTACGGAGCCGTCGGCGCGGCGATCGCCGATCTCAGCAACGGCAAATGTGATGCCGTGCTGAAGCTTGCGCCGGTGCTGACTGAGCTCGTCAAGGAGGCACAGAGGGTCAGCCCAGGTGTCCAGGTGGTGCAGCGCAGCCTCTCGGTGGAGCACATCGCGATCGCGGTGGCGCCGGCCAACCAGGCGCTTGGTAGCAGGCTGCGGGGCGCGCAGACTGAGTTGGAGTCGGCCGGCACATTGCAGCGCATCCGCCGCAGATGGCTGGGCAATCCGTATGTCGACCAGAGTGTGGCAGCGCTTTAGCACTGGCTGGGCCGGGCCGCGCACACCGAGGCGAACAACCACTAGGCTAGGCGCAGAGCGGCGTCGAAGACTTTCAGTGACCGAACTGCTGCCGTTGAACCGATAAAAAGGAGTAGAGACGTGACGATCCGGGTAGGCGTGAACGGCTTCGGCCGCATCGGCCGCAACTTCTTCCGCGCGCTGGATGCGCAGAGGGCCGAAGGCAAGAACACCGACATCGAGATTGTCGCTGTCAATGACCTCACCGACAACGCCGCGCTGGCCCACCTCCTCAAGTTCGACTCGATCCTGGGCCGGCTGCCTTACGACGTCAGCCTGGAGGGCGAGGACACGATCGTCGTCGGCGACAACAAGATCAAGGCGCTCGCGGTCAAGGAGGGTCCGGCCGCCCTGCCGTGGGGCGACCTCGGTGTCGATGTTGTCGTCGAGTCCACCGGCATCTTCACCGATGCGCGGGCGCGAGGACACCTGGACGCCGGCGCCAAGAAGGTCATCATTTCCGCGCCCGCCAAGGACGAGGACATCACGATCGTGTTCGGCGTCAACGAGGACAAGTACGACGGCAGCCAGAACATCATCTCCAACGCCTCGTGCACCACCAACTGCCTCGGCCCGATGGCCAAGGTGCTCAACGACGAGTTCGGCATCGTCAGGGGCCTGATGACCACGATTCACGCCTACACCGGGGACCAGAACCTGCAGGACGGCCCGCACAGGGATCTGCGCCGGGCCCGGGCCGCCGCAGTGAACATCGTGCCTACCTCCACCGGCGCCGCCAAGGCCATCGGTCTGGTGATGCCCGAGTTGAAGGGCAAGCTGGACGGCTACGCGCTGCGGGTGCCGATCCCCACCGGCTCGGTCACCGACCTCACCGTGGAGCTGGCCAAGTCCGGGACCGCTGCGGAGATCAACGCCGTGATGAAGGCCGCCGCGGAAGGCCCGCTCAAGGGCATCCTCAAGTACTACGACGCGCCAATCGTGTCGAGCGACATCGTCACCGACCCGCACAGCTCGATATTCGACTCGGGCCTGACCAAGGTCATCGACAATCAGGCCAAGGTCGTCTCCTGGTATGACAATGAGTGGGGCTACTCCAACCGCCTGGTCGACCTGGTCAGCTTGGTCGGCAAGTCGCTGTAGGCGGGGTCGCACATGGGCATCAAATCACTTGATGAACTGCTGTCCGAGGGGGTAGCGGGGCGTGGTGTGCTGGTGCGCTCCGACTTGAACGTCCCTCTCGACGGCGATGGCACTATCACCGACCCGGGCCGGATCATCGCCTCGGTGCCGACGCTGAAGGCGCTCAGTGACGCCGGCGCCAAAGTCGTCGTTGCGGCGCACCTGGGCCGGCCCAAGGGCCAGCCCGACCCGAAGTTCTCCCTCGCCCCGGTTGCCGCGGCGCTGGGTGAGAAGCTGGGCCGCCATGTCCAACTGGCCGCTGATGTCGTCGGATCCGATGCACTGGCCCGCTCTGAGGGTCTCACCGATGGCGACATCCTGCTGCTGGAGAACATCCGCTTCGACGCCAGGGAGACCAGCAAGGACGACGCCGAGCGCATCTCCTTGGCCAAGGCGCTCAGTGAGCTTGTGCGTGCGCCGGATGGTGCAGCCGGTGCCTTCGTATCGGACGGTTTCGGTGTGGTGCATCGCAAGCAGGCTTCGGTGTTCGACATCGCCGGATTGCTGCCGCACTACGCGGGCACGCTGGTGGCAACCGAGATCAAGGTGCTCGAGAAGTTAGCAGAAGCGGGTGGGCGGCCCTACGCCGTGGTACTGGGCGGGTCGAAGGTGTCAGACAAGCTGGCGGTGATCGAGAATCTGGCCACCAAGGCCGACAGCCTGGTCATCGGTGGTGGAATGTGCTTCACATTCCTTGCTGCACAGGGTTTTTCGGTGGGAAGCTCACTTCTCGAAGAGGGCATGATCGAGACCTGCCGCAAGCTGCTGGACACTTATGGCGACGTGCTGCATCTGCCGGTGGACATCGTCGTGGCAGAGAAGTTCTCCGCCGATTCGCCGCCTGAGACGGTGGCCGCCGAGCAGATCCCCGACACCAAGATGGGTCTGGACATCGGACCGGAATCGGTGAAACGGTTCACCGCGCTGTTGTCCAACGCCAAGACGATCTTTTGGAACGGCCCGATGGGGGTGTTCGAGTTTCCTGCGTTCGCGGCTGGAACCAAAGGCGTCGCTGAAGCCATCATCGCCGCCACCGTCAAGGGCGCGTTCAGCGTGGTGGGCGGCGGGGATTCCGCAGCCGCTGTCCGTCAGCTAGGTCTGCCGGAGGACGGTTTTTCGCACATTTCCACCGGAGGTGGTGCGTCGCTGGAATACCTTGAGGGCACCGAATTGCCCGGTATTCAAGTACTAGAGCAATCCTGACCTTCAGACCTAGGAGACCTTGTGTCGCGTAAGCCGCTGATCGCTGGCAACTGGAAGATGAACCTCAATCATTTCGAGGCGATCGCGTTGACCCAGAAGATCGCTTTCTCGTTGCCGGATAAATACTTCGACAAAGTCGACGTCACTGTGATCCCGCCATTCACCGATTTGCGGAGCGTGCAGACGCTCGTCGACGGTGACAAACTGCGGCTCACCTACGGAGCCCAAGACGTGTCCCAACACGACTCGGGCGCCTACACCGGCGAGATCAGCGGCGCATTCCTGGCGAAGCTCGGTTGCACGTTCGCCGTGGTGGGTCACTCGGAGCGGCGTACCCTCCATGCCGAGGACGACGTTGTGGTCGCCGCGAAGGCGCTTGCCGCGTTCAAGCACGGGTTGATCCCGATCATCTGCATTGGCGAGCACCTCGACGTCCGTGAGGCCGGCAACCACGTCGAGTACAACGTCAATCAACTGCGCGGCTCATTGGCCGGGCTGTCGGCTGAACAGATCGGCCAGGCGGTCATCGCTTACGAACCGGTGTGGGCGATCGGTACCGGTCGCGTCGCCAGCGCCGCGGATGCGCAGGAGGTCTGCAGCGCGATCCGCGCCGAATTGGCCAACCTTGCCTCCCCGCAGATCGCCGGCGGGGTGCGGGTGCTCTACGGCGGATCGGTCAATGCCAAGAACGTCGGCGAGATCGTCGGTCAGGACGACGTCGATGGCGCGTTGGTGGGTGGCGCCTCGCTCGACGGTGAGCAGTTCGCCACGCTGTCGGCGATCGCCGCAGGCGGACCGCTGCCCTGAATGTGACCGACCAGGCACAACATGTAGTCTGGCGGCCATGCAATTGGCCCTGCAGGTCATTCTGGTCGTGACCAGTCTGCTGATCGTGCTCCTGGTTCTGCTGCATCGGGCCAAGGGTGGCGGTCTGTCCAGCCTGTTCGGCGGCGGCGTGCAGTCCAGCTTGTCCGGCTCCACGGTGGTCGAGAAGAACCTGGACCGGTTGACCTTGTTCGTCACCGGTATCTGGGTGGTGTCCATCGTCGGCATGGCGCTGTCGATCAAGTACAGCTAGGTCGCCCTCGCTAGGTCGCCCTCGCTAGGTCACCCCCGGAAACCAACGACCGTCGTAGACGGTACCCAGCACCGCGATCTCGTTGAGCCGTGCCGGTTCGACGGCATAGGGATCGGCTTCGAGCACGGTGAAGTTGGCCAGCTTTCCGGGTGTGATGGTGCCCAGCTCGTCCTCCATCCGCCACGAGTAGGCGGCTTCGATCGTGACGGCCCGCAGTGCGTCGTGCACTGAGATGCACTGCTCAGGCCCCGCCACGCGGCCGCTGGGGGTTACCCGGTTGACTGCGCACCAGGCAAGGGTCAACGGCGCGGCAGGACCCATCGGCAGGTCGGAGTGAAACGACAGTGGAATGCCGCGCTTGAGCACCGACGCAGAGCGCACCATGGCGTCGGCGCGTGAGGGGCCCAGGCCGTGCGCGGCGTACTTGTCGGCGAAGCCGACGGGGTAGTAGGGGTTGGCCGAGACGATAGCGCCCACCGCGGCGATGCGGTCGATCTGTTCCTCGGTCGAATTGGCGAAATGCACGATGACGGTTCGATGATCGGTGCGTGGGTGCTCGGCCATGCAACCCTCGATGGTATCGAGCACCAGATCCAGCGCTGCGTCACCGTTGACGTGAATGTGCAACTGCCAGCCGGCATTCCAGTACACACGTGCGAAGGCCCGAAAGGTGTCTGGTTGCATCATCCATTCGCCGTGATGGCACAGATCGGGGTGACCGTGGTCATCGAGGTACGGCTCGCGCATCTGCATCAGCTGACTGATGATCGCGCCGTCAGCGAACAATTTCACCTGTTTGGGCAGCAGCCGAACTTTGCCGACACTGTTGTTCGCGACCTGGCGCTCGGCGTCGGCAACCGCATCCGCCGGGGCCATCCCGGAATCGGCCTGACTGCGCGCATCGACAAGGAACGTCGAGGTCATCGGCGTATCGGAGGCGCCGAGGATGTCCTGGTAGAGCTGCCATGGTTCGAGGTCCCACATGATGCCGGGCTCGTTGAACGCAGTGACCCCGTTGCCCCGCAGGTAGACGACCATCTGGCGCAGGCCCGCCACGATCCGCTCCTCGGTCATGAAGTGTGGCGCCAGGGCCGGTAGCAGCAAGTTCATGCCGGATTCCCACCAGTGCCCGGCTTCGATGTCGACCATCGCGCCAGCCGGCCCGTGCCCGGCCATCGCATCCGCCGTGATCCCCAGTGCCGCGATGGCCGCTGAGTTCAGAAACCATTCGTGACAGCTTCGCTGCCACACCGCGATCGGGCGGTTCCGGCTGATCCCATCTAGCACGGCCCGGTCGAGGTGCCCGTGCCACAACTTGTGATAACCCCAGCTGAACAGCCACTCGTCGGTGTCGGTGATCGCCCGCTCGACATCGCGCAGCCGGTGCCGGTACTCGTCCTCAGTGGTTGCGGCAGGACACTTCCGGCCGGGGAGATCCCAGTCCTCGTTGGCTATGACGTCGGTGACCAACGTGGTTGCCGCCAGAACCGGGTGCAGGTGCTGGTCGATGAGTCCGGGCAATACCACGGCGTCGGCGAGGCTGGTGTCCACCCGCACGTTGGGGTGGGCCGCCAGTTCCTCAGCGTCTCCGACGGCGGCGATGCGATTGCCGATGACCAAGACCGCCGTCGCGTTTTCGTGGGCCGGATCCATGGTGATCACCTTGCGGGCGAGGAAAACGGTCCCAGTATCGGTCACCGCTTCATCGTGCCTGACCCGCCCCGTCCTGCGGGCTGGACCGGCACGTCGGATAATCGAGCAATGGCTCAGCCTTCCTCCCCACCACCTGACACCACTCTCGAGCCCATCGGGGCGGTGCACCGCACCCAGGTAGGCCGGGAAGCCACCGAACCGATGCGCGAGGACATTCGTCTGCTGGGCGCGATCCTGGGTGAGACGGTGCGAGAGCAGACCAGCGATGAGGTGTTCGACCTCGTTGAGCGCGCGCGGGTGCAATCCTTTGGGGTGCGCCGCTCGGAGATCGACCGCGCCGAGTTGGCGACGTTGTTCGACGGCGTGGACATTCACCAGGCCATCCCCGTGATCCGCGCCTTCACCCATTTCGCATTGCTGGCCAACGTGGCCGAGGACATCCACCGTGAGCGCCGCAGGGCTGTCCATGAGGCCGCCGGGGCCCAACCCCAGGACAGCAGCCTGGCTGCCACCTATCTGAAACTCGACACCGCGGACCTGGATCCGGGCAGCGTCGCCGACGCACTGGTCGGCGCACTTGTCGCTCCGGTCATCACCGCTCATCCCACCGAGACCCGGCGGCGCACGGTGTTCGACACCCAGCACCGCATCACCGAGTTGATGCGCCTGCGGTTGCATGGTCAAGACAAGACCGAGGATGGCCGCGAGGTCGAGCGTGAGTTGCGCCGGCACATCCTGACGTTGTGGCAGACCGCGTTGATCCGGCTGTCCCGGCTGAAGATCCAGGACGAGATCGAAACGGGTCTGCGGTACTACCCGGCGGCGTTCTTCGACGTGATCCCGCAGGTCAATGCCGAGGTCCGGGCAGCCTTCCAGGCCCGCTGGCCGGGTGGGGGACTTTTGGAAGAACCAATCCTGCGGCCAGGATCGTGGATCGGCGGCGACCGCGATGGCAACCCCAATGTGACCGCCGACATCGTCAGGCTGGCCACCGGGCGCGCTGCCTACACCGCCTTCGCGCACTACTTCGTCGAACTCACCGCGCTGGAACACGAGCTGTCGATGTCGCTGCGCCTGGTGCACACCAGCGATGAGTTGGCCGCGCTCGCGCAGGCATGCCATGAACCTGCCCGCGCTGACGAGCCCTACCGTCGCGCGCTGCGGGTGATCCACGCCCGGCTGACCGCAACCGCCCAGCAGATACTCGATCAGCAACCCGAATACGAACTCGACCTCGGTTTAAAGCCCTACCTGACCCCGGGTGAACTGTTGACCGACCTGGACGCCGTCGATGCGTCACTGCGGGCCAACGGGAGTGCGGTGCTGGCCGATGACCGCCTGGCGAGGCTACGAGAAGCCCTGCGCGTCTTCGGCTTTCACCTGTCGGGCCTCGACCTGCGGCAGAACTCTGATGTGCACGAAGAAGTAGTTGCGGAGCTGTTGGCGTGGGCCGGGGTGCATGCCGACTACACCTCGTTGAGCGAACCGGAACGCATCGCATTGCTGGCCGGCGAATTGGCCACCCGTCGGCCGCTGACCGGCCCGGATGCCGCCTTGTCAGAGCTGGCACGCAAGGAGCTCGACATCGTCGCCGCGGCTGCGCGGGCCGTCCACGTCTTCGGGCCCGCAGCGGTGCCGAACTACATCATTTCGATGTGCCAGTCGGTTTCGGACATGCTTGAAGCGGCGCTGCTACTCAAGGAGGGCGGACTGCTAGACGCTTCCGCTGACCATCCCTACGCACCCGTCGGGGTTGTTCCGTTGTTCGAGACCATCGACGATCTCCAGCGTGGATCCTCGATTCTGGAAGAGGCGCTTAATCTTCCGTTGTACCGTGCGGTCGTCGCTGCGCGCGGTGACAGCCAGGAGGTCATGCTCGGCTATTCGGATTCCAACAAGGATGGCGGGTACCTGGCGGCGAACTGGGCGCTGTACCGCGCCGAGCTCGACCTGGTCGAGTCGGCACGCAAGACCGGAATCCGGCTGCGACTTTTCCACGGCCGCGGCGGCACAGTGGGGCGTGGTGGCGGCCCGAGTTACGACGCGATCCTCGCGCAGCCGCCTGGCGCGGTGCGGGGGTCACTGCGGATCACCGAGCAGGGCGAGGTGATCGCCGCGAAGTACGCCGAACCGAGGATTGCTCATCGCAACCTTGAGACGTTGCTGGCCGCGACCCTGGAAGCGACGCTGCTGGATACCGAAGGACTCGGCGACGCTGCCGAACCGGCCTATCAGGTCCTCGACGAGCTGGCGGCGCGGGCGCAGCGCGCGTACGGCGAGCTCGTCCACAAGACGCCGGGGTTCGTGGAGTACTTCAAGGCATCGACGCCGGTCAGCGAGATCGGCGCCCTCAACATCGGTAGCAGGCCGACGTCGCGCAAGCCGACCACAGCGATCTCGGACCTGCGAGCTATCCCGTGGGTGCTGGCGTGGAGCCAGTCGAGAGTGATGTTGCCGGGTTGGTACGGCACGGGTACAGCTTTCGAGGAGTGGATCTCCGCGGGCCCCGAAACCAAGGAGGCTCGCTTGGAGGTCCTTCGGGACCTGTATCGGCGGTGGCCGTTCTTCGCGACCGTGTTGTCGAACATGGCGCAGGTGCTGGCCAAATCGGATCTTGGTCTGGCCGCGCACTACGCGCAACTGGTCGAAGACGAAGCGCTGCGGCGTCGGGTGTTCGACAAGATCGCCGATGAGCATGAGCGCACGATCCGCATGCACAAGCTGATCACCGAACAGGATGATCTTTTGGCCGACAACCCGGCGCTGGCCCGATCGGTATTCAACCGGTTTCCCTACCTGGAACCGCTCAACCACCTGCAGGTCGAACTGCTGCGCCGCTACCGCTCCGGTGATGACGACGAACTCGTGCAGCGCGGAATCCTGCTGACCATGAGTGGATTGGCTACCGCACTGCGCAATAGCGGCTAGCGCAGGTCGGTGCGCGGTCTGGCGCTACAACCCGGCTGTTCGGCGCAACTTGTTGACCACGCCTCGAATCGCGTGATCGGTAGCTGTCAGAGGTGAGATCACTGATTCGCCCAGGCCGACGATCCGCTCGACGCGCGCGACGATCCCTTCCAACTGGTCGACCAGGCCGTGCAGCACCGGCGCCAGCTCATTGATGCTGCTGATGGTGTCGTTGAACCGTTCAAGAGTGGTGTCGAGGTTGCTCGTGGAGTGGTTGAGGTCTTGCAGCGTCTCGCTGAGGCCCTCGAGAATAGTGTCGACGTGCTCGACGGTGACATCGGCGTGCAGGGCGGCCTGCGCAAGCTTGCGGATCCGCTCGCCGCCGGTCCGGACTGGTGTTCTACCGCCTCTGTCTGCCATGTCGGCCAGTATGACGTGTCCTGCCGGTGATTCGGATATGTTCGCCCATGATGAGGTGGTCGAGCCTGGCGGCGTGCAGGATGTCCGCGTGAGTATGCGGGTGGCGCTGTTCGCCACGTGCTTCAACGACGTGATGTGGCCGGAAACCCCGAAAGCCGTTGTCCGGCTGCTACGTCGCCTGGGATGTGAGGTCGGTTTCCCGGTCGAGCAGACCTGCTGCGGGCAGATATTCACTAACACCGGCTACCTGGACGAGGCCATCCCGGCTGTGCGCAACTTCGCGGCGACCTTCGCCGGGTACGACGCAGTTGTCGCGCCGTCGGGTTCCTGTGTCGGCTCGGTGCGCCACCAGCACCGCGACGTCGCCGCGCGCGCAGTAGATACGCGATTGCAGGCCGAGGTCGAGAAGGTCGCGCCCACCGTCTACGAACTCTCCGAGTTCCTCGTCGACATCCTCGGTGTCACCGATGTCGGCGCGTACTTCCCCCATCGCGTCACCTACCACCCGACCTGTCATTCCCTGCGGATGCTGGGGGTCGGCGACCGGCCGCTGAAACTGCTCGCGGCCGTGCGCGGCATCGACCTCATCGAGTTGCCGGACGCCGAGCAGTGCTGCGGTTTCGGTGGAACCTTCGCCATGAAGAACGCTGACACGTCGGTGGCGATGGGGCTCGACAAGGCCCGAGCGGCCTGCGACACCGGAGCGGAAATACTTGTTGCCAGCGATAATTCGTGTCTATCGCACATCGGCGGACTGCTGTCGCGGCAGCGCAGTGGAATGCGGGTCATGCACCTGGCCGAGATTCTCGCCGCCACCGCCACCACCAGCATTGATGGTGCGCCGTGACCGGACCCCCGCACGTCGGGGTCACCGGAGCTTTTCTCGGTCTTCCGACGTTCCAGACCGCGGCCAAGGCGGCCTTGGAGGATCCGGTATTGCGGCGAAACCTCGCCCACGCCACCGGCACAATCCGCGACAAGCGCGCTGCGGTCGTCGGCGAACTAGCGAACTGGGAGGAACTACGGCTCGCCGCTGAGGCCATCAAGGACGTCGCACTGCACCGTCTCGACGAGCATCTGGAAGCGTTCGAGGCCAATGCCACCGCGGCCGGAGCGGTGGTGCACTGGGCCCGCGACGCCGAGGAGGCCAACCGAATCGTCGTCGCTCTGGTACAGGCTGAAGGAGCGTCGGAGGTCGTCAAGGTCAAGTCGATCCTCACCCAGGAGATCGAGCTGAACGAGGCGCTGTCCGCGGCCGGGATCGACGCGTGGGAGACCGACCTGGCCGAGCTGATCGTTCAGCTCGGCGACGACTGGCCCAGCCACATCCTGGTACCGGCGATCCACCGCAATCGGGCCGAGGTTCGTGAGATCTTCCTGCGGGAGATGGGCAAGGTCGGCCGGCCCGCGCCTGCGGACCTGAGCGATGACCCGTGTCGGCTGGCCGAGGCCGCCAGGTTGCATCTGCGGGAGAAGTTCCTGCGGGCCGAGGTCGCCGTGTCGGGCGCCAATTTCGCGATCGCCGACACCGGCAGCCTGGTGGTGGTGGAATCCGAGGGCAACGGCCGGATGTGCCTCACGTTGCCGGACACGTTGATCTCGGTTGTGGGTATCGAGAAGGTGCTGCCGTCGTGGCGTGATCTGGAGGTTTTCCTGCAGGTGTTGCCGCGCAGCAGTACCGGCGAGAGGGAGAACCCGTACACCTCGATATGGACCGGGCCCGGCGCCGGCCCCGTTGTGGACGGGCCGCGCAACGTTCACATCGTTCTGCTCGACAACGGCCGCACCCGAGTGCTGGCCGACCCCAAGGGCCGCGATGCGTTGCGGTGCATCCGTTGCTCGGCGTGCCTGAACGTCTGCCCGGTGTATGAGCGCACGGGGGGCCATTCCTACGGCTCGGTGTATCCGGGTCCGATCGGCGCGGTACTCACCCCGCAACTGCGAGGCACCGCCAGCGACGTCGACAGGTCGCTGCCGTTCGCGTCGAGCCTGTGTGGGGCCTGTTTCGATGTCTGCCCGGTACGCATTGATATCCCGTCGATGCTGGTGCATCTACGTACCCGGGTGGTCGATGAGAGCCGCGGCGGTGTGCCCTCGGTCGAACAACTCGCGATGAAGGCCGCCAGCTGGACCTTCGCTGACCACCGCCGGCTCGGAGCAGTCGGAAAGGTGGCTTCGACCGTTGGCAAAGTGCTGCGCAGCAAGCTAATGGGAGGCAAGCAGGTATTGCGTCAGCTGCCGTGGCCGGCCGGTGCCTGGTCGCATGCGCGGGACGCTCCGGTACCGCCGGCAGAGTCATTTCGGGACTGGTGGCAACGCACTGACGGGGGTCAGCAGGACGGTGCATCATGAGCGAGGCGCGTGCGGAGATCCTGGCCCGCATCCGTGGGGCACTCGGCGACCAACCCGCGGTTCCCGAGGTGCCGTGGATCTATGGGCGAGCCGTGGGCACCGGCGATCTGGATGTGGTTGACCGGTTTGTCGAACGGGTCGCCGACTACCGTGCCCGCGTCGACCGGGTGGACCACGACAGCAGTGGGGCGGCGATCACCGCTGCGCTGCAAGCAGCCGGGGCGCAACGGGTAGTAGCAGACGCGGCAGTACGTGCCGCCTGGCCCGACAGTGCCCCGTGGGTCGCTGACGACGCGCTGACCAACTACGACCTCGACGGCATCGATGCCGTTGTCACCACCGCCACGGTCGCTATCGCCAACACCGGCACCATCATCCTCGACCATGGCGTCGGCCAGGGCCGACGCGCGTTGAGCCTGGTTCCCGATGTCCACGTGTGTGTGGTCGAAGCCGCTCAGATTGTCGATGATGTTCCGAAAGCTGTTGCGCGACTGTTGGAATCAGGGCTACATGCCCGACCGCTGACGTGGATCAGCGGGCCCAGCGCCACCAGCGATATCGAACTCAACCGGGTCGAAGGCGTGCACGGTCCCCGTACCTTGCACGTGGTGGTCATCGGTTAGCGGCGGTTAGCAGGGCGGTGGCTGTTGCGGGCTCAACCGGTTGGTGTGCCTATGAAGACGACAGAGACGTCATTATTTCCTCGCCATCCAACTCAGGTGCAGCTACGAACACATGACATGAACAAAATCCAGTTCCACGATCTGCTTGAGGTGAGCCCGTCGCTGAGCCGACGTGGCATTGCCGGGTGGCCCAGTACGGCGGCATAAAGGCCAGCGACGCGAAACGTCTCGGCCCGCAATGTAGAAAAGTCAGCATCCTCGGCTGGCTCACGGGTTCCGGTAATACTGCCGTCCCCGCCGTTTCTGCCGTCGCCTAGTTACCTGCTCAGGCCGGAGTTCGATAACAACTCAAACTGGCAAGTTGACAGCGCATGTCATATTCGTGAGTTGCTCTTGGCAGAACTGGGTCCCGATCGCGGACTGAGAAACTATGCTCACGGGTGACTGAAAACCAACGGAAGAGCAGATTGTGGCAGGAAAGCAGCGTCTGGTCGATGAGTCTCGAACAACGCTCCCGTATGGGGGGCAGTGGCTAAAAAACTCGCGTGAACTTTTGGGACTTTTTCTGCTGGCAGCGGGCACGGTGGGTGTTGTGGTGTGTTTGGCCGCGCTTGCACATCAAGAAACCAAGTCTGCTATCGCGGCAGGCATCGCCGCGGGCCTCGCTCTCACAGGCGGCACGGTATGGCTGGTAGCCGAGGATCGACGGATCCGTCGAATCGGTGCCGAACCTCAAGACGATGACGATCCCATGCGCCGGAGTGGATTCCCGCTCGAGTAAGCACACCACCCACGCCGTCTTCAGATGATTGACCAGTGTGTGTCTGATGCCTAGGAGGAAACGATGATCCCCGACCAACTGACCAATGGCCAATTCAGCACCGTTTACAACATACTGTCGCTGGCGACCGCCGCACTGTTGTTCACTGCGATCTACATGCTCGCGGCGCAACCGCGGGTGCTGCCGCGATATCGGCATGCGGTGCTCGTCGGAGCGATCGTCTGCGGCATCGCGGCCTTTTTCTACTTCCAGGTATTGGACTCGTTTCGGGCAGCTTTCGTCAGCAACGGCGAAGGCACGTACACGCAGGTGCCTGGCGCATCGTTCAATGAGGCATACCGCTACGTTGACTGGCTGTTGACGGTGCCATTGCTGCTCGTCGAACTCGTTATCGTTCTGGCCTTTGTCAAAGAGCTGCAGACATCGCTCCTGCGGCGATTGATTCCGGCATCATTGCTGATGGTCGCCCTCGGCTACGTCGGTGAAATCAGCGATACCGACCTGCAGCGGCATATCTTTGGGCTGGCCGCGAGCATCCCCTTCGCCTTCATCGTCTACGTGCTGTTCATCGAACTCACCCGGTCTCTCGAGCAGCAGCCACCCGTCGTGCGCCAGACCGTCCGCCGCGTGCGGCTCCTGCTGTTCGCGAGCTGGGGCTTTTATCCCATTGCCTATCTGCTGCCGCTGCTCGACATCAGCGGCGCTGACGCCTGGGTCGGCAAGCAGGTCGGATACACAATCGCCGACATCGCCTCCAAAGCGATCTACGGCCTGCTCATTTTCAAGATCGCCCGACTCAAATCCTTCGCCGACGATCCAGACTTTGCGCGGGTGGAGATAATCAACCCGGCGAGCAAGTAGAGTTCCGCCGGCTCGACACTGCTCACGCCGATAGCCATGGTTGTTATAGGAATCGTCATCGTTGTGCTGATGGCGCTCACTTTGAACGCGGTGGTCAAGCGCGAACGGGCAATGATGGTCCGTGAGTCCCGCGACTCCGGCGCCAAGTTTGGCTATATGAGGCGCTGGGGTCGAATCGAATCGCAGCCGGCTCCCGACTTACCGCAGCGGCCCAGTTCTCCGCCTGACTAAACCTTTCGCAGCCACACGGCTTATTGGAATCAAGGCTCCATTCCTGATGCGGAAGGCCTGACCGCTGACGTGGATCAGCGTCGTCTAGAAGGGTGGTGGGTCGTGGATGGCGGTGATGGCGTCGATTTGTTGTTGCCAGCGTTGGT
>ERZ888423.1764-NODE-1764-length-17682-cov-10.960856_pt1 | contig 17682 bp, 6 predicted proteins | sample MGYA00520523_ERZ888423 | MGnify/ENA primary metagenome ERZ888423 (study PRJEB32303, sample SAMEA104408611) | aquatic metagenome | biome: Brackish water; feature: Pelagic; material: water | place: Baltic Sea | collected 2014-06-08T10:24:00 | depth 30,27 m ...
GGGTAGCCCTCGGCATGCGATCCGGCGGCAGGATGTTTAGCCGGGCCATGTCGGCCACGAAGGCCTCTATGTTGCGCTCGCTCACCGCCTGCATCGAGCTGCCCTCCTCGGCGGCGCGACCCAGGATCTTGTCGTCGATGTCGGTGTAGTTCTGCACGAAGGTCACCTGGTAGCCGCACCAGATCAGATAGCGGCGCAGCACATCCCAGGCGATGTAGCTGCGGGCGTGGCCCAGGTGGCAGAGGTCGTAGACCGTCACCCCGCAGCAGTAGATGCTCACCTGGCCCGGCACCAGGGGCTCAAACGGCTCAACGCGACGGCTGAGGGTGTTGGTGAGCTTCAGGGTCATCCGAGGTTGGCTTTGGATAAATGCGCTGGAGATTGATCTGGCTGGTCGTTGATACTGGGCTTATTTTGTTAATTCAGGAACTCTGCTTATTGATCGCTAGTTATAGCTTGGGGGTTGTGATGCGGCACTGCGATCCGCCGCCGAGAATGTTAATGTTTTAAGGTAGAGCCTTGGGGTGGGAGATCGGGAGATGGCCAACGGGTGAGCCAGCGCGAGCAACTATTGCCATTGGGTTTTCGCAGTCTTTGGCTAGGGCAGCTGGTCTCCAATCTGGGGACCCAGGTCAGCCTATACGCCCTGGGTCTTTGGCTTTACCGCCAACAGGAACAGTTGGCTGTCTTTGCATCGGTCGCGGTTGTTGTGCAGCTGGCCAAGATCGCCGTGATGCCTTTGCTTGGCAGGCACCTCGCCCGTTGGTCGCGGCGGCGGGTGATGCTGACCGCAAACGCAGTGAGTAGTGCAGCGACGTTGTTGCTGGCGTTTCACCTCATGCGCTTTGGTGAGTCAATCGCCCTGGTGTTGGTCTGTATTGCTGTTGCAGCCGCCGCTGAAGCCACACTATTGCTGTGTTTTTCCACGCTGATCCCCCAGCTGGTGTCTCCCAGTCAATTGGGTCGGGCCAGTGGTCTTTTTGCCAGTTGTGATGGGGCCATCGTGATGGCGGCTCCGTTCCTGGGGGCCTTGCTGGCCGCCTCTGCCGGTCTAGTTGGGGTGTTGGTGATCGATGCCTTCAGCTCTGTGGCTGCCGCTGTCTGCACGCTGGTGGTGGTGCTTCCCCAGGGTTCCTCGGAGCGGATTCGCGCCAAGCAGGGCGGGGGAGTGCGCTCAGCCATCGCTCAGTTGTGGAGCGCGTCCAGGTTGAGACCTTTGCTCATGGTTAACACCGTTGTGGCGGGGGTGTTGGCGGCCGTGGAGGTGGCCTTCCCTGCCTGGGTTGTGAGTGCCTTCGGCGTTGGGCGGCTGGGCAGTGCCATGGCCTTGGCAGGCGTCGCGTTTCTGGTGGGAAGCCAACTCTGGAGCCGTTCTTGGGCGCTGCGTGAAGCCTGCACCTGGGTTGGGCTCCTCCGCCGAGCGCTCCTGGTGCAGGGATTCATTCTGGCCGCGGCCGCTTTGCTGGCGTTTCAGGCCCGCGTGGGGGTGTTGGCGCTGATCTGGTTTGCTGGCGTGAGCGCCTATGCCATGGCTGTGCCGCTGGTGCTGGCCGCTCTGCAGGGGCTCTGGCAGGTTCATGTGCCGCCCCATGAGCAGCCCTCTCTGTTTGCGGGCCGCTATGCCCTGGAGTGGCTGTCACGCCTTGTGGCGCTGCTGGGCGTTGGGGTTTTGGCCGATCATGTGTTGGCTCCTGCCATGGCCAGCCCTGGCTGGCCCGATTGGCTTCTCGCTGTGGCGCGGCCGGGCCCGGGGCGATCGGCGGCCATGGTGTTGGGTTTGCTGGGGTGGGCGATGATTGTGCCGTTGCTGGCTCAGTGGAGGGCCCTTGGCCTTCTGCGGAACGTGAGCTAGCGCTCCTTGTCATGGTTGTTGTTGAGATGGCGGGCCTCCCAACCCGGGTGCTGATTTTTACGTCCAGTGCTGGCACGGCCCACGATGCTGCGGCAGATGCTTTGCAGCAATGGATTGCCCGTCGTCTGCCGTCGGCTCAGGTGCGTATTGAGTCGGTGCTTGAAAATGCAAGCCGCGCCGGTGGTATGGCCGTATCTCTCTATAATTGGATTCAGCGCCGTGCCCCCTGGCTTCACTATATTTATTGGCGCTTTTGCGAGCTTGAAGATGTTACAAAGCCTGGCACATTGCTGGTGGGCCGCCGCTACATTCAAAATCTTTTAGAAGACTATCGCCCTCAATTGGTGATTTCGACATACCCTCACACCAATCGGGGGCATTTCCCGTTTGTGAAGCGTGTGCTGCGCCGCTTGGGTCAGTCGGTTCGTTGCGTGGTTTGTTGCACGGAGGTAGACGGTGGCTTTGGGTTCAGTCGCAATTGGGTGAGTGGCCGGGCTGACACCTTTTGGGCGATCACGCCCGAGGTGAGGCACGAAGCCGCTCGCCGAGGCACGCCTGCCGAGAGACTGGTGACCTGGGGGCCGCTGCTGTATCCCGCTTATCACGAAACGCCGCCTGCGCCTCTGGCCTTGGCTGGCCGGCCCCAGTTGGTACTGGGAACCGGTGGTAACGGTGCCAACAACCACGTGGCCTTGTTGGAGGCATTGCTGCCGTTGTCGGCTTGGTTGGACGTGCGGGTGTTGTGCGGCAAGCGCGATCGGGTGCGTGAGGAGATTCAGCATTGGGCTCGCGCCCATCCCGAGCTTGCCGTTGAGCCCATGGGATTCCTCGGCCCTGAGCAAATGGTGGAGCTTTACCGCACAGCATGGGCGCTTGTGGCTCGCCCTGGTGCGCGCACAGCAACGGAGGCTCTGGTGCTTGGCTGTCCGCTGATTTTCAACGTGATGGGTGGCACGATGCCCCAGGAGCAATTGGCACGTCGCTATTTCCGGGCTCGCCAGCTGGAATCGGTGATCAAGCGCCCGGCCGATTTGGTGCCGGTGCTGCAGGCCTGGCGGGCAGATCCTCAGGTCTATCAGCAGTTGCGGGCGCGCATGCACCAGGAGCGATTGCAGAGCAACCAAGAGCAGATCCTGTCGGGTCTGCTTCACGTCTGATGGCCATGACCGGCTCGCTGTCTTCGTTGCAACTGGCCCTGCTGGCCCATCGGGCTGCAGATCAGCGTCAGCTGCTGCAGGCCGAACCCATTGCCGTGGTGGGAGTGGGCTGTCGTTTCCCGGGGGGCGAGGGTCAGCCGGATGCCAGTGATCCCGATGCCTTTTGGGATCTGCTGATCAGGGGTGTGGATGCCGTGGGAGAGGTGCCTGCCAGCCGATGGCCTCTGGAGGCGTTCTATGACGCCAAGCCGGGAACTCCTGGAAAAATGCATTGCCGGCATGGCGGCTTTTTGCGGCATGTCGATCAATTTGATCCTGCCAGCTTCGGGCTCACGCCAAAGGAGGTGGCCGCAATGGATCCCCAGCACCGTCTGTTGTTGGAGGTGGCAACAGAGGCTCTGGAGTCGGCGGGGTTCGCTCCGGCAAGGCTAAAGGGATCTCCAGTGGGTGTTTATCTCGGTCTGTGTACCGGAGACTATGCCTGGCGCCAGTTGCGGGGTAGTCGCCGGGGTGGAGATAGCAGTTTGGATATGTATTTTACAACCGGCTCAAGCTTTGCGATGGCGGCCGGTCGCATTGCTTATGGATTGGGTCTGTGTGGACCTGCGATTGCGATTGATACGGCCTGCAGTAGCTCCTTGGTGGCCGTGGATCTCGCTGTCCGTAGTTTGAGAGACCGTACAACAAGTATGGCCCTGGCTGGTGGAGTGAGTTTGCTATTGAGTGAGGTCAATAGCCTTTGCTTTGCCAAGAGCGGAATGATGGCGAGTGATGGCCATTGCAAGACGTTTGATGCTGCTGCTGATGGCTATGTGCGGGGTGAGGGGTGTGGTGTGGTTGTGTTGAAGCGCTTGGCTGATGCAGTGGCCAGTGGTGATCCCATTTGGGCCGTCTTGCGCGGCACCGGTGTGAATCAGGATGGCGCTAGTGCCGGTCTCACCGTGCCCAATGGTGAGGCCCAGAGTGCATTAATGCGCTCGATTCTCGACCAGGCCCAGCTCCACGGCGACGCCATCGATGTGATGGAGGCCCATGGCACAGGAACGCCGTTGGGTGATCCGATTGAACTCAAGGCCTTGGCCCCGATTTATGGCCGCCCCGAACGGGCTACTCCCTTGCTGTTGGGCTCGCTCAAAACCAACCTTGGCCATCTCGAAGGTGCAGCGGGGATTGCGGGATTGATCAAGGCCGTGCTGATGGTGCAGCGGGGGGGAGTTCCGCCCCACTTGCACCTTCAACAACCCACACCCTTTGTGCCCTGGCAGGAGTGGTCGATTTCGATTCCTACGGAACTGAAGCCTTGGCCCCAGTCTCAGCACCCTCGGCGCGTCGCCGTCAGTTCGTTTGGCTTCAGCGGCACCAATGCCCACGCCATCGTGGAGCAGGCGCCAGTTGAGGCCGTGCTGCCTTGGCCGAGGCCCTCACTCCCGGATTGGCTGCTGCTCTCCGCCCGCACCCTGCCGGCTCTTAAGGAGTTGGTGGGTCGCATGGCTGCTTGGTTGGATCAGCAGCCAGCTGAGGCCTGGGCGGCGATTTGCGCCACGAGTCGGGTGGCGCGCACGTCAGGCCGCTGGCGAGTGGCCCTGCGTGCTCCCGCGCCAGCTGAGGCGGCCACTGGCCTGCGCCGTCTTGATCTGGATGCCCTCGCCGTGGAGGCCCCTGCTGCTCCTCGCCTGGCCTGGGTGCTCGATCCAGAGCTGTCCTTGCAGCAGGCGCGCCAGGCGATGGAGGGTTGGCACGCGCTGGCCGTGGTGCCCACCGGCTTGGTGCATCCGCTTGGAGGGCCCAGCTGGCTGGCCCACTTGGTGGGCGAGCCTCCGACTGTGCGGCTGATGGCGCACGATCCTGCCGATCCCACCGCTGCAGATCAGGCCCTGGCAGAGCATGGCTACAGCCTGCGCTTGCCGCTGCGCCTCCCCAGCCTTGAGCAGGCCGTGGATCTCTGGCGCGCCGGGGTTGGGCTCGACTGGGGTGGATTGGCCCCGCCGGAACCATGGCCCCGCCAGGTGCTGCCCACGACCCCGTTTGACCGCATGCGTTGCTGGTTTGACGAGGTTCCTATCAATAGAGAAGTTTTGATCAACACAGAGGTTGCTGTTGACCAGGGGGCTGGGAGCCCGTTGCCGCTGGTCTCCGTTGCCGGCTCGGCACCTTCCAACCCTGCACCCTTGGACTGCGTGCGCCGTTGGCGCGCGGTGGATGCTGGCCAACCCGGGCCGGGCTCTCCCGCCCGGTTGGAGCACGTGGAGGAGGCCGAGCTGAAGGCGGGGCCAGCGCTTGATGTGGCGTTTTGGCAGCAGTGGTTGCCCCGGCTCCAGGCCCAGTTGCAAGCTCCGCTGCCGGTGCATTGGGTGCTGCACGCCGACCCCGATTCGGCAGGGGCCCAGACCCAAGCGATCGCGGCCATGCTCCGCACGTGGATGCGGGAAGCGGGCCCAGCTGCCGGTGGGCTGATTTGGGCGGGTGGCGGCGGCCAGCACCTTCAAGCCATTCAGGCGCACTGTGGATTGCCTTCGGCTGCGGCCGAATGGCGCTGGCGTGACGGCCGAGTGGAAGCGGTCGACTTGGTGCCGTGCGCAGGCGATGGGTCGGCGTCGCCATTGCTGCTGCACGCCCAGGCCACCTATCTGATTACGGGTGGCTCGGGCGCTTTGGGGATGGCTACAGCCCGGTGGCTGGTCGGTTTGGGGGCCCGCGCCTTGGTGCTCGTTTCAAGGCGTGGAGCCGAGCGGCCCGAGCAGCTTGCTGCCTTGGAGCGCATGGGCTGCCGGGTGGATGTGGTTCGTGCGGACGTGGCCGACGCGACGGCGGTTCGGCAGTTGCTGGCCTGGATTGCTGCCGAGCGGGCACCGCTGCGCGGCATCGTGCACGCTGCCGGGGTGCTCGATGATGGCTTGTTGAGCCTCCAGACACCGGAGCGTTGCGCTGCGGTGGCGGCGGCCAAGCTCGGTGGGGCTCTGGTGCTGGATGCCGCCAGTCGCGATCTGGCCCCAGAGCTGGAGTTTTTCGTGGCCTATTCCTCCATTGCGGCCCTGCTCGGTTCACCGGGCCAGGTGGCCTACGCGGCCGCCAATGGAGCCCTCGATGGCCTGATGGCGAGCCGTCGCCGCGCCGGCCTGCCAGGTTTGAGCATCAATTGGGGGCCGTGGGCTGGCGAGGGGATGGCCGCCCAATCCCTCCAACGGTTGCAGCCCATGCCGCCAGAGCAGGCTTTGGCGAGCCTGGGCCGCTGGCTGGGGAGCGAGGCTGCGCAAGTGGTGGTGGCGGATCTGGAGCAGTCGCCGAGCCATCCTTTGGCGCCACGTTGCCGCGATCTGCTTGCCGAGCTCGCTGCCCTCCCGGCTGCAGACCCCTTGGCGCCAGCGCGGCAGGCGGCTGTGCAGCGCTGCTTGGTGGATCTGTTGGTGGAGTTGGGAGGTTTTGTGCCTGCGGATCTGGCGCCCCAGTCCCGGCTGGATGCGCTGGGTATGGATTCGCTGATGACGGTGGAATTGGCCAGCGCCGTTCATGCCGGGATGGGGGTGAACCTGGGCCTGGGGGCCTTCAGCCGTGAACCCACTGTGGCCAGCCTGGCGGAGCATCTGCTCGCCTTGCTGGGGCATGCAGACCCATCGGCTGACGCGGCCATCGACCTGGGCCTGGAAGCGCAACTGCCGGAGGCGATCGAGCAGGCGCTGGCCCAGGCTCCGCAGCCCGAGCGACTCGGCCCGCCGCGGTCCATTTTGCTGACGGGTGCGACGGGATTTCTGGGGGCCTTTCTGCTGGCCGATCAGCTCCAGCGCCACCCGGGGCTGCAGGTGTATTGCCTCGTGCGGGCCGATGGAGCTGGTGCAGCGAAGGCCAGGGTGAGGGCCAACTTGGAGCACTACGGCCTCTGGCAGGAGCGTTTCGGGGCGCGGGTGGTGGGTTTGGCCGGCGATCTGTCTGAGCCCCAGCTGGGCTTGGATCCGGTGACCTGGCAGGGCTTGGCTGAGCGGCTCGACGGGATTCTCCACAACGGAGCCCAACTCGGCTATGTGGCGTCTTATGACCAACTCAAGGGCGCCAATGTCAACGGCACCTGCGAAGTGTTGCGCTTGGCGGCAACCCGTCGCATTCCACTGGAGTACATCTCCAGTACGGCGGTGTATGAGGCGGCCCGTTATCGCGATGTGGTCATCCACGAAACGGACGATGTGGATGCCTGGGAAGGGATCCATCTGGGCTATTCCCAGGCCAAGTGGGTGAGTGAGCGATTGGTGCTGGCTGCCGGAGCTGCTGGCTTGCCCATTGCGGTGTATCGGCCACCGCTGATTAGTGGCCACTCTCAAACCGGGGCCTGGCACGAGGGTGATTTCTTGCATCGGATGATGCGGGGTTGCCTGGCCATGGGGCTCACTCCCGAGCTGCCGATGGAGCTTGATTTCGTGCCTGTCGACTACGTGGCGGCAGCGGTTGGAGCTCTGGCCTGGCGACCGGAACCGCTGGGTTTTCATGTGCACCTACACCACCCAGAGCCCATGGATTGGCCCCAGCTCTTGGCTCGTTTCTCGGCCCATGGCGCCCCCTGGCGTGTTGTGCCGCTGGAGCAGTGGCTGGCGGTTTTGGCTGAGCAGCCGAGCAATCCGCTCTATCCCCTGCAACCGTTTTTTGGTCAGCGTTGGGGGGGCGACCAGCTCACCTATCCCGAGCTGAATGCTCCTGGGGTGCGGGCGCGGCCAAGCTGCACCCACACCCAGGCGGTGCTGCAGTCGTTGGGTGTCCAGTGCCCCAGCTTTGCCGCACTGATCGACGTGTATTCCCCCATCTTTCTCGGGGCCCGATGAGCCCATCCTGCCGGCCTCCCTCCAGCGCCTGCCGCTATCAGCCTGGCCTGCGCCATTGGCACCCCTTGCTGCTCAGTCGTGAGCTGGGCACGAGGCCTGTGGCCCGGCGCTTGGCTGGGCAGGCCATCGTGCTGTTTCGCACGGCCAGCGGCAGGGTGGGGGCCGTTGCCGAAGCCTGTTCCCATCGCCGTCTTTCCCTGGCGGTGGGACGGGTGCAGGGTGAAGACCTGGTGTGTGCCTACCACGGCTGGAGGTTTGATCCTGAGGGCGCCATTCGCTGCCCGCTGATGCCTGGCCATCGGCAGAACCATCAGGCGTTCCAGGTGGGCGAGGCACACGGCTTGATCTGGGTGCGGGAGGCCAGCGGCCCCCGGCCTCCGTTGCCGCGTTGGAGCGCGGATGGTCTGGCGTTGGCTGGCACCGTTGTGCACCATGTGCGAGCGCCCCTTGAGCTCACGCTCGATAACTTCACCGAGGTGGAGCACACGAGCACGATTCATCAGGTGTTCGGCTTTGCTGATCCCCGAGAGATTCAGCATCGACTTGAGCTGGAGCCTGGTGCGACGCGGGTGTGGAATAGCGGGCCCCAGAAGTGGTTTCTGCCCTTGTTTAATGGGCTGATTGATAACAGGCCAGGTGATGGCTTCGCCAATGACTGGGTTACGACGTTTGATCCCCTGCTGACGATCTACGAGCAAACCTGGATTTCACCAAAGGGCAAGTTGCGCCGCTTCCGCCTCAAGGTGGTGATGTTTTTTGTTCCGCTCGACGATGCGCTCACCCAGCTCGTGACGCTGATTTACTCCCCCAAGGTCTTGCCGGGCCCTCTGCATCGGCTCCTGGCAGCTCCGATCATTCGGGCGGTGACGCGCCGTGAGCTCAATCTCGATGTCTGGGCGCTCGAGCATCTGGCCGATCTCGATACAGAGCTCAACCCACGCAGTTTGGGGCCGCTTGATCGGGTTTTGCTGGAAAATCGTCGCCGGCTTGAACCTTGCTATTTGCGTGAGCTTGTTTGAGGGCCGCGGCGCTGAGCGCCAAGGCTTCAGGCCTTCAGCTGTAGCGTCTAGAGGTTGACGCCTGTAGCCCCGCCCGTTGACGGCTGTTTTCCCAGCAGGCAAGGAGCCTATTGCCATCCTCGGCATCGGCTGTCGGCTGCCGGGAGGGTTGAATTCGCCTGAGGCCTTCTGGCAGCTGCTCTGCGAGGGGCGATCGGCGATCGGTGAGGTGCCGCCTGAGCGCTGGGACCTGGGCCTCCATTACGACCCCGACCCTCAGAAGCCGCTCCACCAGCACGTGCGCTACGGCGGGTTTGTGGAAGGGATCGACCAGTTTGATCCGGCCTTCTTTGGCATCTCACCGCGCGAGGCGGTGTGCATGGATCCGCAGCAGCGGCTGTTCATGGAGGTGGCTTGGCAGGCCCTGGAGGCCGCCGGTCAGCCCATGGAGACGTTGCGGGGAAGCCGCACGGGGGTCTTTGTGGGCCTCTCCAGTTCGGATTACAGCAGTTTGCTGTGGGCCTCGTCTGAGCGTTATCTGCTGCCCGACAACGAGCCGTTTGTGTTGCCGGGCAACACCGGCTGCATCAGCGCCAACCGGCTCTCCTACTTCCTCAACCTCAAGGGGCCGAGCTTTGCGGTGGACACCGCCTGCAGCAGTTCGCTGGTGGCCGTGCATCTGGCCTGTGAGAGTTTGTGGCGCGGGGAGACCACGGCGGCCGTGGTGGGCGGCGTGCAGGCCCTCATCTTCCCCGGCATCCACACCAGCTTCTGCAAAGCCGGGCTGTTGGCACCCGATGGCCGCTGCAAAAGCTTTGATGCCGCTGCCAATGGCTATGTGCGCAGCGAGGGGGCAGCCGCTGTGGTGCTCAAGCCGCTCTCGGCTGCCCAGGCTGATGGCGACCCCATCGTGGCGGTGATTCACGGCAGTGCCGTGAATTCCGATGGCCGCAGCCAGGGCCTCGCGGCCCCCAACCTCCGGGCCCAGGTGGCCTGCCTGCGCGAGGCCTTCAATCGGGCCGGGATTGATCCGGCCACCGCCCAATACGTGGAAGCCCATGGCACGGGCACCCGCCACGGCGATCCCATTGAGCTGCGGGCTCTGGGAGCGGTGCTGGCTGCCGGCCGGCCTGCGGATCAGCCCTGCCGGGTGGGGTCGGTGAAGACCAACTTGGGCCATTCGGAAACGGCCGCCGGCATTACGGGCTTGATCAAGGCAGCCCTCTGCATTCAGCACCGCCAGCTGCCACCGAGCCTGCACTTCCGTGAAGCCAGCCCAACGCTGGATTTATCGGGCCTGAAGCTGCAGGTGCAAACCAAGCTCGAACCCATGCCGCGGCCGGATCAGCCCGCGGTGGTGGGGGTGAGTTCGTTTGGATTTGGCGGTACCAATGCCCATGTGGTGCTGGCTGAGGCTCCGGTGGCCGCCGGTGCACCATCCGCCGAGCAGCCCCCACTGCCCGTGCAGATGCTGTGTCTCTCGGCCCCTAGCGAAGAGGCGCTGCGGCAGCGGGCTGAGCAGTTGCTCGCCGTGCTGAGGCAAGGCGAGCCGGCCGGTGGTGTGGCTGCCCTCTGTGCCACTGCGAATGCCCGCCGCAGCCATTTCGCGCGGCGCCTGGTGTGCCTTGGGGTCGATGCGTCAACCCTGGCCCATGAGCTGGCGAGCTGGGTTAGGGGTGGCTCTGACGCCGCCGCTGGGGCTGTTCCGTCTGCAGGTGTGGTGACCGGCCAGGCGGGTCAGCTGCCGGGCAAGTTGGCCTTTTTATTCACCGGCCAGGGCTCCCAGGGCCTTGGGATGGCCCAGGGCTTGTACGCCCATCACCCCGTGTTTCGCGCCGCGTTCGAGCAGGCCACGGAGCTGCTGGATCCGCTGTTGCCGCAGCCCTTGGCCAGCGTGCTGTTTGCCGATCCGGATCACGAGCGGGAGGCGGCCCAACTGCTGGATCAAACCGGCTTCACCCAGCCGGCGCTGTTTGTGGTGGGCTATGCCCTGGCCAGGCTGTGGCAGAGCTGGGGGCTCCAGCCAGACCTGCTGCTCGGCCACAGCGTCGGTGAGATCGTGGCCGCCCATCTGGCGGGTGTGTTCGATCTGCCTGATGCCCTGGCGCTGGTGGCAGCTCGGGGACGGCTGATGCAGGCTTTGCCGGCCGGTGGTGGCATGGTGGCCCTGCTGGCCTCGGCTGCCCAGGTGGAGCAGCTGCTGGCCACAGCTCCCCAGCTGGCGATTGCGGCCTACAACGGCCCGGCCAACACCGTGGTGTCGGGGCCGCTGCTGGCCTTGGCGGAGCTGGAGGCCCAGGCGAGCGCCCAGGGCGTGGCCTGCCATCGGCTGGCGGTGTCGCATGCCTTCCACTCCCCGGCGATGGCCCCGATGCTGGAGGCTTTTGCGCAGGTGCTGGCCGGCATCCGCTTCTCCCCTCCCCGCATCCCGCTTGTGAGCAATGTGAGCGGCACCCTGGCGGGCCCGGAGATCGCCCAGGCCTCCTATTGGTGCCACCACGTGCTGCGCCCGGTGCGGTTTGCCGATGGGATGGCCACCTTGGCGGCTGAGGGCGTCAGCACGTTTCTGGAGTTGGGTGCCAAGCCCACCTTGATCGGCATGGGGCGCCAGTGCCTGCCCCAGCTGGAGGCCCGCTGGCTGCCGAGCCTGCGCCCAGGCAGCAACGATTGGCAGGTGATCCTCTCCAGCCTGGCGACGCTGCATTGCAGCGGCACCAGCGTGGATTGGCAGGCCTTCCACCGGCCATTCCCGCATGCCGTGGTTGCCCTGCCCCCCTATCCCTTCCAGCGCCAGCGCTACTGGTGGGCCCGGCCCGGTGAAGAGGCGGCGGCGAGCCTCTGGCTCGATCAGATCCTGGGCGATCAAGCGCCGATGCCGCGGGCTGGCGCCGGTTGGCAGGGGCTGCGGCCCATGGAGCTGCCCGGCAGCGAGGAGCGGCGCTTGGCCACCACGCTCAACGCCACCACGCCTGCGGATTTGACCGACCACCGCATCCGCCAGCAGGTGGTGTTTCCGGCTGCGGGCTTTCTGCAGTTGGCCCTGCAGGCCTTGCAGTCGCTCGGGCAGCCACTGGCGCTGGCCAACCTGGAGCTGGAGCGCACCCTGCAACTCAGCACCAGCAGCTGTGCTGTGCAGGTGGTGCTGGCGGCCTCGGGGCTGCTCTTCTACAGCCGCCAGGGCGAACAAGCCTGGCGTCGCCATGGCGGTTGCAGCGGCTCGGCGCCTGTGGCGGAGCCGCCCTGGCTGGCCCACGGCAGCCCGCAGCCGCCCCCGGCGGCCGAGGCCTTGGATCTAGACAGCTTTTATGGCGCTCTGGAGGCATTTGGCCTGGACTACGGCCCGGCATTCCGTTGCCTCCAGGGCCTGCAGCGCCAGGGGGATCGGGCCTGGGGCCAGTTGCAGCGCCAGGGGGATGGCCAGGATTGGACGCTGCTGGATGGCTGCTTCCAGGCCGTGGCGGCCACCTTGGATCCGCAAGGGGCGGCGGGGCAGATCCTGTTGCCGGTGGGCTTGGGGCGCATGGCGTTGCTCGAGTTGCCCCTGCCGGATCGGCTGGAATGCCAGGTGCAGCTGGGCGAGAGCGACGATCCGGCCCTGGTGGTGGCCAATCTGGTGCTGTGGCCTGCGGCATCGGCTGCTGCTGTGGCTGCCGATGCCCGCCGGCCTTTGGGCTGGATTGAGGGCCTGCAGCTGCGGCGCCTGCCGCGCCAGGCGCTGGATTGGCTGTTCCCCCGCGAGGGCGGGGATGCCGATGGGGGGCAAGCGCCAGGAGCTGGGCCAGGGCCGCGGCTGCTGCAAACGGTGTGGGAGCCCGTGGCGGCAGACCCGGCCAGCCAGCCTGCCGCCGCCGCTTGCCCCGAACTGCTGCGTGCCAGTGCGCTGGGCTCCGATCCCCTGGCCGCCACCACGGCTTTGCTGCGGCGGGCCCAGGCGCCTGCGGCGGAGCCGCTCTGGCTGCTCCTGGATACTCCGGAGCATCCGGCGGTGAGCGGCGCACTCGAGGGCTTTGCCAAAACGGCCGCCCTGGAGCAGCCCGAGCGGCAGTGGCTGCGGTTGCAGCTGTGGGATGGCGCCAGTGAAGCCAGCCTGCCCTGGCCGCAAATTCGGTGGCTGGCGGCCAGCGAGCCGGCTCTGGCCTGGGATGGTGCGCAGCTCTGGCGGCAGCGCCTACGGCCTTTGCTGCCAGAACGTTTCCGCTTGGCCACCGGCCAAGACGGCCTGCTGGAGAGCCTGGCTCCCGTTGCCAGCCAACCCCAGGCCCTGGCGCCGGGTGAGCTGGAGCTGGCGGTGGAGGCCACGGGCCTCAACTTCCGCGATGTGCTCAATGCCCTGGGCGCCCTGAAGGCCTACAGCAGGGAATTGGGGCTGGATGAGGCGGCCCAGATGCCCTTTGGGGGGGAGTGTGTGGGCAGGGTGACGGCCGTGGGGCCTGGGGTGGATCCGGCCCTGGTGGGCAGCCGGATGCTGGCCGCGCTGGCGGTGGGCAGCCTGGCCAGCCACGTGATCAGCCGCGCCGAGCTGTGCGTGCCGCTGCCGGGCTGGCTCACGCCGGAGCAGGGTGCCAGCCTGAGCACCGCCTTCCTCACGGCGATCTATGGCCTGCTGGAGCTGGCCCAGCTCCAGCCTGGCGACACCGTGTTGATCCATGCGGCCGCCGGTGGGGTGGGTCAGGCGGCGGTGCAGGTGGCCCAAAGAGCTGGTGCCCGGATCCTGGCCACAGCCAGCGCCGGCAAGCAGCAGGCCCTGCTGGCGCAGGGGGTGGAGGCGGTGTTCGACTCCCGCAGCCTGGCCTTCGGCGAGCAGGTGTTGGCCCACACCGGTGGCCGCGGCGTGGATGTGGTGCTCAACAGCCTCAAAGGCGCCTGGGTGGAGGCGAGCTTTGCGGCCCTGGCCCAGGGCGGCCGCTTTGTGGAGCTGGGCAAGATCGAGATCTGGAGCCAGGCGGAAGCTGCCGAGCGGCGCCCCGACGCGCGCTATCTGCCGTTTGATCTGCTGGAGGTGGCGGCGGCCCAGCCCCAGCTGATCCGCCGGCTGCTGCTGGAGCTGCTGGCCGATCTGGAGGCGGGCCACTACGCCCTGCTGCCGCTGCAGTGCTTCCCGATCCGTCAATGCGTGGATGCGTTTCGGCTGATGGCCCAGGCCCGCCACGTGGGCAAGGTGGTGATCAACAATCCAGACGCTGGCACGGCCACCGCTGCGGCCATTCGGCCCGATGCCACCTATCTGATCACCGGCGCCCTGGGCGGGATCGGCCTGCAGCTGTGCCGCTGGCTGGCCGACCAGGGCGCCACGGCCCTGCTGCTGGTGGCCCGCTCAGCTGCTGATCCGGCTCCTGAAGCCCGGCGCGAGCTGGAGGAGCTGGGCCGCCGCGGTGTGCGTTGCACCCTGATTGCCTGTGATCTGGCGGCTGCTGGAGGTGATGGGGCCCTGGCCGCGGCCCTGGCGGCCCTGCCGCCGGAGCAGCCGCTTCGGGGGGTGTTTCACGCAGCGGGAGTGCTGCAGGATGCGCTGCTGGCCAGCCAGACCCCCGCAAGCCTGGCGGCGGTGATGGCCCCGAAGCTGGAGGGTTGGCTGCGGCTGCGGCGGCTGCTGAGCCGAGGCGGCGCCCGGCCATTTGTGGTGCAGTTCTCTTCGATGGCGGCGTTGCTCGGCTCGCCCGGGCAGAGCAACTACGGCGCTGCCAATGGGGCCCTCGATGCCTTGGCTGCCGCGGCGGCGGCCGCAGGGGATCCGGAGCTGGGCCCGCAGCTGGCCGTGCAGTGGGGCCCGTGGGCGGGGGCCGGCATGGCCGGCGCGCTGGCCGAGCGCGACCGCCAACGCTTCGAGGCACTCGGGGTGCGGCTGCTGGCGCCGGAGCGAGCCCTGGAGGCGCTGGCTGAGCTGTTGCGGCGTGGCCTGGGCGGCGTGGTGGCGGTGCTGGATCTCGATGGCCAGCGCCTGGCCGCCCAGCTGCCGTCTCGGCAGGCCGCTGTGCTGGAGCCCCTGTTGGATGGGGCTCCCGCTCGAGCCGACGTTCTGCAGGTGTTGGCAGCGGCGCCACCTCTGGAGCGGCCAGCGCTGCTGCAGGAGTTTTTGCTGCAGCAACTGGCCAAGGTGATGGGCGCGGCCGATCCCACCCAGCTGAATCCTGCCGAGCCGTTGTTTCACCTTGGCCTCGACTCGTTGATGGCGATGGAGCTCACCGTGCTGCTGGAGCAAAACCTCGGCGTGCGCCTCACCGAGTCGCTGGTGTTTGAACGTCCCACGGTGAACGATTTGACCCACTATTTCTTGGGTCTGCTGTTTCCGAGCGACGTTTCAGGCCAAACGGCTCGCCCATCCCAAGGAGAAGTGCTGGGGGATGGAGATGTTCCAGGGGCGGGGATGGAGCCGGAGCAGAAGTCAACTACCCAAGACTGGGATGAACAACTCACGCAACTTGCCGAGTTGTCTGCCGACGACGTGCTGCGTCAGTTGCGCGGGCAATAAATAGCGCGTTGATTGGAAGTTGAGGTTAGAAGCTCAACACCACCCTGGCGCCTACCCGCACTTGATTGGTGTTGAGCAGTTGGCCCAGATCAAGCAGGCCTGCGGCGTTGGAGGCGTAGATATCCAGGGCCGCCTCATCGGTGGCCAGCCAGCGCAGGGCCAGGGAGCCATTGCTGCCATTTTGGCCGCCCTGGTCGCTGCCCACCACATTCACCTCGGGGATCAACTGGAAGCGCTCGGCGAGCTGGAGGTTGGCGGCCAGTCCTACGCCCCAGCTCACGCCAGTGCCACTCCAGGCCAGCTTGGGATTCACGCTGAACGCCAATTTGGGGGTGGCTTCCCAGGTGTTGCTCTGCTCCAGGAAGAAATAGCCCTGTCCCTGGGCTCCTCCAGAGCGCCCCACGGTGGCCCGCAGTCCAGACCAGATCGGCAGGGCGCGGGTGGGCCTGTAGATCATGGCTTTGCCGCCAACGCGGAAGTTGACGTCACCATTGCCTAAAAACGTGTCAACAAAGCTGTTGCGCGGTTCGACGTTCTCGAAGATGCCGCCGGCCAGTTGAAATTGAAAATCGTTGGATACGGAGTAGGCCACGCTGCCCAGCAGGTTGCCGCTGCTGTCGCCATTGGCCCACAGCTGGGTGGTGCCGCTCACTGGGTTGAGGCTGGTGCTTACGCTCAATCCCCCCAGGGCTAGCGACGCCTGGCGCGCGGTGTAGCGGGGTTTGGGGGAATCCGGTGCGGCGGGAGTCCACACAAAGCGGGCACTCAACAGGGGCTGGTTGGGGGCGCTGGGCAGGGCCAGGATCGCCGTGGCCGGACTCAAGCCAAAGCCATTGGTGATGCTCGCCTCCAGGCCAATCCGCGGATTGACGGCAACGTTGGCGCCCAGGGTGAGAATGGGCACGCGCGAAAACTGCAGCTGGCCATCAAAGGCATTGGTGCCCGGCCCGAAGGGCAGGATCGCTGAGCCGAACAGCTGCACCTGGTTGCCAAGGCGGTAGTTGGCCCCCAGCCCGAGGCTCACATTGGTGCCATAGAAGGTGCCGGCCCCGCCCTGGCCGGCCCCCTGGCTGGCGGGCAGGAAGGAGACGCCTGGCACCAGGGAGAGCTGCAGCTGGCGACTGGCTTGCCAGGAGAGTGGCAGCGAGAGGGATCCCACCAGGTTGTTGGTGACGACGGGCACTCCGGAGTTGTTGAAGATGTTGGGGGTGCCGCTGCTGTCGCAGCTCACGGTGCCGCCGCAACCACTGCCCACGGTGAACAGCTCCAGGGAACCCTCGCCGGCCAGTGTCCAATTGCCGAAGCTGGCTAGCCGGGCCCGCAGGCTGGCTCCGGCCACGGTCCAGAGGTTGGCCGGCTGGGAGGGGCGCACGGTGATCGGCGCAAAGAGGGGGTCGTCGGCGTAGGTGTAGTAAGCGCTAACGAGAAAGTCTCGGTTGATCACCACATCGGCGCGGAAGCCGTAGTTCTGGTTGTCGGAGCCACCGGCTTCCCCTCCGCTGCCTGGGCCCACCTGTTGGAAGCTGACCTGGTCACCCCCTTCTGCTGGCAGGGTGGCCGTGGGCATTTGGCCGAGCCGCAGCAGGGTTCCATAGGCCTCCGCCGTGGGCATCAGGCTCTCCAGTAAGGCCGTTGCTTCTTGAAAGTTGGTCGGTGCACTGGGAGCCCTCGGCGCCTGATCTTTCGGCGCCTGATCGTCTGGGGCGATGGGCTGCCAGGCGACCCCGCTGATCGATGGGGATGGAGCCGTGCTGTCCTCGCCGGGAAGCACGGGTTGCCAGAGCGGGCCTTTGGCGGCCGCTGCTGATCCCTCACTGGGCACGGGCGTCCACACCACTGGCGTGCTGGCCGGAGCTGTGGGCATCGGTTGCCAGCGCGGCGGCAGCGGCGCGGCCAGCAGCTGGCCGGGCACCAGGCCAGCCAGCAGGGCACAGGCACGTGCCACTGGCGCCAGGCCCTTAGCCATCACTGCTGGTGCCAATTAGCAACCAACCGGTGAGCGGTTGGGGATGGAGCTGCAGCTGCTGGCGCAATCGCTTGAGCTCGGTGCGGCTGGCGGCTCCGAGCTGGGTCACCAGCAGGCAGTGGGAACAGTTGCTCGCCGATACCCCATCCACGCAAATGAGCACTGATGCGTGGGGCATGAGCTGCTGCAGCTGCTCATGGAGGGCCTGCAGCAAGGGATCGCCGGGCTTGAGCCCCAGCGGAATCATCCCCACCGTGCTGGCGTTGGCTAGGGGGCCGTTGGCTACCAGCTGCAGGGTGGCATCGGCCGGGCTGTGGAGCTCGGCTAGCAAGGGGCCCGGCAGCTCCTGTTGCAGCTCTTCAAGGCTGAAGAGCAGGCCGCTGCGCCGATCCACCGCCAGAGCTGCGGCGCTGCCGAGGGCAAGGCCCGCGAGCA
>ERZ888423.1767-NODE-1767-length-17659-cov-9.771756_pt1 | contig 17659 bp, 22 predicted proteins | sample MGYA00520523_ERZ888423 | MGnify/ENA primary metagenome ERZ888423 (study PRJEB32303, sample SAMEA104408611) | aquatic metagenome | biome: Brackish water; feature: Pelagic; material: water | place: Baltic Sea | collected 2014-06-08T10:24:00 | depth 30,27 m ...
GACCCCAGCCCTGCATCTGAGGCCAGCCCCGACTCGGCGCTCCCTGCCCCGGAGGCCAGCCCCGCCGCTGCCCCTGTCCCAAAGCATTCGCTGCCGCTGATCGGCTCACTCGGCGCAGCCTCGGGCTTTGTGGCCGGCCTTTTGGGAGTCGGCGGGGGAATCATCATGGTGCCGGTTCTCACGGGTCCGCTCAAGATTCCGATGAAGTCGGCAGTGGCCTCAAGCCTGGTAGCGGTGGCCATCTTCAGTATCCCAGCGTTGATCACGCACATCATTCTGGGCCACGTGGACTGGGCCTTTGCCCTGCCGCTCATGCTGGGGGTTGTGCCAGGTGCACAAATTGGCGCCAGAATCACGATCGGTTCCTCGGATCGTTCAATCCGACTGCTCTTCGGCGCACTCATCATTGTGTTGGCCCTTGTCTATGGGACCTCAGAGGCTCTGACCTTCTTCTAGGGCGGTTAGCACTCGGAGGGCATGAGTGCTAAATTCTGTTGGCACTCTTTGCTATCGAGTGCCAAGAACGCAGTTCCTACGGAGGACCCCCCATGGCAAAGAACATCTCATTTGACGATTCAGCCCGCCGCAAGCTTGAAGCTGGAATGAACCAGCTCGCTGACGCAGTGCGCGTCACCCTCGGCCCAAAGGGTCGCAACGTTGTGCTCGACAAAAAATGGGGCGCACCAACCATCACGAACGATGGCGTTTCCATCGCTAAAGAGATCGAGCTCGAAGACCCGTATGAAAATATCGGGGCCAGCTTGGTGAAAGAAGTCGCAAAAAAGACTGATGATGTCGCCGGCGACGGCACAACCACTGCCACCGTTCTGGCTTGGTCAATGGTGCGTGAGGGCCTGCGAAACCTTGCAGCCGGCGCCAACCCAATGGGCATCAAAAAAGGCATCGAAAAGGCCACGGCCTGCGCAACCGAAAAGATTCATGAGCTAGCAATCGAGGTTGATTCAAAAGAGCAGATTGCTCAAGTAGCTGGCGTCTCCTCAGCTGATCCTGCGATTGGCGCAACGATTGCCGATGCCATCGACAAGGTCGGCAAAGACGGCGTGATCACCGTTGAAGAGTCCAATACCTTTGGAATTGAGCTCGAGTTTGCCGAGGGCATGCGCTTTGACAAGGGCTATATCTCGCCCTACTTCGTCACCGATGTTGATCGTCAAGAAGCAGTCCTTGAAAGCCCCTACCTGCTACTAGTCGGATCCAAAATCTCGAACATCCGAGACTTGGTCCCAGTGCTCGAAAAGGTCATGCAGACCAATAAGTCACTCGTTATCGTCGCCGAGGATGTCGACGGCGAAGCACTCGCAACTCTGGTCGTCAACAAGATCCGTGGCACCTTTACCTCGGTTGCAGTCAAGGCCCCAGGGTTTGGCGAGCGACGTAAAGCGATGCTTGCCGATATTGCTGTGCTCACTGGAGCCCAGGTGATTCTTGAAGAGGTCGGCCTGAAGCTGGACTCGATCGACCTAGATGTACTCGGCCAAGCCGATCGTGTTGTCATCACCAAAGATGAGACAACCATCATCAACGGTGCAGGATCCAAGGATGAGATCGACGGCAGAATCGCTCAGATCAAAGCCGAGATCGACAACACCGATTCCGACTACGACACCGAAAAGCTGCAAGAGCGTCTTGCCAAGCTTTCCGGCGGCGTTGCAGTGCTCAAGGTTGGAGCAGCCACTGAAGTGGAGCTCAAGGAGAAGAAGCACCGCATCGAGGACGCAGTGTCCACCACCAAGGCAGCCATCGAAGAGGGCGTAGTCGCAGGCGGCGGAGTGACCTTGTTGCGTGCGCAGCAGGCCGTTCAGGAACTTGCCGAGACATTGGTCGGCGATGAAGCAACTGGTGCACGGATTGTGGCCAAGGCACTCGAAGCTCCGCTCACCCAGATTGCCGAAAATGCCGGCCTAGAGGGCGGCGTGATCGTGTCCAAGGTTCGCGCTCTCACAAACCCGAACGAGGGCTTGAACGCTGCCACCAACGAGTACGAAGACCTCGTGGCTGCCGGCATCATCGATGCCGCCAAGGTCACCCGCTCGGCGCTCCAGAACGCCGCCTCTATTGCGGCGCTGTTCTTGACTACCGAGGCCGTCATTACCGACGCACCCGTCTCCAGCACGATCTCCTCACCAGATATGGGAGGCATGGACTACTAGTCCATGTCTCATGCTCGTGTCGGCGCTCGTTTCGCCGACTCTTCACATGACAGACTGAGATCATGACCCTGCCTGCAACCCCCTCTGTCGGCCTAGCCGTGATGCACTTGTTCTTTCATGTGAGTTCGCGCACCGACCGAGATGCCGTTCTCGCCGCAATTTCGGCTGCCCAAGAACAGGGCGATCAAGTTGTCACTGCAGCCATGCTCGGACACAAGTCCGATGTTGCAGTGCTTGCGCTGTCTACTGACCAGTGGCGACTTCGACGTCTACAAACAGACCTAGTGATAGCGGGGTTAGATCTCACCGAGTCCTACGTGTCGTTGACCGAACTTTCCGAGTACGCAGCGGGGGTTCCTGAAGAGATGCAACAAGCTCGGCTCTACCCGGTCTTGCCGCCAGAAGGTAAGCAGGCATTTTGTTTCTACCCCATGTCAAAAACACGCAACGTCGGAGCGAACTGGTACGAACTGAGCTTTGAGCGGCGTAAGGAACTGATGTACGAACACGGCGCTTCGGGCCGAAAGTTTGCTGGCCGACTCGTGCAACTCATTACCGGTTCAACGGGACTCGATGAATATGAGTGGGGTGTAACGCTCTTCGGCGACACTCCAGACACCATCAAAGAGGTGGTCTACACAATGCGTTACGACCAAGCCTCGACTCAGTACGGCGAGTTCGGACCCTTCTATGTGGGCATGGTGGAGTCTCCCGAGGTTGTCCTCGACGAGGTCGGTGTGTGAGCACAGTCCGTGGCTAAACAATCCAAGGCCAGAACTGCCCGCAAGGTGCTGATGGGGTTGGCCCTGCTGGTTCTAGTGGTGGCAATCTGCGTAGAGATCGGTGGCCGCATGGCCACAGAGAAGATTGCGGAGGATCAACTCCGCTCTGCTGGGGTAGCTGGCGGGGTAGAGGTCACAGTCGGAGAATCTTGGTGGCGGCCAACCGTGCTGTCAGCGATCTTCACGGGCCAGGTGGATCGCATTGCTATTGACCTGCAGGACGCCAAGCTTTACTCGCTACCCGTTGCCCAGGCCGAGTACATCCTCAATGATCTACAGATTGACCTATCGCTGCGCACCGCCAAGGTGGTGGCCTCTTCACTTGGCTCAGGCTCGGTCCGAGTACTCATTGACCCAAGCCAAATTGGCGCTCTCGTTGGTGTTCCCGCCGAGATTCGTGATGGGGTACTTCTCCTTGGTTCGCCGCTCGAGCCTGCGGAGCTTTCACTTCAGGGAAATGACCTGATCATCGATTCTGCACAACTTCGCGCGGCAGGCCAAGTGACTTCCTTGCAAGTTGCCGACCCAGAACTGTTGCCCTGCGACCCTCAAGTACGAATTCTGGGCCAGATGGTCGAACTGGCCTGCACGGGGAATTCACTTCCCGGAGTACTGCGCAACTCGATCGGAGTCGGCACCCCAGTCATCCCAGTTGACGCACAGCCCACGCAGCTTGAGCCGCCAGCGACACTCGAAAAGCCAGCAACTCCCTCGACAGCGACTCCCTCGACAGCGACTCCCGCAGGTGGCAACGAAGGGGGTAACGATGGAGGCTAACGAGTCAACCCCGCTCTCTGCAGCGGAGCAGATGTTTGTTCAGTACTCGGCGCAGTTGGCCGAAGCGGTTGATGCTGTTCTGGTCGACTGGGTATGTAACTGCGTCAAGGAACGAGCAACCTCGGCCGGCTTGATCCTTGATCAGGCACAGCTTGCACGTGCCGCACAGGCTGGTGAGCAGTGCAGAACAGATGTCAACGGCAAAATGCGAGCCCTGCTGCAAGCAGACCTAGATGCTCAACAGGGCAGTCCGCTGTCGCTGCTTCGATCCTCGACGGGCTATGCCACTGCAGTTCTGCAATCCGCGGGAGTCCCCGAGGTGCAGCGTGATGAGTTTGAGCAGCGAGCGTTTCCTGAAGATATCTACGGCTTGGCTCCTGCATCGTTCAGTGATGTTGATGAGCGGCTTCGTGATCCAGGGTTGGAGTGGGGTGCAGCTAAGGCTCACCTACATCTGCTTCGTCGGCGAGAGGCGGGTCAGCGATGAAGGTGGTTGCGCTTATTCCCGACCTCATGGACCGATCTCGACTCGGCCAGCATCAGATTGAGTTTGTGGGAGCCGCTGCGCTACTTCCGATCGTTGCCGCTGGTGCTGACCTGGTGTTTGTTGACCTCTCTCGGCCGGGCGTAGCCGAGGTCCTTGAGGTTGTGGTGAGCGCCTCAGGACGAGTGATTGGTTTTGCTCCTCACGTAGAGGATGAAACGATGGCCTGGGCACTTGCCCTCGGGGCCGAGGTACTGCCGCGAAGCAAGTTCTTTCGCCGCGCAGCTGAGTTGCTGAGCAGCTGAGTTGCTGAGCAGCTGAGCAGCTGAGCAGCCGACCTACTGGGCAGCTAGCTCTTGGGCGGCGGGGTCCAGCTGCTATCGATCGGCCGCCTCTCAAAAAACAGGCAATCCTCCGGGCAATCAAATGGGGTCTCTGCGGCAGCCCCTAGTCGGCAGCGTTGAACGAGTTCAGTTGGGGTCACGGAGCGACTGGAGTAGTGGCGACAGTCATGTCGAACAGGCATGGGGCTGGACTGTAGATCCATCGGGCCGTAGGTCACAGTTATCTGGCAATACAGCACAGCTATCTGGCAATACTGCACAGTTATTGGCCGGACGTAACTCACTGGCTAGCTGACTGAAACACGCCCGAAACACGTTCCCCGTAGTGTCACTCACCTAGTAGTCCAATCCAACTACCGGTGCGAACCAGTATTCTCGGTCCACATCGGCTGTCCATGCAGAATCCCGACAACTCGTCGGGGACGTCACCATGGTTGCGGGAAATATTCCTCGGCCATATGAGAAAGGAAGTGTCCCAATGAAGTTGGTCACTGCAGTACTAAAGCCATTCAAACTTGATGATGTAAAAAATGGCTTGAAGGCAGCCGGGGTAGTGGGTATGACCGTCACCGAGGTGCGCGGTTTTGGTCGTCAAGGCGGCCACACCGAGACCTATCGAGGCACTGAGTATCAGGTGGATTTTCTACCGAAGGTCAAGATTGAAATCATCGTGGATGATTCCGAGGCAGAAGCAGTAGTAGAGGTCATCGCTACCTCAGCCAAGACAGACAAGATCGGCGATGGCAAGATCTGGGTCACCAATGTCGAAGACCTTGTCAGAATCCGCACTGGTGAACATGGAGTCGACGCAGTCTGAGCAGTCTTCGAGCGGCAGGTTGTTCGGGCAACCCTAAGAATCCACAGGGTCGCTCCTTGGTGCTGCGCGTTCGGTAGATTAAGGGAGACATGTCCTACGCCCTGCAACGCAGCGACTTCTTGGACGACCGTCAACTTCAAGGGCGAGATTTTTGTATCGCCTATACCGAGTTGATTGAGTCCTGGCTGGTCGAAATCTTTCAGGCGAGCGAAGCTGGTGCGACTGGGGTTGCTCTTGTTGCCATCGGTGGCCAAGGCCGTTGCGAGCTTGCCCCTCAATCAGACCTAGATCTGCTTCTCCTTCATGCTCGAGATGCCCCTGCTCAGCAGGTAGCGGCGATAGCTGACGCGCTCTGGTATCCGATCTGGGATGCTGGGCTCAAGCTTGGCCATGCAGTGCGTAGTACAAAGGACACGCTCGCCTTAGCGAACGAGGATCTCGTTACTGCTACGGCGCTGCTCTCGGCCCGACACATAGCCGGTGACGCAGCGTTGACTGCTGAACTCGCAGAGAAAGCCAAGGTGAACTGGCGTAAACGCGGGAAGCGCTGGCTGAGCGAACTGAGCAGCTCAGTTGAAGAGCGCCATAACGTCTCAGGAGAACTGGCATTTGATTTGGAGCCCGACCTAAAAGATGGCCGCGGCGGGCTGCGCGATGTTCACGCGCTGAGTTGGGCACGAGCGGCGGGCGCCGATATCGTCGAGTCAGTGCTGGACTCCTTGGCCCCTGCTTACGATGAACTTCTAGCGGTGCGAATCGAGCTACACAGATGCACTGCGCGCCCAGGTGACCAACTGTTGATGCAGGAGCAAGATGCCGTAGCGGCTGCAGTCGGTGATGCCGACGCTGACCTACTCATGGCACGAGTTGCCGCAGCGGGTCGAACGATTGCTTGGGCCACGGACGAGTGCTTCCATGAGATCAAGCTGGCCGTTGGTGGGCCTTTTCGGGATCGCTTCCGTAGGGAACGTCAACTCGACAACTCTCTGGTGTTGCGCAATGCGCGGGTCTGCCTCGCAGAGAATGCAGTACCTGTCACTGACCCCCATGCTGTGCTGCAGGTGGCACTCGCTGCAGCCCAGAACTCGGCAAGAATCGAGGGCCGTACTCTTGAGGCGCTAGCCGTTGCTCCTGTGTTGTCGGACCCTTGGCCAGCGAGCGCACAGAAGCTATTTGTCGAGCTACTCCGACATGGATCTGCTTCGATCCCTGTGATTGAAACTCTGGACCAGTTCGGGCTGTGGACTCCACTGATTCCCGAGTGGGCACCTTGTCGGAGTCTGCCGCAACGCAATGTGTTTCATCACTACACCGTTGATCGGCACCTTTTGGAGTGCAGCGCCGAGGCGGCCTCGCTAGCTCATCGCACGCCACGGCCTGACTTGTTGGTGATTGCTGCCCTCCTGCACGATATTGGCAAGGCCTACTCCGGGGATCACAGCGAAGTGGGCATGCAACTCACCACAGGCATTGCGAGCCGAATGGGTTTCGATTCTGAGGACCGAGCAACTCTCGAGTTCCTGGTACTGAATCACCTTCTGTTGTCAGAAATCGCAACTCGTCGAGACCTTGATGATCCTGCCACCATCGAGGGAGTGGCGAAAATAGTTGAGACTCCGGACCGTCTGGCCTTGCTACGGGCATTATCGGAAGCCGATGGTGTCTCTACGGGGGAAACCTCTTGGGGGCCATGGAAGGCTCAACTGGTAGAACAACTCTCGAGTCGAGTTGCCAACCTACTGAATGGGGTCGAGGACCTCTCCGAGCGGTCAAGCTTTCCGAATGACGAGCAACGACTGCTGATGCAGACCCCTGGGATTCATATTTCGGTTCAAGGGGAGCGAATTACAGTCGTTTGCCCCGACCGCCTTGGCGCATTCTTTCGAGTAGCGGGCGCTTTAGCTCTTCATGATCTTGATGTAGTGGGAGCGAACGTCTATTCCGAGAACGGAGTAGCACTAGACGAGTTCCAAGTAACAGTCGGCGGCTCGGCAGTGCTCCCTTGGGATGACGTCCGAGCCGATATTTTGAAGTCATTAGAGGGCCGCCTTGCCGTTCAAGCTCGTCTCGAGGACCGTGTGCGGCGAGCCCGCCGTCGACCGCTCCGTGGGCCAAGTCAGTTCCCTTCTCGGGTGAGATTCGACAACGACGCCACTGCCGGTGCGACCGTGCTCGAAGCAGTTGGACCAGACCGAATCGGTTTGCTGTACGGGCTTACCCGCGCACTCGCGGACCTAGACCTGAACGTCTCCTCGGCAAAAATCCACACCATGGGTGAAGACGTGATCGACACCTTCTACTTAACGCTGGCCGGTGGCGGCCAAGTGCAAGATTCTGAGCATCAAGACGAGATTCGACTGGCGCTCATGCATGTGCTCGAACCATCGGTCTAAGAGCTACACATGTTTGTCCTGATCCTGGCCTTTGGGTGCGTAGCGGCAGTTCTTCCAGCGCTCGCTGCGCATATCGGCAGGGGAGTGCTGTATGTAGCTGCTGCTGTCCCAGCAGCAACTTGCATCTGGGGTATCTGGGCTTACGGCCAAATCTCTGATTCCGGTCCGCTCATAGAGCAGGCAGCCTGGGTGCCGCAGCTTGGTCTGACACTTGGGCTTCGCTTTGACGGATTCGCCTTTCTCATGCTGTCGCTTGTGGCAGGAATTGGAGTTCTGGTCTTTATCTATGCCGGCTCGTATTTCCATGCAGAGCCCATCATCGGCCGCTTCGCCGCAACGCTGCTGTTGTTCTCTGGGTCGATGGTTGGCTTGGTTCTTGCCGACAACTTGCTGGCACTGTTCTTGTTCTGGGAACTCACCTCGATCACCTCGTACTTGTTGATCAGCATCGAGGATGAAAAGACTGCTGCGCGATCAGGAGCTATGCAGGCGTTGCTCATTACCGGTATGGGAGGACTCGCCATGTTGGGCGGGTTTGTGCTGCTCGGTGAGGCTGCTGGAACCTACTCAATGACTGAGCTTCTAGAGCGACCGCCCTCCGGTTCGGTGGTCACCGTTGCGCTGGTACTTGTTCTGATCGGAGCGTTCACAAAGTCGGCCCAAGTACCGTTTCATAGTTGGCTGCCTCGCGCCATGAATGCGCCTACTCCGGTGAGTTCGTATCTTCACTCGGCCACCATGGTGACTGCCGGGGTCTACCTAGTCGCTCGGTTCACGCCAGCCTTTGCTGACTACAGCCTGTGGCGTCCGCTAGTCATCAGCTTTGGACTCGCCAGCATGTTGATCGGGGCCTACCGATCGCTGCGACAGCATGATCTGAAATTGCTGCTGGCCTACGGGACCATCAGCCAACTCGGGTTGATGATGCTCCTCTTTGGCGTAGGTACCAGGGAGTCAATCTTTGCTGGCTGCACCTTGCTGCTTGCGCACGGCATCTTTAAAGCTGCGCTGTTCATGTTGGTTGGGATCATCGACCATCAGAGCAAGACCCGAGACCTGCGGAAGCTTGACCGGCTTGGAGCGACATGGCCCGTGGTCGCAGCCACCGCCGGTGTGGTTGCTGCATCGATGGCAGGAATCCCTCCGCTCTTTGGATTTCTTGCAAAAGAAGAGGCGCTTGCCGCGCTCGGAGAAACCGGATTCGCTTGGGGCGTTCCCGTTCTCATCGGAGTCGTCCTTGGCTCTTCCTTTACGGTGGCGTACAGCGCTCGATTTGTCTGGGGTGCGTTTGGCCCTCGGCCAGTCAGCACGATTCCGCATCAGGATTCTGTTCGCAGTGAAGCTGTGGGGCAGCAGGTTCCAAAACCCTCGAAGATGTTTCTTGCCCCCGTCTTTGTTCTTGCTGTACTGACTTTGTTGTTCGGTCTCTTTCCTTCGCTCATCGACCCCGTCATCGCCCGGGCCTACGCATCACTAGCCGGAGTTCGCGCTGAACATCACCTGGCACTGTGGCATGGGTTTACCCAGGCTCTTGCACTCTCGGCAGTAGCAATCGGTGCTGGTTTTGCCTTGTTCTGGTGGCGGTTACGAGTTGAGAAACTGCAAGACTCGATGCCCAAGGTTCCTAGCGCCCAACGAGGCTACGACCGCACAGTAAAGGGATTGCTCGAGGCTTCTGATGCAGTAACAGGCTTTGTTCAGCACGGGTCTTTGCCAATCTACTTAGGCGTCATCTTGCTCACGATGATTGTGCTTCCGGGGATTCCCCTGCTGAGCGACGGCGTGATGCCGGATCTCTGGTTCGCCGACTCTCCAATGCAGGTGGTGGTTGGTCTTATCATGATTGTCTGCGCATGTGCAGCGGCTGTTGCGCGTCGACGTTTTGCTGCCGTGCTGCTTGTCGGAGCAGTGGGCTATGGAATGGCTGCGCTGTTTGTGATTCAAGGAGCACCGGATCTAGCTATTACCCAGGTGCTGATCGAGACCCTCGGTGTGGCTGTGTTTGTGCTGGCCTTTCGGCATCTTCCCGCTGATTTTGTGCGGTCAAAGTTCCGAAGAAGCCAAGGCGCCCAGATTGCAATTGCGCTACTTGCCGGCGTCTTCGTCTTTCTCTTCACATTGTTTGCAATCGGCGCAAGAACAGAGCCGAGTATTTCGGGCGAGTACCTTGACAAAGCCTATTCAGAGGGCGGTGGCAACAATGTGGTGAACGTGATCGTGGTGGACTTCCGCGGCTTCGACACGATGGGAGAAATCGTGGTGCTTGCCGTAGCAGCGCTTGGGGTGGCAGCACTCGTTCGTGCCAAGAGATCACCTGCCGAGGTTGAGTCATGACCCCACGCCGCTCGGTGATCCTTGATCTCTGTGTACAAGCAGAGTTCCATACGTTGTTACTTCTATCGCTCTACTTGTTATTCGCCGGCCATAATCAGCCCGGTGGCGGTTTCGCAGGCGGTCTGGTGGCCTCCTGCGCATTTGGTCTTCGATTTGTAGCAGGTGGTAGTTCGGCACTGTCTCGAAGCATCTCAGTACCAGCCATAACTTTCTTAGGAGTCGGGATGTTGTTTGCCATCCTGACAGGCTGCGTCTCTTTGCTCACAGGTCATGAATTTTTAGAGAGCGCAATTTTCTCTGCCGATCTGATGGTGCTCGGTACCGTCAAAGCCTCTTCGGTGTTGTTCTTTGATATTGGCGTGTACCTAGTTGTGCTGGGAATGTCGCTGCTGTTACTTGAACAACTTGGCGGGGCAGACGGAACAGACCCCGATGAGGTTCAGCCATGAGCTTTTTCTCTGCGCTGATCGTCGCTGTGTTGTTCTCTGTCGGTGTCTACTTGCTGTTGCAGCGAACACTCTCGCGCATCATTTTGGGCTTAGCTCTGATGGCCCATTCGGCCAACCTGCTACTGATGGTGGTCGGGGGACGTGCTGGCAAAGCTCCCATCGTCGGTGCCTTTGGCCCCGAGGACAGCGTTGCAGATCCGCTCCCGCAGGCCTTAGCGCTAACCGCCATTGTGATTAGCTTTGGCGTGATTGCCTTTTTGTTGGCAGTTGCTTATCGCAGTTGGGTACTCACTCAAGACGATGAAGTCGAGGACGACCTCGAGGATGCGAGAATCGCTCAGCTTGGCGAGGCTGAGATGCGTCGCTGGTGGAGTAGACCAAAGTGAGCGTTCTCTTGGTCCTCCCCATTATTCTCCCACTACTTGCTGCGGCACTGGCGATCGTTGCGTCTCACCACAGAACCCTGCAGCGCATCGTGGCTGTCGGGGCGCTGATCGCAGTTGCTGTCGACTCCGCATTTCTGCTCGCAGTAGTGGAGCGAGATGGCGTGCAGTCAGTGCAAATGGGAGCCTGGCCAGCGCCGCTGGGTATCACGCTTGTAGTGGATATGTTCAGCGCCCTCATGTTGGTGATCAGCATGGTGACCGTACTCAGCGTATTGATCTACGCCATCGGCCAACCTGGTGTCGACCAAGACCAACCAGTGTTTCATCCGGTGTATCTGGTCATGACAGCCGGGGTTGCCCTGTCGTTCACCACCGGCGACTTGTTCAACTTGTTCGTTGCCTATGAGATCACGCTGGCAGCGAGCTATGTGCTGATCACCTTGGGCGGCAGGCGCGAGCAAATCCGTTCTGGCATGACGTACATCATTATTAACTTGTTGGCATCAACGCTGTTTGTGGTCGGTATTGCTTGGGTTTATGCAGCAACTGGCACCGTCAACATGGCCGACCTAGCAGTCAAAATTGCGCAGCTACCAAGTGGTACACAAACAGCGCTCTCAATGTTTTTGTTGGTGGTGTTTGGAATCAAGGCTGCAATCTTTCCCTTGTTCTTCTGGCTGCCAGACTCATACCCAACAGCTCGCATGCCAGTCACTGCAGTGTTTGCAGGCCTGCTCACAAAGGTTGGCGTCTACTCGATTATTAGGACCCAAACTCTGCTCTTTCCACAGAATCGGCCATCAACAATCCTGCTGGTCTGTGCGGGTCTCACGATGGCCATCGGGGTACTTGGTGCCATCGCCCAGAACGATATGAAGCGAATTTTGAGCTTTCATATTGTTAGCCAGATTGGGTACATGATTCTTGGTCTAGGACTCTTTAGCGTTGCGGGAGTAGCAGGGACAGTGTTCTTCATCTTCCATCAGATTCCCGTCAAGACTGCTCTGTTTTTGGCTACGGGACTGGTCGAACAAAGCACTGGCTCAACTGCGTTGAGCAAAGTTGGGGGCATGATTCGCAGAACCCCTCTTGTGGCAGGGCTCTTTTTGCTGGCAGCGCTGAGTTTGGCGGGGATCCCGCCATTTTCTGGATTTGTCGGCAAGCTGGGAATCATTCAGGCCGGGTTTGGCGCAGGTGAGTACGCGATCGTAGGGGTCAGTCTGGTGGTGAGCTTGCTCACCCTGTTCTCGATGATCAAAATCTGGAATGGCGTGTTCCTTGGAACGCCAGAAGACCCGACTCTTCGTTTGGCTTCGGCTACGAGCGAGGAGCGGCTTTCTACGCCTGTGCTGATGCGCGGCGCCACCGTTGCGTTAGTCGGAGTGACGCTCGCTATAGCTCTGTTCGCCGGCACACTTTTTGATCTTTCTGAACGCGCTGCTCAGGGCCTGTTGGACCCGAGCGCCTACATCCAGCAGGTGCTCGGATGATGACTCGACTGTTGATGATTCTTTGGCTCAGTGCAGTCTGGGTCCTCTTATGGGGAGACCTCAGTCCGGGAAATGCTCTGGCCGGAGTTTTGCTTGCATCGATCTTGGTTCTGCTGTTTCCGCCAGGTACCGAGCGGCACGCGGGTGTGCACCCAGTGGCAGTTATCCGGTTCGGTCTCTGGTTCGCCAAGGCTCTGGTGATTTCAAATCTGAGCGTGGCACGGGAGGTCATGCGTCCAAAAATCAAGCTTGAGCAGGGCATTGTTGCGGTGCCGCTGCGAGCGTGTTCGCCCTTAGTAGCTGCGTTTGTGGCCAATGCGATCACCCTGACGCCCGGCACCTTGACAGTGGATGTCCGGCCGCAGGCGTTTGGCAAGATCGGTACGGAACCGCCGGCCGGGCACTTGCAGGTTCGCAACGGAGTCGCGGTGCCACCAGTGTTGTACGTGCATTGTCTAAAAGTGGGTGACCCAGAACAAGTTCGAGCTGATGGCCTGGCACTCGAAAAGTATGTAGTCAATGCATTCGGTTCGCCCGAGGATCGCCAGGCAATTCTTCAGCCGCCACCTATCTGGCCGCCGTTAGAGAATCCTTCTGGCAGAGAGGGGAGCCCCGCATGATTCTTGTTACAAATCTGGGATTTGTTCTGCTCTCACTAGGAGCGTTGTTCACTCTTGCACGCCTTGTTCAGGGCCCGTCGCTAGCTGACCGAGTAGTTGCAACTGACCTTCTGCTGACGTTGTTGGTCATGGGGATTGCAGTGCTGTCTGCGCGCACAGGCGAGAGCACCTATTTGATCGTGATGGTCATTGTGGCCATGGTGGGATTCTTTGGTACGGCCATGGTGGCGCGATTCATTGAGCGGCGCGGCGCATGAGTATTTCCACGGTCATTTCAGCTGCGTTGATTCTTGTTGGTTGCGCGCTCGGGTTACTCGGTGGAGTCGGCCTGTATCGTTTTCCCGACGTGCTTGGCCGCATGCATGCAGCCACAAAGCCACCAACCTTGGGTCTGGTTCTGGTTGCTGTTGCTGCCATCCTGAGAGTCGATCAACTTGCCGGCGCGACCTTGTTGGTGCTTGTGATTCTGTTGCAGTTTCTGACTGCACCCGTGGGAGCGCACATGGTGGCGCGTGCCTCCTATGAATCAGGCGATCAGCTAGACGAAGCCACAGTTATTGATGATCTGAGTCAGGCGGAGCCACCCGAGCAGTTTCCATAGCCTCTATTTACTGCTCGCGCAGAAAGCGCTCAACCTCTTCGACTAGGTCATCAGCCGATTGGATCGAGCCAGCGTTGCGATCATGCTGCTCCTCTAGATGACGAACGTAGTCAATCGTTGTCTCGTCTTCAGATACGAGCGTGGTGATTTCTTGTTCGTAGGCTGCGGCCGCTGCGTCGAGGCCATCGGAGTTCAGCTTCAGTTCAGCCACCTCTGTGACACGCCGCACAAGTGCGAGAGCGGCCTTGGGTGAGGATGCCGAGGGGACATAGGCGGGAACTGCTGCCCAGAGCGAGGCCGACTCAATCTGAGCACTGACGCATTCGGTGTGTAGAACCCCCACAATGCCAGTGGGGCCCTCGTAGTGGGCTTGGTCCAAATTGAAGCGATTGATCACGGACTGCAGGTATGCGTTACCGAATACTGGGGTTGGTCGCGTGTGGGCAACATCTGCCAGGAGCGAACCCAAAGTAATCACCATGCTGCAGTTCAACTCTGCGGCCACCTGAAGTACCTGCCTGCAGAAGCTGCGCCATTTGAGTTGGGGCTCGACTCCTCGCATCAGAACTATTCCGCCTGGAGCATCCTGAGGGGTTGCCCAAGAGAACGTGTTTCTAGGCCAGTCGATTGTTCGGTCTAGGCCACCAAGGCTTCGCACATGCGGACGAGTTGCAGTGAAATCGTAGAACTCCTCCGGGTCAATCTGGGCGAACTCCCGGCCGTGAAGGTGCTCGGTGAGGTAGTCCACAGCAGAGGTGGCCGCGTCGGCAGCGTCATTCCAGCCCTCAAACGCAACGATCATTACTGGTCGATCTCCCGCCGGGCGATCCGTCCACAACAGATGTGTCATTGCGTTCACGGTACCGGTCGTATGTGGATACTCCACCGGGCCTATCATTCAGCGATGATTCAAGTTGAGGAGTGCGCAGAGGTAACCGCCGAGCTGGTTGAGGCTTTCGCGCAGCTCATCCCGCAGTTGTCAGCATCATCTGCGGTTCCGACTGCAGCTGAACTAGAAGAAATGCTGGGATCAGGAGCGAGTCACCTGCTTGTGGCCCGCGATGATTCAGGGCCGATTCTTGGCTGCATGACGCTCGTTGTCTTTCGGATTCCAACGGGAGTGCGTGCTTGGATTGAGGATGTCGTGGTTGATTCAGGGGCCCGCGGCAAAGGTGTGGGAGAGGCGCTCAATTCTGCAGCGCTTGAGCTTGCGGCGGGCCTTGGAGCGAGAACGGTTGACCTCACTTCTCGACCATCTCGTGAAGCTGCAAATCGTCTCTATCGCAGGCTTGGATTCGTCCAACGCGAGACGAACGTCTACCGCTTCCAGCGCAAGGGCTGACCTGCCGAGATGTGCTCGGCGTTAGCGGCCGAGCACGAGCAGCGCGCCGACGCCAAGTTCGATTGCGCAGCCTGCAATGTTCTCCTTGGATGCGTTCCGGTCGACGGCCACCGACGCCACCCGAGCAGCGAAGGCTCCGAGCCACGCCGCCCCGAGCACGAGCGCAGCGTCGGCGGAGCCAATGACGAGTACCGCACAGCCCGCTCCGATGAAGAGCCCCCCGTACGTGGCGCGGAACTCGGAGACGCCGAGTGGCCCCGGGAGTTCGAGCCCGATGACGCGACTCACACGCTTCGGCCAGATCAGGCCGAGCAACCCGGCGACGATGGACGCGGTCGCCCCGAGGACGGCAGGAACGCTCATGGCAATGGAAACACGCGATCTGCGGCGCTCATTCCCGGGACGCGCGGAACCACCCAGGTGGTAGACATAGGTTAAACCCATGTCGTATCCTGCATAGATGGAGCGATCAACCGATTCCGCGGAAGCCCAACTCTTGCGGTTGGGGCTGACTCTTCCGGAACCACTCCCGCCATTCGGTGAGTACGTGCCTGCAGTACGCTCTGGGCGGCAGCTCTGGGTGGGCGGACACTTCGGAACGCACGCGGATGGCTCGATCTTCACTGGCAAGGTCGGCGAATCGGTATCCGTCGATGCGGCCTGCGGAGCGGCCCGATCGGCTGCGATCAACTTGCTCGCCACGGTCCGGGCCGAGCTCGGTTCGCTCGACGAGGTGTCACAGATCGTCCGCGTATTCGGCGTCGTTAACTCGACACCTGATTTCAGCGGGCAGACCGGCGTCATCGATGCCGCTTCAAGCGTGTTCGTCGAGGTCTTCGGTGACCGTGGGCGACATGCCCGACTGGCGGTCGGAGTTGCCGCGCTGCCAGGCGACCTCGTGCTCGAGATCGAAGCCGTCCTCGATATTGCCGAACGGGTTGCGGCACCCGAAGCCGGGGAAGCGTGAGGATGGCGGCCAACGAACTCGACTTCCAGTTTGGCGGCCGTCTGTCGCTCGATCTCACTTGGACGCTCCGATACCGGTCCGTTGCTCCGACCGAACTGCTCGCAGCCCCGAGCGATCTTGGTCGTTGGATCACCGAGGCAGTTGCGCCTGTCCGCGAACCGCTGACCGCACCCGACCTGGCGTCGGCGGTAGAACTGCGGGAGGCGATTTACGCCGGGGCCACGTCTAGCCTCGCCGGCGAGGACGTCGTCCGTGGGGTCCGGGAGACCATTAACGACTTCGCTGCCCGGCCAGCGCCGTTTCGCTCGCTGGTGGGGCATGCGGGTGCAACGTCGCACCTTCGGCCAGGAGCGGAGGTGGAATGCGCACTGGCAGTAGTCGCTCTCGACGCCGTGGAGCTTCTGGCTTCCGCCGATGGTCGGCTTCGTGTGTGCGAGGGACCGGGCTGCTCACTCGTGTTCTACGACTCCTCGCGTCCTGGGACTCGCCGCTGGTGCTCCACCGAGCGGTGCGGGAACCGGGTCAACACCACGACCTATCGCCGGCGCCTTGCCGTCAAGAAACCCAACACCTGAGAGGACCGACATGCTGAGCATGAAGCCAAACTGCGAGTGCTGCGACTGCGATCTCGACCCATCTGGTACCGACGCCCTCATCTGCTCGTTCGAGTGCACCTGGTGCGAAGACTGCGCCGAGCACCTCGGTGGCGCATGCCCCAACTGCGGTGGGTCGCTGGTGCAGCGTCCGTCTCGTGACGCGGCGCTGCTCGTGGGCTTTCCGGCGTCGACGGAACGCGCACCGGCCTCCCATGCATGCCCCTGACCGCTGGAACAGCGCTTCCACCTTTTTCAGGGAGACGAATGTGTACCGCTGGTCACCCAAGGGCTGACGGACCGCAGTTCACGGAAAGAAGCGGAATTCCCGTCGACGCTGTTGATCACCTCGGGGTAACCTTTCACCATGGGTCCGCTTCGGGAACTTGTCGAGTCGAGGCGTGATGAGATCACCGAGGTGGTCCGTCGGCACAAGGGGCGCACAGTCGCGGTCTTCGGCTCGGTCGCGCGCGGTGACGACGGTCCTCGCAGCGACATCGACTTTTTAGTCGAGTTCGAGGCTGACAGCTCACTGTTCGACCTCCTGCACATCAGCGAGGAACTCGAGGGGCTGCTCGGAGTGCAGGTTGACGTCGTGTCGTCCGGCGGGCTGAAGGACCGCGACGAGCACATCCGCCGTGAGGCAGTGCTGTTGTGAGCAGCGGCGATGCCGATCGTATCGCCGACTTCCTTGACGCTGCTCGAGAACTGGCAGCAGCCGTCGATCAGGTATGGAAGATTGCCACGACGGCAGTCCCTGACCTAGTGCGCGATCTCGACGCCGGTTGAGTCCGGATCCTTTCAAGTTCCGCCAGCAGAGTGTATTCCGCCAGTCGTTTGAGACTGATCAAGTCTGCCGATGCTGGTACTTTGCCTAGAGAGGAAATCCTGAGCAGAGCGTTGAGCTAGGGAGTGCAAAGAGTTATGAAGAACCTGTCACTGACTTTGTGGTCGATTTGGTCTTGGTTTGTATTTGGTTTGGGCATCGCCCTGTTGTTGCCCGCGATGGCTGTGGTCTGGCTTGTCACGGCACCCTTTGACCCATCTCGGTATTGGACCGGCTACTTGTTTCGCAAGATCACCGTGGTGCATCAAAAGCTCAATCCGCT